>Ga0308390_1000402_pt1 | contig 31370 bp, 23 predicted proteins | sample Hotspr2Sample149_FD_202358 | JGI IMG/M metagenome (GOLD analysis project Ga0308390, IMG submission 202358) | Hot spring phototrophic mat microbial communities from Mushroom Spring, Yellowstone National Park, Wyoming, United States - 20040719_149 ...
CTCGACAAACTGCCGGCGCCCGAGCAGGCGCTGGAAGTGCTCAAGCACGGCCCGATACCGTTCCACCGTCTTCGGCTTGTCGGGCGAGTGGATCCGCACGTGCGCAAGGAACTGCTCCACGGCGAACGCAATCGGCGTGCCCGGGCGCATCCAGGGGCCGGGCGCAGGCCATTGTGGCCAAGCGCCATAGCCGGCCGCTGCAGGCTGTGGCGGCCAGCCAGCAACGGTCGCGTACGAAGGAGGGTTCAAAACACCTCTCTGCGAGGGGCCTTGAGCCGAAGGTTGCCACCCGGCTTCTTGTGGGAACGCCGCTGTCGACCCAGAACGCTGTCCGAGCACTGGCGCCCCAGCAGTGCCCGTCGGCGCGTCCGGCTCGTTGCCGAGCACAACCTGGCCGGCCAGTTCGAGCTGTTTGCGGCGGACGGCGTGGAGCACTTCGATGGGCGTCTGCCCCGCGCTTTCGCGCCGTCGCTGCGGCCCCTCCCACCACTCGATCAGATAGAGGCCGGGACGCGGATCCCAGACCCAACTGTTGCCCTTGCGGGGCAGCGAGACGAACTGCCAGCGGCCGGGGCCGAGGCGGACTTTCTTGAGGACGCGGACGCTCTTGCGGAGCTTCATCGGGGCCAACCCTTGGTGTCGATTTTCTCGTTTTTGCCGACACCAAGAGCATAGCCGAATCTGCAAGCTCAGTCAATAGAATAACTTAGGATTGGCGTGGCGGAGAGGGCGGGATTCGAACCCGCGATACGGTTTCCCGTATACACGCTTTCCAAGCGTGCGCCTTCAACCACTCGGCCACCTCTCCGGAAAGTCACGCTGAGGCAGGCGCAGCGTGTGCGGTTTCTCTCCCAGTATAACACCCGGCAACCTGCTGCTCCCCTTTGCTTGTCGCCGGCGGGCGCTCCGGCCCGGCTCTCTCGATGGAGCACCTGAGGATCGCCGTCTCGTCCGGGCTTGCCGGACGTCACCGCAAGCGGAGAGACTGCGTTGGGGGATCGTCCACGCCCCGGCGCCGCGGCCAGCCCGCGTCCCGCGCCCAAAACAGAAGCCCACGCCGCTTGCGAGCCGCTGCCTTCCGCGGGCTGCGGACGGGCTCTGCCCACAATGCAAGCCTGCAACCGGGCCGAACCGGCTCCGAGCGAGTTCGGAACCCACGAGCGCCGAGGCAAATGGCTGCCCCCGGTCCGGCCCGGATTCGTTTCAGACCTAATAGCGCGGCACCTGCGGGTCGACCTGGCGGCTCCACAGGTCGATGCCGCCGATGAGGGACGCGCACTGCTCGACGCCCTGCCGCCGCAGCCATTCCACCACGGTCAGGCTGCGCACGCCGTGGTGGCAATAGACGATCAGGATCTTCTCGTCGGCGGCCGCCTCCAGCTCCTGAAGCCTCTGCGGCACGGTATGCATCGGAATCAGCCGGGCCCCATCGATGCGCGCCAGCTGGTATTCGTGCGGCTCGCGCACGTCGATGAGCACGGCCCTGCCTTCCGCCAGCAGGCGCGCGGCTTCGCCGGGCAGGATTTCGAAAGACAGAACAGATTCGTTGTTCATCTTGCCTTGTGATCGGGAAGGTGCAGGAAAGGCCGCTCGCCAACCCGCACCGGGTAGAACACTGTCATTCTAGCGGAACAGTTCCGGCGCCGTTGCCGCCCGTCGGCTGCGCGGGCGGCATGGCCGCCTCCGGGGACTCTGGCCCAGAGCACAACGAGCGGCTTTGGAGGAGCCGTTGCCCCGCGGCGCAAACGCACCAAACCACGGACTGCGCCCGGGGCGATCCTGCGCATCTGGCGGAAATTTCCGGGCCTGTTGCCATGTGCGGCCACACGCCGGAAGAACGGATCCATCCGCCGGGCTGCGAGGCGAGGCCCGGCTGCGGCCGCGTGGCGTCGCCGGGGGCCGCGGGCCGGAGAGGACTCCATCAGCGCGCCATCGTGTTTCAAACAAAACGGCATGAATGCGTTTGAAGCCCGGCCCGGCTCTCCCGTCTTGTGTGCCGCCACCGCGGGCAGTAACTTCCGCCATGGCGGCGCTTCTGCATACGGGACCGGTGGGCAGGCGCGCATCTCTTCGCCTTCTCCGCGGCCAGAGCGAGGCAGCGCCGGTGCGCCTGGACGACAGGCGGCGGCACTCCTGCGCAAGCAACCATGCGTCATCGCGGATAGCGGCCCGCCCGTGCCGCCTCCAAAATATGCGCCGAAATCGCGCCTCGCCAGCCAGGCGGCGGCAATCTCATGTTTCCCGGGTCTCGCCTCGCCGGCGCTGCCCGCGTAGAATGGGGAGCCGGAGGTGATGATGGAATCCCGGGAAATCCTCGCGCGGCTCGGCATTGGCGAGATGAACTCCGGCGCCTGTGGCGCGCAATGGATCGCAAACCCGTCAGGCGGCGAGCTGAGCAGCTACAACCCCAGCGACGGCAGGCCGCTGGCCCGCGTCGCGATGGCTTCGGCGGACGATTACGAACACGTGGCCGCCGAGGCCCACGAAACGTTCCTCCGCTGGCGCATGCACCCGGCGCCCAAGCGCGGCGAGATCATCCGCCAGATCGGGCTGGCGCTGCGGGATCACAAGCAGGACCTTGGCGCGCTCGTGTCGCTCGAAATGGGCAAGATCCTCGCGGAAGGCCTTGGCGAAGTGCAGGAAATGATCGACATGGCGGACTTCGCCACGGGCCTCTCGCGCCAGCTCTACGGGGTCACCATGCAAAGCGAGCGCCCGCAGCACCGGATGTACGAGCAGTGGCACCCGCTGGGCGCCGTCGGCGTGATCTCCGCCTTCAATTTCCCCGTGGCGGTATGGAGCTGGAACGCCTTCATCGCCGCGGTTTGCGGCGACACGGTCATATGGAAGCCAAGCTCGGAAACGCCGCTGTGCGCCATCGCGGTGCAGAAGATCTGCCAGAAGGTGCTCGAGGACAACGGCTGGCCAGGCGTGTTCACGCTGGTCATCGGGCGCGGCGCCACCGTCGGCGAGCGGCTGCTGGCCGACCGGCGCGTCCCGCTCATCAGCGCCACCGGAAGCTGCCAGATGGGCTACCGCGTGGCGGAGGTCGTCGGCAAGCGCCTTGGCCGCGCCATTCTCGAGCTGGGCGGCAACAACGGCGTAATCATCGAACCGGATGCCGACCTCGACCTCGCCCTGCGCGCCGTTCTGTTCGGCGCCGTGGGCACCGCCGGGCAGCGCTGCACCACGATCCGCCGCCTGTTCCTGCACCGGTCGATTTCCGCGGAGTTCACCGCGCGCCTCGTCAACGCCTACTCGCAAATCCGCATCGGCGACCCGCTGGATCCGCACACGCTCATGGGGCCGCTCGTCAACGCGGCGGCCGTCCAGGAGATGATGGACGGGCTGGCGCGCGTGCGCGAGCAGGGCGGCGAGATCGTTTACGGCGGCAAGCGGCTCGACGGCGAAGGCTGTTTCGTCGAGCCGGCGCTCGTGCGGGCGCGGCCGGACATGCCGATCCTGAAAGAAGAGATCTTCGCGCCCATCCTTTACCTGATTGACTACGACGATCTCGAAGAGGCCATCCGCTGGCACAACGACGTGCCTCAGGGGCTCTCCTCCGCCATCTTCACGCGCAACCTGATCGCCGCCGAGACGTTCCTCTCGGCCCGCGGGTCGGATTGCGGCATCGCCAACGTCAACATCGGCACGTCGGGCGCCGAGATCGGCGGCGCCTTCGGCGGCGAAAAAGAGACGGGCGGCGGCCGCGAGGCCGGCTCGGACGCCTGGAAGGCCTATATGCGCCGCCAGACGGTGACCATCAACTGGTCGCGCGACCTGCCGCTGGCGCAGGGCATCCGGTTCGAGCTGTGAGAAAAACGCGGCGGGCGCGGCACTAGATTGATGGAATGCCCGTCCGCCTTTCGGCCCTGCTGGTTCTGCTGGCAATCGCGGTATTGCGGCTCCCTGCCGCTCCGCCGCCGCAGGAAGAAGTGGAGCGGCTGAACTCGCTGATTGAGGAACTCAACCAGCTGAAGGCGCAGGTCGCCTCGGTGGAGGCCCGTCTGGAGCAGCTCCTCCGCGCGCTGAGCGAACAGCGGGGCGCATTGCAGAACCGCCCGTCCTTCGACGCCCTGAAGCAGACGGCGGAGCCGCCGGCCGACCAGCCTGACCGGAAGCCGCCCGTGGTCCGTTGCGCCGCTATCACGGCGTCCGGCAAGCGGTGCAGCCGCCCCGCTGTCCCCGGGTCCCGCTATTGCCGGCAACATCAGCTGGCGCATCAGAAGTAGCGCGGGTCCGCGTTGCGCCTCCATATGGCTCGCCGACGCTGTTTCCTTCGGGCCGATTCGCGCCGCCATTGAGGAAGCCGCGAACCGAAGGGGCGGCGCGCGGCGGCTCAGGCCGGGTCTTCGGCCTCGGCGTCGGACGCGGCCAACCGCGGCGCCGCGGCCGGGGCGCTGTCCGGCTCGTCGAAGAACCGCTCGACGTCCTCGATCCTCGTCGTCAGCCGGTAGGGGGGCAGCGAGTTCAGGAAGACCTTGCCGTACGGGCTGCGCAAGATGCGGTTGTCGAGCAGCACCAGGACGCCGCGGTCGGTGGCGGAGCGGATCAGCCGGCCGAAGCCCTGCTTGAGGGCGATGGCCGCCTGCGGCACCTGATACTGGTAGAATGCGTTGCCGCCGGCCTGCTGGATGGCGCGCACGCGCGCCTCCACGATCGGGTCGTTCGGCACGGCGAAAGGCAGCCGGTCGATGATCACGCAGGACAGCTGCTCGCCCTGCACATCGACGCCCTGCCAGAACGAGGACGTGGCAAAAAGCACCGAATGCGGCGTGGAGCGGAACTGGTCGAGCAGCGTCCGCTGCGGCGCGGTTCCCTGGAGCAGGACGGGATAATCCAGCGCCGGCGCCACGCGCTCGTGGATCTGCCGCATCTGCTGGTAGCTCGTGAACAGCACGAAGGCGCGCCCGCGGCTGTGTTGCAGGATCTGCCGCACCTCTTCGGCGGCGGCGCGCACAAAGGCCTCGTTGCGCACATCGGGCAGGTGAACCGGCACGTACAGCAGCGCCTGGCGGGCGTAGTCGTAATGGCTGGGCACGATCAGCTCCCGCGCGCCGTCCAGGCCGAGGCGCTCCTTCACGTAGTCGAACGTGCCTCCCACGGCCAGCGTGGCGCTGGTCAGCACCACCGTCGGAATCGCGCTGAAGACCTTTTCCCGCAGCAGCGTGCTGACGTTCACGGGCGTGGCCTGGAGGGTCAGGTTGCGGCCGCGCCGCTCGACCCAGTACACGTAGTCCGGGTCGCCGCCCTGCATATAGGTTTCCAGCGTCTCCCGCTGCGTCTTCAGCCGGCGCACCAGCGGAACCAGCTCGTCCGGCGCGTCCTTCAACAGCGACAGGTGGGCGGCCAGCAGCTCCAGCGTGGACAGCAGGCGCCGGTAGGCCTCACCGTGCCGCTCGAGGAATTCTTTCTGCCGGCCGAAGCCCGAGCGGCCCTCCTCCTGCGGGAACAGCGCGAAGAACCGGTCGGCGTGCTCGGCCAGCAGCCGCAGCATCTGCTCGAGGTCGCGCGACAACAGGTTCTTCCTGCGCGCCACCGCGAGAATGTCCCGCCGCAAATCCTCCACCTGGTTCGAGGAAATGCTGATGCCGAAATACTGGCCGGCGACATCTTCCAGCTCGTGCGCTTCGTCGAATATGACGGCGGAATAATCCGGAAGAATTGCGCCAAATTCGCTGTCTTTTACGGCAATATCGGCAAAAAACAGGTGATGGTTGACGATGATGATGTCGGATTCCTGCGCCCGCTGGTGCATCAGGGTGATGAAGCACCGGTCAAAGGACGGGCAGCGCTGGCCGGTGCAAAGGTCGGCCCGCGCGTCGAGCTTCGCCCAGGCGGTGGAGGATTCAGGCAGGTTGGGGATCGAGGAGCGGTCGCCCGTATCCGTGGTTTTCTCCCACTCGCGGATGATGGAGAAATCGGAAACCTCTTCCAGCCCGCTCAGCACCGGCTCGCGTTCGGCGTCGTAGATTTTCTGCCGGCAGGCGTAGTTGCTGCGCCCCTTCATGTAGCAGGCCTTGATGCCGCCGGGGAAAAACCGGCTGAGGAAGGGGATGTCCTTGAAGAAAATCTGCTCCTGAAGGTTTTTGGTTCCGGTGGAAATGACCACGCGCCTGCCGGACAGGATGGCGGGCACCAGATAGGCCAGCGTCTTCCCGGTCCCGGTGCCGGCTTCGACGATCTGGTGGCGTTTTTCCGCAAGCGCGGCCTCGACCGCCAGCGCCATCTCGATCTGGCCCCGGCGGAACTCGTAGTTCGGATGCGCGCGCGCGAGCGGCCCGGAAGGGGAAAAGAACTGCTTGACGGTGAACGAGGCAGGCAAGGCTTCCACCACCAGTGTATGACGCGGCGCAGCCGCGCCGGAGTCCCGCGCGCGCGTTCGGTATTGCCGGCGCGGCAACGGCCGATAAGAGAACCGGAAGGAAACGACGGCGGCATTCCATGGTGGTTCCCGCAGGAAAGGTGCGTCTGGATGCCCTGCCCCCGTTCAGCGCGGTGGTGGCGCGGCTGCTCGAAGAGCTCGCCGGGGAGTGCGCAAGCTTCCGCCGGCTCAGCCGCCTGGTGAGCGAGGACCCGGCGCTGGCGGCGCAGGTGTTGCGGCTGGCCAACTCGGCGCTGTACGGACGCCGGGGCGAGGTGTCCAGCCTGCTGGCGGCGTTGAGCCTGATCGGCGCAGACCGGCTCCGGGCGCTGGTGCTGACCTATGGCGTGCGCCAGCTGTTTCGCCCTGTGGCGCGCCTGCCGCTCGCCCGCAAGATCTGGCGCCACAGCCTGGCTTCGGCCATTCTGGCCGCCGACTTCGCCATGGACGCGCCGGGCGACGCCATGGAAGACTACACCTGCGCCCTGTTGCACGATGTGGGCCGCCTGGTGCTGCTCGCCTCCGACCCCGAGCGTTACGTACAACTGGCCGCCGAGGCCCGGGGTTCGGAGGAAAGCTGCGAGCGGGAGGAGTCGCGGTACGGAATGGCGCACCCGGAAGCGGGAGCCGCCGCTTTGCAACGATACCGGCTGCCGGCGCGGCTGGCCGAGGCGGCGCGGCGGCACCACGAAGAGGACCTGCTGAGCCTCGCCCGCGCCAACGCCGATGCGGCGCTGATTGCGTCCTGCTGCCGGTTGGCCACGGCCAGCGGGTTCGGCGTGCACGAATCGCCGGCAGAGGTGGAGACGGAAGAGAAGAACGAGCCCGACGACCTGGTTCTCTATGTCCGCGAGCGGATGGCGGAAATCGAGACCAGCCTCGGCCTGGGAATCTCGTAAGAGAGCGGCGCTGCCGCGCGCGGCTCAACGGCTGCATGCCTCGCGCAGGCTCTCGAGCGCCCGGTAGACCTCCGGGTCCACGAGCGCGCCGGCCGCGCGGTCGGCCCGGTTCTCCAGCGCCTGGCGGCACCACCCGGCTCTTTCCCGCGGCGGAGACAGCGACGCCAGCGCAGCCGCGTTGGTCAGGTAGGGCGTGAGCACATCCGGGTCGCCGGGCGATTCCCGCAGCAGCGCCTCATAGGCCTCTGCGGCGCGCCGCCGGTGAGCCAGCGCGTCTTCCCGGCTGCCGCGCGTGGCGGCGTACTGGGCCAGCCAGACTTGCGCAATCGCCGCGTTGAGCCGCGCCTGGCGGTGGCCGGGGTCGTTTTCCAGCAGGCGGCGCGCTGATGCGGCGACGGATTCGAGAATCGCCTCCCCGCGCCGCCACTGCGGCGTGCCGACCAGCGCCGCAGCATAGCGGATGGCCGTGGCCTGCAAATCCAGCTGTGCGCGCACGTCGGCCGGATCGGAGGCCGCGCGCCGCTCCGCCGTGAGCCAGGCTTTCTCGAGCAGCTGCCGCGCCTCCGCCTCGCGCGCGTCGGGCCCATACAGGAGAAGCGAGCCGAGCAGCGACTGGCCCACCATGACATTTCTCTCCAGCGCCGCGCTGCCGGGCAACGACGCCTGCAACCGTTCGAGAACCGCGTTCGCCTCCCGCTGCACGGCGATGGCGGACTCATATTCCCCGCGCGCCTCGTGGATCCTGGCCAGCAGCCGCAGGTCGGTCGACAATTGCAGCGCGGCATCCAGCGTGGAATCGGCCGCCTGCAACAACCGGTCCAGCGAGATGGCCCGCTCCACGGCGCGCTGCGCTTCGTCGAGATTGCCCCGCCGGCGCCAGGCGCGCGCCGCCCGCGCGCTGGCAAGCGCCCCGAGGCGCCTCCGCGACTCCTCGGCGGCGTCTTCCCGCAACAACCGGTCGGCGAGCCGTTGCGCCTGCTGCGCCCGGTCGAGCGACTCCTCCAGCCGGCCCAGCGCTTCCAGCACTTCGCTCTGCCGCACCAGCAGCCGGATGCGCTCCTGTTGCAAAGCGGGCGTGTCTCCGGCAATCGAGTCCAGCAGGGATTGCGCCCGCTTGAGGCTTGCCGCAGCGCCCTGGATGTCGCCGAGGCTGCTGGCGCCGGGGTCGTACTGGATCTCGCTGATGCGGCGATAGGCAGCGGCCAGGTCGAACAACAGTTCGGCGTCGCCGCGGGCTTCGGCGGCGAGCCTTTCCAGATAGTCGATCGCGGTGCGCACGACGAACTGCCGCGCCCGCGTGGCGCCGGCGATGTCGCGGATCTGTTGTTCGAACTGGAAGACGAAGTTGCCCGCCAGCTGCCGCAGCTGCTGGAAGCGGCGCTCGGCCCGGCGCGCCTGATAAAGGGACGCGGCCGAGCCGGCAAGGATCGAGACGAGCAACGCCGCCACGGCCGCCGTGGACCAGCGGTGCCGCCGCAGAAAACGCAGCGCGATGTAGGACCAGGAGTCGCCCGTTGCCGAAACGGGCCGGTCGGCGAGGAAATTCCGCAGGTCTTCCTCGAGCTTTTCCACCGAGGCGTAGCGGCGCTCGGGCTCCGGCTGCAAACATTTGTTGAGGATATTGTCGAGATCGCCGCGCAGCTCGGCCCGCCGGCTGGAAGCGCGGGGCAGCGTGATGGAACGCGCCTGGTTCAGGTCGCGGCGCGGCGGCTCGCCGGTCAGCAGCGCGTACAGGACGCAGCCGAGGCTGAAGATGTCGCTCGCGGTGTTCATCGGCCGGCCCTCGAGCTGCTCGGGGCTGGCGTAGTCCGGCGTCATGGCGCGCAGCGTGGTCGCCCCGCTGCGGGCGGCGGCGCTCAGGAGCTTCGCAATGCCGAAGTCGAGCAACTTGGGCTCGCCCTCGGCCGTCACCAGGATATTGGACGGTTTCAGGTCGCGGTGGATGACCAGGTGGCGGTGCGCGTGCGCCACGGCCGCGCAGACCTTCAGGAACAGCTCGAGGATCTGGCGCACCGTCAGGCCGCGCTCGCGGCACCACTGGTCGATCGGGACGCCTTCGATCAGCTCCATGACCAGATAGGGCGAGCCGTCGGCGGTGGTTCCGGCGTCGATCAGGCGGCAGATGTTCGGGTGGTTCAGATCGGCCAGAATTTGCCGCTCCTGGCGAAAGCTTTCCAGCACCGCCTGCGACCGCACCGCCAGCGGCACGAACTTGATGGCGGCGCGCTGGAGCACTTCGCCGTCGAGCCGCTCGGCCTCGTACACGGCGCCCATGCCGCCGCGCCCGATGGGGCGCACCAGCCGCCACGGGCCCACCGTTTCCCGCGGCGCCGGCGCCGGCGCCCGGATCTCGGCCGCCAGTTGCAACACCGGGCGGCTGAGAAACTCCTCCGCCCCTGCGTCGTATTCGGCGAGCTTTTCCACCTCAGCGCGCAGACCGGGGTCCGGGCAGTGTTCGTCCAGCCAGCGGCGGCGCGCTTCCGGGTCGAGATCGGCGATTTCGTGAAAAAGTCGCTCAAGCTCGGGGCTCAAGCGGAAAGCTCCTTGTGCAGCCACGCCTGCGCCAGCCGCAACTCGCGGTAAACCTGCGCAGGCGTCAGGCCCGTGGCCTCGGCGGCTTCTTCGGCGGTCATTCCGCCGAAAAAGCGCATTTCAATCAGGCGGGCCTTCAGCTCGTCCTGCTGCGCCAGACGCTCCAGCGCCTCATGGATGGCGAGAACCTGGTCGGCATCCTGGCTGAGCGATACGACCTCTTCGCGCAGCGGGACCTTTTCGGCGCCGCCGCCCCGCTTCTGCGCGGCCTTGGAGCGCGCATAATCGATGAGGATTTGCCGCATCACGCGGGCGGCGAGGGCGAAGAAATGCGTGCGGTTCTGGATGTTGCGCGCTTCGCTCTCGACGAGCTTGAGGTAGGCTTCGTTGACCAGCGCCGTGGCTTGCAGCGTGCGGTCGCGGCTCGAGCCGCCCAGATAGGAATGCGCCAGGCGGCGCAGTTCCGTATAAACGAGCGGCATCAGCGCGTTGACGGCATTGCCGTCGCCCTGCCGGACACGTTCGAGTAATTGAGTGACGGATTCGTCAGCCACGGCTCGCGAAGCCCTCCCGCGGGCGCCCGGCCTACGGGCGCTCTGCCTATCGCACTATGATAACTCCGCCCGTTTCGCCGGCGCGCTCAGCGGCCGCCGGCGCCGGCGAACCGGAAACGGAAAGCCGCCGCCGCGCCCGCGACGGGGATCGCCGGCTCCAAGGCGGCGATGGAGTCGAGCAGCGGCTGGACGGGGGACTCGGAGACGACCAGCAGCCCGCCGTCCTCGTCGCTTTCGCGCATGTAATTCCGGACAGCGGCGAAATGGCGCTGCCGCTGCGTGAAAAGCCCGGCGGAAAGCGAGGCCGCCTTCAGCAACGGAATGAAAAACTCATGGGCCGCGATGGACTGCTCCTCGATCCAGCTTCTGTACAACGGCGCTTCGGTTTGCAGAAAAGCTTCCGGGTCGCACGTGACGGAAAAAGCCAGCCAGGCGCCGCGCCCGCCGACATCTTTGCAAATGGCGAGGAGGTCGCAGCCCTCCGGCGCCAGTCTCGCCACCTGATAAATCGGCGGCCGCATCCCGGCGCCCGGCACGGCCTTCAGGAACTCCTCGACCGTCCAAAGCGTGGGCGGAGGCTGGTCCAGCCAGACCCCTACCCCGAATTGCGGCCGCCACAACAGCGCATTGCGGCTCAGCAGCGCCGCTCCCCCGCCGATATGCAGGCGCCACAGCTGAAGCGCAGCAATCACGCGGCCCGGGTCGGGGAAGAGCCGCGAGTGAAGAACCGCATACAGTTCCAGCCACGCCGGCCGGTCCTCGTTCGGCACGGGCCAGGCGCGCGGCCGGATGACGGCCCGCTGCCAGCCGTTCGCCGGCGGATACACGAGCAGTTGAAAGATTGCGGCACTCATCTGTTTTCGCTTGCCGGCCGGTCCCGGAACACCGCCCGAACCCGGTGCATCAGCGCGGCCAGGCGGTCGGCGAACGGGGCGGCGCACGCAAGCAGCACACCCTCATCGGGCGGACTTTCGAAAAAACAGACAGGAAATGTCTGCATCACGCTCTCGAGCACCGGCCGTTCGACCGAAAAATAGTCCAGGCTTTTCAGCTTTGGAATGAGGAAAAAGATTTTGTCCACGTCTACCCGGCCTTCCCAGCCCCTCGCCAGAACCGGCTTGACGGCCGCCATGCGCGGGTCCTGCATCCTCTGCATCTGGCGCATCTCCCGCCGGATGTCGATTCCCCGCGTCATCTGTCTGACAAAAGGGTTTTCAAACAGGGCGGGCGGGATTGCGGCGAACGGATCCTCGGCTTGCGGCGCCGCCGCGAACAGGACAATCAGTCCTCCGTAGCCCCCGAACCGCAAACAAAAAGAGCGGAAATCGGGGGGATCCACCCAATAGGCGTGGCCGCGCGCGAACACGTCCCAGGAGAACGGCTGCTGCTGGTTGCGGATCCGGTCAGTCACTTCGGCGGGCGGCACGCCGGGGGGCTCGTCCCAGGGGTGGCGGCAAAAGCCGGGCAAAGGAGTCAAATCCCTCGCTTCGGCCAGGAAGGCCTGCTCCAGCGGCCCCTGAAGAACCGCCGCCTCCAGAAAGCAAAGAGGGGCGAGCCCGTCTTGTGCGAGATCCCCGGCCAGCGTTGACAGGAATTCCGTCAGCCACTCTCTTTCAACCGCCCGGACCGGGAAGCCGGACATCGGCGTCCAGTAGAGGTCAGGCCAGTCCAGCGCCTCGGCCCGAACCCACGGGCGCAGCCGGAACTCCACCGGCATCCTGAGATTGAAATGCGACACGGGACGCCTTCCTCACATGCAGATGGAGTTGGGCGCCAGCTTCGGGCCCGCCGAGACGCTGGTTCCGCTGATCAGGAACAGCCCGGTCACCTGGATGTTGGTCACGACCACCTTCGTGTAAGTCAAGGAGTGGATTTCAACCTTGGCGTCCTCCTTTTTGAGGCTCCATTTCGTGTCTTCCCATCCAAACAGAGTGAACCCGAACGCACTTCCCTTGAAATACAGGTCAGTCGCCGCCACTGTCACGGAGGCCCCTGTCAATTCGATGCTCGCGATCGAGGCATCGAGGTCGATATAGTACTGTTTGAGCTTTTGCTGGACCGCCTCAAACCACGTCGTCGGCTCGCTCACATGTCTCGGCTGCTGGTGTGTTTCCGTCAGCGGCGCCACAAACGACGCCGTCACCGGCCCGACGTAGTTTAATACGGAAGCTCCATTCACCTTCCGTCTGTGAATGCCGTCCGTTTCGTGAATCAGGTCGCGCTTTTCTTTTACTGTGTGGTTGCCGACAATGGTGCACGTGCAATCTCTTTCTGTCAGATACGTCCGGTTGTTCCGCACTGTGCTGACGAGACTGCCCTCGATCACCTCATCCCGGTCGCCGTGAACCAGAGCTTTCTCCTTCGGGCACTGGCTCTTGTCCAGGGCGCCCATCGCCGGCTCCCACGCGTCCTGGTCGAGAGCAATGCGGGTCCCGGTCTTCACCCTTCCGTCGAAAACCGCCATCGGACATCTCCTCGCTGATTCATACGAATTCTACCGCCTGTTTTCTGGCCTCGAGGGAACAGGTCTTTCCGCAGGCCCGAGGCCTGAAAAGGATGACTCCTTGCGGGTTTTGGAACCGGCCAATCCACACGGCATGCAAATCTGCCGCCCTGGCGGAGCGCGCTGCAAAGCCTCTCCCGGCGCCAGAGCCCTGCCCGAATGTCATCTTTCGTACCGCCGAGCCATGACAGAAAAGACGCACAATCCCTGCTTCCGGCAATCGCCGCGACGTCAGAGTATATCAGGGAACTCTGCCCCCAAATGGGGACAGAATGCCATCCGGCGCATATTTGGCAAAGTGCGTTGTCAAATGAATTTCCGGGCGATGGGAAGTGGCTTTTGGCTTCCCGGCTGTCTTCCGCCTGATGCAGCTTGCGCCCCCCACGGGGCCCGCAAGCGCCCCGGGCCGGGGGCGCGGCGGCAACGCCGCACGCGAACGGCCTACGCAGGCAGTGCGGCAGGACGGATGAGGAAGACCTGGGTCTTTTCGTCCGGGGCGGCCCACGGAACCGCCTTGAAGCACTGCTCGAACCGCCCCTCCAGCTTCTCGCGGGACAGGATCAGCAGCCCCTCGTCCTCGGCGCTTTCACGAACGTAAGTCAGCAGAGGGTCGGCATGCTTCTGCCGCGAGGCGAACAGCGCGGATTCAAAACTCGCCGCCTTGATCAACGGAACGAAGAACGTTTGGGCGGCGATCATGGGCTCCTCGATCCAAGTGCGGTACAGCCCGGCCTGCTTCTCGAGAAAGGCTTCCGGATCCCCGCCGACGGTGAACTCCATATAGCAGCCCCGGCCGCCCAGCTGCATCCACGCCTGCTCGTGGTCGAGCTGCGGCGAGCGAAGGCGGATGGCGGACAGCACCGGCGGCGGCAGCAGTTCGCCGGGGCCGAGGTTCATGAAATCTTCCGGCGTCCACAGCCGGGGCGGCGGCGCGTCCAGCCAGACACCCGCGCCGAAGTCGGGCATCCACGCCTGCGCATTGCCGCTCAAGACGTAGGCGCCGTCGTTGTGATGCAGCCGCCACATCTGGATCACCGGCAACGGCCTCGTGCCGGCGGGAAACAGCAGCGGCCGCAGCAAGCGGTAAAGAGAAAGCCACCGCGAAAGGTGCAGCGGTTTGACCGGAAGTTGCGCCCCGCGGATCAGGTAGACGTGAAAGCCCGCGGCCGGCGGTCGGATCTCCAGAAACAGCGGCTCATCGCCGGGTGCGGTCTGCGCCGGGTTCGTCATTGCGCTTTCCTCTCCTGCTTCTTGCGCGCCAGCGTTGCGTTGGTTGCGGAGACCAGCGCCGCCAGAACCTCGTCGATGGGCCGGATGGCGGCGATGAGAATCCCGCGGTCCTCCGGACTTTCGGCCAGATAAACCGGCGAGGCCTCGAACAGGGCGTCGAGGGCGTCCTGCTCCAGCGTGAAGAAGTCCTGCGAGCGCAGCCGCGGAATCAGCAGCGGCATCGATTTCAGGCCCGTATGGTCTTCCGCGCCTTTGCTGAAGGCCTGCTTGAGCCGGGCAAAGGACTTGTGCTTCAACAGCAGCAGCGTGCGCATCTCCTCCACCGGATCGCCCGCAGCGAAGGCGTCGCGCAACAGCGGGCTCTTCTTGACGCCCGGAGAAAAATCCGGCAGCGGCGGGGCTGTGGCGGGATCCGGGGGGACGAAAAGCACGGTGGCGCCGCCAAAGCCGAAGTACGACGGAAGGATCTTGTCCGGCTGGAACCGCCGGAACCACTGGACGTAGCCTTTGAGGTAATTGCTCAGGAGAAACGGCTTTTCCTGCTTCCGGATCGCATCGGTCTCCTCCACCGGGATGGGCTGCGGCAAGGGTCCCCAAGGCGTGCGCCCGTAAGCGGGGAAGGCGCGGACCTCGATGGATTCGGCCAGGAAACGGTCCTGGCAGAACCGTTCGATGGTCTCGACATCGAGAAAGAAGCAGGGCATCCAGCCCTGTTCCTTGCAGGCCCCGATGAAGGCCAGCAGGAATTCAAGGAACCATTCCTGCTCCGCCTGCCGCAAGGGGGTGGAGCTCACCCCCGCCCAGTACAGAGAGCAGCGCGAGAGGCTTTCCGCGCGGACCCACGGCTTGAGCGCTTCCGGAGCGACGGGCATGGAGGTTCCTCAGAGCGTGATGGAGTTGGCCGCCAGCTTCAGCGAGGCCAGATCCAGGCCGGTCTTGGTTTCCAGGGCTTCGATGTCCAGCTCGACCGCTTTCTGCTGCATTTTGGCCGTGGCGGTGTGGTTTTCCAGCGCGGTGGTCTTGTCCTTCAGGGCCGTCACGCCAGCAGCAACCCCCTTGACGAAGGTTTCCGCCCCGGTAGCCGTCATGGAGATGCCGATGGCTTCCATTTTCAGGCCCGTGGCCGACTTGGCGAAGCCCTGGACTTCCTGGTCGTCCAGCGCCGCCTTGATGGCGTTGGTCACCTGCTCCATGCGCACTGCCGGCTCGGCCAGGCTCCGCGGCGAGGCGTGGCTTTCCACCAGCGGCGCCACGAAGGTGATCATGGTCGGGCCGACGCGGTTGTAGAGGCTGGGCCCCATCACGTCCCTCTTGAGCATGGCGTTGGTCGTGTGCAGGTACTGCGTGTCCTGGAGTTTACGCATCACGCCCACGGTGCACTGGAAGTTGATGTTGGTCTGGAACGTCCGGTTGAGGTTCACCGTGCTCATGTGGTTCATGTCGATCTGTTCTTTCTTGGTGCCGTGGATGAGGGCCTCGTCTTTCTGCGAGCCCTTGCCCAGAGCGCCCATGCCCGGCTTCCAGGCATCCTTGCCGATGCCGACACGCGTCCTGATTTTTGTTTTCGAATCAAATACGGACATTTTTGTTTCCTCCTCGCGGTCTCGCCCCGCATCAGCCCACTTCGCGCAGAAACTGGTTGCATTTGATGTGAACGGTGCCGCCCGCGTGGATGTTGATATCGCCGTCGGAGTGGATCAGCAGGGTCTGGTCGCCCTCGAACATGGAGATGCGGATGTGCTGCGGCGTTGCCACCACAACGGTCTCCTTGCCGTCGATGTCGTCCATGACGATGCGGTTCCCGCTCTTGGTGACAATGCGCTTGATGTCGTTGTTGCCCTGCTCGTCGCCGTGCAGGCCGTCGTTGGGGGGCGAGTCGTTGCCGTTCCACAAGGCGCCGATGACCACCGGACAGTCGGGATCGCCCTGCTCGAAGGCGACCAGCACCTCGTCGCCGATCTCGGGCATGAAATATATCCCGCGCCCGTGGCCGGCGTGCGGCATGGCGACCGGCGCCCAGTAGCTCTGGTTGCCGCCGCCCTCCCACGGGAATTGCACCCTGACTCGCGCGGCATCGATGGGATCCACATTGTCAAGCACCCGGGCAACATAGACGCCGAAATTCCTGCCCGAAATGGCCGGAACGGCCGGCTCCGCCGGGGCCGGCGCAGGCGGCTGCGCCGGGAGTGCTGGCTGCGTCATCAACGGCGTCTCGCGGATCACCGAAGGAGCCGGCCGGAGCGGATCCAGGTAGATCTGATACGGCATGCACCAGAACCGGTTCGTATAGCCGGCGCCCACCATCCACCGGTGCTCCACCTTGAAAACGCCATAGGTCCCTGCCGTTTCGATGTCGCCTTTCACGGCGATCTTCTCCCCGGCGGCCACCTCCGCATTCCTCGACTCGCCGTACGCGGTGCAGGAATGGATGCGGCGCCGGCGGCACTCCAGCTTCAGCTCGTCCTCAAACCGTGCATGGTCGCCCGAGAGGAACTTGTCGAACAGCGCGTCCGTCAGGCGGTTCATCCCGGCGCCTTTCTGCGCCCCGTCGCGGAGCTGGCTCAACGAGTCCTCTGCCGGCGGGTCGTCGACCACGTCCTTGAACTGCCGGCTTTCGGCTGCGGCGCGGTCGTAGTTGACGCCGTGGATTCCGGCCGCATCAATCCGGCCGGAAGTCCGGAACAGCATCAAACCGCCCTCCTCCCGCCAGACGACCTCGGCATTCGAGGAGAGGAAGCGGTCCAGCACATCCACCTTCCTGCCGTTGACGCGCAGGAAACAGCCGTGCCGGTCGGCGATGCGGTGGGCCAGGCTCCAGTCGGTTTCCGCGTACTGGATCACCGTCAGCGGGCCGCCCCCGGGGATCTTCACCTCGCCCGCCGCGCCGGCGAGCAGCTTGCGGACAATCGCCGGGGCGGTTTCTTTCACGAAGGTGGCCGACTTGCGCTCCACATCCAGAAGAAACGAGTGTCCGACGCCGTGGTAGACGATATTGCAGCCGCCTGACATCTCGTATTCGGTCTCCACCTGGCGCACGATGCCGTCAAACAGAACGAGCTCCGCCCCTTCGGCGCTCACGCCCACAATCTTCAGGTCCAGCCCGATATCGGACTCGAAGGCGCGGCGGCTCTCGGGAAGCTGGCGGTAGCGCACCTCGCAGGACGGGTGGCGGTTCAACTGGTGGACGATGCCGGCCTCGATCATCGCGATCTCCTCCGGCTGCTGTCCGTCGATCAACACCTTCAGATACGCAGGGCGCATTGGCGGACTCCTCCTTGCTTGCGAAACTGCCCGGCCTGAAGGAAGCCGACACCCTGTGCACCTGGCGGCAGGCGAGGATCAGGGCATTCGCCCCGGCTTACTTCTTCTTTTTTCGCCTTTCAAACCCGACCTTCACTGTGCAGGTGCCGGCGAAGGTGACGCGCGCGCCGCCTTTCAGCAGCACCGGCTTGCCCGGCTCCAGCCGTTTCTTGTCGACAAACGTGCCGTTGTAGCTGTTCGTGTCGACCACGTACAGCTTGCCGTCCTTGTAATGAAATTGCGCGTGAAAGCGCGAGATCATCCGCTCGGCGTCGCGCAACACAATGTCGTTCTTCGTGCCGCCGTCCTCCGGGATCGCGCCGACCATCACGATTTCCTTGTCGATGTTGAACCGCTTGCCCTTGTCCAGTCCGGCGACGACCTCGATGTACGGGTCGCGCCGGCGCCGCGCGGCGAAGATCCAGGCGAGCAGGGCGATGCAGCCGGTGCCAACGCCCGCCGCGCCGATGGCGAGGATGGAGGACCGCCGCTGGTTGGCGTAGTTGAGCCGCGACCGCAGCGCCTGCACCTGCGGGTTGTCCGGCGCGATCCGCTCGGCCGCGTTCAGCGCCTTCTCGGCCGCAAGAAGGTTGCCCGCGAGGAAGGCCGCCTCGGCCGCCTGGATGCTCTGCGCCAGCGTCATCTGCTTTTCCTGCTCGGCCTGCTGCTGCTGGCTGCTGGCGGCGGCCTGCTCGGCGGCCCTGCGCTGTTGCTCTTCGAGCTTCGCCACCGCCTCCTTGCGCCCGTTGAAAGCCACCTGGTTGTTCGGGTTCAGCGCAAGGATCTGGTCGAAAATGGCGATCTGCTGGGCCGGGTCCGTCGTCCGCAGCGCTTGCTGGAGCAGCTGCGCCTCCTGCTGCGTCTTCTGCTCCTGCTTCATCTGGGCGAGCTGCTGTTGCTGGAGCTGCTGCTGGAGCGCCGCCGCCCCCGCATCCGGCCCGGCCGGCGCCTGCGGCACAGGCATCGAGGGCAAGGACGGCGCCGCAGGCGCCTGCGGCATCGCTGTGATTTCGGTCTTTTTCGGGCCGAGTCCGAAGGTCTTCGGCAGCTGAACGACGCGCACGTTGCGGATGTCGATGTCCGCATCGTCTTCCGGCGTGTAAAACGCGATCACGCCCGGCGTGCTGCGGGCGTCCTTTTTCGGATTCGCGCCCTCGGGCCGCGCGTCGTTGAAATCGGTGACCGGTATCCCGTCGGCCCACACCTGGACGTGGCGGCCGTGGGCCGCGATGGTCACGGTGACGAACTGGTTGGCCGCGCCGATGTTCTTGCGGGCCGTCGTCAGCCCCATCAGCGCGCCCGTGGCGCCCGGCTGCACGTTGACCTCATAGCCGCTGCCGAGCTGGCCCGGGTCGCCGCGGAACAATATCGCGTAACGGCGGCGCTCGCCCGAGCGCTTCAAGTTGATCCGGACATCGGCCTGGAAGATGAAATCGCCGAACTGCAACAGCGACTCCAGTTGCCCGGGGCCGTCCGCGCCATGAATCATGCCGCGCACCACCGTCCACTTGGCTTCCTTCGGCTTGCCCCCGCCGAACAGCCGGCCGAGGCCGCCTTTCTGTTTGGCCGGCTCGCCGGTGGACTTCCAACCCGAAAGATCGTTGCCGTTGAACAGGCTGTCCGGCTTCAGCAGCCGCAGCCGCATGTTGCGGATCTCCACCCGCCCGCCGCCCCTGGCCTCCAGAATGAAATACCCTGCCGGAGCCACGGGCGAGCTGGAATGGTCCACCATGCGACCCGCGGCGCGGACGCTGACACCCGCGCCCGAGGCCTCCACATCCACGGGCACCCACGTATTGGAAGCGAAGGTGGAGAATTCGACGGCGTGGCCTGTCTCCTTCGGGTTGCCTTCGCGCGCAGCCCGCACATACAGCGCGCCGCCGGCGCTTTTTTCGGCGCGAATCTCGAAGTGCAGGAGGAAATCCCCGAACGGGGTGTTCGAGCGCAGCTGGCCGGCGCCGCCTTCGGCCACCAGTACGCCCTTCGATGCGGTCCAGCCCGAGCCGGAAGCCGTCCAGCCGAAGTGCGACTCGCCGTCGTGCAGAACGATCCACCCCTCTTCGGGCGGCGGAGACTGAGCCGGAAGCCACCCGAACAGGAGAACCGCGACCGGAATGGCGATGACCCGCTTCATGGAAGTTCCTCTTGCATGCCGCCCGGCGGCCTCCATTCTGAGAAACGGAATTTCCCGTTCCGTCAGCTCAGCCGCCGGCCCTTTTTGTTCCCTAGTCTGCCGACACCACGCTGAATGTCAATCCCTCCCCTTCGCGCACGGTGACCGGCTCGGCGCCCTCGGCGCCCTCGACCACTTTCTCCTCGCCCGGGTCGTAATCGATGCGGATGCTCTGGCCCGGCTGCACCTCGCCGGAGAGGATGATCCCGGCCAGGGGCGAAAGCACCAGCTGCTGCATGGTGCGCTGCACCGGGCGCGCGCCATAGGCGGGATCGTAAGACTCCTTCGCAATGTAGGCGAGCGCTTCCTGGGTCATCTCCAGCCCGATCTCCCGGTCCTCGGCGAGCTTCTTGCGCAGCTGGTTGAAGTTCTTCATCACGATGGACTCCAGCTCGCGCTCGGTGAGCGGGTTGAAGGTGACCACCTGGCCGATCCGGTTGAACAGCTCGGGCCGGAGGCTGCGCTTGACCACCTCGAGAATGATCCTCTTCTGTTCCTCCGGATCGTCGGAGGCGTCCATCGCTTCGCGCACGCCGAGGTTGGAGGTAAACAGAACCATGGTGTTGGAAAAGTCGCAGAAGCGGCCCTTGGCGTCCGTAAGCCGGCCCTCATCGAGCACGCCGAGCAACAGGTCGAGAATCTCCGGCGCGCCTTTCTCGACCTCGTCGAACAGCACGATCGAATAGGGGTTGCGCCGCACCTGCTCGGTGAGGAACCCGCCTTCCTCGCTGCCGACCAGTCCGGGGCGGCTGCCGATGAGGCCCGAAACCGAGCTCTTGTCCTTGTACTCGCCCATGTCGATGCGGATGAGCGCGTTCTCGTCGTCGAACAGCGCCTCGGCCAACGCTTTGGCCAGCTCGGTCTTGCCCACGCCGGTGGGGCCGACGAACAGGAAGCTGTTGGGCTTGCGCCCCGGCTGAAGGTCGGCGCGCATGCGGCGGGCGGCATCGGCCACGGCGGAGACGGCCTCGTCCTGCCCGAAGACGCGCTCGCCGAGCCGCTGCTCGAGCTTCATCAGCCGCTCCTTCTCGCTTTCCATCATGCGGCTGGAAGGGATGCCGGTCATGTCGGCGATGACCTCGGCCACGTGCTCCGGCATCACCGTATCCGGCACCAGCGAGATGCCGGCCGTCTGCTTCTCCAGATCCGCCAGCTGCTGCTCGAGGTACTTGAGCGAGCCGTAGCGGATTTCGGCCGCCTTCGTGATGTCGCCCTTCTTCTCGGCCGCTTCCAGCGCTGCGGTCTGCTCCTGGATGGCCTGCTTCGTCTTCTGAAGCATATCAAGCGCATTCTTCTGGTTGTTCCAGTCCTCGACCAGCTTGGTCACCTGCGGCTCCATGGCGGCGATTTCGGCGCGCAGCGCCTCCACCGCCTTCATCGCCGCAGGCGTGGACGCCGACGACTCCAGCGCCTCCAGCTCGGCTTTCTTCCGCAGCAGCAACCGCTCCTTCTGGTCGATGTGCGTGGGCTTGGACTCCTTCTGCATGCGGATGCGCGCGCACGCCTGGTCGATGACATCGATGGCCTTGTCCGGCATCCACCGGCCGCGAATGTAGCGGCGGCTCAGCTTGATGGCGGCCTGGAGCGCGTCGTCGGTGAGCTTGACGCCGTGGAAGGCCTCGAAGCGCGGGCGCAGGCCGCGCAGCACCACCATCATCATCTCGTCGGACGGCTCCTTGATCTGGACGACGTCGAAGCGGCGCGCCAGGGCCCCGTCTTTTTCGATCTTTTCGCGGTACTCGTCGAAAGTGGTGGCGCCGAGGCAGCGCAGCTCGCCGCGCGCCAGCGCCGGCTTCAGAATGTTGGCCGCGTCCATGCCGCCCTCGGTCCCGCCGGCGCCGACCAGCGTGTGGATCTCGTCGAGGAACAGGATGATCTCGCCCTTGCGGGCGCGGACCTCATCGACGACGCCCTTGATGCGCTCCTCGAACTCGCCGCGGTACTTGGCGCCCGCCACCATCGCGGTGAGGTCGAGCGCAATCACCTTGCACTTCTTCAGCGATTCGGGCACGTCGCCGGCGGCGATGCGCTGCGCCAGCCCTTCGGCGATGGCCGTCTTTCCGGTGCCCGGCTCGCCGACCACCACGGGGTTGTTCTTGCTCTTGCGCAGCAGCGTCTGGATGACCTGCCGGATTTCGTCGTCGCGCCCGATGACGGGCATCAGCTCGCCGCGGGCGGCGGCGGCGGTGAGATCGCGGCCGTATTTTTCGAGCAGTTTTCCGCCGGAAAGCGGCTTGGGCGCGGCGCCGGGCATGGATTTTCCGGCCTGTTTTTCACCCAGCGTCTCGCTGATTTCAGCCCGCGTTTCCACGGTTTTTTCGATGGCCTGTTTGGTAAGGCCGTTCTGTCGCAGGTCCCCGCGCAGCGCCTCCTCCCCGTATTCGACGGCGGCCATGATGAAGTCGATCGGCTCGGCGCGCTCGGCCCCGCGGCGCTCCATCATCTCGAAAGACTTCTCGATGAGATTGCGCAGGGCGGAGGAAGCCGTGGGGCGGCGGCCGGGCTCGAGCGGGGCGTTGCGCTCCGTGTTGAGCCGCGTTGCGAAGGTTTCCAGCAGCGCGTCAACGGCGATGCCGGACTTGTCCAGCACCGCAGCCAGCGGCGATTCGGCGTCCAGCAGCACATACAGCATGTGCAGCGGCGTGATTTGCGCCTGCTTGCGCTGCTCGGCCAGCAGGCGGGAGCGTTCGAGGGCGTCCTCGAGCTCGTTGGAGATCTTGTCAAGGTTGATGGCCACGGGGTTCCTCCTGGGGAATCGCGAATGTTTGTATTCTCAAACAACGGCGCGGGCCGCCGGCAGGCAGCCCGCGAAACTCACTCAAGGCGGCGCCGGCGCGGCGGCGGCTGGGGCGGCTGCTCTTCGCCCTGGTCGAAGCGCGGCCTCGAAGGGCCGGGCTGCCGCGGAGGCACCTGCGGGGGCGGTTGCACCGGCGGCTCCGGCGGCGGTGGCGCGCCGGTGGCCCGGCGGAAAAACTCCCACGGCGCGCCGCCCCGCTTCGGCTCCTGGGCCGGCGGCGGAGGCGGCTGGTAAGGTGGCGCGGCAGGCGGCGGGGCGCCGGGCGCAGGCGGATAGGGCGGCCCTTGCGGCGGCGCGCCAAACGGCGGCGCGGAGTGGGCCGGCGGCGCTCCGTAGGGCGGCTGCGGCGGCGCAGCCTGCGGCGGCGGAGCGTAGGGGGGAGGCGCGGCCTGCGGCGGCGCAGCGTATGGCGGAGCGCCGTGCGGCGGAGCCGCGTAGGGCGGAGGCGGCGCAGCAGGCGCAGCCGCAGGCTCTGGAACGCGCTCGATGGGCTGCACACCCCGCGCGGCCGGCTCCTGCGCCCGCCCGGCATAGAAGCGGTGGCGGCTGAACAGCAGCGCCGTGCGGATCGGGATGTGGGCGGGCACGGCGACGCGCAAGTCGGTGATGGTGGGCACGTCGGGCGCCTCGAAATCAAATTCGAAATTTGTCTGGCCCGGAATCACCGATTCGCTAACCAGATTCAGCGGCGCCCGCTGGAATCCGCTGCCTTGATTAATGCGGATTTCGGCCGGAATTCTCATCCCTTTTTCAAACGCAGCGTTGTGTTCGCCCACCAGAATGAGGCGGTATTTGTCGCGGCCTTCCAGGCGGAGCTGGCTGAAGAAGGTCACCATGTCGTCGCCGACGCCCTGCACGCGGCTCGGCTTGGCGGCCAGCTTGTAGAGCACGTTTCCGCCGCGGTCGAAGACGAAGTTCATCGCCTCGAGCTGCGGGCTGACGCGGAAGTCCACGTACTTGCCTTCCAGCGCCCGCTCGAGCCGCTGCAAGGCCGCCAGCGAGGCCAGCGCCGAGCGGACCTCCACGCCAAGGTCGTCCTGCACCCGCCACGTCCGCGTCATCCGCAGGATGCGCTTCTGCTGGTTGATCAGCTGGATGAATTCCGTCTCGCCGACCTCCTTGAGCGTGTCGTAGTACGTTTGCAGGCCCGGCGTCAGGTCGAAGTAGACAGCGGCCGAGTGCAGGAACTTCCGCAGCTGGCCGAAGAAGCGCTGCGGCGGCTGGGCGTAGTCGAGCAGCTCGTAGACCAGGTCCTGCAACGCGGCCACCATGCGGTCGACGAACTGCACGGTCTGCGTGTCGACCTCCGTCTCGATGCCGCGCTCGGTGAACAGGATCAGGTACTCGCGCATGGCGCGGTGCAGTTCGGCGTAGCGCTCGGCGAGGAACGTGGCCTCCTCGACGATCTTGCGGTAGCCGGCGGCAAGCTCGCTGTGCGAGGCCATGGTGGTGCAGGCGGGGATGAAGTCGGGGTTTTTCTCGTAACCGGCGCCGTAGCGCTGGCGGCGGATTTGCGCCGCGACCAGCGCGAACGGGATGGAATCGGCCGCCGGCTGGAGGCTGAGGCGGTAGCTCCACTGCCGCTCCGTCTGCATCTGCGGGTTGAACTCGTCCGTCTCGCCTTCCGCGGTCTCCTTCTCGTGCGGGGCGGCAATGATATACACGGGCGCTTCCTGCACGCCCTCGAGATCGGATTTCGGGAAGGAGCGCGACACCGGGCTGGAGGGGTCGATGTCGACGATGCAGCCGGCAGCGGTGATGCCGCGGCACTGCGACACGGTGATGGTGAGCTGCTCTTCGTCCTCGTGCAGGCTGACCACAGGGTCGTACCGGGCGGCGCCGATTTCGTTTTCGGAAACGCGCGGGCCCGGGCCGACCAGGCCGCGCGCGTTGGTCATGTAGCGCAGCGTCCAGAGGAAGAGGGAGTCGAAGTAGCGCTCCTGCCGGAGGAAGTGGTCCGGCGTCAGGAGCATGCCGTGCTCCCAGTTCACGCTTCGCAATTTGAGATCGGAGGAGTTCATCGGGCTATTCCTGCTTTTCTGCCTTCTCGGGCGGTTGCGCGGGCCATGTCCAGACGCCGGGTTCGGTTTCGGTGGCGCCGGCAGCCCGCCAGACGCGATCGAGCGGACGTTTCGACGCAATGAAAATGCCTTTTTCCTCGGGGCTTTCCCGCAGGAAGAAATGGATGCCGCAGGTCCACTCGTTGAGGCGTTGGGCGTGCTTTTCCTCGAAAGTGGCTGCGCAAAGCAACGGGTAATTCCAGGCGAACATCCGCAGGGCGGGCTCCTGGATCAGGGGCTTGAACTGCGCCGTGGCGCGTTCCTTGACCTTTTGCGGGTTGTCTTCGGAAAGCGTGAACACCATGGGTCCGAGGCCCGCCAGCAGGTCGAACGCCTCCTGGATGGCGGGCATACCCTTGTTGATGCCGAAGACCTGGTGCATGAGCGGGCGGGGCATCTCGCCGATGTCGAGATTCAGGAACTCCTCGCGGGTCCAAAATGTCGGGGGCTCCCGCTCCGGCCAGTAGCCGAGTCCCGAATCCACGCCCCAGGCCCCAAAGTGGTCGCTGAGAATGCGGCCCGCGCCACCGCGGTTCAACTGGTTGTATTGGGCCAATGCGAAGGGATGAAAGCCGGGAAACTCCCGCATGACTTGAGGCAGAACAGCGGCCACCCAGCGCCGCAGGCGGGCGCACTCCTGCTCCTTCAGCGGGAGTTCGCCCGGATATGCGAGCAGGAACAGGTTCCAGCCCTCGACTCCGGCAAGGGAGCGCAGCGAGATTTGCCATTGTGCCTGTGCAGTCATGTCTCAGCAACCAGCGGATACTTGAGCTTCTCTTCGCGGAGCGCCTCAAGACACTCCTTCAGCATCGGGTCGATCTCGGGGCGGCACCACAGAAGGATGCCTTGATCGGGCTGGCTCTCTGCCAGGTACGCCGAGAACAACCCCAGCCAGGCCTCCCTCTGCTCTCCCCGCGCGTAAAAGATGTCCTGCGCGGACATCAAGGGAACCGCGAAGAGCATCCCGCCGTACTGCGGATCCGAGTCGAGTCCCGGCGCAAAGACTTGCTTGCTTTTCTTCAGAAATGGGTCGTTCAAGCTGTTCATGAAGTCGATCTCCGCGCGGAGATCCAGGTTGGCGAACAGCGGGTTCCTGAAAACCTTCAGATGCAGGGGCAATTCAGGAGCCGCCGCCCCCCCGCCGGGGGGCAGCCACAAGGAGACCATCGCACCGTAGCCGAGAAAGACCTCCGCCTGCCGCCGCCCTTTCTTGCGGGCGAGCCAGTAAGCCACGCTTTTGCTCGTCCTGAAGATCGAGTAATCGCCTGACTCCAGGGCTTCCTGAATCTGCTCCTCTCCGGGCGGGCGGTAAAGAGGCTTTGAAGGGCTGGAAAGAATTCCGCAAATGGGAAAGAATTCCTGCGCATGCGCCACGAAGAGGGAATGAAGATTTGGATAAATATAGTCGAAATTCAGGAAATTTTCCTGCCGCAGATTCAGATTCTTGCTCAGATTTTCTCCAAACAGCGATGTGAAGCGGAGAATCCATTCCTTTTCCGCCGTGCGAAGCGGAAACCCTGACACAGGCAGCCAGAGAAGCGTGGAGCCGGCCAGGCTTTCTGCGCGGCGAAAAGGGCTCCAGGGGTTTTCCCGCCCCGCGCCCGGCTCGCCCCTACCGTATGTCACCGACATCGCTCAATTCCCCCCTACGCTCGTCGGAGGAGCCGACGTGGAAGGCCCCACTTCCGCCTCGACGGAGCGCACTTCCGTGTTCATGCCGTCCAGTTCCGCCTTCACCAGATTCATCTCGGCCTCGAAGTTCCGCTTCTCGGCCAGGACTTCCTTGAGGTCGACTTCCGTCCCGCAATAGGACATGGAAATGGCCCCAAACGAATACTCATGGACGGTGATCCCCAGGGCCATGTGCGTAAACGAGACGTCGAGGCCGATTGTGTTCTCCTGCTTCATGCCATACACGCCGCCGCTAAAGGCCTTGGACTCGTACAGGTCGCCGCTGTTGATGAACGTCCCCATCGGACACAGCCATACGCTCGACGAGACGTCCGTGCGCATGTGGGGCCCGGCGCAGGTGGTCATCTGGCCGCCGCCGTAGGTTTGGGTGACCATGGCGCCGACCGTTTCGGTCAGGTTGGCGGCGACGGTGAGCGAGTCATTGGCGCCGATCGTGGCCGACCGGTTCGCCCCGACCGTGAGGGTCTGGTTCGCGCTCACCGTGATCGTCTCGTTCACACAGAACAGCCGCGTAACATTGCCCTGCACTACCTGGTTGAGGGTGCCGTGGTTGAGGACGTCTTCCTTGTAGGACGAGCCGACCAGCGCACCCATGTTGGGCGAAAAGTCATCGCCCTCGAGGTCGATCCGCGTGCCGGTTTTGATCTTGCCGTCGAAAAGGGACATGGTTCCTCCTTATCCGATTTCCCTCAGGAACTGGCTGCACTTCATGTGGATGGTGCCGCCGGCGTGGATGTGGATGTCGCCGTCGCAGTGCAGCAGCAGCTTCGAGCCTTCGTCGAACAGCGACACGCGCACATGCTGCGGCGTGGCGAGCACGATCGTCTCCTTGCCTTCCTTGTCATCAAACACCAGCCGGTTGCCGCTCTTGGTGACGATGCGCTTGACGTCGTTGCTCCCGTACTCGCCGCCGTACACTGCGGCGGCCGGCGGCGTGTGGGCGCCGTTCCAGGCGCTGCCCACAATGACGGGACGGGTTGTGTCGCCAAACTCGAAGCCGATGAGAACTTCGTCCCCCACCTCCGGCGAGAAATACACGCCGCGGTTGGGTCCGGCATTGGGCGAAAGGAACGGCACCCACAACCACGGGTCGCCTTCGGCCCAGGGGAACTGCACCTGTACCCTGCCCATCTTGCCGCTCTCGCCCAGTCGCGTCACCCGGGCGACCAGCAACCCGGTCCACGGACGCCGCACGGGGCGGTTCCAGACCAGAGGCTGGGTAAAGGGCGAGGCGATGAACTCGTTGGTGTAGCCGTCGCTGGTCCAATGATGGATCACCTTGAGCACGCCCCAGTCGCCGGCGGTTTCAATGGGGCCGTTGATGGTGAGCTTCGCTCCGGGCAGGATGGACGCTTCCCGGGAGACGCCGCGCGCGTAAACGCGGCTTTGCGCGGCGCGCGCCGCTTCGAGATCGAGAACCTTCCGGAGCCCCCGCTGGTCGACGGCGAGCAAGGGATCGACGAGTTCCCCGCGCCACTGCCGCTCCGAGGACTGCCCTTCTGCCGCGCCGATCAATGCGGCCGCCGGACCGAACGTGGGCGGCGACACGCTTCGGGTCTCGACGTAGCTCCTGGACTCCCGTCTGTCGTAAATCCAGCCGCGGAAATCCTGCGGGGCGAGGCGGCCGACGAGGCGGAAATCGAGCAAACCACCCTCCGCACGCCACTCCACGCTACAGCCGGCGTCGATGAAATGGTCGATGATGTGCAGCCCGTCCGCCTTGGCGCGGAACGCGCAGCCTAGCAAATCAACGAAGCGGTGGAAGAATTCGAAGTCCGTTTCCCCAATCTGCAGAAGGCCGCCTTCGGAGGCCATTCTCGCGGGGGAGGCGTCGATCACCACTGAAAGCCCGGAGTAGCCTGCAACCTTTTCGAATTGGGCCCGCCAGGTTGCGGGCGGATAGGAGCGGTGCCGCGGCGCAAGATCCATGCGGAGCGTGCGCGACGCGCCCTCCACGCGCAGGTTCCAGGCGCCGCTGATGTCGTAGTCCAGTTCGACCTCGATAGTGTCGCCGGTGAACAGCTTCAGTTCCGCGCCGACGGAGTCAACCGCGATGACCTGGATCGGCTTGCCGAGCAGGTCCTCGACGGGGAAGCGCTGGTCGGGCGTCTGGCGGTAGTGCAACGTGCACCGGGCGTGCTCGTTGATGCCGTACTCGATGCGGGCCTCTTCCAGAATGGCGCCCGGGCTCAGGTCATGAATGTCATTGCCATCGAAAGTGACTTTGAAATAGGCGGGTCTCATGCTTCCACCCCTGCGGGCGCGGCGGCGCCCAGATAGCTGTTCAGACCGAGACGCGAATTCAGGGCCTCCACGCCGAGGCGCGGGGCCCGGCGGCGGTCGGCGACGCTCCATTCCACGGTCCACTTCTGATGGCACGTGGTGACCAGATACAGCGTGGCATTGAGCAGATAGCGGTGCTCCTCCTGCTGAAACCTGTAGTACGTTTCCAGCGGCACCGGACCGATGACGAGCACGAGCTGCGCGAGATCCTCGATGTGGTCGCCCAGAGCGTAGTCCACGCCCAGGCGGCTGTGCGCCTCGCCGAGCAGGCTCAGGTCCTCCTCGGCCAGATACCGCAGGCGCGGCTTGCGGCGGATCGTCTCGAGCGGCAGGTCGAGCAGAAGCTGCAGAGCAAAGCGGATGCCGTGCTCCTTGCCGGCGAGCGACTGCAGGCTCGGCAGCAGCAGCGAGAGGCGGAACCACAGCTCCTGCGGCCACTGCTCGGGGTCGAGGCCGAACAGCGAGATCCACCGCGCGCAGGCGTCCAGGTTGCGCTCGCTGATGTCGAACAGCCGTGCGCCTTCGCGCAGCCAGTGGGCCGCCTTCTGGAACGGGTCGTCGATGACGGAGACGATCTCCCGCGTGCCGATTTCGGCCTCGCCGCCCGAGTCCCAGAACGGCACCGGCAGGTGGTGGAAATATCCGAGTCCGGCGATGCGCAGCTGGATCGTGTCGCCGGGCCGCAACGGCGCGCCCGGCGCGGGCGACTGCGCCACGACCCAGCGCGAAGGATAGCCGGGGCCGTCCATGGCCAGCGTGATGCGGCCGGGAGAGATTCCGAGGTTCGACAACACCTCGAGCGCCGAATCCACCGTGTGGTGGAACCCGTGGTAGCTCGAGGCGAGATCCGGCATCACCAGGCTCATGTCTCGATCCACTCCGTGCGCACGCTGAGGCCGATGTCGTGCAGAAAACGCGTCTCCAGCAGCGTCTGGAGCTCGTCCCGCAGATAGGCCGCCTCAAGATCCGGGTCGGTGAAGTCTTCGCGGTCCAGGCTGACCGTGACGCGCTCGACGCGGCGCAGCGCGCCGCCGACGCGCTCCACCACGGACGAGACGCGCGCGTCGCGGATGCGGCGGTCGAAGGCGCGCACCACGGCGAACAGGTCGGCGCGGGTCACCACGCGGTCGCGCGACAGCAGCGCGGCGGCGAAGCGCTCCTGGGCGGAGGCGAAAGACTCGCTGCTGGTGCCGCCGGCCGCCGAGGTCGGGTTCAGCACGCGCAGCGACCCGCCGCCTTTCAGCTCGAGCGAGGTGATCATGCCCGGCCCCACCTGATTGGCCGCCTCGCCGGCGCACACCCAGACGCGGATGTTGACGAGCGACTGCGGGCGGCCGTCGGGCCATTTGGCCGGGGTGATCTCGATGCGCCCGTTGCGGATCGCGTACCGCCCGGCGAGCGGATTGGTGGACGGCGCCATCTCGTCCAGATACGGCGTGTCGTTCTCGCCGATGAGCGAAAGCGGCGAGACCAGCTGCCAGTCGGTGCCGCCCTCGCGGCTGATCGGGATGGCGGTTCCGTGCTTTTCAAACACGATGGTCTGGTTGAAGCACTCGACGTTGGACGCCGTGATGGCGTGCGGAAAAACGCCCCCGATGGCCGTATGCAGGGGCGGGATGTCGCGCGGGAACGTGATCCTGAACCATGCCCGCGGGCGCGCGAACAGCGACTGCGCCTCGCGGCCGAAGATCCGGCCGAGCGGCGCTTCCAGGCCGCGCGGGATCGTGCACAGCATCTGCCGCTCCGGCGGAATCGGCGGCAGCAGGAACACGCGGCCCGCGTAAAAACCCGGCGGCAGCATCGGCGTCTTGTCCTGCACGTCCTCCTGCGCCGCCGGCGCCGGCGGGCGCACCAGCCAGTCGAGGCGCCGCAGTCCCGCATTGGCCGGCCGCGGCCGCAGGATGCCGTTTGCGGAAAATTCGCCGTGGGGCCCGGCCAGGCACCACGTTTCCACGCCCAGCGCCTCCTGCACGAGCCGGGCGTCGGGCGTCAGGTCGAAATAGAAACTGTGGCCGCCCAGATGCTCCTTGCCCGCGGGCTCGATGGCGAGAAACAGCGCGGGATTGGGCCCGAGATTCACCTTGACGGGATCGAGCGCAGGCCTGGCCGCGAGAAAATTCTCCGGCATCTCCACGCCGCCGAGCAGCCGCAGCATCCCCTTCTCGTAGGCGGCGCCCAGCACGACCTGCGCCCCGGAGACGGTGACCGGCGCATCCGTGCTGAAGTTGAAGCGCTCGCCCGTGGGGGTCTGGCTGCGCAACACCGCGCCGGCGTCGATGTGCACCGGCGCGGAGGCGCCGAGGATGCGCACCACGGCCTGGGCGGGCCGCGCCTTGCGCGGCTCGATGCCCAGTCCTGCGATGAGCTCGTCGAGCAGCGCGAGGCGGATGCGGCCGGTGTCGCTGTAGAGATTTTCGAGCTGCTGGGCGAAGGTGCGGAACAGGACGGCAAGAACGGGATCGGTGGTTTCCGCGCTGACGCCGTATTCCTTCAGGCGCTTGCGGAAATCCTCCCGCATTTTGCTGTCGATTTCGATGGCCGTGGCTCGCTGATATGGCATTGGATTCTGCTTCAACCCTTCCCGCTTGCCGGACGAGGGAGCGGGATCAATCGCCCAGCCGGGCCGACCAGGTCATGGACGGATCCTCAGTGGAGACGAGCGTCACCGAGTACACATCCACATCCGGGTTGGGCCCCGGCTCCTTCTGGATGGACTTGAGGCGGTAGTGGGTGATGCCGAGGTCGGCCAGCGTGTCGTTGATGGCCTTTTCGACCTGCCGCAGGCCTTCCGGGCGCAGCCGCATATTCTCGAAATAATGGCGCACGCCGAAGGACGGGCACCCGGCCCAGCTGCCGCCGGGCGTGCGGGCCATCATCTCGATGAAGCGAAGAACCGCTTCGGCCTCGTCGGTGCGGCGCAGGAAGCCCCCCTCCAGCCGCAAAGGAAACGCGATAAACGGTATGGCGACGCCTCCTTTCCGCG
>Ga0308390_1000403_pt1 | contig 31288 bp, 22 predicted proteins | sample Hotspr2Sample149_FD_202358 | JGI IMG/M metagenome (GOLD analysis project Ga0308390, IMG submission 202358) | Hot spring phototrophic mat microbial communities from Mushroom Spring, Yellowstone National Park, Wyoming, United States - 20040719_149 ...
AGCCGCACGCGCCCGGGCAGTCTCCGGCGTCATGCCCCTGAGCGTCACCAGCCGTTCCAGCCGCATCTCCAGGGGGGCAGATACCAGGATCAACCCGTCAAAACCGGGAGGCATCTGCCCGTTTTCCCCCAGCAACGCGGCTTCCACCATCGCGACGTGATGACCCTCCGCGGCCAACTGCCGCAACCGGTCCGATACCTCGGCAAACACCCGGGGATGCACAATGGCATTCAGCCGGGACCGGGCCACATCATCGTGAAAAATGATTTCCGCCAGTTTTTCCCGATCAATTTTTCCTGCTGAAAGTATGGCGTCCCCAAAAACATCAACTACTTCACGAAACACGTCAGTTCCCGGCTCCAGAAGGTTCCGGGCCAGGGTATCCGCGTCAATCACCGGTATGCCCGCTTCAGCAAAGTACCGCGCCGCGAGGGATTTCCCGCTGGCAATACCGCCTGTCAAACCGTATACCTTCAATCGTCTCTCCTGTACTTCACTCGAGGGCTTTTACATCTCCTCTTCAGGTCACCTTTCTTAGTTTATCGGACAAACCGATCAGAGGGTTAACACCAGCCGCTCGCCGGCACGCAATCGTCTGGCAAAGGTCAGCAGCAATTGGCGTTCGGCAGATTCCACCGTGATCCATTTATCCGGAACACATTCCCCGTCAGTTATCAGTTCGAGATGCCGCAACGCGATTTCGCGTGGTATCCTCACAGCAATAGAATTTAATTCCACTGGTGCCGGAAATCGTGCGGCGAGCCTCCCGCCATCCGTATTCCCCGTCCATTCCAGATCACAGATCCCCAGCGGCGTCATGGCCTGCCACCTTTCCGCGCCCTGCCGATCTATCCGATCGGGTATGGCCAGGTTCAGCCGGCTGGTACCGAGATCAGGCCAGCATTTCCCGCCGACCATCACCAACGGCCAGACCCATGCCATAAATCCCGGATAAGGTTCCCTGTCCCGATCCGAAAACCGGTCAAAAACATTCCGAAGTGCCGTCTGCCAGGCCGCCAACGCATTGTCGGACAAGGCGAGCGAGATCACTCCCATACGGACCAGCCATTCCGGATGCATATCCGGCCGGCATGGCACCTGGGACAGAAGGGTCTCCACCATGTTCCAGTCCAGCAGATCGTCATACCAGAACAGAAGAGACAATGCTATGAAATGAACCGTTCGGGCGAAGGAATGATCTTCGAAGGAGAGCCCTCCCCGCGCCGACACCAAGACCGGATCCATCGACAGTTCCCACGCGCGGGCCGTATGCCTTGCCCGCTTACGCAACTGCCCCGCGAGGGGTTCCCACCCTGCACAGGCGGCAACCGACGCGAGGGCTCGCAGAGCCGTAGCCTGCTCCAGATCCGGCGGACCGGATCCTGTCACCAACTGCTGCCATATCCGCCATTCCCGAACCCGCTTAAAAAACTCCGGGATATGAGGACCCGGGCCAGAAAAACTGTCCAAGGCGACCCGAAAAATCCACGCCAAGGCTTCAGGGTAGGCCGGTTCCCCGGATACTTCACGCCATTTTTCCACCAGGGTATTGCGTGACCACCGGGGAAACAGCAGATGCCACTGAAGCAGCTCCTGATAAGAGAAAACCCGCCCCGCTGGTGGGTACAGCACACCGTCAGCCGTCACGCCAACCCGGGAAGGCATTTCCATGAAACTGCGGGCCAGGAACTTCCGGACATACGCCGGACGGGCGCCGGCACAAAAAGTCCGCAACCTTTCGCGTTCACGGATCAGGTATTCCTGGGTCCCCGGAGCCAGCACTGGCCGCAAAAATTTAAGGGATTCAATGGGTTCTTCCCCCCGAGATCCGCCCGGACCGGCCTGAATCTCCCGCCACGCCAGGGTCAGTGAAACCGGCAAGTTAGCATCTGAATGCCCACAAACCCGTCCCATCACGATCCAGAATGGGCTGTGTTCCGCATCAGGTTCAGTATCCTCCGGCCAAACCGGCACATCGACCAGTGACTCTGCCGCGGCCAACCGTTTAAAAAAAGTTGCCGGATCTCCGGGCCAATACCGGATCACCGGAATCACCCCTTGCGTAACACCTTCCGGAAAGAATGCGACAACTTCCCGGGCTGAGGCGGACAACTCGGCACCCTCCTGCCAGAACAGTACGAGACCATTTGGATGCTGGGGCTGCTTCAGGGAAAGAGACCGGGGCTGGCCTGGAATCCCCACTGTTCGCACCTGCAGTTCCTGACAGGCCAGATTTCGGAAATGCTGTCCAAAGAGAACGGGAGTAATTACAAATCCAAAAGCCCATGCCGCACAGGGATGTTCCGGAAGGGGTTCCAGCACGCCCTGAAGGGTGATCACAGACAGTGAGGACAGATCGTAGTCAAATGGGACCGCATGAGATGCCGCCCGAAATTCCGCGCCGCGGAAATAAGACAGATTCTCCGCTTGAAAAGTGATTCCGTTCACGTCCTGGGTGACATGACAGGACAAAGGTGGAACCACGGTTTCCCATGATGAATCAGATGGATTCCGCTCAGTCTGAAAACGGCCAAGGTACACACGCCCTTCCAACTGAACAGCCAGAAAAGCACAAACCCGATCCAAAGGAGGAACAGACCATCCCGGCGATGTGCTATTGCGCTGACGGGGTCTCCAGTATCCCCGGGTATCCAAGGTCAGGTACCCGCCGGTCATCCCGCCCAGGATATGTCCCGGAGCATGGAACCGGCACGATTCCCCTCCGCCTGCAGTCATATCTTCATTCCGTGTTTTCGGTGGGACCGGCCTGTACGGTCCACTCATGGTGGGCCGTAACATCCTCAGCGGGATCCGACGGTGCCGGCCAGGACGCCCGAAGTACATCCCGGTACAGCCCGATGCGCTCCCAGGGTATCGGCTCAAAACCCAGTTTAAGGGCGGGTGAGCCGGGCTTCAAGTCAAACTGACCGCTGGCCGGATCCACGAACTGCGGATCACCTGTCTGGCTCCCGGCATCAAATCCGGCTTTCTGCCAGTCCGCCCAGGACACCATCTGTTCCCCACTTTTACCGTAATCCGACCGCAATACCTTCGGTTCTCCCGGTGCTCTGATGAGATTCCGGTCAAACACGCAGGTGGCCGGATCGAAGGGAACCAGGTCATAAACCACGGCCTCGGCGGAACCAGGCCTGGCCGATGAAAGTCCCCGGTAGTCCTCACGGTCATACCAAATGATATTACTCGTAAACCGGTTTCTGGCGGGACAGCGGGGATCTTCCGTCAGGATCGTGGCCAGTTCGGGATACCGCTCGCTGTAAGGCGGCTGATCCGCTTTGACCTCTTTGAACCGCTCCCGCATGAGGTCCCAGCAGTAACTGTCCCACCGCGCGTCGATATGCAGCGCGGGGATACAGCCGAAGAACACATTGTTGTCGACAACATTGTCCCGTCCACCGCCGATCATGACACCGCACAGCGGCACGCGGTAGATCAGATTACCCTGGACCAGCACACCGCTGGTACAGTCATCCAGGTAAACACCCCATGCCTGATAAGGCGTCTCATAGCGCCACGTGTCCGTTCCTGCCTCGCCGGTAAGACCGAACCCCGCGACATCATGAATCCGGTTGCAGCGCAGGATAACACCCCGTTCCGTCCAGTTCCGACCCATGTAAAAGGCCCCGGTATCGGAAGACTCCTGACAGACCCGGCCGATGTCATTGTATTCCACCACGTGATCATTGCCGTTCAGCCAGATCGCGATGTGCGGCAGATCGCGGATGTAATTGTGGGCGATCCGGTGACCGACGCCTTTCCCCTGTACTGCGGCCTGGTAGGTCCGCTGAATCTGTCCCGCGCGGCGGATGAGATTATTCACGGCCTGATGACCGCCCGGGGTCAGCGTGGCCCGGTCACCGCCCTCCAGAGAAATCCCCGCAAGCCCGGTGTCCTCAATATCACATCCGGTTACCGCGCACTGCCTGCCGCCGGCCACCTTTACGCCGGTTCCTCCTGTGTTCCGAATCACACACCGGCCCACGAGGACCGACTCACAGTCGGACAGAACCACCGCATCCCCCGTAGCGGCTTCCAGCACCAGGCCCAGCAGGGCGACATGACGAGTATTCCGGCACGTCACCAGCGACTCACCCACCGGAAATACCACCCGGGCATTGTCCATCGAACCGGGCGGAATCAGACGCATCACCGAACGTTTCCGGTCGAAATACCACTCCCCGGGCGCGTTCAGTTCCTCAGGCACGTTGAGAAAATAAAAACGGCGGCCGGGCTCAATGCCATAGGGGGTCTCCACGGCCAGCCGGACCGTGCGGGTATCAGGATTCAATTCGGCCACAGCGGCGATGGTATGCCACCAGTTGTAATTCGGCCAGAGGGATACCCGGATGCCCTCCCAAGAGGCCCATTTGCGCGGGCGATCCCCCGCGTAGTGGAAAGATGTTTTTGGAGCCTGTTCGTCCCGGGCTGCCACGATGGCCCATCCCCCCGGCAGCAGTCCCTTGTCCCGGTCAGGCCAGCGCGCGGGCTCCAGACGCTGACCGTTCCAGAACAACTGCAGGGGTGCTTCAGCCGGAGGCAGCGCGGATACCGAAGTTTCCAGTACGCCGCCGCCGGCTTCCTGCCAGCCGCGCAGTTCCAGGCCGGCAGTCAGAATCACGGTTTCACCGGGGTAGTTCTGCCATACCACCGGAGCCGACTCGGTTCCGGCATCCTCCGCGGACAGTATCAAAGGTGAATCCATGAAATAGGTGCCCCCGCGGAGATAAATCATCACTGCCTTGTCGCGGGGCAATTGCCGGACCACGTCCCGCGCGCGGGTAAGCGTTTTCACGGGGCCATCCTGCCTGTCGGACGCGGGGTCTTTCAGCCTGCCACTCCAGACATCGGAACCATCCGGCGAAACATACACCGTATACACGGGTGCTTCCGCTCCGTTTTCCTGCCGGGCCACGTCATCGGACATCCCTGCCGCCGCCAGCATCACGCCCGCAATCATAGAAAAAATGTGCCGCACGATAATCTTCATAATCCGTCACTCCTGCTTCGCCGGAACCCGTTCCGGCCGGTTCTCCATCAGCAGTCTATATTTCCGGATCACCCGAGACCACGAAGCCCTTGACAAAAAGGCCGGCGGCTTCTCCGGCAGCAAGGACGTTTCACCCAAGGCAGGCACGAGCCTGAGAAAACCGCTCTCCCGGAGACAGGCCCAGACGGCCCCAGGGTCGTCCGGCAACACCGGCAAGGAAACCTTCGAACCACGCAGTTCGGCGGCCAGCAACCGGATGAGATATTTGGCGGGCACGCAGTGGGTCCATTTCAGTACCGCGGAAACCAGACACAGGCCGGGATGCTTAGTCCCTTTTTCCCGCCATGTCACCCACTCCCATGGGGGATTCGCATCCAGGACATGGCCCATCTGGCGGTCCGGATCATACAACCCCAGGAAACACGCGGTCAGTTTCTGTTGCAGATGGACTGTTTCCGCAGCGCTCATCAGCGTGGGAGCCTTGCCTGCTTTCTCCCGGATGCCCAACTGAACCGGCGTGACCGGGGTGATCGGCCCCCACAAGGCCACTGGCAGTTGAATCAGAGCAGCCGGCAAATCCCGGTGAAGGGCGTTCCGATTGTACCGGTCAGGCAGAAAAATCTTTCCCGAACGCAACGGTTTCGCACAGTACTCGGGCAGAATCCCATGAAGCCGTACCAGACCGTTCCAGCCGTCACGGAAAGGCGCGGCATGCTCCCGGTCATTGCGGGCCACGCACAGCGTCACTTTATGAACACGGCGGTTGGCATACCCAACGGTCACATCGAACATAAACTGATACGCCATGGAAGCCGCGAGATCCAGTTTCAGCGAAGTGATCGCCGCACCGTTTTCCAGAGATTCTAGAGCCGGCAGCATCCAGTTATCCCTGACGGCCAGATGATGCTCAACGGCCGATTCCAGGGTTTCCCACCGGAAAAACTCACGCCACGGCGGCAGGTCAACCGTAAAACATCGCCGGCTGTACGACCACTTAATGGTCAGTGCCGCAGGGCGGACCGCCCGGGATACCTGTTCATTACCTCGCCTTGGCATAAATTTTCCTTTTTATTCGGATAGGGTAATCGCCACTAAAAGTGTATCACCCCGTCCCTTCGCGGATATAGCCGCATCCCATGGATACCCGGGTACTACTGGGAACAGTCCACCAGAAACGGTCCCAGCGCCAGGGCGTCCAGGCCTGCCTGCCGGAACGCGGTCACTGCCTCCTCCGGGGTCCGCACAATCGGTTCTTCATGCATGTTGAAAGAGGTATTCAGCGCGACGGACGCGCCTGTCCGCCGCTTCAGCGCTTCCAGAATGGCATACAGACCTGGATTGGTCTCCCGACGCGTCAGTTGAGCCCGGGCGGTTCCATCCACATGAACTACCGCGGGGAACCGCTCCCGCATGGCCGGCGCGCAGTTGAAACACACGGTCATGAATTCCGCCGCGTGCCGGGCCGTCTCATAATTCCGAAGCCATAACCCCGCATCCTCATCCAGCATCACCGGCGCGAAGGGCATGAAATCGCTGCGGCGCAACTGGCGGTTCAGGCGGTCAGGGATTTCCGGCCGGTCTGCCGGCGCGAGTATGCTGCGGTTACCCAGGGCACGGGGGCCCCACTCCATGGCCCCGGAAAATCTGGCCACGCAGAAACCGTCGGCAATCAGTCCGGCGATCCGCTCGGCAAGACGGTCGGGATCGTCACAGACGGTATACGCCAGACCTGCCCGTTCCAGGGCCGCGCGACAGGCCGCCACGTCAAAGCGATCCCCCAAAAAAACATGCTCCAGCGGGCCAGGATCAATCCTGCCCAAAGCCGCCAGCGAGCCAACTGAAAGCCCTCCATCACCCATATTCGGCAACACGAACAAACCGGAGACTTCCGGCAGTTCATGCAGTCGCTGGTTCAATTTGACATTGGCGAAGACCCCGCCCGCTACGCAAAGCCGGTCCTGTCCGGTACGCCGCAGCCACAGTCTCGCCATACCCGTAATGAAGGTTTCGAGGGCCTGCTGCGCCCACGCGGCAACATCTTCCCGGGCATAGCGCCCCAGCAAACGTTCCTGAATCCAGGCAACCGCCCGAAATCCGACCGGACCGTCGTAATGAACACCCCCCTCCGGATCCGTGCGAAAAGGCAGGGGCTCCGCCACGCGGTCCGCGTTACCGTAGGCGGCAAGACCTGTCAGCTTGCCTTCATCGCGACAGGGCACAAAACCGAACGCCTCGGTCAGCGCCTCGAAAAACAGACCGAAAGAATCCCGCGCCGGAATGGCCCAAAGCCGTTCCGGCACGCTGCCTTTCCGGTACAGGGATACGGTTAGGGACAATCCGTCCCCCATGCCGTCGGCTGTCAGACACAGGGCACTTTCGAGGCCGGAAAGAACAGCGGCCCCTGCCGCATGGGCATGATGATGTTCCACAACATGAACTCCGGCCTTCCTGCTCAGGACACCGCCGACGCGGAAACGGGTCAGTCCCGCCAACAAAGGATTTTGCGTGACCAGTCCCCTTCTAGTTATTTCCCGCCGGTAACTGCGTTCCGCGTTCAACAGGGCGGCATAATCCAGCAGAAAACGAATTGGCTGATTCCTGCGTTCCCGTTTCAGCCGTCGGGAAAAATCATGAATCCGTGGTAACACCCGAACCAGCACAGGCGGCGTCCGAATTCCGGCCATACACACCACATCCACCTGGGCGGGATCCACACCTGTCTGTGCCCACAGGGCTTCCAGGGTGTGTCGCGGAAATCCACCGGCATTTTTCTCGCGGGTATACCGCTCCTCATTGGCCGCGAAGACCAGGCGGCCATCTACGGCCAGCGCTGCACCGGCGTCAAACAGATCTTCACTGATCCCCAGGGCTATCATCGACGGCGGCGCCCCCGAAGCAGCCCCAACTGACGTCGTACAGCCAGCCGCCACGCCCCCGGCCGAAAGCGGGCCAGCATGGCCAGTTCCACGATCGGACCGCACCAGCATTCAGCGCATCCAGGCAGCGGATCCATCCGGAGGAACTGCTCGCCCTGGGTTTCTCCCGCTTCGGCGCGGCGGGTTTTCAGGGGACCCGCGGCGGCAAACTGGAACTGATGACAGGCCAGTACCTGCCCGTCGGGTTCCACCACGCAGAACAGACGTCCCCCGCCGCACCAGATATCCGTCTTACGCGGCCAGTGCGCCAGATGCCGAAGGCCTTCCGGGGAGTTGAGCACCGGCGCGCCCTGCCGCGCCGCCCGGGCCACTTTTTCGAGGGCATCGCGCAGAGCATCCGGATCAGGCGCGATGGGGTTAGGCCGGCTGGAAGAATCAAGCCGCAGGGTCGCGGGCTGAAACATGATTGGAACCCCGAGGGATTCGGCCAGGTCGAGAGCTGCATCCACAGCATCGATATTACACTTGCACAGGGTACACTGAAACGACGTGGACACACCAAGTCTCCGGCAGACATCCACCGCGGCCATCACCTGGTCATATGCCCCCCTGCCGCGGGCGGCATCATGCACTTCCCTCGGTCCGTCCAAACTCATGGTGACATGATCAACCATCCGGATCACGGCTTCCTTTCTGGGAATCAGCGCGCCGTTGGTGCTGAGGAACACGCTGTAACCCAGGTTACGCGCGGCCTGAACAATGTCACCGATATCCCGGCGGGTCAATGGCTCCCCGCCACTGAAAGTCACCCACCGCGCCCCCAGTCGGCTGAGGGACTCCAGCCCCCGGATCACCCCTTCCGTATCCAGTTCCGGACCGACTGCGTCCTCAACTCCGCAATAGGCACAACGAAGGTTACACCGGAACGTCAGGTTCCAGGACACAAATAGCGGTGCACGCGCGCCCGTCAGTACTACCCGGACCAGGGTTAACGCACCTGTTACCGCCCTGTAAAAAGATCCCGACATGTCAGGCGATCTTCTCTGAATCCGCAGCCGGCATCCTGCCGTCCGCGCGCCGCCAAAGCACCAGCAACGCCAGCCATCCGACTGGTATCCATACCCAGAAAGTCATCAGCCGGAAAAGCAGCACCTCGTTCACCAGCGTACCGGCGCTGCTGCCCAAAAATGACAGCAAGGTTCCCAGCCACACTTCTACCGCTCCGACGCCACCCGGCATCCCGCTCAGGGCACCGATCACCATATTGGAGGGCGCCACGGCAATCAGTTGCCAAAGGGGCACCCCCGCCCCCTCCCGTCCTGATACCAGCCAGAGACTGACTCCGTTCAGCAACCAGCCCACCGGGGTAACAAATACAGCCGCCCACAACACGGGATGTCGGCGCAGTCTCGGCAACCGCCACACCGTGAACAGATCCAGCAACACGGTACCGCGACAGATCACAGCCACTGCCGTCAAGATCAGGAGAGCCAGAAACGGGGAAAGTATACCGAGCCGAGGCCAGAGAAGCGACGCGCCCAACACGACAATCCCCGCCACGCCGCTGAAGGCCAGCAACAATATCTCTATTGCCACGCCGACACCCGCGGGTATTCCTTCCGCGCGATTCAGTTCGATCGGCCGCACCAGCCGGCCCAACTGGGCGGGCGCGAGCAATCCCGCGTAACCGGCCAGAAAGATCAGACCCGCCCGAAAACCGGAAATCCGGCAACCGGCAGCCCGCAACAGTCCCCACCACACCACACCATCCAGAAAAATGTCACAGATCTGCAACGCCCCGATCAGCACCAAAACGCCCGCATGATCCAGCCAGAAAGCAGAACCGGCTTCCCGCAATTCCGTAAGCCAGGTCCTTCCGCCCCAGAAGGTTAAAACCGCCAACACGGCCACGGTTACCAGTTTTCGATGCGCGATGATAAGGCTGAAACAATACAATACCTGCCTGCTCCAGGTCAGAAAGTTGAAACACCCGATCAGTGTATCAAACCTGCAGTTCAAAACCGCGAAAAACAACTTCTGCTTCCCGGCAGTATACCTGTGAAAACCGGTGTCAGCCATTTCAGGCTGACAGGCCGGTGTTCCGCCGGTCGGGAACAACCGCCGTTATCAGGAGCAGACCGCCTCCCACCGTGATCCAGACAGCCGACCAAATCGCCGACCATGTCGGACTGGCCACATACAGCAAGCCCATCACCACACTGCCAACCAGCCATGCTCCGCCAAAGATGGCATAATACACGCCGAATGCCGTCGCGCGACAGTCAGGAGAAGCCAGCCGGGCCACCGTCGCCCGCAAGGTTGATTCCTGCGTGCCCATACCCAGTCCCCAGACTGCCAGACCCAGCCAGGGATAAACGCCAGCCCCCAGAAATACCAGCGGACCGGTCACCGCGGTAACCAGAAAGGCCGGGCCATTGACCCACACGCCCCACCGGTCAAATAGGCTACCCAACAACAGAGCGGCCATGGCATCCACCGCCATGGTCCCGGCATAGGCGGCAGAAATCATCTCCGGGCTAGTGCCCGCCACGGCACAAAAATGATAGGCGATAAGGGGATAGTCAGCCATGCCCATCCCGACCGCAGCAGCTCCTGCAAGCAGTCCCCACCAGCCCGCCGAATGCCATGGCAGCCGCTCCGCCAATCGCCCGACTGATCCGGAAACCCGCGGCTCAAACCGGTCGGGAAACGGAAACCGCTGCCGCGCGCGAACCAGCAACACCAAACAGCCCGCCGCGGGAAGCGCCAGCGCCAGAAAGGCCCATCGATAATTCTCTGACCAGGCAAGCACCGCGCCCGCAGCCAAAGGACCAGCGACCGCTCCTATCTGATCCAGGGCTTCATGTACCGCGAAAGACTTGCCGGCTCCCAGGACGCTGCCGGCATGAGCCAGCAGGGCATCCCGGGCCGGTGCGCGTACCGCTTTTCCGCATCTTTCCAGAAAAATACAGGCTGCCGCCATCGGCCAGTTCAGAGCCAATCCGATAAGGGGAACTGCCCCGAGATTCACCCCATAACCGGCAAATACCACCGGCCACTTTGCGGAAAGACGGTCAGCCACTTTTCCGGAAACGACGCGTAGTGTCAGTCCCAAACACTCCGCCAAACCGGAGACCGTGCTGATGACCACCGCGGAGGCACCCAACACGCCCAGCCACGGGCCGACCATACCGCGGGCGCCTTCGTAGGTCATATCCGCCAACAGACTGACTCCACCCATGATCAGCACGAACTGCCAGGCGGAACGGCGTATGGCATTATCCTGGTCTTTCGGATTCATGGTCACATTCTCCGAATACACCCATGGGATTATAAATTGTATCGCAGGTTTTAATCGGATGTTTTTTTGTCAAGTGTTTTCCGACGAGAACTGAATGCAAGAAAAAAAATTAATAAAAATGATTTATATGATAAAAATAAGGCTCAAAAATTAATCAATCATATAACCCCGTTATTTTCTTAAAGTAAGGCGAAGTTTTCTCTTGACATTTCCCGGGAAATTGGTCTATAACGGTTATTGATGGAAAAGCATGTAACCAGGCTGCCGGACTCCCGTATAAGGAAGAGACGCTGGCTTCGCAGGGATGGATTGTGCTTCCGGCGGGAGATCGGTAGTTTTGTGCGCCAAGGAGATGACTTATGAACGCTTCCGTGATGGGGAAAGCAGTCCTTCGGGGCATTGGATTCGCCGGATTGGTTTTTCTGGCAGCCGTATTGCCGGCAACGGCTCAGCCCAGCATTGAGGAGTGGAATGCTTTATACAGTTCGCTGTCATCGCCGGCACCCTCGACTTTCCCGACTCTGTATAAACTGGAATCCGGTTATCTGCGTTTTCTGGGAGCCCCGGAGGGAGGATCTTTTACTGCTTCATCCTCCGGCAACGTCAAATCTGCTGACACGGCTGACCCGGCCACGGCATTTGTAAACGCCTTCAGCGGCATTTTCGGTGTGAATTTTCCTGAATGCTCTCTGATCGAAACCCGCCGGATGATCATCAATGACATGACCTATGTCCGGTTCGCCCAGTATTATCGTGACGTTCCGGTCGAGGGCGCAGAAATGGTTGTGCAGGTAGACCCGCGCGGCGGTATCCAGATGGTGTCCGCAAGCGTGATGACTTCCGCTGATCTTCCGCAGGGGAATACGCTGGAAACCCGCCCTGTACTCACTGAAACGCAGGCGGCCCAGGAAGCACTGACGCAAGAAAGTCAATACCTTTCCGTGGATCCCGCTGTCCTTCAGGTTGTGGATGTCCCCGAACTGATCCTTTTCGCTCCCGGTCTGGTCGGGATGTCCGGCAGTCCGATCCTGGCGTGGAAAGTGTCTGTCTGTCCGGACGACGGCGGACCGGCGAATGTCGCAGGCGTTTATCTCAACGCGTTTGACGGATCGCTTTTACTGCGACACAACCTGCACCCCGGCATCCTGCAGCGGAAAATTTATGACACGGGCGGCAACGCGGCTCGGGTTGGAAACGAGGCTCTTACCCCTGCCCGGATAGAAGGTCAGAACCCGACGGGAAATCAGGCGGTGGACAATACCTATGACTATTTCGGAGACGTTTACAACTTTTATTCGAGCCGCTTCAACCGGGACAGTTTTGACAACGCGGGCGGAGCGCTGGTGGCGTACGTGAATGTCCCCGTGCTCAACGCGTTCTGGGACACAGAAAAAAAGTACATGATCCTGGACAACCGGCTGCTGGCCGATGACATCGTGGCCCATGAGTTGTCGCACGGATACACCCTCAATGTGACCGACTTTCTGTATTTCGGTTTCTCGGGTGCTCTAGCCGAAGTGTACGCGGACTGGGGCGGCGAATTTGTGGACCTGACCAATGGTCGGGGGAAGGATGAGGATTATTACCGGTGGTGGATCGGCGAAGACATGCAGGTGCTGGTTCCAGACCAGCGGGGACAACGAAGTGATAATGATGAAGTGGATATTCCTTCTCCGGGTAATACAACCGGAATCCGATACATGAAGGATCCGACGGTATTTGGGGATCCGGACCGGCTGGGCAGTCCGCTGCTGGCCAATCCCACATCTGCCTACGACAATGGCGGAGTCCACATCAACAATGGTATTGGCAACAAGTTCGTCTATCTGATCACAGACGGTGACCGATTCAACGGGGAAACGGTCCAGGGACTGGGTATCGACAAAGTGGCGGAGTTAATGTTCAACACCCTGCCGAAACTCCCGCGCACCGCCACCTACTACGACTTTTTCTTCGCCCTGGGCAAGACCAGTTCAGAACTGGGGTTCACCCTCGAAGAACGAAGCCAGGTCCTCTCGGCCGCCCGGGCCGTGGAGATTGAGCCGCCTCAGGCTGCCCTGTTTGGCCTGCGCGATTTTCGGGCTCTTCCCGTAACCACTACCAGTAACGCCCCGGCCATTGGACTGATCTGGCAAAATCCGACCAACATTTCCATTGGCTCGCTGGTGTTGATTCGCAGCGTGAACGGCTATACCAATGATTTGAACGCCGGTCTCGTTATTCCGCTGGCTAATAATGCATCGTCTTATCTGGACACCAATGTGGAATCCGGAAGAACCTATTACTACACGCTGGTCGGCGATCTGTCGGAAACCTTCCCGCAGGTGCTGTATGCCAAAGCTACTGCCGGCAACGATTCGCCAAATCTGCTGACCCAGGTGTTCGGAAGGGATCCTCAACTCGGGCTGGTCGACACCATGGACCTGTCCTACACCCAGATTACCTTCAAACCGGCCATCGATCCGGCTCCGCCGCTCGGAGCGAACGCTCTGGGCGTATCATATGAAAATTATCGGGCTATTATTCGCCGCAATGTGTTTTCCCTTCCGGTGCCGCGCGACGACACCAGCGGGGGCGCATACCGGCTTCCGTTGACCACAGATGGCGCGGTGACACTGAAAATACCCAGCCCGTTCCCCTATTTTGGCAAGCGCTTTGATAATCTGGTGCTGGCAGCCAACGGTTATATTGCGTTCCTGCCAGGCGTTGATCAGATTCCCGAACTAAACCAGCCCAGTGCGGCCGCTCATTTTGGGATTCCCAGGATCTCCTTCCTATTCTCGGATCTGGCCCCTGACATGAGTGGTGAGGTCTGGGGACGTTTCCTGGACGACCGCATAGTATTCACCTTCCAGGAAATTCCATCAGCCCGGGATGCGGGTGTGACAGGATACGAAACGCCGAAAAACACGCTGCAGGTGGAACTGTTCTATGACGGCACCATCCGCATCACCTATCAGTACATAGGCGCCACGAACGCGGTGGTTGGCCTGTCCGACGGGCGGGGTGCTCCCCTGCTTCCGGATTCCTGGACCAATGTCCGCAAAAACCTGTCGCTGACCAAATTTACGAAACTTCCCTCCACATTCAAAACGCTCTATATCGAACCGCTTCCGGTCATCCTGGCGGCAGGCGGCGAGACGGTATCTTTCACGGCCAGCGCAGTCAAACCGGCCGGCGTGACTGGCGTACCCGCTCTGACCGCGGAATGGACGGGGCCGGGCCGTGCCCCCTTCGCGGACCTGGGTAACGGTACCGGAGTATTCTCATGGGAGACCCCGGTAGACACGACAGGAACCTATACTGTCCGGGTATATGCCCAACTGAACGGACAGATCGCGTGGCAGGATGTGTGGATCTCAGTAGGTTACACCTATCTCCTGCCAAGCGCCCGAAATCTCAGTATTTCCGCCAATACGCCTTATGAAAATCCTTTCCAGGACCGGCTGGTACCGCTGGGCAGTCCGCTGAGCGCATCCTATGAGTACTACCATCCGCTGGAAAAACGCGCTCCTGACCTGTACGCCGAAGGAGACACCATTATCTACTGGTTCCGGAACGGCCAGATTGTTCCGGAACTGCTGGGACGGCTGAGTGTTCCGGCTCCGGCCCTGCGGGCGGGTGACCGCTGGTGGTTTGGGGTGATACCTGTTGCCGCGGGCGGGTTCTATGGCGATCTGGTTCAGTCTCCCGTGGTAACCGTGGACGGTTTCCCGAAGATCACAGCGGTGGTGCCGGGTTATGGCCTGACCATTGGCGGTGAAACGGTCACCATTCAGGGGCGGCTGTTGTCCCGAACCGTGAAAGTATATTTCGGCGGTGTTCCGGCCACAAATCTTCGGGTACTGAGCGATGAGGCCATTCAGGTAACGGTTCCGCTCCATGATGCCGGTGTGGTGGATGTTGTCTGCGAAACCCCGGAAGGCGTCGGCCGGCTGGTCAACGGGTACAGGTACATCAGTGACTACCGGGACCTTGTAAAGGAAGATCTCAACAAGGACGGCCGGGTGGACGCTCTGGACGTACAGTTGGCCACCAATGCGGTGCTTAAACTGGTGGCCATTCCCGCGGATGTCAATGACGACCGGAAGGTTGACGTGAAAGACGTCCAACTGGTGATCAAACGGGCCCTGTTGCGTTAATATTTCCCCTCTGACCTAAAAAAGAATATCCCCGCCGGTTAAGCGCCGGCGGGGATAATTTTTTGCCTGCATGGAATCAGGCAAGTTTCGGTACCTCAAATTCGGGGGCGTATGAGCGGGTCAGCAGAGCGTTCGCCTCGGCATCATTGACAAACTGTTCGGTTTTGGGATCAAACCGCAGGGAACGCCCCAGCCGATAAGCAATGTTGGCCAGATGCGCGTGTCCTGCCGCGAGGTGGGCTGCCCGCATGTCGGCGAAGTTCTTTTTCTTGTCGTTGGCGCGGATGGCATCGATGAAATTTTGCCAATTGCCTCGGGTTTCCGGCTCGGGGTACTGCGTATCCGGAATGGGGATAGGGTTGTTCTTTTCGTCAAAGAATCCCTGACCTTCCACATAGTAACCCTTTTCGCCGTAGAACAGGTTGCCGACCGAAACCCCTTCGACGAATTTACCGTTGATCATCCGGCCCCCTTCATCGTTGGTCCAGCGGTTGCGTACCTCGAAAACGAGCATGGTGCCGTCTTCATATTTGAACGTCGCCACGTTGGTGTTGGGGGTCTCCCCCGCGTCCTGATAGGTATACCGCCCGCCGTCGCTGTTTACCTTGACGGGGAAGCCCTTGTTCAGTCCCCAGACTGCGATATCCATCTGGTGGATGCCCTGGTTGCCGATCTCACCGTTGCCGTACCGCCAGAACCAGTGCCAGTTGTAGGGGTGATACATGGGGTTATACGCGCCCCGCTCCGCCGGCCCCTGCCAGAGTTCCCAATCCAGGTAATCCGGAACCGGAGCATCCGGTTTGTTGCCGATGGATCCGCGGTTACCGTTCTTGTACCCCAGTGCCCTGGCCATATACAACTTGCCGATAATCTCTCCGGACTGCAACAACGGAATATCCCGCAGCCACTTGCCGCTCGACCGGCTCTGCGTGCCATGCATGATGATGACATTGAACTTTTCGCTGGCCGCAACCAGTTGCTGCCCCTCGAAAATATTGTGGGAAGCCGGCTTCTCCACGTATACGTGCTTTCCCGCCTGGGCCGCCCAGACTGCCGCCAGGGTATGCCAGTGATGCGGAGTGGCAATGCTGACCGCATCGATTTCCGGGTCCTGAATGGCTTCACGCAGATCCGTGAATACCTTTGGTTTGCGGTTGAATTCCCGTTCCATCTTCCTGGCGACCCGGTCCCTTACCCGGGCGTCAACGTCACAGATGGCCACGACTTCCGCGCCTTCACTCTTGGAAAAGCCCTCCACATGTTCACTGCCCCGGCCGTTACAGCCGATCACACACAGGCGGACCCGATCATTCGCGCCCCATACCCGCCCCGAAACGACGACGCCCGCTGCCACCACCGTGGTGGCCGCACCCAGAAAATCCCTGCGTGAAAGTTTCATGCGCGGTTCCTTGTGGTTCGTGTTTCTTCGCAAGACCATCGTCCATTGTGACCCAACCGGTCTCTCAGTTCCAACAGATAGGACCAGGTAGATTCCAATCCGGTTTCTCAGGTATAACGTTGATTATGGGGAGTGAACACATAATGGGTAGGATGATCAGCCGCAGGCAATTTTTTAAACGTGTCAGCACGCTGTCGGCATGTGCGGTTTCCGGGGCTGCCGCTCACGGAAATACTGCTCCTGCGGTCTTAGGCGTACTTACACCGGACAGGCACATGCCAAGCCTGACTGCCCGGCTGAAATTTCTTCTCCCGAAATCCGCAGGATGGCAATTCAAGGGCGTACCCCGTGATCAACGTCCATTCCCGGAACAGGCCTCCCAAGTTATCCGGGAACTGGGTCTGCATGGGGTAATCGGGATGCCGCTGGAGGATTGTCCTGATCTGATCGGCTGTATGAGGGCAGACGGAACATGCCTCGTGACCGTCTGTTCCCGTGTCTGGCAGGCGGCATACGCTTGGATGTCTAAACAAGATCAGCCGTTTGCCTGGGGCTTTTCCCGGGAAACCTCAGGCCCATCTCCGTTCCATCACCATGCCACGTCCCTGGCCGGATGGCTGATGCTGGCCGGCCCGAAACGCGACATCCGGCAGGCGGATACCATCGGCGGCGGCGCAGGAGAAGGACTGATCACAGGGATACTGTTCACGGACGGAGGAGAGATCCGGTTTTCCACCTACCTTGCTGAAAAGCCGGAGACTCTGCCGCCGCTCATCATTGCGCAAACTGGAACACGAGGCACTAAACGGTTTTGTTCAGATGATCACGATAAAAAAAGCAGCCCCATGTCGGAGGATTTTTCGGATCGTCCCCTGGTAAACCTGCTTCACCTTTTGTCAACGGATCAAACAGCCGCCCCAGGAACGGACTGCTGGGTTCCGTGGCAACGTTTTATGGAAACTGCCGACCTGTGTGGAATCCGTCTATGACTGACACGCCCCACAATTATGTTCCCGGTAACGTCTCTTCAGGTCGTTCCACATCCCGGGACATGCTGAATATTGGCATGCTGGGCGGCAATATCGCGGATGATCTGCTGGTATCGGCGGTAATGGTGACTGACCGCGCCGCTCATCCCCGCCGGACGCAACTGGCGCTGCAGAGCCTGACGCCCCAGACCTACGACGGCTGGGAATGCATCGTCATCTGCAATGGTCCCGTGACTGAAGACCTTCAGGAAACCCTGAACGAATGTGCCGCTCTCGATGAACGGATCCGAGTCATTACTCTCGATAATCCGGTTTCTCCCACGGCTGCCAGAAACCAGGGCATTCAGCACACCCGGGGACCATTTATTGCCAACCTGTCGCCAAACGCTGTATCTGAACCCGACCGCTTTCTGAATCAACTGCTGGCTTTTCAGGACCACCCTAACGTTGCGGTATGCGGAACCTGGATCCGGCTCATCGACGAAGATATGCACATACTCGGGGTGCGGCGCTATCCGGCGGAATCGGACGAAATTGCCCGCAGATTGTGCCTGGAGAATCCTACCTGCGAGGCCAGTCTGATGTTCCGCCGCGAGGTCGCAGCGTACCCGGAAAACCGGCCATACGGGGCATGTTTTGAACATCTGGTCCAACTGGTTCTTTCCGGCAAGCCGGTGATCAACGTGCCCCAGTTTCTGGTGGCCTCCAGTGAACCGGAGCGTCCGGAGTGTCAGGCCGGCTGGGCAGGCATACGGGCGCACATGTCCGCGCGCCGACAGGCCATCCGCCTGCTGCCGGCGTGGAAGCGGCCTTTCGCGCTGCCTTTTATCTGGCTTCTCCCCCTTGCCTGCTGTATGCCGGACGGCCTGTGGCGCGTCGCCAGGCATCTTCGTGACAGCCTGCTGGGGTAACCTGGAGGTTTGGCCGTTATCGCCGGTTTCCCGTATGCTTTCGCCATGGATTACTGCATTGAAACCATAGAACTGACGCGAACTTTCAATTGGGTGACGGCGGTGGATCATCTGACGATGCGGGTGCCGAGGGGCAGTTTTTTTGGGTTTCTGGGCCCAAACGGTGCCGGTAAATCCACCACCATCCGCATGCTGACGGGGATGCTCTATCCCTCTTCCGGTAAGGCTCTGGTACTGGGCATGGACGTGGTCCGGCGGCCCATCGAAGTCAAACGCCGCATCGGCGTTGCCCCGGAAGATTCCGCCCTTTTTGAAAACCTGACTGCGCTGGAATACCTCGGGTTCATCGGCCGGATTCACGGCCTTCCCCGGTCGACCGTTCAGGCCCGGATGGAAGAACTGCTTTTCCTGACATCCCTCGATAAAGCGGCCGATACGCCCGTGTTCGAGTATTCCCAGGGAATGCGTAAAAAACTGTCCCTCTGCGCGGCCCTGATACACGATCCCGAAATCATCTTTCTCGATGAGCCCTTTGAGGGTCTGGATGTCATCGCCTCCAAAACACTGCGGCAGGTCCTGGAACAGGCTGTATCCCGGGGACGGACGGTCTTCCTGACCTCCCATATCCTCCAGATTGTGGAACGGTTGTGTAACTATGTGGGCATTCTGAACCGCGGCCGTCTTGCGGCCCTGGGAACGATGTCCGAAATTACGGCCTGTTCCGGACTGGAAGAAGTGTTTGTGGAAATGGCTGGCGCGCCCGAAGAGATCCCCCGCCTTTCGTGGCTGGAAAGTTGAGCATGGGCCGCGCAAGCCAGGTAATCGCGCTCACTTCCCTTCGGTGGCAGTTATACCGGAAACGATGGGGGCTGTCAGAAGGGCTCAACCTGGCCTGGGTCCTGCTGCTGACACTGGCTGGAATGGTAGCCGCCGTGGGGCTCGGATTCTGGCAGTTTCAGATCGGTCTGGCCTTGGGCTCGGGTCAGATGCAGTGGCCTTTTGCCTCAATGCTGGTACCTTTGCTTCTGTCCGGTCTGTTCGCGGTATTCTGGTTGACTGGGTTGTTTTACCGCACGCTTCGCAACGACATGGTCGAACTGCGCAAGGTCATACACCTGCCCGTTTCGCCCGCTCTGCTGCTGACTCTCAACTTTCTATACAGTCTGGCGACTCCCCTGCCGCTCATTGCCTTTCCAGCCGGCCTGGGTCTGACAGTGGGCCTGTGGATCAGCGCGGGCATTCATCCTCTCTTCAGTCTGCTGATCCTCACGGGTTTTCTGTTTTTCCATGTCGCGCTTGCTTTCCATGTCCGGGGGATTCTGGCCATTCTGGTGGACAACCCCCGAAAAAAACGGCTGGTCTTCGCGCTGATCACGCTGGGGATTCTGGTGCTGTGCCAGTTGCCCGGTCTGGTTGCGCTCTCAATCCGGTCCGATCTGTTACGGCACCAGGAAATCCTCTGGCAGGAATGGCCGCTGGCTGCGGCAGGAATCACCCTGCTGCCGCCTTTCTGGGGCGCTCTGGGATTCTGGGGTCTGCTGGAAGGATATCCATCAACAGCCGTTCTGAGCGCTATCGGACTTTGGATCCTCGGGCTTATTCTTCTTCGGGCGGCCGCCCGGGACACCCTGGCGTATTACCTCCAGGGCGGAATATACAACCGGATTGCAGGTCAAAAGGTGTTGCCATTGCCGGACCGTCATCGCACGGTCATCACGCTGCGCGGCCTGCCAGGCCTATCCGACGCGACCGGCGCACTGGTATGGCTTTTTCTGACCAGTCTCGCGCGGAATCCACACATGCGGCTTCAGGGGGTGGCCCTGGTCGGTACCGGGGCTTTTCTGATGCTCCTGTTCCGGTCCGGCATCTATGGCGATGAGGTCCAGACGTTTCTGTTGCCGCTGCTGCTGGTCTGGCCATCCGCTTCGCTGGGGTTATATATACTGAACGTTTTTGGTGTGGACGGTCCGGCATTCCGGGGACTTCTGCAACTGCCGGTCAGCGGCATCCGGGTGTTGCGCGCCAAACATATCGCGCTGATTCCTTTTACCCTAAGCGGTCTGGTACTGATGTTTACAGTAGGCCTGGTCACAGGCGGGGTAACATTCGAGGACACCGGGCTGGTCTGTCTGGCGGCGATACCTTATTTTCTGACCTTTTTCGCGATCGGGGCATGGAGTTCCGTAGTCCTTCCCTTCCCTATGAGCGGCAAAGGCACCCGCAGGGCTTTCGGTCGCTCTTCTCCAGGCGGGTACCGCACCATAGGCATTCTGCTGACCTCTTTGGCCATCCTGGTGCTGGCCAGTTGCGCGGGATGGGTCCTGGACGCATGGCGGCGAACGACTCCACTTGGCGGGACGGTGGTCTGGATCCTATGGACCGCGGCAGCAGGCGCAGCCTATTACCTCACCCTCCGCAAAGCGGGGGATCTGCTGCAACGGCGGTGGCCCGATGTGGCGGCTATTCTGGCCCGGGACGCCACGGAGTAACGACAGTGCCATCCTTCGGCCGCCAGGCCAGCGCGGCAATCATCCCTTCCGGTATGTCCACGATATCCCGAAGCCAAACGGGGCCGCCGACATGATCACAGTCGGAATACGGAATCCGGACTGATTCGGTCAACCCATCAGCCGCGGGTACCGAAAAACGTGGAAATCCCCTCGCCACGCCCACCCCCAACGCTTTCACGACTGCTTCCCGGCGGGTCCACAGTTTCAGAAACCGAATCATTCCCGGATCCACCCCCTCGGAATCGGGTATGGCCGCCTCATCAATCCACGCTGACTCCGCCGCTGTAAAGCAGCGTACCGCCAGTTTTCTGTAATGCGGCCGGAACCGGAGTGTCTCAATATCCACCCCGGGAATCACCTTTGCCGACACGGCGGCCAACATCATGGAACCGCAGTGGGTAACAGATCCGTACCACGCCCGGACAGACCGGTCCCTGAAGATCAGCCTAGGTTCGCCGGCCTGTTTGAGCATATCCTCGGTCATACCGGATAGCGCTGCAGTCAGCCGGCGCAACACATTCCATCCGACCATCCGGCGGGTACGTACTTCAACATTGCTCACCCGGCTGAGGCTTTCGCGTTCCCGCTCACTCAACCCGTCTGTATCAGGTTGCATGGTTGTCCAATTCACCCAGCAGCCATAGATTCCCGGGTCAAGTTCCACGATCCCGCTTTGTAAAGCATTTTTCACCTTGACGTTCATCCCTGGTTTGGTAAATCCGACCGCGAAATGAGAAAATGTCACTGGTGGTGTCATTGTTCATCCCGTGTTCAAAGATTTTACTGAAAAAGGTTTTTCATATGTGTGAACAATGTCGGGAACAAGATAGCGATAATTTTTTGTACAGGGTACGTCATTCTCTGGCCCACGTGCTGGCTGAAGCCGTCCTGCAGATCCGTCCCAACGCGAAACTGGCTTTTGGCCCTCCAGTGGAAAACGGTTTTTATTACGATTTCGACTTTGGAACTGAGCCGATCGGTGAGTCCGATCTTCCGGAAATTGAAAACCGGATGCGGAAGATTCTCAAGAAAAAAGTCCCCTTCACCCGGGAAGACAAACCGGTCGAGGAAGCCATCCGTAATCTGGAAGATCGGGGAGAAGTCTATAAGGTGGAGTACGCCCGTGAACTGGCAGAGTCCGGTCAGTTGGCCAATGGGATGATTTCTTTTTACACCAGCGGCAACTTCACGGACATGTGTGAAGGTCCCCATGTGGAGCACACCGGTCAGATTCCCGCCGAGGGTTTCGCGCTGGACCGTATTTCGGGCAGTTACTGGCGAGGAGATGAAAAACGGCCGATGCTGACCCGTATTTATGGTCTGGCGTTTCTCAGCAAGGCAGAACTGGATAATTACCGGGAACGCCGGCGGCTTGCGATGGAACGGGATCACCGGCGGCTGGGAGTGGAACTGGAACTGTTTCTACTGGATGAGGAAATCGGAGCGGGTATCCCGCTGTGGCTTCCGGCTGGCACGGTCATCCGGGATGAACTGGAAAAATGGGCCCGGGAAGTGGAATTCCGGGCGGGGTACCAGCGGGTGTCCACGCCGGCCATAGCAAAAGGAGATCTTTACCGCCGGTCCGGTCATCTCCCCTATTACAAGGACAGCATGTTTCCGCCAATGGTCATCGATGAGGAAATAGACTATTACCTGCGGCCGATGAACTGTCCCCATCATCACAAGGTATACGCCGCCCGGCCACGCAGTTACCGGGAACTGCCGCTGCGGCTGGCGGAATATGGCCAGGATTTCCGGTATGAGAAGCACGGGTCGCTGGCGGGGCTGTTGCGGGTTCGGGCCATGACCATGAACGACGCCCACATCTACTGCACGCCTGACCAGGTGGAATCGGAATTCCGGGCCGTCATGGACATGTACCATTACTACTACGATCATCTCCGGTTCGGAAACTTCCGGGTCCGGCTGTCGCTCCACGATCCGAACAGCGACAAATTCGTCGACAATCAGGAAGCGTGGGAACGGACCGAGGCCACGGTCCGGGAAGTTCTTCATCACTTGGGTATCCATTATGAGGAGGAGGCGGGTGAAGCAGCCTTTTATGGACCCAAAGTGGATATCCAAGTGAAAAACCTGCTGGGACGCGAAGAAACCGTTTCGACCTGCCAACTCGATTTCGTTATGCCCGATCGGTTCGACCTGACTTATGTGGATCAGGACGGGCAACTGAAGCGGCCGTACATCATTCATCGGGCCCCGCTGAGCACCCATGAACGGATGATTTCGTTCCTGATCGAGTTTTACGGCGGTGCCTTCCCAACGTGGATGGCCCCCGAACAGGTCCGGATCATTCCGGTCAATAGTGAAGTCGTAGACTTTGCCATGAGTCTGCAGGAACGACTGCACAAAGACCTGTTCCGGGTGTCGGTCGATCAGTCGGGCGAGACTTTTAACAAAAAGATCCGCAATGCCGTCACCCGCAAAGTGCCCAACATCTGGGTCATCGGCAGCCGCGAAAAATCTGACGGCGCGGTGACCTGGCGCCGTTATTGCACTAAGGACCAGTTCACTGTAGATGCGGCCCGGGCGCACGAAATGCTGCGGACCATGCGGGCCCAGCGGCTGATGGACAATTTTGCCGATGTTTCCCTGCCCGACTGAGAGGGCGAGCCGGACCACAGTGTTGACTTGCCAGGGCGCTTTATGGTAAAAATGATGGGGTGACGGGGCGGCTTGAAGTTGTTTGCAAGCCGGAATAGCTCAGTCGGTAGAGCGCATCACTCGTAATGATGAGGTCACCGGTTCGATCCCGGTTTCCGGCTCCAGGTTAAAGGCGTACCCGCGTTCTCCGGAACGCGGGTACTGCTGTTTATCAGAGTGAAATCGCCCGTTTTTTTACCAGTTGCTCTGGTTTTTATGGAGTCTTTTTCTGAGTTAATCCGACGCATCTCATAAAAATTTGCGTTTTTATTGAATTTGTAGTACTATAAATGTACAAACTTATGGAACAGGAAACTGTTTTCACTGTGCAGAAAGAGGGCAAGCCACTATGGAGACACCACAATCCTTCAGTACATCGGAAGTCGCACGGTACTGCCATGTCACAGCCGACACCATCCGCAAATGGGCCGAGGCGGGTAAGATCAAAGTATTCAAAACACCCGGTGGACATCGCCGGATCCGCCGGGAGGATCTGATCCGCTTCCTGCGAGAAAACAACATGCCCATCCACGAAGATTTGGACAATGCCGGTTCCCGCGTGCTGATCGTGGATGACGAAAAAGCGGTCATTTCCGTCATCCGGCGCTTCCTCGAACGGGCTTCGACACCGTTCCAAATTGAGGTGGCCTCAGACGGATTTGAAGCCGGACAACAGGTCGCCATGTTCCGACCGGACGTGATTTTCCTGGATCTGCGGCTGCCCGGCCTGGACGGGTTCGAAGTCTGCCGTCGGATCAAAACCAATCCTCAGACCGAACATATCAAAATTATCGCGATGACCGGATACTACGAGGGCGATGTCGCTCAACGGGTTGTTGAACTGGGCGCATCGCTGCTGCTGCAAAAACCTTTCACCCCGGATGATTTGCGGCGGGCTCTGGCGAAAGTTGGCATCGAAGTCAATTAGTCCGGCAAAAACCGGTTGCAACCACCTGAAGCATGAATAGAGATCCTTCTGCTCAACCGACCCCGCCAGCAGGCATACGCCGACGCAACACCCGCGCATCAGAGGCTGTCCGTGAGGTTTTCATGGCCGCAGACAGACCGGTCTCCCCGCAGGAAGTGTTCGAAAAAGGCCGTGAACGCTGTCCCTCTTTGGGAATCGCGACCGTATACCGCTGGATCCGCCGGTTTCTGGATGACGGCATGCTCCGGGAAGTCCACCTGCCTGACGTGGGAACCCGGTACGAGTACATTATCCCGGAACATCACCACTACTTCCACTGCTTCGGGTGCGGCCGTCTTTTCGTGCTGACCGGATGTGCGGGCACGCTGGAGGCGATGGTTCCGGCGGGTTTCGTCATGGAATCCCACGAAATCATTCTGCGGGGCCACTGTGCCGATTGTGCCCACGCCGGGAAATCTGTTCAGGAAACCGCCCCGCCAAAAGCGGATGACCGGGAAAGGCAGTAACATGATACGTAGCATGACCGGATTTGGCCGATCCTCCACCATGATGCCGGGAGGCAGGGAAGCCGTGATAGAAGTCAGTGCGGTCAATCACCGGCATCAGGAATTCTCCATCCGTCTGCCACAGCAGTGGCTGTGCGCAGAACAGCCTATGCGCGCGCTGCTGCGCCAGCGGGTATATCGGGGTAAACTCTCCGTGACCGTTCGAGCATCGGGCGGAAACACAGCCATATCAGCCCGGCTGGATGAAAAGGCCGCTCATGCCTACCTTCTGGCGCTGCGAAAACTGGAGTCACTGGTGGACCTGCCTCTGCAACCGCTGTCGTTCCGGGACCTTGCCCTGCTTCCCGGCGTGCTGACCTGCGAAGAAGAGGAACTGGACGAAGAAGCCATCTCGGCCGCGCTGGTAGACGCGCTTTCACGGGCTCTTGATATGCTGGATGCCGCGCGGGCGACCGAAGGCGAAAATCTCGCCCGGGATATGCGGGACCGTTGTGATGCCCTGCGGCAGGTCGCGGAAAAAATCCTGAACCGCGCTCCCGAACTGCAGGCGGCCTACCTGAGCCGGCTGCGTCAGCGGCTGGAAGAATTGGCCATCGAACCCGGCATCCGCGAAGAACGGCTGGCGATGGAAGCCGCCCTCATGGCCGACCGGCAGGACATCACCGAGGAGGTCGTCCGTCTGAGAACTCACCTGATCCGGTTTGGGGAACTGATGGACAACAGCGGACCTGTCGGACGCGAACTGGGCTTTCTCGTGCAGGAAATTCACCGTGAGATCAATACCATGGGGGCTAAACTGCGGGACATTGATTGCATCAACGAAACCCTGTGGATGAAAAGCGAAGTCGAGAAAATTCGTGAGCAGTTGCAAAACATCGAATGAAAGGGAGTTCCCCGCCCGACGGGGCCGACTGTTTGTGATTTCGGCGCCTTCAGGCGCGGGTAAAAGCACTTTGATCCGGCATCTGCGGGCAATCATGCCAGAGTTGGTAAAGCCTGTGTCGGCAACCACCCGGCCTCCCCGCCCGGGTGAAGTTCACGGCACGCACTATTACTTTTTGCGTCCAGAGGAATTCGATCAGGAAATCGCCGCGGGCGGTTTCGTGGAATGGGCGGAGGTGCACGGCAACCGGTACGGCACCCTGAAGCGGGAACTGGACCGGTGTCTGGCTTCCGGGAGGGACGTCATCATGGAACTGGACGTGCAGGGCATGCGGTCTCTGCGAAAACTGTACCCGGAGCTGGTGGCAGTTTTTATCGCGCCGCCGTCCATGAAGGAACTGGAACGCCGGATCCGCGACCGGGGCGGAGAATCCGAAGACGCCATCCTGAGGCGGCTGGCCACGGCAAAAATCGAAATGGACGCCCGGATGGAGTATAATAAGGTAATTGTGAACGATCGCTTGGAAGACGCGGTGGATGCCCTGCGGCGGGTGGTTGCTGATGCGAAAGAGGGTGCTAGGGTTTCTCCGCCGCGTGCGGAAGCGCAGTTCTAGTATCCAGAAGAGGAGTGTTGTCTCATGCCAACCCCGTATTGCGTGGATGATTTCAAAGACAAGATCGACAGTTTGTACCGACTGGTGATCGTGGCCAACAAACGCGCGAACCAGATTGCCCACTCCGATATTCGTGGGTTTGGAGCGGCCGCGCACGGACGCAAGGCCACCATCGAGGCTCTCGAGGAATTCCGTATGGGTAAGGTCACCTACGCGGTGGGCGACGAAGATGAATCCCTGACCGCTGACCTGAACGAAGACAAGGAAGATGTGGGCTGAGGCCTGGCGATCCCGCTTTGACGGACACACCGTCCTGCTGGGGGTAACGGGGTCAATCGCCGCATACAAGGCCTGCGAACTGGCGTCCCGTCTCGTCGAAGCGGGAGCGGAAGTCTACCCCGCCATGACCCGGTCCGCAAGGCAGTTGCTTGGGGAGGCCACCCTGGAAGCCCTGTGCGGAAGACGGGTACGCAGTGAACTTTTCGAGCCGGAATCCACTTGGGAAATAGACCATATCGCCATTGCCCGGCGGATTCATCTGGCCCTGATCGCGCCGGCCACCGCCAACATCATCGCCAAGGCGGCCCACGGCATCGCGGATGACTGGCTTTCCACCACCCTTCTGGCCACCCGGGCCCCCGTGGTGATGGCCCCGGCCATGAACGCAGATATGTACACCCACCCCGCCACGAACCGAAATCTGGATATCCTACGGGAACGGGGGGTATATATGGCTGGACCGGCTGTCGGCCGACAGGCCTGCGGCACTGAGGGACCTGGACGTCTGGCGGATCCCGCTGAGATCCTGATGGTGGCAGCGCGTGCCATCCGTCATCCCGGCGATCTGCGGGGAAAGCATGTCCTCATCTCCGCAGGCGGGAACCGGGAGCCTCTGGATCCCGTCCGATTCGTGGGAAACGCATCCTCTGGAAGGATGGGCTGGGCCCTGGCCTTTGCGGCATGGACGCGGGGCGCATCGGTTACGGTTATCCTCGGAACCTGTGATATCCCGCCGCCGCCGCTGGTGAATGTGATACCGGCGGCGACCGCGCTGGCCATGCGGGACGCTGTACTGGAAAGCCTGCCGAAGTGCGATATTTTCATTTCTGCCGCAGCCGTGGCGGATTACCGACCTGACAGTCCTCAGCCGGCCAAGCGCAAACGATCCGGAGCATCTTGGACGGTTACCCTGGTGCCCAATCCTGATATCCTGCTGGAAGCCTGCCAGCACCGCCGTCCAGGTCAGATACTGGTCGGTTTCGCCGCTGAAACGGAAGACACGCTGGTCAGGGGTATGGAAAAACGGTGCAATAAGGGGGCTGATCTTCTGGTGGCCAACACGGTGGGCGGGGAACACGGCGCCATCGGCTCAGACAACGCGGATGCGTGGATCATCGGGCCCGGAGACACAGTCACCCCCATGCCGAACGCCGGAAAACTCACCATCGCAGACCGGCTGCTGGATTGTTGTGTCACTTTAACTCATGGAACCTGACTGGAAGCCGGATTGGGTTGAGTCCGGCTGGTTTCCGCCTTGCGCGCGGCTTCAATTTTCGTTCGCTCCTCAGGCTTCAGCGACTGGGCCACCGACGGATCCAATATCCACCAGATTTCGTTGTAGCGCATGAAGGGCGGAGTCCACGGCGGATCAAACTGGGCGACCGCCGGAGATCCCGAGACCGGCAAGCCGTCCCGTTCCAGCAGGTCCTTCAGCACGGCGATCTGTTGGGCCGCGTATTCTGAGGTGGCATACCCCGAAAAGGGGCGTACCGCTATGAATGTTTCGCCCTGATGCTGCAGCCTGATCCGCTGATCGACAGGATCGGGTTCCATTCCGGCCAATACCCGCGGCAGGACAAAAGCGATATCAAAGCCATCACCAGTCTCAGAAATAAACTGCAGAACTGGGGCCGTCATGGGCACGCGTTTTTTCAGAGCATTGTTCCCACTGATGTACCGGTTCAGGATTTCGAACCCCATGAACATGGCCCGGGTATACCGTTCACCGGAAATCCTGACCATTGCCAACGTGTGGGGCGGATACACCCCCAACAGATAACCGTCCCGTTCCAGCGAGATCAAAGACGTCAATTCTTCACTTCGTCCCGCGGTGGCCATGCCGGCCGCTGTCCACAGGGCCAGCACGCATACTGCTATCGCCGCCACCATAGTTCCCGCTAACCACCATTTCAGGTAATTTCTGCTTCGTTTTCGTGCCATCGTTCAGATTGCAGCCGGTCTATCCTGGCATAACCGCTTCAGCATTCCGATCATTCCCTAGGCAAGAATGGAAACCTCAGATACCTGGCCGCCCCGGGCCAGAGCCAGTGTTTTCACCTCAAAGGGCGACAACATCACTTCCGCGTCCACACCGAGCATCGGAGCCACCAGCCGAACCCTCGCTGCGCATCCCACCGATTCATACAGCCGCGCGATCCAGGTATCGGTTTCCGTTTCGGATACCCGGAAAGAAGACAAGACCACACCCGGCGCGCCCTCCAGGCGCAGTCCGGAAGGTAACGGATCTCCCCCATCACCCGCCGGGAAAAAACTCAACACCATGGGCAACTGATTGATTTCCAGCGCCAAACGATCCAAACGAGGCAACAGTTCTTCGCTTCGTCCCGCCAATATCCGGAAGAAAAACTGCCGTTCCCCCTGATCAATCCGCGGGGTAAACCGTCCAGGCGGCGTAATTTCCCGATCAAAGGTAGGATGACCCGAGTACGCCGGTGAGCGGAGCAACGATATTCCCAGTCTGCCGCCCCGGAAATCACAGCCATACACTCCATTATTCAGGCATGCCAGCGCCGCCCCCCTCTTCGGAGAACACACGGCCGTCCATTGCTGGCATACCCGTTCCATGGGTTCCCCTTCGAATTTTTCCCGGCCGAAAACCACCTGACCCCAGTGTTCACCATCAGGAAAACACACCGGAATCGCCAGTTTAACCATGGCATCTTTTTCCATCCAGTACAAACGGATATGAGCGTCCACGTACCCACCCCGGCGCGGAAAGGCCAACCGGGTCACCGCCCGTGAATGCCCCCAACCTGACAGGATCTCAATTACCGTCCTGACCGGACCATCCTCGACAATCTGCACGGGGGCCACAGGGGTTTTCTTTCCGGAAAGCCATCCGGCTTCCTCCGGTGTCAGCGGCGTGAACTCGCCCCGTTTTTCCTCCCATCCGTGGCGGGTCATGCCCCATAGATCTTCATCATCCGTCAACACATGCAGGGCCAGACCTCCTGATGCCAGTACCGGCACGCCTTCAGTTGACAGCCCCGAAAGGGTACCGGTCACCGGGTCAATCTCCAGCGACAGGCTGTCATTATCGAGAATCAGGGGAGCCTTCACAGGCACCGGCGGTTTCCGCAACCCGGGCTGTCTTTCCCGAATGAACACATCGAACCGCGTGACTTCCATCGGTGGCAGAACCGCATGAAACACCAGGCGTTTACGCCAATCCAGGGGAATATTGCTGTTTTCTTTTTCACACTGGCAGGGAATTTCTTCGCCATTGAGTTTGAGTTCCGGAACGGAAAATGCCTCATCCCAGTTCGCATCCGCCAGGTTGAATTCCACCTCAAATATATCGTCCACGGGCCATGGATGGGGATTCCACGCCATGACGGGGATGGTTCCTTCCGCCGCTTGGGGCTGGCGGGAACACATCGCGAAAAACAGACGGGCCTGTTCCCGCTCCAGCAGTTCGATGCCGTGGCCGGTCATTCGCAATACCCATTCCTCCACCGCCTGAATGGATGAACCGGGCAGAATATCGTGAAATTCGGCCAGCAGCAGGTCACGTTCCGCTGCGGCCAGTACATCCGGACGTACGGAAGCCACATTGGCCATGGCTGCCACCGCAGCAGTTTTCTCCACAGCGTACAGCATCTGTTCCAGCCGGCGATGAGCCTGCTTGATCCGGGCCTGAGAAATGTAACATCCCACCGCCCACGGATTCAGGGATTTTGCAACCACCTTCCGGGGTACATCGAGTGCCGCTCGGGCATCAAAATAATCTTCAGCGGAAGCGTGGACGATCTCCGTGTCCCTGGACTCCGCTATGAGTGCGGTCAGATCAGACAAATCCTTACGTGAAGGTCCCCCGCCGTGGTCACCCACCCCCCACAGCATCAGACCGATTTCCCGGCTGCCATGTTTTTCCAGGAACATTTCCGCCTTTTGGCGGGCTTTGCCCAACTGAGAGTTATACCACTCCATAAACCTGTGGGCCGGTATACGGGATCCGTCCAGGCCTTCCCAGATGAAGTCCGCGTCCGGCAGTTCGCAGTCTTCCTGTCCGGGCCGGCCAAACAGATATCCTTCATAGCCCGCTTTCACAAGCAGTTGTACCAGACCGCGGGAATGACCGAAAGGATCGAAATTGATAGCCACCTTCGGCCGGACGCCGAAATGTTTCTCAAAATAACGCAGACCATACCTCATCTGGCGGACAAACGACTCCCCCGAAGGCATGTTACAGTCCGGCTGCAGAAACCACCCGCCCATAATCCGCCACCGGCCTTCCCGAACCAGCCGCTGAATCCGGGCGAAC
>Ga0308390_1000410_pt1 | contig 31198 bp, 25 predicted proteins | sample Hotspr2Sample149_FD_202358 | JGI IMG/M metagenome (GOLD analysis project Ga0308390, IMG submission 202358) | Hot spring phototrophic mat microbial communities from Mushroom Spring, Yellowstone National Park, Wyoming, United States - 20040719_149 ...
TCAGCTCGACAATGAAGAACACCCATTCAATCGCCCAGCCGAAAACAAAGTTGTGGATGAGCGTGCTGGTGGACTCCGGGTGCGCCAACCCGATGGCAAACCAGATGCCCACGCCTGACATCGCGCCAAACACACCGGTCAGAATGATGAAGAAGCGGGCATGGTCGCGCAGCGCGCGCAGCCAGTCTTCACGCCCTTCCCGCAGGGCCTTGGCTTCGGCCATCGGCAGATAGAAGCCCCCACCCACGGCAAAATGCGAAACCATGACGTGAATGATGGCAATAATGCCGATAACCCAGCCGCTACCAATGAGGGGAACATCCCAGAATGGATAGTTCATAACGCAAGGCTCCAACAGTTTACTTGAGGTCGAGGTAACCCCAGATGCTGAAGACAATCATGCCCAGCAGGGCAAAGTAGCCGAAATACGTCGCGATTTGCGCCCGCCGTCCGCCAGCGGTGCGGGTGTCAAAGAGTGGAATCGCGGCCCAGATGACAATGGCAAGGGTAAAGAGGGAAATGCCCAGCGCCTCACCTGCCGCGCCAGGAAACCAGCGCCCGAAGACCTTGAGAACCTGAAACTGGCTCATGAAGTACCATTCCGGGTGAATCCCCACCGGCGCCGGGGCCAGCGGATCGGCCTGCGGCCCCAACTGCCACGGATACAGCGATGCCAGAATCGAAAGCACGTTGAGGGCAATGAGCCACATGCCCAAATCAAGCGAGAAGAAATCCGGGAAAAAGGGGATCGTCCGCCGTTCGCTTTCCGGTTTGGCTTCTTCACTGGGCGGCAGGGCGTTGCCGTGCTTCTGTACGAGCCACAAGTGGAAGGCGAGGATGGGCAGGTAGATGAGCGGCAGGATGACGACATGCAGGGCAAAGAACCGCTGAATGGTCGTCTCGCTCACTTCGGGGCCGCCACGTACGATGTCCGTCAGGAAGGTGCCCACCAGCGGCAGGGCGGCTGGGATTTCCAGCCCGACTTTGGTGGCAAAGTAGGCCAGGTCATCCATCGGGAGCAGGTAGCCGCTGAAACCAAACAGCAGCGTCAGAGCCAGCAGGGCCATGCCGCTCCACCAGCCAAACTCACGGGGCTTGCGGTAGGCCTTCATGAAATAGACCGAAAACATATGCACGAAGACGGCAAACACCATGAGGTTTGCCGACCACGAGTGTGCCGAACGGATAAGCCACCCAAACTGGATGTCGTAGGTAATCTGGCGGACAGATTCATACGCCTCAGGCCCGGGCCGGTAGTACACCAGCAGCAGGACACCGCTAAAGACCTGCACGAAGAAGAAAAACAGGGAAAGGCCGCCCCAGTAGTACCAAAACGAATATTTGTGGTCCGGGACGGTTTTCTTGCGCGCTAGCGCCAGGATTTCTTCTAGTCCCAGCCGTTCGTCCACCCACTCGTAGATGACGGTGGCGAGCGAGCGGGAGCGCGCCACATCAGGCTTTGGTGACCACGATGCGTCCATCTTGAACCTCCACGCTGTAGCGGGTCAGAGGTTTGGGGGGTGGGCCGGCGACGTTCTGGCCCGTCTTTGGGTCATACACTCCACCGTGGCAGGCACAGTAAATCCGGGATTGTTCCGGCTCATAACTCACCGTGCAGGCCAGATGCGTACAGACCGCGCCCAGCGCCACCCAACTGCCGTCCGTGTGGTGAATGAGCATGGCGGGCGTCGTTCCGAACTTGAACATCAGGGATGAACCTGGCGGAAGTTTGTCAGCCCCATCTAGGACGGTCTGCGTCACCGCCCCCTGGGCTACGGCCTTGCGGGCCGGCGTGGCGAGATACTGGTACACCGGATAGCCGATAAGTCCGGCATAACAGGCGCCCAGCGCCCCGATGCCAAGGGCGACAAAGGTACGGCGGGTGGCATCCGTGGTGACTTCAGTCTGTTCCAGGGTGTGTTCCGTGGCAGGCACATCAGGCATGGTGGGCAACTCCTTTGGCTTTGGCCAGTACGTGGATCATCCATCCAATCGCGCCAAGTCCGGCGACGAACAGCACGAGAAAGAGCACGACGACTTGCCAGTTGGCGGCAACCGGCTGTTGCCAGACATCAAAGCCCTTGGCCAGCAGGGTCAGGTCACGAATTCCATCCCGGGCAATGACCGCCAGCGCCGTGGTCAGGAAGCCGGCGGCTGCCGCGCCAATGGCGGGTATCCAACCCGTTACTTTCAATGACAGGAACCCAAACAGGGCCAGCAGTCCGGCGCAGGTCAGAAAACCCGGCAGGCTCCAGGCATAAAAGGCGTGGTTTGCCAGAGCCGCTTTGACAACCGCCGGTTGGGTTGCGTGAACCCACACGCCCGTGCCCATCGCCAGCAATCCACCCAGTCCGGCAAGCCAGCTTCCCCAGCGGTGGAGCAACGCCCGGACGCCCGTTTCAGCCTTGCCAAACTGCGCCAGCACCAGCAGCGCTGCGCCGGTGATGGCAAAGGACGTAAGCATCATGAAGAAGAAACGGGGCAGCGTCGTCGGGTCATCGGTCGGCAGCTGCGCACCAAGCGGGTCGGCGCGGTACAGCTCCAGCCAGACCTCGGGCCGGAGCATCAGGGTGAGATTGGTGGCGTAGATGCGTCCGATGTAGGTCACGCCAACCAGTGACAGCAGGCTCAACCACCAGAAGGCGCGCCGCTGGTCTGCCCGCCGGGCCGCCACATAGAGCAGGTAATAAGCCGCCGTGAGAATAAAGATGACGGCCAGCCAGTAAACACCAATGAGGATGCTGCTCGTGTAGAGGGCGCGCCCATACAAAACCTGGGCAAACAGCAACGGTGGGATACCCAGGTTGACCAGGTAGGTCATCACCACGGGCAGCCGGTGGGCCAGATCGGCCGAAGCACCATAAAGCGGAGTGTCGGCATCGTTTCGGCTGCGGAAATTCCACAGCGCGGCCAGTGTCAGGCCACCGACCATCAGGTAAATCGTCACGAAATGCAGCGCCAGGGTGACGATGTGCAGCACCTTGAGCAGCCACACCGGGGCCGGCAGGGGGATCGGATCAAGCGTCGGAAACGGCATGCAGTGTCTCCTCGTCAGACAGAGGAAGAACGCTTGGGGACGTTCACCTACAAAAGAAGCACATAGGGGGGTGAAGGCTGCCGCAACGACATCGGCACAAGAGGGGGGTAAAAGACCTTTCGTGAACTAACGTACAATGACGTACGGCGCTGGGTCAAAAAATCAAAGGCGGTTTTTTCTTGTCCGGGATGTGTTTTGGGATGCCCCTGCAACCAGCCAGCAGGGGGACTGGTCTGCGGTCGGGGACAGCCGGAAGTAAGTGGTAGGGGTTTTTCAGGAGTGCAGCACCGCCAGCAGCCGGTTGACCGTGCTGACCGGCAGCCCGACGACATTCTGGTAGTTGCCTTCGATGCGGGTAATGCGCGTGCCGGCCCGCCCCTGGATGGCGTAAGCACCGGCCTTGCCGAAGGGTTCACCGGAGGCCACGTAATCCGCAATCCAGTCTTCGGAGAGTTCGTCGAAGGTCACAACGGTGCGTTCGTAAGTGACGAGACACCGTTCATCCGAGGTCCGGCGCAGAGCCACACCGGTCAACACTTCGTGTTGGCGTCCACTTAGGCGACGGAGCATGTGCACTGCCTCGGTAGCATCGGCTGGTTTTCCCAGAAGCTGCCCGTCGAGAACAACAGTAGTATCGGCACCCAAAATGAGCGCCGGTTCGGAAGTGGAGACAGCTTTGGCCTTGGCCATAGCCACCCGCTGGACATACTCGGCCGGCGTTTCCCGCGGGTCTGGCGTTTCGTCAGCATTGGTGGGACAGACCTCAAAGGTATAGCCCGCCAGCGTGAGTAACTCAATACGCCGTGGAGAGGCCGAGGCTAGAATGAGCTTCATAGGGTCAACATTGCTGGGGCATCTTAGAAGAGCGTAGTTATGGGGAGGTTTTGTAGTAGGTGGTCTGACGAATGGCACGCCGCAGTTCTTCCCAAGTTAGGACTTGTCCGCCGTGGGCCTTCTTGGCTGCTTCGGCATCGTCCCGAACGGCAAAGGATGCCGTAATAGGTGGCATAGCCGCCCGAACTTCGAGCTTGGATTCGTAGAGGTGAAACGCCGTTTGGGCCGGGACGAGGGTTCGGCGCTGGTAGTCAAACACATCCAAGCGGGTTACTTCAGGATGGCGGTCAGTGTAAACAACGGCGCACACAGCAGAACAAAGTAGTACAGGGGGTTGATTGGGGAGGGTCGCTTCAAAGAAGTTTTCACTTTCTTCCCGAAGAACTGGCATACCGCAAATGGGGCAAGCCGGCGGTGATGATTTGGTGTCTGGTGGCGTTGTCGGTTGTGCGACCGCTGGCTGATTTGGGAGGGGTGATCCCGGCTGACAGCCTGCCAGCAGCAGCCCGAGTAGTCCGGGCAGGGTCCGAAGCAGTTGGCGGCGTGTTGCATCCGTCATCCCATTGTGTTTCATGACATAGCTCCTTAGCATTAGAGCAACATTAAGGCAGCAAAAACATGCTGTATGTGGCGGTTTAGACGGCGGCTGATTTGACAGTTGCCGTACCGCATGACTACCACACTTCAGGGTGCAACCAAAGGCGCAACGCCCTTAAATGACGCAAACGCTTGCGTCAAGAAAGCCCAGCGCCTAGTTTCGGGCCCACTATCAGAACTTTCCACCATGGCAACGCTAGGGCAGGAACTCAAGCAGCAGCGCGAAGCGTGTGGCAAGTCACTTGAGGAAATTTCACGGGCGACAAATATCACCATCCGGTTTTTGCAAGCCATCGAGCGGGATGACTACCGGGAATTGCCGGGTGAACTCTACAACCGGTCTTTCATCCGCCAGTTTGCCCGCGCCATCGGCTATGATGAAGCCCGCGCCATACAGCTTTATGAGCGGCAATCAGGCAGTCCTCGGATTCCAACCGACGAGGAAATCAGCCGCATGCCGGAGCTTCTTCCACCACCTAAAACCGGCAACGCACTTTTGTTAGCCCTGACGCTGGCTGTCGTGGCGGTCATTGTTGCGGGAACTTCCTATGCCTTTCCGGGTTGGTGGCAGCTTTTGGTCTCTCCGTTTGTATCATCCAAAACACCGCCACCGGACTCACCCGCACCAATTTCTGGCTTACCTGTTTCCGGCTCACCTGCGCCAAGCCCTGAATCACCACCAACTGCTGTGCCCACGCCGCCGGCTTCCACCACGCCTCCAGTATCAACAGCACCGGCACCTAGTGCACCCTCACCAACGGAAGAGCTAATTTTGGAGCTGCGCGCCACTGGGAGGTGCTGGACCAGAATCCAGGTAGATGGAGGCAAGCCTGAAGAATTCACCTTGTTGCCGGATGACGTACGGCTCTATCGCGCAAAGGAGAAAATAGTGCTCTCACTCGGCGCCCGGCATGCGGTTTCCGTGACGGTCAATGGTCGCTCGGTTGAGCTTCCTTCACGGGATGGTTTTACGGTCAAGCGTGCTGTGATTACGCCAAGTACCGTTGAAACAGGAGTGGTCGGCAGCCTTGACTCAGCTAAAGGCGCTTGATGAAGGCATTCCGTAGGAAGGATGAACATGCCTAGAAGGATTTTGCTCTGGGTTATCCACCTAGCGTTGGTTGTCCTGCTGATTTCAGGGATGGCCAGGGCCGCTCCCCACACGGGCACCCAGGTTCTTCCCTGGGCAACCAGATACCCAGTGGTGTTCGAGGTAACAACCTTGTCCACCCCATCGGGGCCGGTGCAGGCGCGTCTGTACCAGCCCGAAGGGCTATCGGATGCCCCGGCAATTGTTTTCGTGCACGGCATTCACAAGGATGGGATGGATGAGTCCCGCCTAAGAGCCTTTGCGCAAAGGCTGGCCGCAACGGGACTGCGGGTGTTGACGCCCCACGTGCCGTCACTAGCGGATTACCGCATTGAAAAAAGCGCTGTTGAGGTCATCGGCTGGTCAGCGGTTGCACTCCATCGGCAGGCACGCCGACGAGTAGGCTTGATGGGACTGTCTTTCTCCGGTGGACTGTGCCTGGTAACGGCTGCTGACAGGCGATTTCTGCCGAGCATTGGCTACGTTCTAGCCGTTGGTGCTCACGACGATTTGGAGCGAGTAGCACGGTTTCTGCTGACTAATGAAATCCTGACGCCGACTGGGGAAACCCTTCAGTTACAGGCCGATCCCTATGGCCGCCTCCTGTTGGCCTACAAGTACGCGGCGGGGTTATTTGACTCAGCGGATGTCGAGGCAGGACGTGCCGCCCTGCGGTACTGGTTGTGGGGGGCGCCGGAGAAAGCACGTGAGCAAGCTGAACGGCTGTCGCCCTCTGGAAAAAGCATGGTGCAGGCTATTTTTGATGGTGATTATACGGCTGTGACTCCACGGCTATTGAAGCAACTCAACCAGCATCACGCAGCGCTGCGCAGTGTTTCTCCGCGCAAGGTGCTGCCCAAGGTGCGCTGTCCGGTGTATCTCGTGCACGGTGCACGAGATACGGTCATACCCCCTTCCGAGACCCAGTGGTTAGCTCACGGACTCAAGGGACGCTGCTACGTCCTGATTAGCCCTGCTGTAGGGCATGTCGAAATAGACGCCCAGGCTCCACCAGCCGAGCAGCGCGCTGTAATGCAGTTCCTGCAAGAATTTTTGACCGCAGCGCATCAACTTCGCTAAGGCTTTCCCAAGCTAGCCTAGTTGTTTAGAACCGTTCCAGCAGTAGCGTGACAACGTTGCGTGCAAAGTCGCGGGCGAGGCGCTCTACGGCCGGGTCTTCTTCATTGAAAAACGAGCGTGGGTCAGATGAAAACTCGTACTCACCACGAAATTCGAGATTTGGCTGGTCAAACAGTACCCGGTTGCGGGTCTGATCGCGCAAGGTGATGCGCGACCGAATAGCAATCTGAAAAAGCCGTACTGTGCCGCGGTTGTCTACCAACGCTTGGCCGCTTGTCACCGCGAGAATGTCACCGGAAAGGACAGCATCGGACTGATCTGGCTTGTTGGTCAAAACAACAGGAAGTCGGCGACGCAAGATTTCCTCAATGACGGCTTGGGTAAAACGCTGTTCGATCCGATAGCGCAGGGTCTGGTTAGTAAAGGGTTGGACGGCGAGGGTTTTGATTTCCGGCGGGAAAGCACCTCTAGCATCCAGCCGGTGGTAGCCACAGGGACCGGCTCCACTACACCCCAAAAGCAAGAGCCAGAGCAGAAATGGTTTGCTCCATTTGCGACGTAACTGCATGTGGCCGCCGAGCAACCGGCCGGCAAAGGTTGTGGGCTTTGTTACTGACTCCATCATGGCGCGCTATGTTCCCAGCCGTCAAAGGTGATGGGGGCATCGTCAGGAAGGTTGGAGAGCCATTCTGCAAACCTAGTGGCAAGGTCGGCTTTGGTTGTGGATTCCCCTGGCGAAAAAGGTAAGCTGACGGAAACGGGCGCAACAGGATTTCCGGCTAGCAGAGCTGCATTGATGTGATCCACAACCTCTGGCGCAATGCCGAGGTCAGTGTGAGGAGCCGTGGAAGACAAAGCTGCCAGCGCCGAGGTCACTAGCCGTTCTTCTTGCTCTGGCAAGCCCAGCGTTCGCAGCCCTTGCTGGATGAGATTGCGGTTTTGTGCCACACACTGCCGGAAGTGCTGAAGGCCTTGGTGAACTGCTGTCTCAAGCTGCTCAAGCTGTTTGGCAAGTGGCGGCGAAAATCGGCGCTGAATGAGTCCGCTGACCAGTGGCTGGTGCTCAAGAAACTCCCGCACAGGAAGACTTCTGCGCCGAGCATTAATGTCGGCAAGGACTTGTTTGACGCGGGCTACGTACTGCTTGTCGGCAATGACCAAGCGGGACAGATTCTCAAAAAGTCGCCACGTTGGGCTTGCCAGCAAGGCTGTCAGGGGTGAGAGATCAAGGTTTTTCGTCGCTTGCTCATCACGGGCAACGCAGTCTTCGATGTAGTGCTTTTTGAAACGTTCAAAAACCTGCTCAAAGCGGAGCCGTTTGTCTTCGTCGAGCAGCCGGTGCGGGTGCTCGAAAAAGTTGCCCAGTTCGCGCCGCGCATTCCGTGCGTCCGCATCGGTCGCCGGCAGGGCACTGAGGGTGTAGGATTTAGCCGTGACGTAGAAGGGAAGCCAGTCGAGAAACTCCACCAGAACGCGCAGGTCAATGACGGCCCGCTGGTAGATGGTTGGGTTAGCGGCAAAAATATCCACAATGCGCGCTAGCCCCATCTCTAGGGAAATGCGCTCAAACAAAACCGCTTCGACAGCCGCCGCCGTAGTTTCAAAGTAGCGTTTGCAGGTGATGATAAGCTGCCAGGTGCGCGTTGTTAGCATTTCTGCCGGCAGCGAGGCAAACCGCTCCGTCAGCCGGTAGTTGAGCCATTTTTGATACCACTGCACCAGGCTTTCCCGAACCTGCTTCCGGTCGGTAGCCAAGTCCGGCAGATCAAAGCGTTCGGTCAACAGGCGGCACCATTCCGAAAGGGTTTCCGACGAATAGGTAATTGCTGCCGTACGGCGGACTGACCCGTACTGCCGGAAGCTCACGTCCTGGGTAAGTTCAGCGGCTGTGAAAATTCGCAAGCCCGAAACGTCTACCAGTTCAATGCGCCAACCGGCCACTAGCGCCATCATGACAATCTGCTGAGCCGGCTCAAGCAATCCATAAGGTTCACGGCGTAGCGTCTGGTACACGACTTGAACTGGGACAGCCTCTGCGCCGGCTGCCTCAACCAACCGTAGCACCTCGCTAATGCATGGCTCACCCAGCGCTTCATCCCGGTTCATGGCGAGTTGGTACAAGCCGTCTCGCTCAATGACGATGTGGAAGGGCAGCGCAAAGTGCCGTGCCATCTCCTGCACGGTAGGGTCGGTTGGATTCAGTCCCCCCAGCAGGCCGAGCACGAGGCGTTTCGTTTCGCGTTCCGTCAATGGAGCTGGAAAGACCGGATGGGCCGGAAACCGAAGATCGAGAGGTTTGCGAATGACCGTGCTGAGAAACTCGTTGAACGTGCGCGGCAGACCGTGAGGGAAGAGCTGGGCAAATTGGTAGGTGTCCCCGTTTGCGGCCAGCAGTTCACCTTCCTCGACATAATGGCGTAGAAACAGGGTGCGGGTTTGGGCTTCGAGCGTAGCGACGCGCTCCGAAATTTCATCACCAAACACATCTTCACCCCGTGTATAGGCAATCCACAGCGACTTGAGAACTTCCACTTCGGCTTCGCTGAGTGGAGATGGACGCCAGTACAGTAGACTTGGCAAGCTTGTGTTGTTTTCAAGACCACCTGGTGTTTGGCTGCGCTCGATGCAGAGTTGCCAGTCATATTCGCAGAGTTCATCTGCCCAGTGGTAAACGATGGAAGGTTTGGTTTCGGCTTCATCTTCGGTTGGAATAACAATGCCCGAAGGGGTGGAGGGAAGGCCGGTGCGCTCAATGTGGACAGGAGGGTTGGCAAAGATTTCTGCGGGCAGGCCAAAGCTGACAACGCCCCGCCGCCCAGTGTTGCGCCAGGGGACAACGAGTTCGTCACGGTAGGACCTTGCTCCGCTGAGCAGAAGGGCATCGAGGGTGAACGGAAAGTCATAAAATAGCGCACTACCGCCCAACGTAACGAGAAGGGCGTCCAAGGTGTCGTCACTCGGAGTTTCAGCAAGAGCAGCTTTTAGACGGGCTTCTGGGTCAAATTGCTCGACAACAATGAGGCTGTAACGACAGCTTGCCCCAATGCCTTCCTTGATGATTTGCCCTTCGCTGTGGGCGTATAAGTCTTCAAGCAGGAGCGCTGCCTGGTGATAGCCAATGTCGCCCAGCATCATGGCGTTGGTCAGTTCATCAGCGCTGACCGAACGTCCAGCAATTGAGTAAAGAAAAAGCCCTTTGAGCAGCAGTTTAGCTGGAATGCGCTGCTCGAAACTAAGCTCTGGAAGACGCATAGTCGAGAGATAGTCGTAGACAGCAACGGCCCGGGCCAGAGTAGGATGGCGCTTCAACTCGAAGTCGTACTTGTCAAAGACATCGTCGAGGGAGATGAGCTGCAGGGGACGCCGCCGCATGGCGCCACCAATAATCCCATTGATGAAACTGAAGAAGGAGAAACTTTCGCAGTAGGTGGACAGTCCAGGAGCGACTTCCAAAACGGCTGGATGAACTGGGTAGAGGCTGCAAAACTCTTCCTCGCTCCAGTGGAAGCGCGGCAGTATTTTGAGGGCTTCCTGGTAAAGCGCTGCCAGTTCAGCCCGTTGCTGAGGGGTCTTACGAAACACAGCCTGGTCGGTGATCCGGCGCAAGTTGTCCAGGGTGAGTGCGTCGGTCTGGTAGTCGGCCGTCAGGCGCGCCGCCATGCCGGTATGTGCTGCTGTGACATCGGTATCCAGGGCCAGAAGAAGCGCAAAAGGCAGGCTGCGCGCCTTGTCGGCCAGTCTGGTCAGCCAATCGAGAGCTTCCTGCGCCGGGGCACGTCGTGGCGCGCGGAATACATCGGAAAAGTCATCGATGACAAACAGCAGTGCCATACCGGGAAACAGCTTGCTGGCGATCAGTTCGCAGACCTGCTGGTTTTCGAGGACGGAAAACCACTGCGCATCATCAAACGTGATAGGAGAGTCGGGAATGTTGGCTAGGGCTGTGCGCAGCAGGGTAGGGAAGTCGGTCGCTCCGCTAAGCAGTGGGGCGCCGGAGATATGGACTGGCAAAAATGTCGTACCTTCGAGGCGCTTGACGGCATTGGCCAGCGGTGGGTTGCCGGCTATGAGATGACGGGTTTTGGGCGTACAGGCAAGAACCCGCGCAACGGCAAGCGTGTGGCTTTTTCCGGTACCTCTTGGGCCGGTAATGAGTCTGGCTGCTTCATGACTTCTCAGTGCGGCAATGCCCTCGATAAGCCGTGCCGTCAGCCGAGAGAGTTCCGAGGTGAAATAGTAAGACCGGAGGATGCGTTCAGGGTTGACATCGGCAAAGTGCCCCAGCGGATCCATCGGCTGACAATCAATATAGGCGCGGATATTTTGCAGCATAGCCCCTTCCAAACCTTCGTAGCATGTGTATTGCTTTCTGCTTCAGTGTTTTTGTTCTGAGATTGGCTGCGCCGCTGACGCAATACGGACTGCCGCCGCAACGAAATCCTCACCGGTTGTCCCACCCAGGTGAACCTTCCTGCCTAATCGGTGGCGAACATCTTCTAGGGTCAGGTTGTCCAGAAACAGGTGATGTTCGCCCATGACCATTTCACTAGGGATAAGCAGGTCCTCTCCCGCAAACTGGTCACGCATGGCAATGATGTCCCGCCCAGTCACCAAACCGGCAACGTTGACTTCGGGGCCAAAGTATTCATTCCGAATGGCAACTACATGCAAGCGCAGGCCAAACTCCTCATTGAGTTGCGCGGCCAAGCGGGACAAGTAAGGGCCAAACAGTGCACCTGTAGCCACCGTGACCGTAGAAAAAGGCCCCTGCGGCGGACGTTTCCGCAACCGCTGTACTGCCTTCTGAAAGCCATCAAGAAACCGCCGGACCATCCCTACGCCATCCTCAATCTGAGGGTAGTTACCATAGTGCCGCGCCGGTGGGATGAGCACGCCAGCGCGGATATAGAACTCGTCGCCGAGAAAGGCAAAACATGTCCCGTAGCGGCGCTTGAGCTCACGTTGGATGGGGGTGACCAGTTCGATAATACTGGCTGCCCATTCATCGGTAGGTGCCACAAGCAGGTGGCGTTTCCGGTGGTGTTTGGTTAGTCCAACCGGCACAATGGCTACCGAGCTGACACCGGCGGGGTGAAGTGCTGCTAGGTCATAAATCGTGCGACGCAACACATCACCGTCATTGATGGTTGGGCACAGTACCACCTGGGCATGCAGTTCGATGCCGTGGGCCAGTAACCGCTGCATCGTGCCGAGAATGTCATCTGCCTGCTTGCGCCCAAGCAGATACCGCCGTATTTCTGGGTCGGTGGCGTGGACGGAGACATATTGGGGCGAAAGGCGTTGCTCAACAATCCGGTTGAATTCTTCCTCAGTGAGTGTGGTCATCGTCGTGTAGTTACCGTGCAGGAAGGACAACCGGATGTCTTCATCCCGGAAAAACAGCGAAGGACGTGCGTCAGGCGGGTTTTGCTCACAGAAGCAGAACAGGCATTCATTGCCGCACTGCCGTGGTTTGAAGGGCTCAAAGTCCAAGCCCCATATCTCACCCTCACCGATTTCGACTTCGATGTGGCGGGTTGTTCCGTCCGGGTGCGCAACGGTGAGCGTGACGGTGTCTTCTGAGCTGGCATAGAACTGAAAGTCGAGGTAGTCCCGGAGCTTGCGCCCGTTGACGGTCAGAATTCGGTCCCCTGGCCGCAACCCGATAGCGGCCCCGAGCCCATCCGGATCAACTTCCGTCACCGTTACGCCTTTCTTAGCTTTGAGTGTTGCAATTGGATAGATTGTTTCAAACTGGAGACTGTACATCGGGAATGCCTCCAACCGGGCGGTTTGCAAAATGCTTGCCGTATAACCTTGCTGCCAGCGGAGACTGTAGCAAGCGAGAAGGTAACGATTTGCCGGCACAGCAGCAAACTCTTCGTGTGCTTTTGCCGTGTAGTTTCCTGGTAGAGCGTGCCTTCTAACAGGCGGTGTCCTCACTTTGCTCAAAGGTTTGGGACCGGGACGGCAGCACCTGAGCTGTGGTGCGTCCCTGCCGCATCGCATCCACCAGCAAAAGCGTTATCATGGTTTTGGCATCTAGGATGTCCCCCTGATAGACGAGCTCGCGCGCCTTGGTGAATGGCATCCGAACAAGGCGAATGTCCTCATCTCTATCCAGGTTTTGTGGTCCGGGGGTGAGTCCTGTAGCCAGAAAACAGTACAGAACTTCCGTGCTGTAGCCGGGTAGGGCATAAAACTTGGTCACAAACGTCAGCGCCGATGCTTGGTAGCCGGTTTCTTCCCGAAGTTCCCGGAGTGCAGCGACCTCGGGCGCTTCACCTGCTTCGAGCCGCCCGGCTGGCGCTTCAAGCAGCACCTGCCCGGCCGGATGGCGGTACTGCCGAATAAGCAGAACATCATCATTTTCAAAAAGAGGCAGCACGGCGGCGCCACCAGGGTGATGGATGACATCTAACTCAAGCCGTGCGCCGGAAGCCAATTCAATGGCATCGTGTGAGGTTTCAAACACGTGCCCGCGGTGGAAAACGGTGCGTGAAAGCAACCGGACAGCACCAACGTCAGATGGAGGGGGATTGTTTTGCATCGTCGTCAAGACCGAAAAAGCAGGCTTGTTCCGTAGCCTGCCACTGAGGACGGCAAGGCAGTTTACCGATGGCTCTCGTTGCAGAAGCCGGCATAACCGGCGGCAGGTTTTGCTGGCAGCCTACCAGAGCAACTCGAACTCCATGTCAGTTGGACCACTACCCCGGTCAACAATACGAATAACGGCCGTAAAGTCGTTATTTGCGGACGGTTGTTGAAAGACTTCAACCCTTCCACGCCCGCGCAGGCGGTTGACATACACCGTAAGTGGCTGGCGTGGCAGAGGGCTTGTGAAGGTGAAGCGTTCGTTGAGGGTAGGTTGCCCGGAGATGACTTGTGTTCGTGCAGTGCTGCCTTGAACGTAAATGTAGATTTCATCGTCTACTCGTCCAAACCACCGCATGCGCCCGGTGGTGTATCCATCTTGCCAACCGTCGTTGTTGCGGCGTCCCCTTTGGCGTCCATTCCCGGGGCCAAGTCCAGGCTGGCTGCTGCCGAACCGCAGTTCGCGACCAATGTCATCTAGGGTACTGCGGAGACTGCTCCAACCTGTTTCAAAGTTGGCCTGGCTGCGAAGAAAATCAACGGCTTCGAGCAGTTCGTCGTCGGGCCGTCCTTCACGGGTCATTTGCGCTAGCAACTCCGCCCCAGCGACGAACATCCGCGCTTGGTAGAGCCGCTGGAGATCGCGCCGGTTGTTGTTGAAGCCCTGGCGGTAGTCGCGTTCGATGCGGTCGGCCGCATCCCTAGCCTGGCGGACAAGTTGGCTGGCCAGCGTATCAAGGCGAGCATTGAAGCGTTGATGTCCGAAAGTAAGTGCAGCAGGTAGCAAGCTGAAAGCCAGTACTAAGAGCAGCAACCGGCCCCGAACAACAAAACAAGCATGCGAATTTGTCATCATGGCTTAGAAAATCCTTACCATTCAGGGGGTGGTGTCATCTGTCAGCCGGGAGTCTACTGGCTGCAGCTCAAAGATGAAACCGAAGCCCTTGATGGTTGTTTTGAGGGTTGTTGGGGAAGCTAATTCGTTCCGGTTGAAGAGCTGCTTGCCGGAGCTGCGGCTTCAAGCCAATCCGTCGCCATCGCTGCCATGACGGCTACCCCAACCGGGATGCACTGCTCGTCCACATCAAACTCAGGCGTGTGGAGCATGGCCGTAATGCCTTTGGCTTTGTTCCCGACACCGAGAAAGTAGAAAAAGGCCGGTACGCGATTGGCAAAGTAGGAGAAGTCTTCGGCTCCCATCTGGGGACGGGTTGGCACAACGTGCGTTGCTCCTACGATGCGTCGAATGGTGGGGAGCATCTGGGCTACAAGCGGAGCGTGATTGACGGTTACGGGGACAAGGCGTTCGTAGTCGAGTTCATAACTGGCACCGTGGCTTTCTGTAACGCCCTTGAGAATCTGATGCATTAACGGCTCGATGCGTGCGTGTACCTCCGGGTCGAGGGTGCGCACGGTGCCCTCCATACGAACTTCATCAGCCAAGATGTTGAAGCGGTTGCCGCCGTGAATGCTTCCAATGGTAAGCACCATAGGCGACTGAGTATCGATCCGCCGGCTCCGAATGGTCTGCAACTGCTCGATGATGGCGGCTGCTGTCACAATGGCATCAATGCCTTCGTGGGGATAAGCGCCGTGAACTTTCTTTCCGCGCACCGTGATGAGAAACCGGTCGGCGCTTGCCATAGCTGCTGTTTCACAGTACCCGATAAAACCCACCTCCAGGGTCGGTAGGCAGTGCAGGCCAAAAATGGCGTCTGGGGTAGGTGCATCAAAGGCACCTTCTTCGAGCATCATCTTGGCTCCGCCACGCTCGCCCCGTGGTGGGCCTTCCTCGGCCGGCTGAAAAATAAATTTTACCGTCCCGGGTAGTTCGGCACGGTACTTGGCAAGGACTTCTGCCACGCCTAGCGCGACAGTGGTATGCACATCGTGGCCGCAGGCATGCATCACGCCGGGATGGCGTGACTTGTAGGGCGTTTCACGGATTTCCTCGATGGGAAGGGCATCCATGTCAGCGCGAATCGCAATGACCTTGCCCGGCCGACCACCACGTAAGATACCGATGACACCGTGGTGCGCAATGCCGGTCTGAACTTCGAGCCCTAACGCCCGTAGCCGCTCGGCAACGATGCGGGAAGTGCGTTCTTCTCGGTTTGAGAGTTCAGGATGCTGGTGTAAGTCGCGCCGAATTTCGATGAGTTTAGGGGTTAGTTCACGGATGTCTGCCTGGTAGCGTGCATCTCGTGCCAAGACACTTGCTGATACCGGAACAGAAGAGGAAGGCATGGGTGAAAACATCTGGACGGGGCAGTGGGAAGACTTATCCCACAAACAGCACGCTCGGACTGGCTGGATTGGAGCGGCGCCCAAGCCGGCAGCCACAAGAAGCACGAAGACCAGTACCAAAAGGTAAACCTGTGCAGGCATGGGTAAGAGAAGGTTTCCGCACGCTGAATGTAAAATCAGGTTTGGGGCTGGCGGTTGCGGCGTGCCTGAAGGTTCCGCAACACCATCCCAGTTAGAAACGCACCGACAAAAGCTGCTGGCAGATTAAGGATAAGACCAAGGCCGATGAGAGGCCAGCTTACTGCTGTGCCAGAAACCTTCAAAACCAACACCGTGGTTCCGAAAAACAGGCAGGCTGAGGCAATACTACCTGGCAATGAAACAAAGGTGGGAACTCTTCCAGCATACTTGGCTTGGATAGCGGCGTTGCGCTGCGCACGTTTTTCGCCTGTTGGATCAAGCTGGCGGTTGAGGAAACCGATGCCGAAGGCAAGGGCAATGGCCAACCCGACATGCCATCCGAAAGCCGAAGGAAGGTGGGCCAGACTGATGGTTGTTCGGAGCAAAGCCGCAGCAAGCTGAAGGGCGGCCAAGGTTGTGACGAAGAAAAACGACGACCAGAGTAGAGTAACGCTTAGCCAGGTGCTGTAACCGATGCGGCGCGGGGCGGGGTCATAAGCAATAGGTTTGACAGTTGATTGAGGGTAGAACCTTGGAGCTGCTGCATTCATACGCCAGGTCCTCCACGGCAGAGACCAAAAAAGCCAACATTAGCCGACATCGAAGACGTTTGCCCGTAGAAACTGCTGTACTGCCGAGTTAAAGAGCGCCGGTGTTTCGTCCTGCGGGCAGTGTCCGGTATCTGGGATGATGACAAATTCTGCGTGAGGAATAAGCTCGCGAAAGGGTTTGAGCAGACGTGGTGGGAGTAACCGGTCGCGTCCGCCCCAGACAAGGAGCGTTGGGGCGGGGATGCCGTTGGGTGCGTTAATGGAGAAATCGTTTGGGTGGCGTGCTACTGCCAGGTAAGAGTACTTTGCCCCTGGTTGCCGAAGCGGTGCTACAAAAGCTTCGAGGAGTTCAGGCGTGATAGCCGTTGGGTCAAAATAGGCGGCGGTCAAACCCTGTCGGGCGATGTCCGGTGTAGCAAAGAGCCAGTAGGAGATGTCCCGAAGAAGCGGGTTTTCAGCAGCAAAGCGGAGAAGACGAAAGAGCATATCCGACGGCACCCGTGGTGGGTAGCCGCTTGGATCGACGAGCACAAGCCCGGCGACGCGCTCGGCGTAGTCGTGGGCAAACTGGGCGGCGACGAGTCCGCCCATTGAGTGTCCGAAAAGAATGACCTTGTCCAGTTTGCGGGCGTCGAGGAAATCACGCACTTGCTCTCCCCACAGCCGGGCGCTGTAGTGGACATCCGGCATATCACTTTTGCCAAAACCTAGGAGGTCAAGGGCGTATACGGTGGCGTCGGCAGCTAGGGCCGGAATGTTTTTGCGCCAGTGTTCGACCATAGCGCCGTAGCCGTGGAGCAGCACAATGGCATGACCGGAAGGATGGGGATCGGTTTCCCAGACCCGGATGCGGCCAAGCCGCCAGTGCCAGAACGTTTCGGTGACAACCACGGTGGCGGTTTCTTCAGTGGCGTCCGCCGATGCTGTACCGGTCGTCGCTTCCGTCGGGAAGTCATCCACAAGCAGGGCAGACATAGGGAAAAACAGGACAAACGGTGAACAGGAAGGTTCGTGGGGCGCTCAAAGTATGCGCCGAAACGCCGTTTCTGAACAACCTTTTTTGGAATCTGCCGGGGCGATGCCGTAGCTGTCCTGTCCACGCCATGGCTGACGATGGCGGCTGTCTTTGCGGCGCACGGGGTAGCTTCAGCCGCAGTGCGGGCGCATCAACTGGTTGCGTCAACTACAGCCGCAGCATCACGGCCTGTATTCTGCCGCCACGTTGGCGACAGGCTTCAAACTTTTCCGCCCATAAACCAACCAGCCTGCCGCTTGGTTTGAGAAGCTGCTTTCCGTCACGTGTCTGGATGCCAATGCGCGCGTGAATGGAGGTGAATGTCCTGTTCTCCGGCAGGCTTTTCCCTCCATTACCTCAACCTGTGTTATCTCTCCATTCCAAATTCAAGGCTGGTAAAAGACATCGAGCACAGGGTTGAAACATAGGGCAGGCCCGATCGCAGTGCCGGCTGTAGCGCCCAGGATGGCAGACTTGAAGGCGCCACCGTGCAGCCCAGTGACATCGAAAAATGCCGATACAAACCAGATTGCCCTGCCGAGTCGTCAAAACGATATTTTCCCTCACCTGGTGAAACCAATCGTCACGGGTCAACACCAGGAAGCACCAGAGGCGAAGAGGCTGGCTGAAAGCAGTAGCCCGGGTCCTGGGTTTTTATTGACTACTCCATCTTTTGCAATAGCAATAGCTCCAATCAATGTTCGCTTCGACTTGTACGACTCCATAGCACTGACCACATCACTCATGATGAATCACAAGCGACTTCTCATCCTGTCCTGTTCGCAGCGTAAGAGCCACAAGGAAGGTCTCTTGCCAGCGATTGAGCGCTATGATGGCCCATTGTTTCGCATTTTGCGGCGTTATCGGAAAACCCAGGACACCAGGAACAGGGAAGCAGAACCGAGTCTGAGTACCTATATCCTTTCAGCCGAGTTCGGACTGATTTCTGCCGAATACCCAATTCCATATTATGACCGTTGTATGACGAGACACCGTGCCCAGATACTTCATCCGGTCGTTGTGGACAAGCTGAAGAATCTTCTCACTGGTGGTTGCCGTTTTCAGGAACTCTTCATCTGCCTGGGACAAGCTTACTGGCCTGCCTTGGAAGGATGGGAGGCATTTGTTCGTCGGGATATGGCTGTCCACGTGGCCTGGGGTGCGATTGGAATGAGGCAGAGTCAGCTCTACGAATGGCTGTATGGCACACCTCCGTCTGCATCTGCTCCGAGCAAATCAGGGCAACCCAGTCTTCGTGGGATGGCTGTTGAACTCAGCCCACAGCAAATCTTTGAGATTGCACGTCAGGGACTACGAGGAAGCAGCAGAATGACAACTTTCTGTCACAAGTGGTATATCCCGGTTGACGGCCAACGGGTTGCACCCAAATGGCTCGTCAGCCGGTTGACCGGCTTGCCAGTCAGCACCTTCAGAACAGATGATGCCCGACGACTTTTGGCCCAACTGGGGATTGAGGTCAGGCGCGCATGAAACCAGACCAGACTCAAGATCATCACCTGACTGAAAAGGGTGTTCAGGAAGAGATTCAGCGCCAGCCAAGCCTGATGACGAGGCTGGTTGAAAATTCTCTGACAGTAGCGACGAGTCTGCGAGACAATTACTTCAAGAACACCGCCAGGTTCGTTGCCCATCTGCGTCAGGCTATGGATGAGGCAAACAGGGGAGAGCGACCAAACTCTCCGCTCAAGGCACATTCGGTTGGAAAAGTTGACTGGTCTCAGTACCAAAATGAAGTGGTCACGTTCATTGATGGCGGGATAGGTCGTGTGCAACTCTCCAGCCAAGTGCCTATCTTGCTGCGGGTAGGGTCGTATTGCGTGCGCACTGGCGAGAGGCGGCTGGTGGAGCGGGAGCAATTCGGCTACTACCCCGTGATTCTGGGCGATCTGGAAGGCGGCAGCAAAGGGCGGAAGGACTTTCCTGATATTGTGCGGATCACCGCCGAGTTACTCGGCGGACTGTCGGCACTGGAGCGTACTCCTGATCTCTCAGTGCTGATGTTCCACGGCCCACTGGTTTATCTCATGGGGGGATACGCAGGTCACACGCCTTTCACAGAGAAAGACATCGATCTGTTCCTGCACCATTACGCACGCGATCCCAAAACCGCCAGCCAGCTCAAGGAGGAATTCCTCAAGGAGGCATTTGTCAACATTTATCCGGAGATGACAGAAAACTACGAAGATTGGAAGAAGCAACGCCTGTTTGAGCCTTTGGCCTGGATAGCTTTTTTGTATCGGCGGTTGATAAAGAAGGCACAGGAGAGAAAGCCTGTTCCAATCATTGTGGGTGTCGTCGAACGCAGTGACTTCCGTGAGTTCAGCGAGCGCATCCTGCTGGAACGAGTCTTTCGCGGCCTGCGTGAGAAAAATAACCTTGATTACTTCAACAGGATGTACGGGCGATCCGATCTCAAGTCACCCAAATCGCTTCTGGACAAGCTCGGCTACACCGATACCCTTCTTCTTGCGATGTTGCTGAGGCCTGGTGAGTACTCTGAACCTTGGAGCATCAGTAAATATGATGGGCTTCGGAAGGGTGAGGTCTCCCTTCCGGGCGAATCTGGTACCAGCACTGTCAATTTCGAGCCGCTCAAGCCGGGCCCCATTGGGTTCCCAAGGGTTCTCGGTTGCTATGTCCACGTCTCAGAAACAACCGAGCCGATCCGTGTCGAAGTTTTTGAGGAACTTGGCAGCAATCAAATTGCGGAGGCTGCGCGTCGCGTGTACCTGTATTCGCGATTGTTGCCAGGCTACGGCTTTCCGGTCGGTCTGGATATTGCCGACAAGTTTGCTCATGTGCCGAACTGGCTGACCGACGCATATGGCAAACTGATCCGGCATCACCTGGGCGTAAGCCTGCAACGAGGCGAGATCAGCGACGCGGAAATGCGACGTATTCTGATTCAGGCAATCTACATGACCCATCGGGACTGGCTCTTCCGTCCTTCCAGCTAAAACCAGCCAAGAACAAGAAGAGGTAAGTTATGACTGCTCCCACAGGTTCACAACCGGGAAATGATCGCTATGTGGGAACTCTGGTAGGCGAGAGCACCAGCCGTGAATTTCGCCTGGCAGTGGCCCATGAGACCATTCGGGAACAGGACATTATTGCCGTGGATGCGCAGTTGCGCCGGCCGGGAGCAAGTGAGATGCCCGAAAGGATTCGCATTTGGGCCAAAGTACAGCGTATCGAGCGGGTGAACCCTCTTTTTCCATCCGAAGCCGGCCACGAATTGGCTGCTACTCGCACTGATCCCTTTGATACGGTGCTTTCCCTCAGCCGGGAGATGGTGACGGCGGTTTGTCAAATCTTGGGCGCTGAACCGCTGGATGGCAACAGAGAGGGGAAGCTCGATCACCTGCGCTACCCACCTCAACCGGCTTCCACGGCCTACCGGCCGGATGCGAAGGACATTGCCCGTGTCGTTTTGGGTGAACTCCAACAGAAACAACAGCGCGCCTTGGACATCGCCACGCTCTCCAACCGCCCTGAAGTGGATGTCAAGGTAGATGGCCACGCCATTGTTACCCGCCATCTGGCTATCCTGGCGATGACAGGTGCCGGCAAGAGCTGGACAGCACGGCGGGTCATCGAGGAGTTAGCGAAGAAGGACTATCCCATTGTGATCTTCGATCCGCATGGGGACTATACAGGACTTGCTGATGTGCCAAATCTACAAGAACGTGTCACGCGCTACTATGCTCGTTTCCCGATATTTGAGGAAGATGGCGAAACCATAGCGGAGATCGTCAGTACATTGGGATATTTATTGACTGATCCGATGCGTGACCGCTTCGACGATGTCTTTCGTGCTGCAAAGAGTTTCATTGTGGATGATGAGAAAGAAATGCAGGAACGGACGAAGTGGTTGGCTGAAACACTCAAGAAGCCTGAGTTGCGTACCAATGGGATCAAACCAGATTTATGGCTTCTTGCGACGTTAGCTGAGGCTGGCGAGACAGTTCTGCGCAGCGAGGACACAACTGGCAAGCAGAAACTGACGGACTGGGGTTGGCCCAAGTTTATGGGAGGGTACTCCAAAACTGACATCCGGACACTGGAAGGCATCAAGAAGCGCTCACGCCGGGCGGCGGCAGTACTCCACCGCATGGAGCGTACCAACCAGAAGATCGCTCGCAGCGCCCAGCCGATCCCGACGGATCGAAAGCAACTGGTAAACTACGGGAAAATCAGTGTGGTTGCATTGGCAGGTTATACCAGCGATTTCCAGGCAACCATCTACAGCATCATCGCTGATGACCTCTTCGAAGCCCGTGTCCGTGGCGAACTGAAACTGCCAGTGCTTCTTCTGCTGGAAGAAGCGCATAATTTCGCTCCTGCACGGGCCATGACACCCGCTGAACTGCGTGCGATTAGCATCACCAAACAGATTGCCCAGGAAGGCCGCAAGTTCGGCGTCGGATTGATTCTCATCAGCCAGCGTCCCTCGCGCCTCGATGAGACAACCCTGTCCCAGTGCAATTCCTACATCATCATGCGCATGGTCAATCCAGCCGACCAGAAGTTTGTGCGGAACGTTGTGGAAACACTGGCCGAAGATGAAGCAAAGCTGCTTCCCGATCTGGATGTTGGGGAAGCGATTCTGTCTGGCCAGTTGATAAATTTCCCCGTCCTGGTGCGGATCAAAAAGCCGGAATCGCAGGGTGAGCGTGAAGAAAAGGATGCGTTTGAGGCACTCAAGCAAGCCCACGAGGCAGCCCAAGAAGCGCAAAACGCTTTGGGAAGACCGTAGCCACAATGGAAATCGTTGCTGGCTTGAGCCTCAAAAACCTGAAGCCCCGTGTATGGGACCCGGATTCGCCTTACTATTTACCCGATCTGAAAGCGGTCATGGTTTCCTATGCTGACTTCGCCAGTAGCCCGGCGCGTCGTCAGGCTGCCATGCGCAACGGATTGCACTCCTTCTTGGGTGTGCCTCCAGGGGTGATGATCTATCTGGATAACGGTTCTTTCCAGCAGTTGACAAAGGGAGGAAGCACCTCGCGCAAAGCCTACGAGGAATTTGTTGAGCAGGCAAAACCCGATTGGCATGCCATTCCACAGGATTTTGTCCCCACACCTTTTATGACGGATGCGGAGCAGCTCAACTGCTTTCATCAGACGATGGAGATAAATCGAGAGTATCGGCACGATGGATATGTACCGGTCATCCACATTAGCCGCTACCTGTCGGACTACTTGAAAGCATTTCTTACAGACAAGCACTTGTGCCGGAAAGGGAAAGTCGCTTTGGGAGGAATTGTTCCTAACCTGCTGCGTGCGCCGAAGGCCATACCGTATGCCAATGTGCTGGATAGTCTTCATCGGGTACGTCACCAATTGGGCAATTGGCAACTGCATGTTTTTGGCTTGGGAGGGACGGCAACCATGCACTTGGCTATCCTTTTGGGAGTGGATTCGGCTGATTCAGCCGGCTGGCGAAATCGGGCAGCACGTGGAATCATTCAGTTGCCCGGACGTGGGGATCGCTTGGTAGCCAATCTCGGAAAATGGCGCGGACGAGAACCAAATGCTGAAGAATGGGCTATGCTGGCAAAATGCCCCTGCCCAGCCTGTCAAGCTGACGGCCTGGAGGGTTTGAAAGCCAACGGGCTAAAAGGTTTTTGCCATCGGGCTACCCACAACCTCTGGGTATTACTCACCGAGGTCAAAGAAGTTGAGCTGCGCCTGTCTGACGGAACGTATCGAGACTGGTATCAGGGGCATCTTGATAACTCGACCTATCGCCCATTGGTCGAGTACGTTCTCAGGTTGTGCGCGGTAAAGATGACTTCCAAACCTGCCAGGAAGATGCAGAGCGACTTTGAGAAGCGATAGGGGTCTGGTTCGCCAGTGTTGCACCAAGTGCAGCACAGACTTAACTGGGCCTTGCCCTTGGCCGCCAACAGGGGACTGGAGATGTTTTCCTTGGCTTGGGGAGGCATCTCCAAGGGCAAGGCCGAGTAGGGCCCTTCAGAAACCTGCAAACGCGAGCAGTCACCTCGGCTGTTTTTCAGCCGGCCTCAGTGCGACGTTCTGCCCAAAACTCCATACAAGGTGCCGTGCTTCCGGCCCAAAGCTGGCTGCTTCCGGTTCGACGCCAAAAACTTTTGGCCGCAGCCAGGGTCAGATGTAGGTTGATGGTAGGCGTCGTACAAACGACACGTCTCGCGTCGTAACGTGCAAAAGCGTTCTTCCCCACACGCTCAAGACGCAAAGCCTTCCCTGTGGAGGATGCTGCATGTCGGCACGTCGCGTTGTTGCCATCTACGGTAAAGGTGGAAGTGGAAAATCCTTCATCACCTCGAACCTCAGCTACTACTTGGCGAGCAAGTCACACCGGGTGTTACAGATTGGTTGCGACCCTAAACACGATTCCACAGCTCTGCTGTTTGGGGGGAAGTCACTCCCAACCCTGCTAGAAGCCTGGGCGCTGCGGCAGGAAGCTAAAGCCGCCAATCCAGTGCCTTCCATCAGCGAGGTTGTTTTCAAACGTCACGGCGTTTTTGCCATAGAACTTGGCGGCCCTGAAGTTGGACGTGGCTGCGGGGGACGAGGCATCACCCTCAGTTTCGACCTGTTGGCGCAGATGGGCTTTGCCGATTGGGAGTTCGACTACATCATCTACGACTTCCTCGGCGATGTTGTCTGTGGCGGATTTGGCACGCCAATTGCCAAATCTATGGTGCGGGACATCATTCTTGTGGGCGGCAATGATCATCAGGCGCTCTACGTCGTCAATAACCTGTGCAGCGCGGTGCGCTACTTTGCCGAGCAGGGTGGAACAACGCGCGTCCTCGGCATGATTATCAACCGGGATGATGGATCCGGCTGGGGTGAGCGGTATGCCCGGGAAGCTGGGATTGACATCATCACCCGCATTCCGCTTTCAGACGAAATCCGTAACCGCAGCATGGCGTTTCAGCTAATTGCAGATGATCCCAAACACCGCGGCTACTTCGAGGACATCGAGTGGGCTATTCTGCATGGTACGCCAAAACTACCCAAGGCGGTGGATTTCGAGGCCTTTTCAAGTGACATCATGCGTACCCGTAACCTAGGCGGTCTTGAGCCAGCTCTAGAAGAAGACCTCATGCCGTCCCAGTTGGAATGCATGGTGATCTAGCTACCGCGTCGGCTACACTTGGCGGCTGTGCCCAGACTTCCCTGACGTTCAAAAAGTAGGGAAACCAAACGCGAATGGCGAACTCAGGCTTTGGGTACCGTTTGGCGCACTCTTCCTGCTTGGCCTCATCTCTCTTTCGTTGTCCACGGCTGCGCCATCTGAGGGATTTCGGCGAGATTGTCGCCCAGGAGTGCCCACAAAGGCCAGGGTAGAACGCAAGCACGGCTACTGTCGCGTCATCATTACCTACTGAGATGCAGGCGGCTGGATGCACCGGCACAACCGGACACTTCTGCCCAGTGATTTCCGTCGCCTGCAGGAAGGCCGCCCCGTCAGTTTCTATACCTGCCGCACTGCCTGCACGTCTGGGCCTTTGCCGAAACCTTCGAGCAGGCACGGCAGCTTTGGGTGTAAAGACTTCAGGGACGATAAGCACTCCGGCCGAACGGGCCCGGCTGCTGCTTCATCCGGTTGCCCGGGCCTGCGCTGGTCAGCATGTGCTCTTGCTGTGTAGCCAACGAAAGCCAACCGAACAGCATTTGGCATCCGGGCTTTGGGAGTCATCACATTGAAGCTCATGTGCGTCTTCGGCTAGGCTGCCTTAGGGCCGCAATTTGGCTAGGGCGCCAAAAAAAGACACAGAGGTAAGGTATGGCTGCCGAAGATTTCGTGCACCTGCACCTACATTCTGACTACAGCCTTCTAGATGGGGCTATCCAACATGAAGCATTGGCCGAGCAAGCGCAGCGCTTAGGCTTCAAAGCCATCGCCGTCACCGACCATGGCAACATGTTTGGCGCGATGGGCTTTGCCGACGCCATGAAGAAAGTCGGTATCAAGCCTATTATCGGCATGGAAGCCTATGTTGCCCGTGGCTCGCGCCATGATCGTGGCAAACCTGACACCGACGGAGAACGTGGCACCAACCACCTCATTTTGCTGGCCATGGACGAAACAGGTTACAAAAACCTCGTCCGTTTGGCTTCACTTGGCTACACCGAGGGGTATTACTACAAACCCCGCATTGACAAAGAGTTACTGGCCCGGCATGCCGAAGGGTTAGTAGCACTTTCGGCCTGTATGTCCGGCGTACCCGCGTCGCTGATTCTACGCGACCGGGTCGAGCAAGCGCGGTGTGAGATTGGGGAATACAACGAAATCTTCGGCCGAGGACGCTACTTTCTTGAACTTCAATCACACCGTGGACTTGAGGAAAACCAGACCAAAGTCAACCGGGCGCTGACCGAATTGGCTGCCCGGCTCGATGTGCCGCTTGTCGTCACCAACGACGCCCATTTTCTTACCCAGGATGACTACGAGGCACACTGCGTGCTGATGTGTCTGCAAACCGGTAAGTCGTTACGTGAGGCAAGCTTTCATTACTCGCCTGACCACTATGTGAAAAGTGCGGCTGAAATGTGGGCTTTGTGGGGCAACGAAAACCCACAGGCGCTCCGCAATACGCTCAAAATTGCCGAGATGGCCACCTTTGAGTTTGGCAAAGCGCCAAACTACCTACCTGTCTTTCCCGTGCCGGAGGGGTTTACCCTAACGAGTTACTTTGAACACGTGGTTCGTGCTGGTCTTGAGGAAAGGCTCCGGCAACTTGCCCCGTCCAACCCAGAGCAGTACCGTGCGCGCCTTGAGTACGAAATCAGCGTCATTGAGCGCATGGGCTACGAGGGTTACTTTCTCGTGGTTTGGGACTTCATTCGGCATGCCCGTGAGCAGGGCATTCCCGTCGGGCCTGGACGCGGCAGCGCCGCCGGCTCACTTGTCGCCTACAGCCTGCATATCACGGATGTTGACCCACTGGCGCACAATCTGCTCTTTGAGCGCTTTCTCAATCCAGAGCGCGTTTCCATGCCCGACATAGACGTGGATTTCTGCATGCGCGGGCGAAGCTCGGTCATCGAGTACGTCAGCCGGTTTTACGGACGCGAAAACGTTTCCCAGATTGCCACCTTTGGAACGATGGCTTCACGGGCGGTCATCAAGGATGTTGGGCGCGTGCTGGAGATGCCTTACCCGGAGGTTGAGAAAATCGCCAAGCTGATTCCACCTCCGCAGCGTGGGCGCAATGTCTCTATTGCCGAGGCCCTCAGCATGGTGCCTGATCTGAAACAGGCTTACGAGAAAAGACCCGAAGTCAAGCGTCTCATCGATCTGGCCCGCCGGCTAGAAGGCGGCGCCCGGCACTCGTCCATCCATGCTGCTGGCGTGGTCATCTCACCGCAGCCGGTAGCAGAACTTGTGCCCGTGTTCAAAACCAAGACCCGCGACCGGGAGCGGGGCGAGGTCGAGGTCATCGCCACGCAGTACAACATGAATGACCTCGAAAAGGCCGGCATGCTCAAGATGGACTTTCTGGGGCTGACGGCCCTGACCATCATCGAGGACTGCCTGAGGAGTATCGAGCAGGAAACAGGCTGCCGCCCGGACCTGACCCAGATTCCCACAGACGACCCAGCCACACTTAAGCTGTTCGGAGATGGAGAAACCGACGCCATCTTTCAGTTTGAAGGTGATGGCATTAGCGAAATTGCACGGCGGCTCAAACCGAGTAGCCTCGATGACATTGTTGCCCTCAATGCGCTCTACCGTCCGGGGCCACTTGATTCCGGGATGGTGGATGATTACATCGAGCGACGGCACGGCCGACGGCGGGTGACATACGAATTCAAGGAGCTCAAGGACGTACTGGAAAGCACCTACGGTGTGCCGGTTTTTCAGGAACAGATTATGGCGATTTTCCAGCGGCTGGCCGGGTATTCCCTAGGTGAAGCCGACCTGGTACGGCGGGCGATGGGCAAGAAAAAACGCGAGGAACTCGATGCCCACAAAGCCAAGTTCATTGCCCAGGCCATGGAGCGCGGGCACGACCGCGCTAAGCTTGAAAAACTCTGGCAACAGCTTGAAGGTTTTGCCGACTATGCCTTCAACAAATGCATCACCGGCGAGGCAACCTTGCGGGACGCTGTTACCGGCGCAACCGTTACCGTCGCCGAAATTGCCCACCGGCAACAAGAAACTGCAGATGCAACGCCCTTCTTGACCTGGAGCTGGAACGGCAAAGAAGTTGTTGCCAACGAGCTGGTCGAGGTGTTCCCCACAGGTGAAAAGGAAGTTGTCGAAATTGAACTGGAAGACGGACGAACGTTGCGCTGTACCCTCGACCACAAGTTTTACACCCGTGACGCCACCGGGCAGGGACGCTTTCTTCCACTGCGGGAAATTCTTGCGCAAGGTTTGGCGCTCTACACGTGTGACCAACTGCCTGCCATGGAGATAAAGCCAGCCAACGACGAAGTTTCTATCCAGCCGAGCCGCCTTGAGAGCACACTGGATACTACAGCTTGTGTGCACATCTGACCGGAAAAAGCGATGCCTAAAAAACGTAGCATTCTCATCGTGGATGATGAAAAAAATCAGCGTGACATTCTGGACATGATCCTCTCGGCGGAGGGCTACCGGACGGCAACTGCACCCAGCGCTGAGGTTGCTCTGCGCATGGCCCGTGCAGAGCGCTTCGATGTTGTCCTCACTGACCTAAAGATGGGCGGGCAAAGTGGGCTGGATTTGCTACGCGCCCTTATCCAAATGGATTCCTCGCAGTTGGTCGTTCTTATGACGGCGCACGGCTCAATTCAGTCTGTCAAGGATGCCCTGCGACTTGGCGCGGTAGATTATCTGGAAAAACCACTTGACCGCGAAAGGTTGCTAGCCGTCTTAGCACAGGCACTTTCTCGTCTTGATGCGCTGGATGACGAACTGATTGGCGACAGCGAGCCGATGCAAAAACTCAAGAAAATCATTCTGAAGGTGGCGGCTTCGGATGAAACGGTGCTAGTGCGCGGCGAGAGTGGAACAGGCAAAGAACTTGTAGCACGAGCACTGCACCGGCACAGTCCACGGGCAGCCGCTGTGTTTCATGTCGTCAACTGTGCCGCTATCAATGAAAATCTCCTTGAATCCGAACTTTTTGGGCACGAAAAGGGAGCATTCACAGGTGCAATTACCGAGAAGAAAGGACTGTTTGAAGTCGCCAACCGGGGGACACTGTTTCTTGACGAAATTGGTGAGCTCAACGTAGCGCTCCAGGCCAAGCTGCTTCGCGCCCTGCAAGAAGGAGAGGTGCAACGAGTTGGCTCTACGAAGCTCATCAAAGTGGATGTGCGGGTGGTAGCTGCCACGAATCGTCCGCTCGAAGACATGGTGGCGGCTAAAACCTTCCGTGAAGACCTCTATTACCGACTCAATGTCATTCCCATTCACCTGCCACCGCTGCGCGACCGGCGAGAGGACATTCCGCTGCTTGTTGAGCGGTTTCTCGCCCGGCAGTCACGTGGCGCTACCCACTACACCATAGCGCCAGAGGCACTTCAGGTGTTGCAGGCTTACGACTGGCCTGGCAATGTTCGACAGCTTGAATCGGCGCTCAAACGTGCCGCCCTGCTGTGCGAGGGCGACACCATCGGGGTTGAAGACCTACCGGTGGAAATCCGCCAGGCAACAAGTATCCCGGCATCTGCGCCGACGCCGCCTTTCCAGTTTCGCCTTCCGCCTGAAGGCATCTCCTTTGAGGAAGTCGAGCGGTCGCTTATCGTTCAGGCAATGGAGAAAACCGGCTGGAACATCACCCGTGCCGCCAAGCTTCTGGGACTGACCTTCCGCACGTTACAGTACCGGCTCGAAAAGTTTGGGTTGCGTCGTCCCGGTGACGCTCCAGCGACGGATACGCCGCCAAATCATGAAGCCGAGTAGGGCTAAGGAAGGGAAAGCCCCGACATCTGAACAACCCTGCGATCTATCGCCGCTTAGCCCGGAGGCGACCGAACGGCGTGTCCGGCTTCTAACCCCTGTCATTGCCTGCGGCATGGCGGTTGGCGCCGTCCTCATTTGGGAAGTCAAGGTGGGAGTGGGTGTTGCCATTGGCGGCGGATTGGCTTACCTGAACTTCATCTGGATGCGGGCAAGTTTGCAGTCCATCGTGGCAGCCACTGCCGGTAAGACCGATTCTTCCCGGCAGCGGCCGTCACGTTTTCAGATGGCCAAGTTTTTTCTGCGCTGGATTGTTATTGGGGTATTCATTTGGTTGTCTGCGCAGGTTGCATCTGGGCTGGTTGTTGCCATAGTATGCGGCCTCTTTGCACTACCGCTAGCTGTTGTGGTGGAAGCTCTAGTCCAGCTCTGGTACGGGCTAAACGGCAAGCTGGTGACGTAACTTTTGAGGCGTGCGGTAGCACGCCCCACTCACGCTGGCTTTGACTATGGTGTTATCCACGATCTTTTTCCCGTTTCCGCTGGCTCTGGCCGATGAGGGGGCAGCGCATACCCATCCCTGGCTTGTCGAACAAGTTTACCAACTGACCGGCCTTTCAGACCGTGAGTTACCGGCCCACGTCATCATGCTGCTCATTGCAGCGGTGATCTGTGTCGTCGGCTTCAAGCTGCTTGTCGGTAAGCCGTCGGTAGACAAACCGAGCTTTGGGCAGCAAATCGTCGAGATTATCGTCCTTCAGGTCCGCGACATGGTGGAGCAATCCATTGGGAAGTATGGGTTCAAATACCTCAGCTACTTGCTCCCGCTGGCGGCGCTCATTTTGACCTCGAACCTGATGGGTCTGTTTCCTCTGTTTGAGTCTCCAACGGCCAACTTCAACGTCACCCTTGCGCTGGGTCTAATGACGTTTGTGTACTACATGTTTATGGGCTTTGCGCAGCAGGGGATTGGCTACCTGAAGCACTTTACAGGCGGACTAACGGCCGGACTGATGGCGATTATGGGCGGCATCATTTTCATCTTTGAGATGTTTAGCAATGCCATCCGGCCGGCGACGCTAGGGTTGCGACTGATGATCAACATGTTTGTAGACGAGCAGTTGGGCGTTGCGTTTGGGTCAATCTACAAGTTTCTTCTGCCGGTGCTGCCCATGCTGCTTGGTACGTTCGTCGCCGTGGTGCAGACATTCATTTTTGTGCAACTGTCCATCATCTACCTGAGCGAGACCGTGCCCCACGATGACCACGGCCACGAAGATGAACATGCTCATGCTTGAGCGTGTTAGCCTGTTAGTTTCTACCGTTGTGTGGAGCTGGCTTGGCGTTTCGTTCCTTTGGCGCCCCTGCGTTGGCTTTAGCGCTATTTCCCTATCCTTTTTCGTGTGTTGCTGGAACGCTGTACGTCCCAACGTCACAGGCTGCAATCCCGAACACGCGGCACTCATAATGGCGTAAGCCGAAGGCAGGTTAGGCGTCGCTGCTGGATCAACTTTGACATCCCTTGACTTTTCTGGAGATACACCTATGGCAAAGAAACTGTTTCTAAAAACACTGGCTACAGCATCGTTCCTAATAGCGATGTCTCTTCCTGCCTTAGCTGCTGAAGAGGGCAGTGGTGGCAGTGCCTACAAAATCTCGCTAGGCGCACTTGCTGTGGGCATTGCCGCTATTGGCTGCGGTCTTGGCGACGGTAACGCCATTGCGGCGGCCTGCGAAGGCACGGCGCGCAATCCGGGTGCGGGGCAGCGCATCTTTACCACCATGCTCATCGGTATGGTGCTTATTGAAACCCTTGTGCTGTTTACCTTCTTGGCAGCTTATCTAGGTCTCTAAGCCTGGTGTTGCGGCTGATCAACGACCACTATCTGCCTTCAGAAACAGAAGGCAGATAGTGGTTTCTTAGTTGCATGAAACCCTTGTTAGCTTGTCCTACCCGATGCCACCACCTCTGCCACAAGGCTTGGATCGGAGCAAAAAACACAAGCAGCTAGGCGCTGGCTTTGGCTTTTGTATTTACTCGCATACCACAAACAAGATTGGG
>Ga0308390_1000413_pt1 | contig 31111 bp, 28 predicted proteins | sample Hotspr2Sample149_FD_202358 | JGI IMG/M metagenome (GOLD analysis project Ga0308390, IMG submission 202358) | Hot spring phototrophic mat microbial communities from Mushroom Spring, Yellowstone National Park, Wyoming, United States - 20040719_149 ...
CGGCTCAACTTAACGCCTATGCCTATTTAGCTAACAAAAAGTTGGAAAAGCCTGTTGTAGGCTTAGCTTTAGTATACTTTGACCCGGAGTATAAAGACCTTAATGATGAGGTAATACTACACCGAACCAAAGAGGAGTTCCTCTTTGGCTTCAACCCAACCGTCGTGCCAGTAAAGCTTATGGATAACGAATGGGTAGAAGACCTATGCCAAACTATGTTTGAAATCCTTTCCTTAGAGACACCACCTGAAGGAAAGTTAAACTGCGATGGGTGTAATCTTCTACAGGACTGGTTAAATAAAATTAGTAGTTATATTGGTTTGATATAAAATTAACCTAAAGGAGGAGGGAATGAAAGAAATTCAATATACAGGTGTTTGGTGGCTTCCTGAAGCTCTAGATAACAAAGTTTCAGGCACTTTAAGTATTGTTTATGGAAATGGAATATTTTTAACGTTAAATGACAGTTTTAATAAAGATAATAATAGCGATAACGAATTAAAAGTTCTCAATCCTACAATTATTCTTGGAAAATCAACAAATAATACAGAGATTACTCTGTATAATTGTTATGAAATTGTCCCTTATTTAGACTCTATAGGAATGCCAACTAAATTATATTGTGAAACTGCTTTTATCGGAGTGCATTTTTTTAAAGAAGAAGATATTAAATTTATAGATCTTACTTTTAAATGTACTTATTTAGATGATTGGTTAAACATCGCTACCATTGAATTAGAAGATGTTTCTAAAGATGAAATTATTGTAAAGTTTAAGAATCCCAAACCTATAAAAGTTAAGATTGATGATTTTACCATAGCTTTTAAAAGTAAGTTTCAATTAGGAGACTTATTTGAGGGAAAAGAAGATCAATTTTTAAATATTGAGGAGATTAGGGTTTATCCGAAAAAATCTATTGTAATTAGTCCTTCTAATGAAAGACATTTTACTGATTTTTTGAAAATTATAAATCATTTATTAAGGTTAATAAGCTTAGGATTAAATTATCCAGTTTATTTGCAAGAAATAAAAGGTATTAGCGAAGTTAAAAGGGAAAAGATTGGAAAGAAAACATATAAATTTGATCCAATTCAAATTTTTCATAATGTTGCAAAATTTCATCAGGAATTTATAAGCTTTACTAAGACTGATTTTTTATTCACATGTAGAGATATAAAAGATAGTTTAGAAAAAATTCTTCAAAATTGGTTTAAGAATTCGAAACTATTTGAAAGGGTATACAATGCTTATTTTGAAATGTTTTACAATAAACAAGTATCTTTAGAGCATAAATTTTTAGGTTTGATCAAAGCTTTGGAAATATATCATGATCATAAGAGAAAAGTTAATGATTCAAATAGTTTTAATGTATTGTCGGAAGATAAATGGAATATAGTTCAAAACGAAATAGTGAATTTAATTAATAATATGCTATCTAAAAATGAGGCAAGTATTTTAATAAAAAATTTAGATTGTCTTAATAGGTTATCTTTACAAGAAAAATTAAAATATCTCTTAAACAATTGCTTAGGGAAATATTTAAAAGAACTTAATAAGGTTATCGATGAATTTATTACAGGTGAAAACGAATTTATTAAAAGAGTTGTAATGATAGAAAATATGCTAAGTAATTTTGCAAATGAGAATATCTTATATGATAAACCTATAAAAAAGAATGAACTTGCAAATGTAGTTTTAAACTTAAAAAGATTATTAGAAATTTGTATACTAAGAGATTTAGGTTTCTCATTTGATATGATCAAAAATATTTATTCTAAAAGATCTGTTAAGGATTTTAAAACGTCAATTAAAAGAAATGGAAGTTGAGTTAATAAATGATCCAAATGTGATCCGTAAAAGCTAATTAATTTAAAAAATTAATTAATTTAAAAGTAATAACTTAAAAATAAAATAAAAGTTGAAATTACAAGAGAATAGATCAACTCATTCATATTTTGATGAGTTTATACAAATAAAGCAGGTAAGAGAATTTCTAAGCTTAATCTATGTTTTTGACTATGCATTAGTTGGTGGATTGGCAGTTTCTTTTTGGGTGAAAGAGAGAAAACCAACTCAAGGTGAGCTTGATATTTTAATTGACGAAGAGCAGATAAACGATTTACTTGAGCTTCTTGAAAAGCAACACTACACCATAGAAGGTTGGAAAGGTTTAGAGATAACCAATGTTGCTGTTAGAAAGGAAGACTTTCGCTTTGATATCCTTCTTGCCCAAGATGATTGGTTAAAAGAAGAACTACTCTTTACCATTAGTGTGCCTGATAGAAAAATAAAGGTGCTTCATCCAAAAGGTATAATTAAGATGAAGCTTTTTGCCCTGCGAGAAAAGGATATGAAGGATGTTGAACTCTTAGAAAACTTTATAAAAAACGCACAATCTCACGCCAAAATCACCTATCAAATTTGTCCCAAAGCATAAAAAATAAGCTTACAATTTTATGTCGAAACGGGTAAAGTTGTCTCGCATATGTTCTTCGAGCTTTAATACAAAGAGACAAGCTCTATTGTGGAGAGCAATAATACTAATGCCATCATAAATGTGAGAGATATAATCAGTATCCTTTTGAACTTTTTTAGTTTTTAAACATTTTGCTTCCTATGTGCCCTTCTTCTTATCCATTTATCAATCTCTACTACTAATACTACTGTAGCAGAAACCATTAGTATTTGCAACCATTCGCTCATAGTTATCGGTTCTGTTCTGAAAATCCACTGGAGTGTAGGCACATAGATAACTGAGAGTTGCGCAAAGAATGCTGCTATCAGGCTAAAAAAGAGAAGAGGATTAGTAAAAGGACTAATTTTGAAGATGGATTGTAGTTCTGAACGACTATTCCACGCTTGAAAGAACTGGAAAAATACCATGGTTGTTACTGCAACTGTACGGGCTTTTTCAAGGGAGGGACCCTCATTTAAGGCTAACTGGAAGTTATATACTACACCTACTGAGATGAGAAGACCTACAATTACTGTCCTTTCCCACAGAAGTCTCGACATAATAGGTTCTTTGGGGTCTCTTGGTGGCCTTTCCATAATCCCCTTTTCTCCTGGTTCAAAGGCAAGGGCAACATGCTGAATACCATTTGTGACAAGGTTAATCCATAGTAGCTGGGCTGGCACATAAGGTATGGGAGTTCCCATGATAACAGCAACCAGAATAGAAAGGATTGCAGCAACTCCTGTTGGGATAAGGAAAAAGGTTACCTTACGGATATTATCAAATACTATTCTTCCCTCTTTAACTGCACTAAATATGCTTGCAAAATTATCATCAGCTATAATCATATCAGCAGCCTCTTTTGCTACATCTGTACCTGTCCTTCCCATAGCGACGCCTACATGAGCTGCCTTAAGGGCTGGGGCATCATTTACTCCATCACCTGTTACAGCTACGATTTCGCCAGGTTTGACTAGTGCCTGTGTAATTCTTAACTTATGCTGGGGAGAGACCCTCGCATAAACATTTACTGTTTTTACTTTTTCAAAAAGTTCTTCATCAGTCATGCCTTCTAACTCTCTGCCAGTTAAGACCTCTGCCTTTTCGTCTACAATCCCGAGTTTTTGAGCAATTGCCTTTGCAGTAATAGCATGGTCACCTGTAATCATCACAACCCTTATGCCTGCCTTCTTACATTCCTCAATTGCCTCCTTTACTTCTGGCCTTGGAGGATCTATCATGCCCTGTAGTCCTGCAAAGATAAGATTCGAGGCAATACCAGGGCACTCCACATCTTTGCAGGTTAATTCCTCAAGCTCATGGTCAGCTTCTTTAAAGGCAAAAGCAAGGACCCTCAACCCTTCCTTTGCAAAGTTTGATGCAACATGTAAAATTTCCTTCCTTTTTATTTCATTTATTTCATTTCCGTAAATGTCTTTACTACACATATCAATAATCTTTTCAGGTGCGCCTTTAACAAAAATATACTTTTTCCCTTTATGCCTGTGCAGGGTTGCCATATAACCCCTTTCAGACTCAAAGGGAATAATTGCTATCTGTGGATATTTCTCTTTTTCTTCTTCCTTGTTCAACCCAGCCTTCATGGCAGATACTATAAGAGCACCCTCTGTGGGATCGCCATTAACCTTATAAAAACCATCTTCTTCGTAAATATCAGACTCATTACAAAGCAACCCTATCCTGAGCAAAGTATAAAGATTCGCCTTTAACTCTGGATCGAGATTTTTCAATGAAATTCCTTCACAAAGTACCTCACCAGATGGGTCATATCCGCTACCTGTAAATTCATAAATGTGTTCCCCATCATAGGCAAGTTTTACAGTCATTTCATTTTTTGTAAGGGTTCCTGTTTTATCAGAGCCAATTACTGTAATGCTTCCGAGGGTCTCCACAGCAGTAAGTTTTCTGATAATAGCATTCTGTCTTGCCATCCTGATTACTCCCACTGCCAGTGCTACTGTTACAGCTATAGGAAGACCTTCAGGTACAGTTGCTACGGCAGCACCCACTACAGTCATAAACATATATTTGGCACTTTCTCCAATTAATAATCCAATTAGAAAAAGTACTACTGATGCACCAAGAACAATAAATGCTATTGTTTTTGCAAAACTTTCTATTTTATCCTGAAGAGGTGCTCTCACACCGGTTAATTCTTTAACCTCTTTAGCAATCTTGCCTAAAATGGTTCTTTCTCCAGTTTTTACAACAACTCCCTTAGCCCTTCCGCTAACAACAATTGTTCCCATGAAGGCCATGTTTTTCTGGTCTCCAGGGGGTAAATTTTCCTGTTTTATTGGTGTGGTAATCTTTTCAACAGGAACAGATTCACCTGTAAGCATTGACTCATCAATTTTTAGTTCTATTGTATGGATTAAACGAATATCAGCAGGAACTTTCATTCCTGATGCAAGAAGAACAATATCCCCTGGAACAAGCTCTTCACTGTTTACCTCTTTTTCCTTTCCATCCCTGATAACCCTTGCTTTTGGAACAACCATCTTCTTTAATGCTCTCGCACTCTTTTCTGCTTTATACTCTTGAACAAACCCTATAATGGCATTAAGAATGACTACTGCAAAGATGACACCTGAATCTATATACTCTTTCAACAAAATCGTCACCACTCCTGCAATAAGAAGTATATAGATTAAAGGGCTTGTGAACTGATGAAGCAAAATCTTTAGCTTGTTTATCTTTTCTTCTTCGGCAATTTTATTAGGTCCGTATTTTTTAAGTCTTTGCTTTACTTCTTCCTCTGTAAGACCAAGTTCAGAAGTTTTTAGGTGTTCAAAAATCTCTTTTCCACTTAATTGATACCAGTTCATTTCTCACCTCTCATCAAACCTTTTTAAAAGCTCTTTCTGAAGCTTGCCTTTTTTATAATCCTTATAGAACCATCCTTATCTGTAAAAAGAATTGGATTTTTATCAAAATAACAAAGAGCTACTGGAAAGCTTACATCCTTAACAATAATCTCTACTAAGGCAATTTCAATCCCTTGAGTCTGAGGAATAAAGAATATTAGCTGGTACAAACAGATAATAATTATATTTTTAATTAAAACTTTTTTCATAAATGGGCTTAGTTTCATCATTATCATTTATCCAGCACTAAAACAATATCAAAAACCGCCTCACTTACCTTTTTTCTGAAGTAAAGTTGCGTTGTCAAGAATTTAAAACCATGAGCCCTCATCTTAAAATGGATATGGGCTGGTCTTCCTAGATGTGTACCTGGAAAATCAATCACAAATTTATATCTGCCTTCATTATCAGAAAATATAGTTGCTCGATGGGCATAATCATATACCCCTTCTGGATTGGCATGCCAGTATTCAATTACAGCCTGAGCAATAGGCTTACAATCAGGATAAGAAAGAACCCTTCCGGAAACAGTCAACCCAGAGAATGTCCTATCTCTTAAAAGTGCATTTGGTTTATAAAAGGGGACTTCCATATCAGGTTTTGTAAAAATGCATTTTTATGATGAATAGGCTAAGATAGCTATAGTCATAAAAATCAAAGATAAAATTACTGAAGCCATAAGCCCTCCTACTAAGAAATTGTTTTAAATTTATACTGTGATCTTTGACAACAACGATTTAAAGTTGGGGCAGTCTGACAGAACTTATTCCACATTTATCTTCATTTCATCAGAAAAGAGCATCCTTACAGATGGTCTCTGAAAAGAAACCTGCCTTTTCATTATTTTCGGTGCCATAAAATAAGGCTACTGTCAATGAGTAAATACCTGGCTTATCAGGAGCCTTAAGCGTATAGGTTATCTCACCTGAGGGGCAAAGGTTTTTTTCTTTATCATACTTCTGATCCATAATCATTACATACATTACATAATTAATCTCAAATTCAAATTACGCAAGGGTGTCACCTAAAAAATGGATTTCAACCTCCTCGAAGTTAAAAAATGCCTTCGTTAGCATCTTGAAGACCGCCCTCAATTTATCTCATTTCGAGCGTAGCATCACCCTGTCATTTCGAGCGTAAGCGAGAAATCTTATTCCCAAGGGAAAGGCAAAAGAGGAGACCCCTCGGCTTGCGCCTCGGGGCGACAGCGGGAGGGCTTACACAAAAACATTTTTTTAGTACAGCCCCTATACATTATTTAAAAAAAAACAAAGGAGGGATGAGCTATGAAGAGGGTGTTAGCGCTTATAGCGGGTGTTTCTTTGTTAAGCTTTTCTATAGTTTATGCTAAGGGACCTCAGGGAGGAGGTCCTGCTGGTCCCAAGCCCTATCAAGGGGCTGGAATAGGCAAAGAGGTAAGCGGAGAAGCAAAACCAGACGCTAAACAAGAGAAGCGCGAATTTGGGCAGACTGTTAGAGAGGAAGCCCAGAATAAAACGAGAATTATGGAACACAAAGAACTAAAAGAGCAGAAGAGAGAGCAGAAGAAAGAGCAAAAACGTATCCATAAACAAACTGGTCAAGGCAACGCAACAACTCAATAGGTTTGGTTAAGTTTTTTTTTGTCAAGATAGCAGGGGCTATCACCTTGCTACCTTCAGTCTTTAAAGGTTATAGCTTGACAGTTCCTTTTATCTTATGTTAACTTTATTATATGAAGCATTTAATTCTTTGTGCTGATTGGCTAATCACTTCAGCAGAGCTTCCCCCTATTCATCAAGGAGCCATTGTAATCGAGGGTAAGAAGGTCCTTGATGTGGGACCTCAGAGCGAAATATTAGCTCGCTATCCTAACGACAAAGTGGTCAACCTTCAGCATAAGCTCATCTTCCCTGGCTTAGTGAACGCTCATACTCATGCCCCGATGAGCATATTCCGCGGCATAGCTGAAGACTTACCTCTTATGACCTGGCTTAGGGAGTACATCTGGCCGGTTGAAAGCAAGGTCAAACGGGAGTGGGTCTACTGGGGCACAAAGCTTGCCTTGATTGAGATGGTCCGCTCAGGGATAACTCTCTTTTGCGATATGTATCTTTTTGAGCCAGAAGTTATAAGGGCAACCGAAGAGGTAGGGCTTAAAGCCCTGCTTGGAGAAGGGCTTTTTGATTTTCCTTCTCCTGGTTATGGTCCTTTAGAAAAAGGGCTTAAACTTACAGAGGAGCTTCTTCAGGAGTTTTCTCGCCATCCTAAAATAAAAATCGCCGTATCCCCCCACACCCTTTACACTTGCTCCCCTGATACTATTAAGAAATGTGTAAAGCTTTCTGAGAGACACAACGCTCCTCTTCACATTCATCTTGCTGAGAACTCTGAAGAGATAGCTGAAACAAAGAAGCGATATGGAAAGCATCCAGTAGAGCTTCTTGATGAGCTTGGAGGTGTGAACGAAAAGCTCTTGGCTGTGCATTGCGTAAAGCTCGGGGAGAGGGAGATTGAAATTCTTTCCAAGAAAGGGGCAAAGGTTGCAAGTTGTCCGGAGAGCAACCTTAAGCTTGGTTCAGGGATTGCGCCGATTCCTAAGATGCTCTCATCAGGGCTTTGTGTTGCCCTTGGCACGGATGGTCCTGCAAGCAACAACGACTTAGACCTTCTTTCGGAGATGCGAACCACCTCTCTAATACATAAGGGTTTAGCCGAGGACCCAGCGATTATCTCCGCAAAAGATGTCTTTGCTATGGCCACAGAAAATGGTGCCTTAGCCCTCAATTTCTCAGACACGGGAAAGCTTCTTCCAGGTTATAGAGCGGACCTTGCCGTGCTTGACCTAAATAAAGAGAATCTTCAGCCAGACTACAATCCCTTAGCCCTTCTTGTCTACAGCGCAAAGGCTGGTCAAGTGTCTGATGTAATGGTTGACGGTGAGTTCATCATGAGAAACCATCAAATCTTAACGGTAGATGAAGCCTTGATAAAAGAAAAAATTCACGAAATCAAAGAGGAGGTCTTACAGCTTTTAAAGACACGCAAGAGTTAGTTTTTTTAATAGACCTAAAATTATTTTTCACAAGACAATTGTAAAAGGTGAAGTTTGATAGGGGAAATTTTCTCATACTGAGGAAGGTTTACCAAAATTATTGTATCTTTTCTCTTGACAAACCTCCAAAATTTTTATAATTTGCCATATTAAAATTTCTAAGGAGGTTGACCTATGGCGGATATTGAAGCTCTTCTTAAGGAAGAACGTATCTTTTATCCCCCACAGGAAAAGAAGGACCAGGCTTACATTTCAAGTAGGTATCAGTATGAGCAAATTTATAAGTATTCCCTTGAGGACCCAGACGGTTTTTGGTCTGAGAGGGCAAAAGAGCTTATCACCTGGTTTAAGTATTGGGAGAGGACTTGCTATTGGGATTTTGAAAAGCCTGAAATTAAGTTCTATGAAGGCGGAAAGCTTAACCCAGCCTTCAACTGCCTTGATAGACATTTAGCTAATCCTGAGGTTAAAAACAAGGCAGCCATCATCTGGCAAGGCGAGCCAGACAAGGACGTCCGGGTCTACACCTACCAAATGCTCTTTGATGAGGTTTGTAGGTGGGCAAACATCCTAAAACATTTTGGGGTGAAGAAGGGTGATCGAGTATCCATCTACATGCCCATGATGCCTGAAGCCGTAGCTGCCATGCTTGCCTGCGCAAGAATTGGAGCAATTCACAGCGTAGTGTTTGGTGGTTTTTCTGCTGAGGCTTTAAAATCTAGGATCCTCGATGCTGGTGCAAAGCTTCTAATTACTGCTGATGGAACTTATCGTGGTGGAAGGAAGATAAATCTCCTTTCTAACGCTGAGACTGCTATTTCGGAATGTGATTGCATTGAAAAATATATCGTCGTTAACCGTTTTGGTGAAGAAATCACCCTTTCTGACGAAAGGGGTATCCTTTATGATGAGCTTAAGAAGAACCAAGATTTTGAGAAGTATTGTCCATACGAGGAGATGGACGCTGAAGATATCCTTTTTATTCTTTATACTTCAGGTTCAACTGGAAAGCCAAAGGGAATTTACCATACAACCGGCGGTTATCTGGTTTATGCGGCCCATACTACTCAATGGGTATTTGACCTAAAGCCTGAGGACATCTTTTGGTGCACCGCGGACATCGGTTGGATCACCGGGCATTCATACATTGTTTATGGACCCTTAGCCCTTGGAGGGACGGTCTTTATGTATGAAGGTGTTCCAACCTATCCTAACCCTGGTAGGTGGTGGGAGCTTGTCGACCGCTATAAGGTAACCATCTTCTACACCGCACCAACGGTAATCAGAGCTTTGATGAGGGAAGGTGAACAATGGCCAGCTAAGTATGACCTTTCGACGATTCGCATCCTTGGCACAGTGGGTGAACCCATCAACCCAGAAGCTTGGGTCTGGTATCATAAGAATATAGGTAAAGGTAGGGTTCCTGTTGTGGATACCTGGTGGCAGACAGAGACGGGCGGGCACTGCATCTCACCCCTCCCCTATGCTATCCCTCAAAAGCCAGGCTCCGCAACTTTATCTTTACCAGGAATTGAGCCAGTAATCCTTAGAGGAGATGGGACACCGGCTGATGTAAACGAAGGAGGGCACCTTTGCCTCAATAGGGCTTGGCCGGGTATAGCTCGCGGAGTTTGGGGCGACCCAGCAAGGTTTAAAGAGATATACTTTAGCCGGTTCCCTGGATACTACCTCACCGGTGACGGAGCAAGAAAAGACGAAGACGGTTATCTTTGGATCATGGGTAGGCTTGACGATGTCATCAATGTCTCTGGTCACCGTATCGGGACCATGGAGCTTGAATCGGCCTTTGTAGCTCATCCAGCGGTAGCTGAGGCAGCAGTAGTGGGTATGCCTCATGATATAAAGGGCGAAGCCATCTATGCTTATATCGTTCTTAAGGAAGGACATCACCCCAGCGAAGAGCTCAGGAAAGCCCTTGTCAATCACATAAGAAAAGTCATTGGACCTGTTGCTACACCGGATGTTATTCAGTTTGTTTCAGGGTTGCCCAAGACCAGGTCTGGGAAGATCATGAGGAGAATCCTGCGGAAGGTTGCTGCAGGTATTTACGACGACCTTGGCGATACCTCTACGCTTGCTGACCCATCCGTCGTCGAAGAAATCATTCGCGGAAGAAAAGAAATCATTGGAAGCTAAACTTTCTTAGGGGGCTTTTGCCCCCCTTTTTTAACAGTGAAGGATTTTAGCTTTACTCTTCCAGTGCAAGTTTTTTTTGGGAAAAATTCTTTAAAAAGACTTCCAGAAATTCTACCAACTCTTGGAAAGAGATGTCTTTTAATTTACGGGAGGTCTCAGGCAAAGAGGGTAGGAGTTTATGAAAAGCTTGTCCAATCTTTAAAATCTTCAAACATAGAATTTCAAGAGTTTTCTGGAATTAAGCCTAACCCGCCTCTTTCCAAGGTAAAGGAAAGCATAAGGTTTGCTCAGGATTTTAAACCCGACTTTTTGATTGCCCTTGGCGGAGGGAGCGTCATAGATACAGCAAAGGCTTTGGCTTGTGGATACTTTTACTCCGGTGACCCTTGGGACTTTTTCGAAAGGAAAGCAACCCCTGAAAAGGCATTGCCTATCGTTGCTATTCCAACCATTGCGGGAAGTGGTTCAGAGCTAAACGATGTGAGCGTCATCGTAAACGAGGACTTAGGCTTAAAGCTTTCTATTAGGCATCCTTCCCTACTTCCTAAATACACTTTTATTGACCCTATCTTGACCTACACCGTGCCCCAAGACCTCACAGCCTATGGAGTGATGGATGCCTTTTCCCATTGCTTTGAGTTTTACCATTTCAGCAAACATTTTACTGAGAGCCTACCATTTGACCTTGCCGTCCTTTTCATGAAAAGACTTATTCACTGGGGTAAGATAGCTTTCGTTGAGCCAGAAAACTATGATGCCAGGGCAAACATCTTTTGGATTAGTTCGCTTGCTTTATCGGGTGTTATTCTTTCAGGGGTGGGGGCTTACAGGTTCTTTCTCCATTCCCTTGAGCATCCCCTAAGCGGGCTTTTCGACACTCCTCACGGGCTAAATTTAGCCATCCTTATGGCTTCGTACCTTAGACTTTATCATCGAAACCAGAGGGTTAGAAAGTTTTTTAGCGATGTTTTTGGTATTGAAGGAGAAAGAGATTTAAGTAAGCGAGGACTTGAGGCTCTTTTGAGCCTTTATGAATACTTTAAACTACCTCTCTCGCTAAAAGAGCTTGGCCTTATCTCTCAGGATATTCCAGCGCTTGTGGAGAGGGCTTGCAAGATCCTTTTCCTCTGGAAGGCTGAAGATGAATTTACAAAAGAGGATGTTGAAAAGGTCTATGCTTTAGCCTTAGAGGGTCCCTTCGGTTAAAGATGATTAAACTCTTTTCCATTCAGTGATAAGGAAGCCGTCAATAAGCCTATGCCCTTGGAATTCAAACCTAAGGAGCTTTTTTAAGCTTTTAAACCCCTCTCCTCCCACAAGGGTCGGAACATTCTCCCCGCCAACAATAACCGGCAAATGAATTATCCTTAGCTCGTCTATAAACCCAAGCCTTGCAAACTCCCAGTTGATGGAAGCACCTCCCTCAACCATAAGCTTCCTTATACACCTATTCCAGAGTTCAGATAGAAGATAGGGAAAATCGACAAGCTCCTCCCCTGCAAAGATAACCTCGGCGCCAAGCTCCTTTATTCTCTTTACTCTTTCTTCGGGGGCTCTTTTAGTAGTAGCGATGATGGTTGAAGCATCCTTAGAGAAGATGTTCGCATTATATGGGACATTTGCTGTGGAGCAAGGGATAACTCTGATTGGATTTTTCCCTTGGACATACCGAACGGTTAAGCTTGGGTCGTCAGTGCGCACTGTTTCACAACCAACCATTATGGCATCAACTTGCGCCCTTATGCTATGAAGATAAGCGTAGACATCTCTTGTCATGAGGCTCATCAACTCTTTGCTTGAAGCCCCACGATAAAGTGTGAGCTTTCCGTCAAGCGTAACCTCTGAAACCACGATCACATACGGTCTATTCATCTTGGATCTTCCCGAAGTTGTGATAAAGATAGTATAGTCTATGAATAAGGGATAAAGAAGTGAAGATAACGATTAGTTTTATACCTACCTCTAAAGCACCTTCAATTTCAATCTTTTCAAGTAGAGTAAAAAAGAGGAGGGTAGCATGAGTTTCCGGTCTCCCAAAAAAGCCCTTTCCTTCTAAGGGGTCAAAGATCTTGCCTTTTATCCTTTCCGCAAAGCCAATCTCAGCGTAAGCCACTGGCTTTATAAAAGAATGAAGCATGGAAAGGGTTACAGCAAAGGTTGCCAAGGCTGGGCTTGCATAATAATAGCCGACTATGCCGAGCACAAGCCCATCAACCCATTTATCAACCACCCAGTCAAAAACCGCGCCAAACTTAGTTGTTTTGCCAGAGAGCCTTGCAACCTCCCCATCAGCAAGGTCAAAAAGTCCAGAGATTAAAAGCAAAAAGAAGGCGGTGAGCAAAAATTCATAGTAGTAAGCAAGGGCAGAAGCCGTCCCTAAAATAAGCGAAAGTAAGGTGAGAACATTAGGGCTTGCTTTAAGCTTAAAAAGAGCGTAGGCAAAAGGAAAATAAATCTTCTGAAGGACTGCCCGTTTGCTCGTCAGGTTCATATTTTCAATGATAAACAAAAATGGTTAAGGCGTCAATACTCAAAGTTTTTCTTCTAATCTTTCGGCAAGAAAGACAAGACATTCAAGGTCAAGGTAAGAGATGGCAGAGGCATCATATAGGACTTTGCAGTAAGAGCTTAATCTCTCTTCAGGGTCGCCAGCCCAGTAGTTGACCATAAGAGGGACCCATGGAAGGGCATAAACTATAAAACTAACCCCAGAATTTGATACTTTTAATTGAGAAATCTTGAAGCTTTTTAGCGCCTCTAAAACGGCTTCCCTTTTCTCATCAAAAAGCCTCGCTAAAGGTTCCTCAGCGTATCTTTTTAGCGTTGCCACCTTTGATAGAGAGTGAGGAAAGGATTCAAGCCCCACAAATTCTCGAGATAAGGGCTTATTCCCGTTATAAAGAAAATAATTCATGAGCAAGATTTCGTCTCGTGGGTCAAGATCAAAGCCTTTTTGACTTTTTAAACTTAACGGATAGCCATTAGCATCGAGCTCGATTAAGACCTCATCGTTAAGATAAGGAAGGACTGCAAGATTTTGCTCAACTTTTGCCCCTAAGTTGTAGGCAACCTCTCGTAGGTTTAGCCTTTTAAACCTCTCTTTAAGCTCCCTTAAGTTTTCTAAGAGTTGATTAAAAGTTATCCTTTCTTCTACTTTACCGGCAAGCTCTTCTTTTGGAATATAGGGGCATTTTGAGATATCCCATTCTCCAGCCGAAACCTTCAGGGCAAAGAGCAAACAGCTCTCAAGCCCGCACTCCTTGCAGTTTGTTTTGGGTAGCCTTTTTAGAAGTTCAAGATAGCTTGGCATCTAAAAGCCCTTTAAATCTTGCACGAACTTTAGTATATTTTAACTAAAAATCCAAATTGAGAAAAGGCTATGCTAACTTTCAAAAGGGAATACATCTACCTTGATTACAATGCCACGACTCCTGTTCTACCCGAAGTAGGAGAAACCTTTAGGGTCTATGCAGAAGAAGTTTTCTACAATCCAAGCTCTGCTCATGCCTTAGGGAAGCTTGCCAAGGAAGCTTTAGATTCTGCAAGAGAGAAGGTTGCAAGCTTAATCCAAGCCAAAAAGGATGAGATAATCTGGACCTCTTCTGGCACGGAATCAAACCACCTTGCTATCCTTGGTTATTTAAGAAGTTATGAGCTTAAAACGGGTAAAAAGGGGCATTTGATCGTCTCTTCCTTTGAGCATCCTTCTATCCTTAATCTTGCAGTAAAGCTTATGGAATGGGGCTTGTCTGTCGACTTCCTAAGAGTATCCCCCGAAGGGTATGTAGAGGTAGAAGACCTAAAGAGAAAAATCAGGAAAGACACGGCTTTAGTTTCCGTTATGCTTGCAAACAACGAGATAGGAACAATTCAGCCTATCCCAGAGCTTGCCAAGCTCTGCAAAGAGTATGGAGTTGTTTTTCATACCGATGCTTCGCAAGCTGTGGGAAAGATCCCTGTCTCAGTCGTTGAGTTATCCTGCGATATGCTTACTATTTCTGGGCATAAGCTTTATGCTCCAAAGGGCATTGGTGCCCTATTTGTCAGTGAAGGGCTTGAGCTTCAGCCCATTTTTTACGGCGGAGGTCAAGAAAGGGGCTTAAGACCAGGCACTGAGCCCGTTGCCCTTTGCATGGCTCTTGCCAAAACCTGCGAAATCTCAGGAAGAGATCTTCCTGGTGAGATGGAAAGGCTAACCTTCCTTCGGGAAAAACTATATCAAGGGCTAAAATCCGCTTATCCGAAGCTTTACCGCTTTGGGCTTGAGGATAGAACTCTCCCTAACACCTTGACCGTCTCTTTTGTCGGTGTCTCTGCTCAAGATATCTTTCAAGCTATACCCCAAGTCTGTGCAAGCACTGGTTCCGCCTGCCATGATAGAAAGGGCTCAATCACCCTTTCAGCCTTGAAAGTGCCAGAAGATGTAGCCATTGGAACCATCCGCTTTTCCCTTGGAAGATACACCACCCTTGAAGACATAGAAAGGACTATCGAACTTTTTAAAGGTTATTTTAGCGAGCACAACTAAGCCCAATGCTATTCTTTATCCTTTCTCCATCAACGGAACTAAAAGAGGAAGAGCTTTCCTTTTATCGTGAAGCAGGCATAAGGAATTTTATTTTCTTTAAACGGCATTTTGAAGGCGATTTTTCGGAATATCTTATGAGGCTTAAACAAGCCCTAAATGGTTTATTTTTACTTTGCGTAGACCAAGAGGGCGGAAGGGTAGCTCGTATTCCAGGAGATTTTCCTTCTCCCCTTAGCATGGCAAGGCAGATGCGAGAAAAGGGCGATAAAGCGTTCCGCGAATGGGCTAAGTCCTTAGCTAAAGCTGTCAAAAGCCAAGGTCTAAATGTCAACCTTGCCCCTTGCGTTGACCTTGCCGATGAAAATGCACCAGACTTTCTTAGGGAAAGAACCTTTGGCTTAAATCCAGAAGAGGTCACAAAGTGTGCAAAGCTTTTTTATTACTGCCATGAAGAAGAAGGCGTTGCAACCTGCCTTAAACATTTTCCTGGTTTAGGAGGGGTTGAGGTTGACCCGCATTCCGCCCTTCCAAAAAAAAGCTTAATAAGCGAAAAAGACCTTAAGCCTTTTAAGCGCTTATCTTCCCTTTATCCAATGGTTATGACTACTCACCTTTCCGACCCCTCAGCTCAAGGGCTACCTTCTACCTTCTCAGAAAGGATTGTTCGTCTCTTGAGAGAGGATTGTAATTTTAAAGGGTTGATCTTGACTGACGACCTAAACATGAAGGCTTTGAAAGAGCATGAGCTAGCTGAAAGGTTTATTCTTTCTTTAGCCTGCGGGCATAATTGTTTACTTTATTGCGGACCTTACAATGAAATAGCAAAATTTTGGGATGATCTAATAAAAGAAATAGAGGAAAGCAAGGTCCTTCGAGAAAAATCAAAGGAGTCTTTTTATCTCTTGGAAAAGCTTAAAAAGTCCTTTAAGATTCCAGAATAGAACTGGCTGAACATTTTTGTCGCCCCGAGCCCCCTTTTTTGTCGCCCCGAGTGCCCCCTTTTTGTAGCTCCGAAGCGTCAGCCGAGGGTGCTCTTTCTAAGGACGCCTTCCCGAACGAAGCGTATTATGTGACGCCGTCCCGAACGAAGTGACGGATGCCTTGCTATCGCTCGGCAGGACAATGTAAGGGGGACCTTTTTGAACAGTCCCCCTCTTGACAATGAAAAAATTCTGATTAGATTATTTTGTGCTCTTTGAAAATGGAAGGTTGGCTTCCCTAAAGAGGGGAGAACGAAACCCCCTCTTGACAAATTCGAAAGCTGAGTTAAATTAAACATAGTTCTTTAAAAGGAAGGTTCAAAAAAACCCTTCCCGTTAGGGAAAGGATTCACCTCTTGACAAAAACGACTGTTTGATTTAATATTTGAATTGTTCGATCTTTGAAAAGTGAATAGCGTCCTGTTAGGGCCCAGAAGCTTTTGCGGCCACACCCTATGTTAACGTAGGGTGTTTTGAGCCGGGTCAAGTTTTCTCTGAGGGTTTGATCCTGGCTCAGGGCGAACGCTAGCGGCGCGCCTAACACATGCAAGTCGTGCGGGAAAGGGCTTCGGCCCCAGTACCGCGGCAGACGGGTGAGTAACACGTGAGTAACCTGTCCTGGGGTCTGGGATAACCACCCGAAAGGGTGGCTAATACCGGATAAAGTCACCGGGCGCAAGCTCGGTGATGAAAGGGGGGCCTCTGCATAGCAAGCTTCTGCCTGAGGAGGGGCTCGCGGCCCATCAGCTAGTTGGTGGGGTAACGGCCCACCAAGGCTATGACGGGTAGCCGGCCTGAGAGGGTGGTCGGCCACACGGGCACTGAGACACGGGCCCGACTCCTACGGGAGGCAGCAGTGGGGAATCTTGGGCAATGGGCGAAAGCCTGACTCAGCGACGCCGCGTGGGGGAAGAAGGCCTTCGGGTCGTAAACCCCTGTTCTGGGGGAAGAACCCTGACTGGGTTAAGAGCCCAGTCAGGCTGACGGTACCCCAGGAGAAAGCCACGGCTAACTGCGTGCCAGCAGCCGCGGTAATACGCAGGTGGCGAGCGTTGCCCGGAATTACTGGGCGTAAAGGGTGCGTAGGCGGCCGGACAAGTCGTAGGTTAAAGCCCGGGGCTCAACCCCGGAAAGGCCTACGATACTGTCTGGCTTGAGGGCTGGAGAGGCTGGCGGAATTCCCGGTGTAGGGGTGAAATCCGTAGATATCGGGAGGAACACCGGAGGGGAAGCCTGCCAGTTGGACAGCTCCTGACGCTGAGGCACGAAAGCGTGGGGAGCAAACCGGATTAGATACCCGGGTAGTCCACGCCGTAAACGATGGGTGCTAGGTCTGGGGAGGTAATCTCTCTGGGCCGAAGCTAACGCGTTAAGCACCCCGCCTGGGGAGTACGGCCGCAAGGTTGAAACTCAAAGGAATTGACGGGGGCCCGCACAAGCGGTGGAGCACGTGGTTTAATTCGATGCAAAGCGAAGAACCTTACCCGAGCTTGACATGCCAGGGTTGTACCCCGATGAAAACACTGGGGGAGCGTGGGGTTTTCTCACGCGCTCTGGCACAGGTGCTGCATGGCTGTCGTCAGCTCGTGTCGTGAGATGTTGGGTTAAGTCCCGCAACGAGCGCAACCCCTGCCCTTAGTTGCTACCGGGTAAAGCCGGGCACTCTAAGGGGACTGCCGGGGATAACCCGGAGGAAGGAGGGGATGACGTCAAGTCCTCATGGCCCTTATGCCCGGGGCTACACACGTGCTACAATGGGGGGTACAGAGGGTTGCGAACCTGCAAGGGGGAGCTAATCCCAGAAAGCCCTCCTCAGTTCGGATCGGGGTCTGCAACTCGACCCCGTGAAGCCGGAATCGCTAGTAATGGCGGATCAGCATGCCGCCGTGAATGCGTTCCCGGGCCTTGTACACACCGCCCGTCACACCACGGAAGCCGGCTCCACCCGAAGTCGCTATCCTAACCCGGGCAACCGGGAGGGAGGCGCCTACGGTGGGGCTGGTGACTGGGGTGAAGTCGTAACAAGGTACCCCTACCGGAAGGTGGGGGTGGATCACCTCCTTTCTAAGGAGTAAACTCCTTAAAGTTGAATGTATGGGCCCTACAGGGCGCTATTCCTAATAAATTTTGATCTTTGACATACCAGTTAAGGTGAACGGACAAACCTGGGCCTATAGCTCAGCTTAGGTTAGAGCGCACGCCTGATAAGCGTGAGGTCGGAGGTTCGAATCCTCCTAGGCCCATTCTCTTTTATTATGAGAATGGGTCTAAGGGGATTTGTGGGGGTGTAGCTCAGTTGGGAGAGCGCCGGCTTTGCAAGCCGGAGGTCGACGGTTCGAGTCCGTTCACCTCCACCACTTTTGTTAAGTGGTGGTAATAAGTTTGATCTTTGACAAGTGAATAGGGTTATGCATCTTGGCATCTTTAAGCCGGATTCTGTAGTCAAGCTACTAAGGGCTGGCGGTGGATGCCTCGGGTGTGGGAGGCGATGAAGGGCGTGGTAAGCTGCGATAAGCCCCGGGGAGCCGCACACAGGCGTTGATCCGGGGATGCCCGAATGGGGAAACCCGGCTGGGGTAATACCCAGTCATCCGCAAGGGTTGCCTTGCGGAGGCGACACCGGGGGAAGTGAAACATCTCAGTACCCCGAGGAAAAGAAATCAACCGAGATTCCCCTAGTAGCGGCGAGCGAACGGGGAGGAGCCTAAACCAGGCAGGTGTCAAAGCCCGTGGGCGTTGCCTGTCTGGAGTCGTGGGACTGTGCCGGAGAGGGCCACGGACCTCTCGGGGAGTTACAAAACCATCTCTCTAGCCGAAGGCGCCTGGAATGGCCCGCCAGAGAGGGTGAAAGCCCCGTAGGCGAAAGAGAGATGGTCTCCCTGGGCACAGATCCCGAGTAGCACGGGACACGAGGAATCCCGTGTGAATCAGGGGGGACCACCCTCCAAGGCTAAATACTACCCGCACACCGATAGTGCACTAGTACCGTGAGGGAAAGGTGAAAAGAACCCCGGGAGGGGAGTGAAATAGAACCTGAAACCGCCAGCCTACAAGCGGTCGGAGGGGAGGAGCAATCCTCCCTGACGGCGTGCCTTTTGCATAATGAGCCCGGGAGTTGCCGTCGGTGGCGAGGTTAAACCGTTGAGGCGTAGCCGTAGCGAAAGCGAGTCCGAATAGGGCGTTTAGTCGCTGGCGGCAGACCCGAAGCGGGACGATCTACCCATGGCCAGGGTGAAGGTGGGTTAAGACCCACTGGAGGCCCGAACCGTTGGAGGGTTAAAACTCCTCGGATGAGCTGTGGGTAGGAGTGAAAAGCTAATCGAGTCCCGTGATAGCTGGTTCTCCCCGAAATGCATTGAGGTGCAGCCTCGGGTGGTCGCTGCCGGGGGTAGAGCACTGTTTGGGCTAGGGGGCTTAACGGCCTACCAAACCCAGGCAAACTCCGAATACCGGCAAGCGCAGCCCGGGAGTGAGTCTTAGGGCGATAACGTCCTAGGACGAGAGGGCAAGAACCCAGACCGCCAGCTAAGGCCCCCAAGTCCTGGCTAAGTGGTAAAGGAGGTGCCCCTGCTAAGACACCCAGGATGTTGGCTTAGAAGCAGCCATCATTTAAAGAGTGCGTAACAGCTCACTGGGCGAGCGGGGGTGCGCCGAAAATTACTCGGGGCTTAAGCCAGACGCCGAAGCTGCGGGCCTGCACGCATGAGCGTGCAGGCGGTAGGGGAGCACTCCAGTTGCCGATGAAGGTAGACCGACAAGGTCTACTGGAGGTCCTGGAGGAGAGAATCCGGGCACGAGTACGCGATAAGGAGGGTGAGAATCCCTCCCGCCGTAAGCCCAAGGTTTCCTGGGGAAGGGTCGTCCGCCCAGGGTTAGCCGGCCCCTAACCTGAGGCCGAAAGGCGTAGGGGATGGGAAGAGGGGTTAATATTCCCCTGCCACCAGGATGGAGACCAAGGGGTGACGCAGGAGGGAAGGGCTCCGGGGCTGTATGGTTGGCCCTCCAAACTTCTAGCCCGATGATGGGCCGAGGCAAATCCCGGTCCGGAGGGTGAGGGGGAGTAAGCAACCGAGAGCTACGGCTCTCGGGAAGGAGCTCGGACCACACTGCCAAGAAATAACCTCGTGGTCGATGAAGTCCTGGTGACCGTACCGCAAACCGACACAGGTGGGCGGGCAGAAATCTGCCAAGGCGCATGGGGCAACCCTGGCTAAGGAACTCGGCAAATTGACCCCGTAACTTCGGGAGAAGGGGGGCCCACTTCGGTGTAAGCCCTTGCGGCTGAAGCTGAGGTGGGTCGCAGGAAATCGGCGGTGGCGACTGTTTACCAAAAACACAGGGCTCTGCTAACTCGTAAGAGGACGTATAGGGCCTGACGCCTGCCCGGTGCTGGAAGGTGAAGGGGCGGGGTTAGCGGGATTTATTTCCTGCGAAGCTCCGCCCTCAAGCCCCAGTAAACGGCGGCCGTAACTATAACGGTCCTAAGGTAGCGAAATTCCTTGTCGGGTAAGCGTGGACTTGCCCGTGTCCGGCTCATATCGGGGGAGCCCTCCTACCCCTTTTAGGGGTGTGGGGTAATCCCGAGGGAAGCTTGCGGCTCGAGAGGGTCGCAAAGCCCCGTAACGACTGACCCGAAAGGGGAGGCACACCTCCTGGACGATGCTCAAAATTATGGGGTGTGCAAGACGCCGGCCGTGACCCGTGGGGTTAAGTCCTCACGCAGAAAGGCCTATGGAGGTCAAACTTAATGCTTGATCCTTGGTATATTACCGGCTTGACCGAGGGGGAAGGTTCTTTTTGTGTTAGTTTTAGCCTCAGGGGTAAGCTGAAGGTAGGCATAGAAACGAGACCCTCCTTCTCGATTACCCTGAATAGAAGAGACCTCGAGCTTATCAAAGCTTTGCGAAATTTTTTTGGATGTGGAGGGATTAGATTTTCTCGAAGTGATAACTGCTATAAGTTCGAGGTTCGGTCTATTGATGACCTGGTAAAGAGAATAATTCCCCATTTTGAACTCTACCCTCTTCAGGGTAGCAAGGCAAAGAGTTTTGAGGGGTTTAAAAGAATTTGTGAGTTGGTGAGGTCAAATCTTCACCTCTCACCGGTCTATTTAAAGGAGATTATTGAGATTGCTTATGAAATGAACCTCTCGGGAAAGCGCCGTTATACCAAGGATGATCTCCTAAGGGTCTTGGTCACGAGAAGGTATAGTCTACCCCCTACCGAAAGGTAGGAAAGGGTGAAGTTCCGACCTGCATGAATGGCGTAACGACTGCCGCGCTGTCTCAGCCAGGGGCCCAGCGAAACTGTAGTCTCGGCGAAGATGCCGAGTACCCGCGGTGGGACGGAAAGACCCCGTGCAGCTTTACTGCAGCTTGGCATTGAATCTTGGGGTAGGATGTGCAGGATAGGTGGGAGGCTGCGAAGCGGGGGCGCCAGCTCCCGTGGAGCCACCGGTGAGATACCACCCTTCCTGCCTCAGGGTTCTAACCTGCGGGAGTTATCCTCCCGAGGGACAGTGCTTGGCGGGCAGTTTGACTGGGGCGGTCGCCTCCTAAAGGGTAACGGAGGCGCCCAAAGGTCCCCTCAGGTGGTATAGAAATCCACCGTTGAGTGTAAGGGCATAAGGGGGCTTGACTGCGAGGCCGACAGGCCGAGCAGGGGGGAAACCCGGGCCTAGTGACCCGGTGGTCCTGTGTGGAAGGGCCATCGATCATCGGATAAAAGTTACGCCGGGGATAACAGGCTGATAGCGCCCAAGAGTTCACATCGACGGCGCTGTTTGGCACCTCGATGTCGGCTCATCCCATCCTGGGGCTGAAGAAGGTCCCAAGGGTCGGGCTGTTCGCCCGTTAAAGGGGTACGTGAGCTGGGTTCAGAACGTCGTGAGACAGTTCGGTCCCTATCCACCGCGGGCGCAGGAGGCTTGAGGGGATCTGCCCCTAGTACGAGAGGACCGGGGTGGACGCACCTCTGGTGGCCCGGTTGTTCCACCAGGAGCAGTGCCGGGTAGCCATGTGCGGAAGGGATAACCGCTGAAAGCATCTAAGCGGGAAGCCCACCCCAAGATAAGGCCTCCCGAGAGTGGGGCAACCCACTCCCTGAAGGGTCCGGGGAGAACACCCGGTTGATAGGCCGGAGGTGGAAGCCCAGCAATGGGTGGAGCTGACCGGTACTAATCGCCCGTGCGGCTTGACTGCAGGTCCGGCTTAAAGATGCTGAAGATGCGACCCCTATTCACTTGATAAAATTTTATAGATTTCCCGGGTGCCCATACCGGAGGGGAAACACCCGTTCCCATTTCGAACACGGTCGTTAAGCCCTCCAGGGCCGATGGTACTGGGTGGTCTACCCACCTGGGAGAGTAGGTCGGTGCCCGGGAATTTTTATGCAAGTTTTGAGGCTCACGCGTTTGATTTTAAATCATCAGCTTCATAATTTTGTCAAGATATAGAGACAATCGGCGTTTGCTTTTTTTGACCGATCACATCAGAGAATTTTTTGCAAATTTGCCTTATATTATTGTTAGCTGGGGTAGGAAGGTGGTCGCGCAGGAAGGTTGCTGCCTTCCTGTGAGTAAAGTCCGGGCTCTACAGGGGAGGGCGCCGGGTAATACCCGGAGGGAGTAATCCCTGGATAGGGCCACAGAAAACAGACCGCCCACTGCCCCTATCTTAGGGGTAAGGGCAAGGGTGAAAAGGTGGGGTAAGAGCCCACCGCAAGTCCTGGTAACAGGGCTTGGCACGGCAACCCCCGCCTGGAGAAAGGCCAAACAGAGCCATGGGTGCCCCGCCCAAAGGCTCGGGTAGGCCGCTTGAGGCAGAGGGGTAACTCTCTGCCCGAGAGAAATGACCACCACCTGGGCACAACCCAGGGACAGAACCCGGCTTACCTACCCCAGCTTTTGTGTTTATTTTTTACGATGAGCTTAATCGATAACTTAAGCAAATTGAATAATAGCTACACCAATCACAGTTATTATCTTTTTCCGTAAAATAAAAATATGGAGTAGTTAATCTATGAACAATCATTTGTCGTAAAAGGTTCGAAAATTTGTTAATTTTAAAAATTTCTGCTTTGTTTATAGATAAACTTTCTTCAGGCTCGTCTTTTGAGGTTATTTTGATTAAAGTCGGTTTGATGTAAGAATAGTCTGAGTTGGTTAGGTTTCTTTTTTCTATTTCGAGCCAAAGATAAAATGTTAATTGAAAATTGTTTAGATTACTTCCAAAGTGGCTTTTCCAATCTTCAAGTTTTTTTTGATACTCATAAGAGGTTTGGGATGGTTTAAAGTCATCTATTTTAATATCCAGAAATTTTTGAAAACTTTTAGATTTAAGACCAGCAGATGCGCTAGTTTTAAGGTCAAGGATAAGGTAGTTGAGCGACCCAGATGCTTCTTCTTCCATGCGAAGGTCGCATCTTCCATAGAGCTTAACCGTAGAAAGACCTTCATAACCATTTATCGTTAAATCAGCTATAACTTCATCTTCTATTCCTAAGACTCTTCTTTTAATTCCCTGCTCTGAGAGAGTTTGAAAATATTTTTTTAAAAAGCCCTGAATAAGCATTTTCACCATCAGGTTTAATAGGGGGTCGAATTTTTTAGCAACCCCCTTCAGCTCCCAGACTTTATTAACTGTCTCATCGACATTTTGAGTCACCTCACCAAAGTCTATAAAATCGTTAGTTTTTATCCAAGGTATTAAAAGCTCTGCAAGGATTTCGTGGGTGATATTACCCAAAAATGCAGCATCGCCTTCTTCTTCTTTTATCTTTAATAGATACTTGAAATAGAATTTGGCTGGGCAGCGGAGATAAGTTTCAAAGAAAGAACGGCTTAGTTGTGTATTTTTAAGATATGAAAGGATGAGCTCTCTATGCTCGTCTGTGACCGGGATCCCTTCTTGAAAATTCCTTTGTGGAAAGCTTCTCAGAGGAGTTTCTTTTGATAAGCTTTGGCCAGATTTAGCAAACTCATACCTTAAACGATAGATAAACCTTGATGGCTCATTAGCAGAGTCTTCACCTTCAACCCCAATGTAGCTTATAAATAGCTCATCCACGCTCTCAAGAAAGGTAAGAAAGTAGTAATCCCAGAGAGAGGAGGTGAAAACAGGAAGACCAAAGTAGGAGCGCATCTCATCGGTAAGAAGGGGATTGAAATCTTCCCTTGGGGGAAGGACCCCTTCGTTCAAATCCAAAAGATAGGCTTTTTTGAAGTTTAATAATCGGGTTTCTAAAAATCCAAGGATCTGAAGCCCCTTTAGCGGTTTCCCAGAGAGATAGTATTTTGCCCTCTCTAAAAGTTTCCGTAGTTGATAAAAGGGATATCTCCTATCCTTTAATCCTTCCCAGAGCTCATTTTGTAAGAAGAGAGGAAGGACCTCCGTTTGAAAGTATGTTAGATAAGCAATTAACTCCGCATCATCTTTTGGTAAGAGAGGCAAAAGAAGTCTTAAGACCTCCTCTATAGCTTGAGCAATCTTTGCTGGTTCGTCTACATTTTCCCAGTTTCTAAAAAATAGATCATGAATTTTCGAAAGTTCAGCTTGTAGGAACGAACCTTCAGAAACTCCTATCAAAGCTTCTACTTCATCCAAGCTTACTCTACCATACTTATTTTGTAATACCTTAGAAAGAACTTCTAATAACTGAGGAAGGAAGGGGAATAAAAGTTTAAGTAAAGGTTGGGTTAGGATCTCAAGATACTTAGCCACTGGATATTTATCGTCAACCCTTTCTTTTTGGAGTTTTATGATGTTTAAAAGCAGGATGTTGATAGGATGATGATAAAGAGGGAAACTTTGGGCAATGTTTGTCTCCTGGAGGGGCGAATGTTCTCCCTCTTCTACTACTTCTTCAAGGGCATGAATTAAAGGGACTAAGGTTTCTTCTCTTGGAACGATTAACGCTATCTTTTCGGGAAGGCTCTCTGCTGAGAGCCCGTCGACATCTTTTTTCAAGTTGGAACAAACAAGCTCAACCTCTTCATGAACATCTGAGGTTTCAGAGATGATGACCGACGGAAGTTTTTTGCTACTTTCTATGCTTGCATCAAGGATCAACCTTTCAGCAGTAAGCCCTAAATCTTTAAAAGTCCTTTGCAAGATGGGATGGGGTTCAGCCTTTTCAGCATCCCAAGCAAAAACAAAGGTAGTGTCAAGGTTATCTATTTTGGCAAGCTCAACAAAAGCTCTTAACAGATTGCTTTCGCTTTTTCTTAAGGCGCCAAAACCACAAAAGTAAAAAGATGAGGTCTTTAGTTTTTTATAAGGATCTGCTTCTTGTAATTTCTCAGCAATCTTATGCAGGAGTTGAGCTTCAAATAAGTAGTTGAGACTTGCGCTACGGGATTTAAAATGTTCATATACCGTGGTTAAATTTTCTAAAAACTCTTGAGCCTTGTTTGGCAGTCCCTCAGGGGGGATTTTAAGGTCTTTTGAAGTTAGTCCTTCCTTTTCAAGCTCTTCAAAGACTTGTAAATAATGTCTTGTCCAATAGACATCCTCTTCTGGGTCTTTAAAGTTTAGTCCAAGTTCTTTAAGCGTCCTAAGCAGTAAAAGCTCAAACCCAGCGTTTGTAAGAAGCTTGTATGAAACATCTATAAGTCTTTCACCACAGAAGTTGATAAACTCTTCCCAGGAAAAAATCTTGGGTAAAAAAAAGGATTCTGAACTTTTATTTTGGATGAGCCTTCGAGTAAAATAAAGGCAAGCTCTTCCCGTGGGGAATACAAATGCTACTTCAAGGGGATTATATTTTTTTTCTTCTAAGTCTCTAAAATAAAGCCTTGAGAGGCTATCCAAAAAGTGAGAGCTGGGTGGAATGAGATAGCTTCTCAGCATATTTTTCCTCTTCTTTTCCTTCTCTTAAAATTTCTTTTAAAGCCGGAGGATCAATAGTTAAAAGATAAACCCTTATAGGATGGTTAGGAAAGAGATTTTTTAAAAGCCGAATGTATTCGGTTACCTGCTCTTCGGTATAATCGGAAGCCCTAAGCTTAATCTCGATGAGGATGACCTCCTTTAAGTTTATCACTAAGATATCCGGTCTTAAGACCTCTTGTTTCTCATGAAAATAAGCTTGGGGTTCAATAAGGATATTTTTTGCTTTTAATAGCAGTTCTCTGATTTCCTCTACCACCTCTCTATTTTTAAAAAAATTATTTAATAGATTTTGAGCCTCAGAGATAATTTTACTTCGATTGGGTAAGGGGTCGGGATATTTTCTCAAAGCCCTCTCAATCAAATCATTGATAATGCTTTGGTCGAATTTTTCTTGTGAAAAAATGCTATTTTCAATGAAGCGCTCGATAGAGAAGTGCAAAATTTCACCAAGTATTTTAGCAAATCCTTCCTTGGATAGAGTATAAGAATCGGTAAACTCTTGAAGAAGCTTGGGGGCTGATTTAGCGCTTAATTGCAAGGGCATTGTATATATAGATTAGCCTTGCCATTCTTTCTTGTCAACTTGGATAAATAGGGTTATTCTTTAAAGCTTGAATGCTTATCTTGCGAGGGGGAAGGTAATGGAGATAGAGCTTAATCTAGTAGAAAAAGAAAAACGCTTACCGCCAGATTTTTCTAACCTTGTCTTTGGTAGAATTTTCACCCCCCATATGTTTGTGATGAAGTATGACTGTGATAAAGGGTGGCATTCCCCTAAGATCGTTCCTTTTTCAAACATTGAGCTTCATCCAGCTGCCATCGTCCTCCATTATGCTCAGACCATTTTTGAAGGGTTAAAAGCTTACTATGGAGTTGATGGGAAGATAAGGCTTTTTAGACCCTGGGATAATGTCGCTCGTCTAAACAGGTCTGCAGACAGGATGTGCATCCCGAAGCTTGACCCAGATTTTGTGCGTAAAGCTATAAAAACTTTTGTCCTCGTGGAAAAGGATTGGATCCCAAGAAAGAAGGGTGCAGCTCTTTACATCAGACCTTTTATCTTTGGCACTGAGGGCTCCCTTGGGGTTAAGCCAAGCCATGAGTATCTTTTCATGATCATCGCCTGCCCGGTTGGTGCTTACTACGAAGAGGGTTTTAATCCCATTAAGATCTATGTGACGGAAGATTATGTGCGGGCTTTTCCAGGTGGGACTGGAGATGTTAAAGCAGGTGGAAACTATGTCGCAAGTCTTAAGGCTTTAGAAGCGGCAAAAAAGCTTGGCTATACGCAAATTTTATGGCTTGATGGGCTTTACAGGAGGTATGTAGAAGAAGTAGGCACGATGAACATATTCTTCTACTTTGAGGATGAGCTTGCCACGCCAGAGCTCACCGGAACCATCCTCCCTGGTATTACGCGGGATTCGGTGATCAAGCTTGGGAGATGGCTTGGCCTGAACGTCGTTGAGCGAAGAATATCTATAGATGAGGTAATAGATAAAATAAAAAGCGGGCGCCTTAAAGAATGCTTTGGTTCTGGGACTGCGGCGGTTATCTCTCCAGTGGGTCAAATTTATTTTCGTGGTAAAGAGTATGTGATCAACGATGGAAAAACTGGAGAAATAGCGAGAAAGTTTTTTAATTATCTTACAGGTATACAGTATGGGGAGATAGAAGACCCGTTCGGTTGGACGATAACGCTTAACGACTAAACAAAGTCGATAACTTTTCGAGCTTTAGCTATTTCCCGAGCGGCATCAACAGCCTTTTGCAACTCAAGGTCAGCCGCTTCCTCAAGCCCTTTATCCCTTAAAACTTGGGACCTTGCCATGTAAGCAGCAGGATACATAGGCTCAAGGTCAATAGCCTTGGTAAAGAGCTCCAAAGCCTGGTCCAAGTCTTTCCTACGGTAATAAACTTGCCCTAAGCGAAAATAAAGTCGAGCATTGTTTGGTTCGATCTTTAATGCTACTTCTAAGTCAGTCTGGGCAGAATCAAAGTCTTCTTTTTGGAGATAGGCAGCTGCCCTTGCCTCAAGCGCCGGGACAAACTCAGTATAGGAAGAAAGCACTTGAGAGAAAAAGCTAATAGCCTCATCCCAATTTTTTGCCTTTAAAGCCTTGGCCCCCTCTAAAAAAATCTTCTGAAACTCTTCGGAAAGTTTATCAATATCCATAGTTTTCCTCTCCGAGGTAGATGAAATTTCCTATTTAATTTTAATCCCCCTATTGCAGGATGCAAATCACTCCTCTAGTGCTTTTTCTCTTAGCTAATCTGGCTAACAGATTTTATTAAGTTGGGAGTTTAGACCTTTTAAACCAGGGTGCAGCCAAGAGCTGCTGTAATCTCTGGCTTTGGAGGGACAAGGATCTTCTGCCCAAGCAATTCTTCTAAAAGCTTAACTATGAGGGGATTTTTAGCTACTCCGCCAGTAAAAACGATATTTTCCCTAAGTCCTATGCGATGAACTAAAGCGTATACCCTTTCAGCAACAGATAGATGCACTGCATAAGAAAGGTCAGATGGGTCAGCCCCTGCGTTTTTTAAAGATACTACTTCAGATTCTGCAAAAACAGTGCACATTGAGCTGATCTTAATTCGGTTTTTGGGTTTAGCCCCAAAATAGGGAATTCCTCAAGTGGTATGCCCAAGGATAGAGCCATAACCTCAAGGAACCTTCCTGTGCTTGCTGCGCATTTATCATTCATCACAAAGTTTTCAACGCCTCCGTTTTTACCGATGGCTATAACCTTGCTATCCTGTCCGCCTATATCGATAATGAGCTCGGCTTCAGGAAAAATCTCACTTATACCCAGGGCTTGAGCTTTTATTTCAGTGATAGTCTCGGTCCCTAAATTTATTTTGGCTAAATTTCTTCCATAACCCGTTGCGACAACCTTTTCTGCCTTGTCTAAATAAGGGGAGGAGAAATTTTTAAAACATGCAGATAAATATTAAATTTCAGTGGTGGGATTGCCCATTACATCCTCCCCTTAACCCCATACTTGTATGCCCATCTTAAGCCAAAGGCTCCCTCTTTAACGTATAAAACCAGCGTATCTCCCACATCAACCTTTCTGTAAAATCTTTCAGACACACGAAGAGAACAGCTTTCCGCATAGTCAAGTTTAAGCCTAAAGCCTCTCTTATAGAGGTAATATTTATCTATAATTTTGGCCTCAATCCTTGTTGGCGACGACCTATCAAACTTGGCGTTGAAAGGGTCCAAAATTGTCAAAGGGACAAGGTAGTATCCTGCAAAATATCCAATAAACAAGGGTAAAAGGTAGGCTTTTAGATGAAAGTGTTTTCCTAAAATTAACACAGAGAGGACAAAGTGGGCAAGAAATAAGGGAGTTAGGATCTTAAAGCCCAAGATGTATAGTTCATCTTCGCAGAGAGCCTTGTAGTAGCCCTGTTCCCTCCAGTAAAAGCCTAAGGCGGATAAAAGGAGGAATATCCCAAGTGGTATGTAAAAGAGAACCCAATTTCTTAGTTTGTGCTTTTGCACACCGAGGGCGGAGCTCGGCAGACCCTCTAAGCTTGGTATAACCTCAAGCATGAACTCTATCGTCTTTTTTACATCTTCTGTGGTTTTGCTGTCTATCTTTCTGATATAAATTCTAACCTTAAGGGTATTTCCCTCTATCTTGAAAGAGGAAAGGTTCGGCACTCTCTTTTCTTCTATCAAGGTAAGAAGCTTGGAATGTTTCAAAACTCTATCTGCCCACTCCTCATCGTCATAGAAAACATCAAAGCCTCCACCCAAAAGCTTTCTTTCAATGGAAAGGTAGCCGTTTATAGGCAGGTTTGTGCTTATAGTGATGTATTTCCATACAGAAATTTGGAATTTTCTGTCTCCAAGGCTTAAGAGCGCCCTTAGAGGAATATAAGAGATGATTTTTGCACCCAAACTTCTATAAAGACCTATGCCATTCCTGTAGGCTCTGACTATGAGGAAAGAGACAAGGGCAAGGATTAAAACAGCTAACAGCTTATAAAAATCCTCCAGTTCTTAGCCCTCCATCGTTTGATTAGCAACCTTCGTGCCTTCTTAGGCTATTGAGTATAAACCTAAGTGCAAAATACGTCAACGAAGCCAAAAGCCCATGTCGTTACTATTTTGAAATGTCACATTTAATTCCTAATTTGAAATGTCACATTGAGAGGGTATCCTCCCTGTATTTTAGGGAGGTGATAGCAATGAAAAAATGTCAGATTTCGGGGGTTGAATTGGACAGGCTCAAAATTTTATCCTATTACGGTTTACACCTTAGCTATAGGCAGGCTTTAGATGTAAAGAAAATTGAAGAGGTGGTAAGTGGGGGTAAAACAGGAGAGATGGAAGCCTGCAGAGGACCATCCCTCAAGGCGTAGTTTTAGATTAAAGAAAAAGACCAAAGATGTGACATTCCAAACTGGGAATTATAGGTGACATTACCATTAGTAATAACAGGTCAAATAAGGGGGGGATGAAAATTCACAATCTAAGCCTTTTTATGTATTTTTAAGTTATGATAATGTGTGCTCGATTTTAAAAATTTAGTGAGGTCAACCTCTAATGGTCAGGTATTTCATTGAGGTAATCCATCGGTCCATACCCAAATAGTGAAATAAGAACATCTTTTACATCTTAAGAAACATGACTATTGTGCAATTTTCAGAGCTTTAGACCTTTTAAACCAGGGTGCAGCCAAGAGCTGCTGTGATCTCTGGCTTTGGGGGGACAAGGATCTTTTGCCCAAGCAATTCTTCTAAAAGCTTAACTATGAGGGGATTTTTAGCTACTCCGCCAGTAAAAACGATATTTTCCCTAAGTCCTAAGCGATGAACTAAAGCGTATACCCTTTCAGCAACAGATAGATGCACCGCGTAAGAAAGGTCAGAAGGGTCAGCCCCTGCGTTTTTTAAAGATACTACTTCAGATTCTGCAAAAACAGTGCACATTGAGGTGATCTTGATCCGGTTTTTGGGGTTTAGCCCCAAAATAGGGAATTCTTTCAAAGGTATACCCAAGGATAGAGCCATAACCTCAAGGAACCTTCCTGTGCCTGCTGCGCATTTATCATTCATCACAAAGTTTTCAACGCCTCCGTTTTTACCGATGGCTATAACCTTGCTATCCTGTCCGCCTATATCGATAATGAGCTCGGCTTCAGGAAAAATCTCACTTATACCC
>Ga0308390_1000417_pt1 | contig 30768 bp, 26 predicted proteins | sample Hotspr2Sample149_FD_202358 | JGI IMG/M metagenome (GOLD analysis project Ga0308390, IMG submission 202358) | Hot spring phototrophic mat microbial communities from Mushroom Spring, Yellowstone National Park, Wyoming, United States - 20040719_149 ...
GTATGCGGAGAAAACCTTACCAAACTTCCTTCTCCGCAAGAGGAACTCGCCAAATGAGGAATAAGAGGTATGAGAAAGGGGGAGAAAAAGGAGTATGTGTTCTGACACAAAATTCTTGACACTATCCTTTGAGGGAATATCCAAAGTTCTCCTTACCTACTCCGTGATACTTCAATAACCTTTTCTTGGCATAGGACCAGAATCCCTCTATCCCGTTTATGTATACCCTCCCATTCTGAACCTCTGGCTATGATCCACCCGCTCCTGTTTCAACCCATAAATGAAAAGCCATAGTAACTTCGGAATCTGTCCGTGGAGATAAGGCTCCCTCTCTTGACCTTCTTGATCGTGGCTCTCAATAAGCTCTCCGCGTTCAGGTCTTCGACCATCTCCACCCTCACCTTTCCCTTGCCTCTCCAGGATCCCAAATACCGGTATCTTCCCCTTCGCTTTCCTTCCTCTCTTTCCTTTCCTCTTCCCTCCAAAAGAGCTTTCATCTGCTTCTACCTCTCCTTTCAAGAGATGCGCATCTAAAGGTGCACTGGAAGATGGCTTTGCGCAAAAGACCATACACTTTATGCACCGTGTTGGAGGAAATGCCCAGTTCTTTCTGTGCTCTATTGACGGAAACCTCGAAGAGAGAGCTTCAAAGCGAAGACGAACTTCGAAAGTGGTATACGCAGACCTTCCAGTAGACTCTCCCTGCGAACACTTCTACCTTGGCCTTCTCACCTTGCCAGGAGGAAAACTTCCAAAGAAGAGAAAAGCATCAAAGGTTTTGAGAACACCTTTGGTCCTGAAGAACTCTTCGGAAGCCTCCTCAGAAGAGGCGACTTGAGCAAGTGTAGCTACGTTCATGATCCTCATCCTCCAAAAGATAGCAGAGCATATGGTGGATTATATTGAGTAATCACCTTTAATGTATTTGAGCTTTGAGGAAGTAGGGGTATGATGAAAATGTCATGATGATAATTTTCTGGAGAAAGGGTGAAATGGAAATGCCTTCGACGAGTTTCAGGGTGGGAATCATTGGTTTCGGTGGGATTGGAGAACAGCACTTCCTGCATCTCTCTCGTTTTCAGGATGTGGCGGTAGAGGTAATCTGTGACCAAGACGAAAACCGGCTCAGGAAAGCACAACAGGTTTGTGGAATGCCACGCCTTGCGACTTGCGCAGAGGAAGTCTTTAGCCTTCCTCTGCAGGCAGTGGTGGTTGCTACGCCCAACGTTACCCATTATCCCCTCGTTAAAGAAGCCCTTTTACGGGGTTGGCATGTTCTCTGTGAGAAGCCTTTTACCATGGATGTTACCCAGGCGGAAGAGCTCTGTCGTTTGGCCGGTGCAAGAGAGCTGGTGCATATGGTCGCCTTTTCATATCGATTTGTTCCGGCAGTGAAAATGCTTCGGGAAATTCTCGAAAGGGGACAGGCCGGAAGAATCTACCATGTGCGTTGCCATTATCTCCAGAGCTGGCTGGCCTCGCCCTTTGCTCCCTATAGCTGGAGACTGGATGTGCAACAATCGGGGAGTGGAGTTCTGGGGGACCTGGGGTCCCATGTTTTCGATCTGGCCGAATTTCTTACCGGAAAAAAATTCCTCCGGGTACAGGCGTGTGCCAGAACCTTTATTCCAGAGCGGAAAGACCCGTTTTCGGGTGAGAAGCGGAAAGTCACCGTTGACGATGCCGTGGGTGTATGGGGCGAAATGGAAGAAGGAATTTTTTTCACCGCCGAAATGTCTCGTTGCGCCGCCGGCAGGGGTAACGCTTTTACCGTGGAAGTGAATGGTGACCGAGGAGGATTTCTTCTGGATGTGGAAAAACCCGGAGAGCTTCTGGCCTGTCCGGAACCGTTTACCGGCTATATCCATTTTCGCAGTAATTTTGCGTCCTTTCCCTGTCCCTCTTCTTTTGGGCCGGTAGATCACTATTATGCGCAGACCGAAGCCTTTGTTCAGGATCTGCGGGGAGAACCCGTCGTGCTTCCTTCCTTTTTTGAAGGTTGGCGCACCCAGAGGGTTCTCGATACCTGTATCCGCTCCATCCAGAAAGGAGGCTGGCAATCAATCTAAAAAAGATGGAAAAAGGGGTGGAGTGCTGTTGACAGGGCCGGCATTCGCTGTTAAACTTTTGTTAAAAGTAAATTATGTTATTAGAAATCAGGTGAGAAAAATGGTAATAACGGCCATGAGTGACAAGATCATGTGTGAGACACGCTCGGGGAACCGGATTTACTGGCTGGTCACTTCGGAAATGGGAGCACCGAATTTCGAGGTTCGCTACATTGAAATTCCCCCGGGTGGGAAGAGTAGTTATGGCTCTCATCCCCATGAGCACGGTGTGTTCATCGTGCGCGGGAGGGGGAAAATCCGTGGCAAAGAGGAGGAGCGCCCCCTTTATCCCGGTCTTGGTGTCTTTGTTCCGGGTAATGAAGAGCATCAGTGGGTGAATGAGAGCACCGTTGAGCCCTTCGGGTTTATCTGTGTGGTTCCCAAAGGCGCAGAAAAAGAAGCCAAGCCCCCCTGTTTCCAGTAGCCATGATGCTATTACAGTTTGGGGCAGGAAACATCGGTCGGGGCTTCATGGGACAGCTCTTCCGTGAAGCGGGATACGAGGTAATTTTTGTGGAGAGCGATGAGAACCTGGTGCGTCTTTTGAATGAACGGGGAAGTTACCCTTTGCGTCTTCTGGATGCTTATCGAAAGGAAACCGTCGAAGAGATCATTGAAGGAATACGGGCGATTCCGGCTCAAGATCGAGAAGCTGTCATTTCTGCCTTCGGAGAAGCCCACTGGGTGGGAACGGCGGTAGGTATAAACAACTATCCAGCCATCGCGCCGCTTCTTGCTGAGGGTATCAGGTGGCGGAAGGATAAAGTGGCCCTTCCCTGTGACATTTACCTTTGTGAGAATGACCTTGCTGCTCACACCAAAATGCGGGAAGCGCTCACCCCTTACCTTGATGATACGTTACAGGCATGGATGGAAGAGAATATCGGTTTTGTGCGGGTCAGTGTAGCTCGGATGGTTCCGGGAAAGGGAAAGGTGGCGGGAGATCCCCTTTTGCTTGTTGCCGATGCCTATCGGGAGTTTCCCTATGATGAAAAAGCTCGCAGAGCACCACTTCCTGCCCTCTCGAGTATGCGAGCGGTTCATCACTTCGGAGCAGAATTTGAACGCAAAATCTACATCTATAATCTGGGACATGCGGTGCTGGCTTATTTGGGATATTTACGGAGATATCGCTACGTGCATGAGGGGTTTGGTGACGAGTGGATTAGCCGGGTTTTCGATGGAGCTCTCCGGGAAACCACCGAAGCACTTTTTCGAAAATACCCGGGTGTTTTCCATAAAGAGGAACACGCGCACGTTCTTGAGGACGTCCGTATTCGTTTTGGAAACCCACTCTTGCAGGACCCCATCTACCGGGTCGCTCGAGATCCACTCCGCAAACTCGGTCCTTCGGATCGCCTGGCAGGGAGCGCTTTTCTCTGTATAGAGCAGGGGGTTTTCCCTGAAAATATCGCCACCACCTGTGCGGCGGCGTTGCTCTATGATTTTCCGGAGGACGCGGGTGCCGTTGCGCTCCAGGAATTTATCAGGGTAAAGGGTGTTGAAGCCACCCTGTCTGAGATTACTTCAATAGAACCGCAGAGTCCTCTGGGAAGAAGGATTATAGAGGAGTATTATAGACTTAAGGCGTTGCGAGAGGAGTGAGACTATGAAAGCAGCGGTTTTCTATGGGCCAAAGGATTTGCGGGTGGAAGAAGTTCCGGTGCCGCAGATTGGCGAGAATGAAATACTTTTAAAAGTGGCTTACTGTGCCATTTGCGGGACGGATGTGCGGATTTTTAACCATGGTCACCGGGGTATTACCAAGCCCCAGATTATCGGTCACGAAATTTCCGGGGTTGTCGCTGAAAAGGGGAAAAACGTCGAAGGGTTTGTGGTGGGAGACCGGGTCATGGTGGACCCCATCGTATCCTGTGGGCACTGTTACTATTGTCAGCGAGGGATGACCAACCTGTGTCTGGAATTTAAAAAGACTACCGAAGCTTTCGGATACTACTATCCCGGAGGATTTGCGGAGTATATGGTAATTCCCGAGAAAGCCCTCCGGAGGGGGAATCTGGTCAAGGTTCCCGATGGGGTGAGCCTGGAGGAAGCGGCCATTGCCGAACCGTTTGCCTGTGCGCTCAATGGGCAGGTTCTTTCTCAGGTGGGCCTGGGGGATACGGTGCTCATCGTGGGAGCGGGACCGGTAGGATGCATGCATGTGGGCCTGGCCCGGAGTTTAGGTGCGACGAAAATTATTCTCTCGGAAGTGAAAGAAACCCGCCTGGAGATGGCCAGAAAATTCTTCGCCGATGTTTATGTGAATCCGGCCCAGGAAGACCTTTCCCAGGTGGTGATGCGTGAAACCGGGGGTATCGGGGCTACGGTCATCATCGTTGCCGTCTCTTCCCGGGCTCTGCAGGAACAGGCTCTCAACCTGGCAGCTTGCCATGCGCGAATTAACTTCTTTGGAGGGTTACCGAAAGAGGATAACTTTGTTTCTCTGGACAGTAACCTGATTCACTATAAGGAGCTCTATATCCACGGAACGTCAGGAACCACCACCAACCACATCCGGATGTGTCTTGAGCTCATGAATTCCAGACGGGTCAACGGGAAAGATTACATTAGTACCGTCATCGATTTGCAGGAACTTCCACGGTTCCTCGCCGAAGAGGTCCAGGAAGGGAAGTACCTGAAGGTTCTGGTGCAACCCTCATAGTGGCGATGAAGTACTTTCTGGTCGGGGATCTGGGAACAAGCGGCATCAAGTTCGGTTTGGTGAACGAGCGCAAAGAGGTGGTGGAGAGCCTTTATCTCTCCACCCGTTACATCGCTCAGGGTCCGGGCAGGATGATCCAGAGTTGCGACGATTTTGTGGAAGAGGTGCTCAAGGGCATTCGTTTTCTTTTAAGTAAAAGCGGTGTTTCGCCTTGCGAGATTGTAGCTCTTGCTTTTAGTGGACAGATGGGTGGGATCATCGGGATAGACGAGAACTTCGAAAGTCTCACCGGTCTGGATATGGGTCTGGATCTCCAATCCGAACGTTACAACCGCCTGTTTCAAGAAGAGTATGCACCTTTTGTGAATGAAAAGAGTTGTGGGTCGCCACGCAACTTCCCCAAAATACTCTGGTGGAAACACGAAAGACCGGAGATCTACAGGAGAGCAAAGAAATTTGTTACCCTCAACGGATATGTGGTAGGTCGGCTGGCCGGCTTGCGCGCCGGGGATGCCTTTGTGGACTTCACGCTCTTATCCTTCTTTGGGAATGAGGAAATGGAGAGGAAACGGTGGTCGGGGGAGATTTCCCGGGATACGGGGGTTGCGCTCGATAAGCTTCCCCGGGTTGTAGCCCCCTGGAAAGTGGTGGGGAAACTTTCTTCTGAGGCTGCTACTTCCTGTGGGCTTTTAGCTGGTACCCCCATTGTCGCCGGTCTCGGGGACCAGCCGGCCGGCTTCCTGGGAGGTAATTTCTGCATTCCTGGAGTTCTGGTCGACGTGGCAGGAAGTTCCACCATTTTGTCGCTTTTTGTAGAGGAACCGGTGCGGAAACGAGAAAAACCTGCCGTGATGTACATGATTTCGGCGCTCCCTTCGGGATACCATGCTTTCACCTACATCAATGGAGGAGGAACGACGATTCGCTGGTTTGTGGATGAGTTTTTGGGCGGATGTACCGAGGATCGAGAGGGATGGTACGAATGGATTACGGCCAAAAGTGCCACGCTTCCTCCTGGTGCCGAGGGACTCCTTTTTCTCCCCTATTTCGGAGGAAGACAGTGTCCTTATGATGCCTTGCTGCGTGGGGGATTTGTGGGGTTGAGCTGGTGGCATAAAAAAGAGCATCTCTTCCGCGCCATCCTTGAGTCTTTAGGCTATGACTATGCCCTGGGACTTCAAGCGCTCCGGGAAGCCTTTCCTCACCATCGCTGGGATATGGTATTTGTGACCGGGGGAGGGGCAAAGAATACCCTCTGGAATAAGATTAAAGCCAGTATTCTTGGTATTCCCTATCTGGCGGTTGACGACTATAAGTTTCCCCTGTTAGGGTGTGCGCTGGTAGCAGGGTATGGAATGGGTATTTTTTCTGAAATCTGTTCCTTCCCGGAGGGTTTTTCACCGGTGGGAGAGAAAGTTTTACCGGATCCGGTTTCCCAAAAAGCCTATGCGCGGTATCTTCGGCTGTACGCTTCCCTTTTAGAGTATTCTCTCCAGTCGAGTTTTCACGCTCTGACCATGATTCTTGAAAGCGAGGGATAACATGGAAGACCTGCAGATGGGACTGGTGAGTATCCTCTATTTTGAAAAAGGTTTGTCCCAGCAAGAAATTGCCGTGCGTCTTGGAGTTTCCAAAATGACCATTTCCCGAATTTTGCAGCGGGCCAAAGATCTGGGAATAGTAGAAATCCGCATCCAGAAACCGTTTGAGGTCAACGAAGCCCTGGGAGAGACGATCCGGGAAAAGTTTGGTATTAAAAAAGCATACATCGTGGTCCAGAAAGAAAAAGATACGGACGTTGCTTCTCTTTTAGGTCGCTTTTGGGCTTTTCAGCTCAACCTTTCCCTTGCTCGCGGGATGGTCCTGGGGGTGGGGGTGGGGAGAACGGTGGCCGAAGTGGTCCATCATCTGCTTCCGATGAAAGTTGACAATGTGGAAGTGGTACAGCTTTTAGGGGGACTTACCAGCGTGACCCGGGAAAATCCCTTTTCTATTGTGCAGGAATTGTGTCGCAAGCTCCAGGCCAAAGGTACATATCTTGCTTCCTTGGCTACCGTGGAGAGTAAACTATGGCGAGATCAACTCCTCTACCAGACTTCTAATGGGGTAGAACTGTACAAAAAATGGGGCAAATGCCAGCAGGCGATTTTTGGGATTGGCGCTTTGGATGGGGGAGCGCTCCTTGGCTCGCACCTGGTGAGAGAGGACGAAATGCAGGAAATACGGGACAAAGGTGGGGTGGGGGATATTCTGGGCCATGCCTTTGATGCCGAGGGCCACTTTCTTCATACACGTCTTGAGGAACGCCTGGTGAGCATTCCCATTGATATTCTCTTCAAAATTCCGGAGCGGATTGCTATTGGCGGTGGGGTGTTTAAAGCCCGTGCCATCCGGGGTTTACTCCGTGCCAGAGCCGTTACCACGCTGGTGACCGATGAGGAATGTGCCCGGCACGTGATCGGTTAAAACTTACAACCCTTCTCGGCAAATTTTAAATGAGGTTCCGTCTGCGTTTTTCAGGGAGTTTCTCAGGATTAAGTTTTGGATCTGGTACTTTTCTGTGTGCAGGAGATGTGTGCCGGATTGACGCATCATGGGAGCCAGATTTGATGATTCCTCTCTTTTTCCGTTCATTTTTCATTTAACTCCTTGTGTGGTAGAATGGAAACAATCAAAACCAAAGTAAAGGAGGGGGAGTTGTGAAGAAACCTCAAGCGTCAGTTGTGCTTCTTGTGATTGTTATGGTGGCCTTCCTGACCAGTTCGTGTTTCAATTTGGACAAGGTGAAGCATTTTCGATATGAAATTGGTTTTGAGACCCAAAAAGAGGGCACGAAAAAAGGTTTTTTGGATGTCTCACTTTTCACCGAGGGCGGGAAAAATCGGGTAAAAATTGATTTCGCTCTGGAAAAGGAGACGCTTTCCACCACCGTGGATGTGGAGGAAAACGATATAAGCAGTGCCATTTTTCCGCTCATCATGGGAAATCCGGCTCTGGCTGCGGTTCTGACGCCCCTGGGTGTGGTGCAGGGATTGGTCATGGCTATCTCCATGGGGGGACCATTGCAGGTGGGTTTTACGAGCAAACAGGAAGATGACAAGGGGCGCATGATGGAATTGCAGGTTCCCTCTTCCGAAACTCGTTTTGGAAAAGAGGCACTGTGGATTGAATCGTACGTCGATGGGAAGTTAGCCTTCCGGACTCTTATAGAAAAAGAAACCTTCTTTCCCTTTGTGGTCGATTTTCAAGACCAGGAAACCCTTGAAGAAGGACAAACTCGAGGGTATTTCGAGCTGCGGGAAATCGAGTGGAAAGAGTAGAAACTGGCTACCGCCACAAGCTCTGGAGACTCTATTTGTGGCGGTAGGTTGTGCTTGAAAACCGTAACGTATCACGAAATAGCCCCTGTTCTCCGTTCGTTATCGGTTCAAATCTACTGGTGATTTCAATGGTGCTCCTTTCCTTCCGATTTTTATGATGGAAATGATCGGGCTAAATAATTTTTGAGGGAATATCAAGGAAAGGAGCAGGGCTATCCATAGTATGGGTAGAAAATGGTTTCTTGGTTTGTTGGCAAGCTTTTTCTTGTTCATGGGGTCGTACACCGTTTTCCCTGCAGAGAGGCCGATTTTCTGGGTGCCGCTTAAAGACATTCCCGATTTTGGGGCGGTGGAGTGGGGATTGGCCAGTTTCGTTCGGCGAGCCTTGGAAGAAGCCGTAGCGCAGAACGCGCAGGTAGTGATTTTTGAAATTGACACTTTGGGTGGGCGGGTCGATGCCATGCTCTTTATCAAGGATCTCATTTTCAGAGCACCGGTTGAGACGGTGGCTTTTGTGAACTCCAAGGCCTGGTCGGCAGGGGTTTTCCTGGCGCTTTCCTGCGAAAAAATTTTCATGGTTCCCGATGGGAGCATGGGAGCCAGTGAGCCTCGAGGAGGGATGGACGATGCGGAAAAGCCCGACCCCAAGGTGGTATCGGCCATCCGGGCCCAGATTGAAGCTCTGGCGAAGGAGCGGGGGAGGGATCCGCTCCTTTTTGCCGGCATGGTGGACCGTGAGGTGGAGGTTCCCAATCTCAAAGAAAAAGGGAGCCTTTTGACCTTGCCGGCATACCTTGCTTTAGAAAGGGGCGCCATTGATGGTATTGCTCAAGACCAGAAAGAAGTTTTGGTGAGACTTGGTGTTCAGGGACCGGTGGTGACTCTTACACCTTCCTGGTCAGAGACCCTGGCTCGAATATTAACCCATCCGGTGATTGTGCCACTCCTTCTTTTGCTATCCTTTGGAGGGATTTTCCTTGAGATTATGACTCCTGGTTTTGGAGTTCCTGGAGTGGTGGGGGTGGCGTCGCTTCTTCTCTTTTTTGGAGGGCGATACATGGCAGGGCTTGCCGGTTGGGAACCGTTACTCCTTTTCCTTTTGGGTGTTTTTCTTTTGGCGCTTGAACTTCTTGTAATTCCCGGCTTTGGGGTGACCGGATTCACCGGAATTGGAGCGCTTTTACTCTCGCTGTATTTTGTGCTTCGGACCACCCGGGTTCTTTTTCCAGGAGAGGCCTTTCTGGAAGCACTTTTCTATATGGCCATCTTTGGTGGCATTTTTCTGATCCTGCTCTTCTTCCTTCCCAGTAACCCCATCTGGCAGAAATTAGGACTTCGAGAGAAAAGTCCGGTGGGAGAAGAAGATAGGGTTACTTCTTCGCTACGGATGCTTCTTGGGAAAAAGGGGATAGCGAAAACCATCCTTCGGCCGGCGGGGATTGTGGAAATCGAGGGGCGGCCATACGATGTGGTGACCAGGGGAGAATTTGTGGAGGCGGGGAAAATCGTGGTGGTCGATGAAATCCAGGGAAATAAAATCATTGTGCGCCTGGTGGAGGAGGATTGAAGATGGAAATCGGTGGATACCTGATTCCGGCGGTAATCATTATCGTGCTGGTCGTGGTGTTTTTTTCGCTGGTACCTCTGGGGCTATGGATTTCGGCTCTGGCGGCAGGGGTGAAGGTGAGTATAGTAACTCTTATCGGAATGCGTCTGCGGCGGGTTCCTCCGGCCAGCATTATTCTTCCCCTCATTAAAGCTACCAAGGCCGGTTTGGACCTGAGCGTTGGGGCTCTGGAGGCCCACTATCTTGCCGGTGGCAATGTCGACCGGGTGGTGATTTCGCTCATTGCTGCAGAGAGGGCCGGAATCCCGCTTTCTTTTCAAAAAACCTGTGCCATAGACCTTGCCGGAAGGAATGTTCTTGAAGCTGTGCAGATGAGTGTTCTTCCCAAAGTGATTGAAACGCCGATTGTAGCTGCGGTGGCTAAAGACGGGATTGAACTCAAAGTGAAGGCCCGGGTTACAGTGCGCACCAATATCGACCGCTTAATCGGTGGGGCTACCGAAGCGACCATCATCGCCCGGGTGGGGGAAGGGATTGTTACCACCATCGGTTCCTCGATTTCGCACAAAGAAGTACTGGAAAATCCCGATACCATTTCGAAGACGGTCCTTGACAAGGGTCTTGATGCCGGAACGGCCTTTGAGATTCTTTCCATCGATATCGCCGACATCGATGTGGGGGAAAACATTGGAGCACGCTTGCAAACCGACCAGGCCGAAGCGGATAAGCGGGTGGCCCAGGCCAAGGCTGAAGAGCGCAGAGCGCTGGCTATTGCTCGAGAACAGGAGATGAAAGCCTATACACAGGAGATGCGCGCCAAAGTGGTGGAAGCCGAAGCAGAAGTTCCCAAAGCTTTAGCCCATGCCCTCCGGGAGGGAAAACTCGGATTTCTCGATTACTATTCCTTGCAGAATCTTCAGGCCGACACCAGAATGCGAGAGCGGTTAGGAAAGGAGGAAGAAAAGAGCGATGAATGAGAAAAAAAATCAAGGAAAACGCTCCTTCCAGGAGAAAGTTCGCAGGGATTTCGCTTCGTTTTATCTCTTTCACCAGGTCTTTTCGCAGCCGACGTGTCGGCGAATCCATCCTCTCTTTCGTTACTATACCCGGGGGAGACGGTCATAAACCTTTCGCGTTGAGGATTGTGATGAATGTTTCCACCATCTGGGGATCGAACTGCGTACCGCTACAGCGCCTCAACTCGGCAATGGCCTCATCGACCGAAAGGGCTTTTTTGTAGGGGCGGCCGCTCACCATAACATCAAAAGCATCACACACTGCCACCAGACGGGCGAGAAGCGGAATTTCTTCACCCTTGAGTCTCCGGGGATACCCCTCGCCGTTATACCATTCATGATGGGCGAGTACAAGATGCGCCAGGGGAGCCAGGTCGGGAATTGCCTGGGCGATGCGGAATCCGGCTTCAGGGTGTCGACGCACCGTCTTCCATGCCTCGTCACTTAAGGGACCTGGCTTCTGTAAGATGATCTGGGGGATGGTGATTTTCCCTACATCGTGAAACTCGGCAAGCAGGGCCAGGGTATCTTTCTCGGTTTCGGAAAGATGAAGGGATTCTGCCATCTGCAGAGCCCATTTTTTAATCCGCTGGGAGTGCTCTTCCACTTCGTAGGCAACTTCCCGAAGGGTTTTCTGGAGGAAACGTAAGGTCTGTACCCGGAAGCTCAGGCCATCGGTCAGTTTCCGCTGGTACATCCAGTTTTCGGCGATCCGCACGATGTCACCTATGCTCTGCGAAGGGTCGTTCTTGGTCCCAAAGCCCAGGGAAATGCTGACCGGTATGGGGTGCCTGGTTTGGCGATGGAAGCTATCGTAGATGCGTTCCACGATTTTCTGAGTCTTTCCATGACCGGTCTGGGGAAGAAGCATGATAAACTCATCACCACCGTAGCGAGCAAGAATACCCTCCGGAGGGCAGGCGTTGCGCAGTAAAGACGCGGCTTCACAGAGCAGGCGATCCCCTTCTTCGTGTCCAAAGGCATCGTTGACCAGTTTCAAACCGTTTAAGTCTCCCATGATGATACTTATCGGAAGGTTCTCTTCCCGGTCGATTTTCCGCAGGGTTTCGTCGAAGAAGCCACGGTTATAAAGACCGGTCAGGGTGTCATGAGAAGCAAGGTATTCCACCGCTTTTTCGTTTTTCTTCTTTTCGGTAACATCAAGGAGAAAAAGGATCAGGCTCTGGCGGTCTTTATAGGTCATGGTTCGACCACGGATGAAAAACCACCGTTCCTCGCCGTCTTCGTTACGAAGGACAACTTCGTCTTCGATGGAAAAGAGATTCGAATCCGCATGGGGGTGGGTTGATAAAAGCCTCTTTTCCAGGAAATGACACAATGAGTCGGCAAAACGGTCCAACCAACGGTCGGCGAAGGGATTGGCATAGACGAACTGCCCACCCTGGAATATGGTTACCCCCAGGGGAAGGTTTTCCACCAGATTCCGGAACCGTCTTTCACTCTCTTCGAGGTTTTGTTGCAGAATTTCTTGCGCTTCCTGGAGCTTCAGGTTGTGTAACCCGAAGGCCAGGTCATCACTCAGTTCCAGGAAAAGTTCCTGCTCTTCGGTGCTCTGGGCGAATTCCTGGGGTAACACTGCCGCTACAATTCCGAAAAAGTTTTCTCCGTATCGGATGGAAGCCACAAAGAGACGCTCCTCGGGGTGCAGGAAGGAGGTGGAAGGGAAAACCGTGAGCTTACCGGACAGCGGTGACTCCTGGCTTTCCAGGAACGTCACCCATTCCCGGAGCGTTTCAGGATTGATGCCGGCGTGGAACAAACGGGCATTTGCTTGCCGGGAGAGCAAAATCAAAGCAGATTGATAGGCTCCGTTTTCGGTCATTGCCTGACAGGATTTCTCAAGGAGCGTGGCCATATCTTTCTCTCGAGCGAGCACCTGGTTGACGTTACGGATGCTTTCGAGAACCGTTTTGAGGTGCAGCGTTTGCCACTCGGTTTTCTTCTTCTCGGTGATATCCAGAGCGGAAACAAGACCTGCCCAGCGCCCCCGATAAAAGATGGTCTCTGCCGAAAGAAAGAGCCACCGTTCTTCTCCACTTTTGGTGACGATTTTGATTTCGTACTGCTCTTCCACCGGAAGGTTTTTCTGCCGCCGCTCGGCTCGTTCGGCAACGATAGACCGGAAATCGGGGTGGATGAAATGTGTCACCGGCATACCGACAAGTTCCTTTTTAGAATAGCCGGTCAATCGTTCGGCTTCGGTATTGGCATAGATGAAGCGATTATCCTGATAGATGAGAATGGCCGCAGGATTGGCTTCAGCCAGGAGGCGAAAATTTTCTTCCCGCGTTTTGATTTCCTCTTCGTACCGGATACGTTCGGTGACGTTCCGTACTTGCTCGATAACTCCCTGGATAACACCGTTTTCGTCCTTGAGAGGATGGGAAATGACTTCCAGCCACCCGATCTGTTCACCTTTGCGGACGTAAGGCACGGTTTTGATGTGCTTTTCACCTGTTTGGAGGGCTTCAAGGGTAGGGCAATCTGGGCAGGGAAGATTTTTCCCATGGAAAGCCTGATAGCACTTTTTCCCCGGCAGAGGGCGTTCGTCGGGGTACATTTCTTCGATGAAGCGGTTGGCTCGAACGATGTTCATGTCCCGGTCTAAGACACACAGACCATCCTGAACGCTTTCGAAAATGGCCGAGAGGAAACGTTCGTTCTTTTCGAGTGCCAGTTTCTGTTCCACAAAAGGGGTGATATCCCGGGAAATCCCGATGATTCCGATGATTTCTCCCTGTTCGTTCTTCCAGGGAATCTTGGTGGTCGAGACCCAGTTTTCTCTTCCATCGGGCCAGGTCTCTTTTTCTTCCTTTCCGATCACCGGGGTTCCGGTAACCATAATGTGCTGCTCATCTTCAAAAGCTTCCCGGGCATGGGGTTCGGCGAAGAAATCGAAATCGGTTTTTCCCAGAAGTTCTTGAACGCTCTTCAGGTTGAAGTGTTCCACCAGAGAGCTACTGGCGTCCACGAAACGACTCTGGCGGTCTTTGATGTAGAGGTGGTCGGGAATATACCGGAGAAGAAAGGTGAGGAGGTTTCTGGTGTACTGGAGTTCCTGACGGGTTTTTTCTTCTTGCTGGAGATGGAGATACGCACTCGGAAAGAGGCTGACGGCTCCAGGGATGAAAAAGAGATTGTGGAGAGACATCCCCAGCACCCAGACTGACGTGGAAGTCACAACGCTCAAAAAATTACACCAGAAACCCAGGGCAATCAAGGTGGAACCCAGGGCGAAAAAGACGGAGAAACGGCTACGATTTAATTTCCAGAAGAGATAGAGAAAGAAGCATACGCCAGTGAGATAGAGGGAATCTTCGCTACGCCAGTCAATCTCGGTTGGGTGAAGAAACCAGAACCATAATAGCGTACAGAGCCCCAGAAGAGGGAAAACCACAAACAACAGATATCGCCGGGTGATAGCGCCGCTTTTATTCATCGCCATTTTTCTACCAATCCTGAGTGTACCTAAATTATAACCGAATTGGGGGGTTTTATCTACATAGGGAAGGATTGCTCGCCGACCGTTTTCGATTTCTTTGTGCCGTAGCCCTCTTTTTCTCTTCCAACTGCTTGTCGAGCGGGGTGTATCTTTATATAATACCTTAGCAATGCATATACTACTAGAAGGAGAATGGGAATACCCATGATTGAGATTGCCTTTCGGTCGATTACCAAGCGCTTCCCCTCTCATATTGTGGCCAACGACCGGGTTTCTTTTGAGGTGGAGAAGGGAACCGTGTACGCTCTTTTGGGGGAAAACGGAGCCGGAAAAAGTACCCTCATGAATATTCTCTATGGGCTCCTGCAGCCTGACGAAGGAGAGATATTTTTGCGGGGAAAGCCCCAGAAAATTTCTTCCCCAAAGGAGGCAATTGCGCTGGGAATTGGCATGGTGCACCAGCATTTCAGGTTGATAAACACCCATACCGTCTGTGAAAATGTGATTCTGGGTCTCCGTTCTGTCCCTTTCTTTTTTCCCGCCAAAAAGGCTCAACTGGAGGTGCGCGCCCTTTCGGAGAAGTACGGTCTTCGGGTGGATCCGAAAACCAGAATCTGGCAGTTATCTGCCGGAGAAAAGCAGAAAGTGGAAATTCTGAAAGCTCTCTACCGGAAGGCGGAGATTTTGATTCTGGATGAACCCACTGCGGTTCTTACTCCCCAGGAAGTGGAGGAGCTCTTTCGTACCCTGAAGGTCATGAAAGAAGAAGGCAAAACCTGCATTTTTATCACCCATAAATTGAATGAGGTGATGGCGATTGCCGACCGGGTAACGGTTATGCGTCAGGGGAAAGTCGTGAATACCCTCTCTCCGTCTTCGACTTCTCCGGAAGAACTGGCCAGGATGATGGTGGATAAGCCGGTCCTTTCGGTAGCGCCGAAAAAGAACGTTTCTTCGAGGGTGGTTTTGGAGCTTCAGGATGTCTGGGCAATAGGAGACAAGGATCTTCCGGCACTTTTAGATGTTACTCTTACGGTGAGGGCCGGAGAAATTGTGGGTGTAGCCGGTGTGGCCGGAAATGGGCAGAGGGAACTTGCTGAAGTCATTGTGGGTTTGCGGAAAGTCAAAAGGGGACGTATTTTCCTGGAGGGGACGGACATTACTGCTTTATCCCCTCGCGAAATTGCCGCTTTAGGAGTGGCCTATGTTCCTGAGGAACGCAACATCGGATTGATTGGGGAAATGAGCATAGCCGAAAACCTGATGCTGCGCGGGTATGCCGAACCGCCTTTTTCGCAGGGATTCTGGGTGAACTGGAATAAGGCTGAAGCTTACAGTGAGCGCCTGATCTCCCATTATCAGATTCATCCTCCTTTGATGGAAATGCCGGTACGGCTTCTTTCGGGGGGAAATCGCCAGCGGGTTATTCTGGCCCGGGAGCTGGAAAGAAAGCCGAAACTGGTGATTGCAGCCAATCCCACTGCCGGTCTGGATGTCCGGGGAGTGGAAGCCATCCATGAACTCCTGGTGAAAGCTCAGGAAGACGGTGCAGGCGTGCTCCTCATTTCAGGGGACCTGGACGAACTTTTGAAACTTTCCAATCGCATCGTGGTCTTTTTCCGGGGAGAAGTGGTGGGGAACCTGGAAAAAGAACGGTGGACCGAGGAAGACCGCCGTAACATTGGTTTGATGATGGGAGGTGTAAGGGTTTAGGTGGGGAAATTCCGCATTGAATTGTCTCTTCAACCAAAGACAACCTCGATTCTTTTCCTTTCCCTGGTTTCCATCGTTCTGGCGTTTCTCTGCAGTAGTTTGATTTTCTGGTTTTATCGTGTTTCGCCATGGGAAGCATATACGGTCTTTTTCCAGGGAGCTTTTGGAAGCTGGTATGCGCTTTCGGAGACCTTCAAACGGATGATTCCGCTTTTGCTGGTGGGAGTGGGGTTATCCCTGTCCTTTCGAGCACAGGTCCTGAACATCGGTGCCGAGGGTCAGATACTCCTCGGGGCAATTGCCGCAAGCTGGGTGGCACTTTTTTCGGGGGTACCTCCTTTTTTGATGCTTCCCTTCATGTTTATTCTGGGCTTTCTCGCCGGAGCAGGGTGGGCACTGGTGCCGGCCGTTTTGAAGGTTCGTTTTGCGGTGAATGAAGTCCTCTCCAGTCTCATGCTCAACTACGTGGCTTTTAATGTGGTGCTCTATCTCATCGGTGGTCCCTGGAAGGGGAAAGGGGTTCGTGGTTTTACCTATACCGATACTTTTCCTGAAGCGGGTTGGCTTGGTACCATCGGAGGAACCAGAGTTCCCTACTTCACCCTGGTGGTTGGTCTTTTGGTGGCCGTTATGGGATATTTTTTCCTCAAAAAAGCGACCCTGGGTTTTGAGTTACGAATTGTGGGAAGTAGTCCAAAGACAGCCCAACTTTTGGGTGTGAGCGAAGGGCGAATTACGCTCCTGGTCATGTTTCTCTCTGGAGGATTGGCCGGTTTTGCCGGGGTAGGGGAAGTGGCCGGGATTCATCATCTCTTACGACATCCGTCTCATATTTCCCTGGGTTACGGCTATACAGGGATCATCGTGGCCTGGTTGGCCCGGGCCAACCCCCTGGCGACCATCGTGACCGCTTTTCTCTTTGGGGCGCTCATTTCCGGGGGGGATGCACTCAAAGTGTCGCTGGGCATTCCCTTCCAGGTGGTCTCGGTGCTCAACGGTCTCATTCTCCTTTTTCTGATTTCCACCGAAATTTTAAGTCGTTACCGAATCGTGTGGAGTTCTTCCGGAGGGGTGGAAAATTGAACATTGAAGCCATCCTGGGAGTTTTCAATCGAGCCCTGGCCTATGGAACTCCTTTATTTTTGGCTACCTTGGGAGAAATTTATGCCGAGCGAGCCGGCATTTTGAATCTGGGTGTTGAAGGGATGATGATGGTGGGAGCGCTATCGGGGTTTGTGGTGGCTTACGCCACGGCAAACCCCTGGATGGGCGTGCTGGCCGGGGCTCTGGCGGGAGGAATTTTTTCTCTCATCCATGCTTTTGTGAGCATCACCCTGCGGGCGAATCAGACGGTTTCAGGGCTGGCGCTCACTCTTCTTGGAACCGGGATTGCCGGAACCCTGGGTCGAAGTTGGGAAGGGAAAACTCTGGTTGTCTCCATCCGGCCTTTTTCGGAAACTTTTTTCGCCAAGTTTCCTCCTCTGATGAGCATGATTTTCAAGGATACCGATGCGCTTATCCTGGGGGGTATCCTCGCGGCGGTGTTTCTCTGGTTTTTCCTCTTTAAGACCCGGCCGGGGCTTTTTTTGCGTTCCTGTGGAGAAAATCCTTCGGCCAGCGATACTCTGGGAGTAAACGTGTGGCGAGTTCGGTATCTGGCCACCTTTTTTGGTGGTATTATGGCCGGGATTGGGGGAGCCTACATTTCCGTTGCTTACCGCCCGGCCTGGTCTTCGGGGATGACCCAGGGAATGGGGTGGCTGGCGGTGGCACTCACCATTTTCTCTTTCTGGAATCCACTCTTTGCTCTGGTGGGGGCTTACCTTTTCGGGGCCCTCTTCCACCTGGCCTTTCGCCTGCAGGTATTTATCGCTCCGGAAATCCTGAACTCTTTACCGTATCTCTTTCCGGTAGTGGCTCTGGTCTTTGTTTCTCGTCTGGCTTTCCGCAAAAAAATCGGTGTTCCCGAAGCACTCGGCAAACCGTACCGGCGTGGGGAAACAGAGTAAGATATAATAAAGAAAAAAGGGGTGAAAGAAGTGGAGGGACCTTTGGAGCAATTGGCGGTCAAAACTATTCGTATGCTTGCCCTGGACACGGTGCAAAAAGCCAAGTCCGGGCATCCTGGTTTACCCTTAGGAGCAGCACCCATCGGGTACGTTCTTTTTCGGCGTTTCCTGAAGCACAACCCCAGGAATCCCCGGTGGTTTAATCGGGATCGTTTCATCCTTTCCGCCGGTCATGGGTCGGCCTTGCTCTATGCGCTGCTTTATCTGAGTGGCTACGAAGGGATTAGCCTTGAGGAGCTCAAGAATTTCAGACAGTGGGGGAGTCATACCCCCGGGCATCCGGAACGCTGTGTGAGCTGTGGTATTGAAACCACCACCGGTCCCCTGGGGCAGGGCTTCGCCACCGGTGTAGGGGTGGCGATCGCTGAAGCGCACCTGGCCGCCAGGTTCAACCGTCCCGGTTTTCCGGTTATCGATCACTATACCTACGCTCTGGTGAGTGATGGTGACCTGATGGAGGGCGTGGCTCAGGAAGCCGCTTCTCTGGCTGGTCATCTCCGGCTGGGGAAGCTCATTTATCTCTTCGACAGTAACAGGGTCAGTCTTTCCGGAGAGACCAGAGTCTGCTTTACCGAGGATGTGAAAAAGCATTTTGAGGCTTACGGCTGGCAGGTCCTGGAGGTTCGGGATGGAAACAATCTGGAAGAACTGGCTCAGGCGATCAAAGAAGCCAGAGAGGATAAAGAGCATCCTTCACTCATCGTGGTCTCCACCCATATCGGGTACGGTAGCCCCAAACAGAACACCTTTGAAGTGCACGGTGCGCCTTTGAAGCCGGAAGAGGTGGTGGAAACCAAAAAGTTCTTCGGTTGGCCTGTGGAATCGGAATTCTATGTTCCCGATGAGGTCCTTACCCACATGCGAGAAATAATCGGTGAAGGAGAGAAACAAGAAAGAGAGTGGCAGAATCTCTTTGAAGCGTATTCCCGGGAATTTCCGGAAGAAGCGGCCACCTTGCGGATGATGATGGCCGGAGAGCTTCCCACCGGCTGGGCGGATAATCTCCCTATCTTTGAACCCGCTGCTGGAGCCATGGCCACCCGTTCGGTAGGGGGGAAGATTCTGAACCTCCTGGCGGAGAAGGTTCCGGCACTCATCGGGGGTTCGGCCGACCTGGATCCTTCTACCAATACGGCTTTGAAGGGGAAAGGAAGTTTCCAGGCTCCCGGTAGCTGTCCTTCGGGGACCCAGGGGCTGGTGGACGGACCGCTGGGTTATGAAGGGCGAAACATTGCCTTTGGGGTGCGCGAGCATGCGATGGGAGCGATTTTAAACGGCATAGCCATCCATGGAGGGTTGATTCCCTTTGGAGCGACCTTCTTTGTGTTTTCCGATTACATGAGACCTGCGGTGCGGTTGGCTGCGCTTTCGCACTGCAAAGTGGTGTATGTGTGGACCCATGATTCCGTGGGCGTGGGCGAAGACGGTCCGACGCACCAGCCGGTGGAACATCTGATGAGTTTGAGAGCAATGCCCAATCTTATCCTCATCCGGCCGGCGGATGCCAACGAAACCCGGGAGGCCTGGAAGGTGGCTCTGGAGAGACAGGGTGGGCCGGTGGCCCTCATTCTGACCCGGCAAAATGTTCCGATTCTGGACCAGAATAAATACGGCAGAGCGGAAGGACTCAGAAAGGGTGCTTATATTCTGACTGACAATTCCGATGGAAATCCGGAGCTCATCATCATTGCTTCTGGTTCTGAAGTGCATGTGGCGCTGGAAACATACGAAAAACTGGTTGCTGAAGGGGTGAAAGTGCGGGTGGTGAGCATGCCCTCTTTCGAGCTCTTTGAGATGCAGCTAAAGGAATATCGGGATACGGTTTTGCCGCCTGCGGTGCGAAAACGCCTTGCCATCGAAGCGGGAGCCACGCTGGGATGGTATAAATATGTGGGTACGGAAGGAGAAGTAGTCGGTATCGACCGTTTTGGGGCTTCGGCGCCGGGGAAAGTGGTGTTAGAAAGGCTCGGTATCAGCGCCGAAAATCTTCTCTCTAAAGCGAAAGCACTACTTGGTAGATGAAAAAAGGCCCTCTTAACGGGGGGCCTTTTTATTGAGGGGGGAGAACACTATGAGTGAAAAAGTTATTCTCTGTTTTGGAGATTCTTTAACCTGGGGTTTTAATCCGGAGAGTGGGGAGCGCTACCCGCGCGAGAAACGCTGGACCTTTCTTCTGGAGAAGGAACTGGGAGAGGGGTGGCGGGTTATCGAAGAGGGTCTGAATGGACGAACCACCGGTTTTGACGACCCCATCGAAGGCGATAAAAACGGCCGACGGCACCTGCCGATTCTTTTGGAGTCACACCGTCCTCTGGATCTCGTGGTCATTATGCTGGGTACCAACGACCTCAAGGAACGTTTTCACCTTTCGGCGGCCAGTATTGCCCAGAGCGCAGGTGTGCTCGTCGATATAGTCTTGAAAAGTGGGGTAGGTGCAAGGGTCTTGCTCGTTTCTCCGCCACCTCTTCATGAGCTTACCGGACTCTCCGAAATCTGGGGTTTTACCGGTGGTCCGGAAAAGTCGAAGCAACTTGCTCAGTACTATGCGGGGATTGCCCGGTGGTATGGGTGCCACTTCTTCGATGCCGGGAAGGTGGTCAAAACGAGCACCATCGACGGAGTGCACTGGGAAGAGGAAGAGAACCGGAAGTTTGCCCAGGCCCTGGCAGGGGAAATTCGAGCGATTTTCAGCTAACCACTTTTTCGATTTCTTCCCGGGCGATCCGACAGAAGCGCACCACGTTCTCGGGGTTGTGACCGATGGTATGGTTGTCTTTCATGATGATCTCGACCACGCACCCCCGGGTGGCTTCTAAATCTTTCCGGAGTTCTTCCCGGATGAATGTTTCGTCGATCTGGGAAACGGCAAGATACGCAGGGTTGGGCTTGAGGGAAAAGATGTAGCGGTCTTCAAGATACTGAGCCATCTTTTCCCGGTTGGCCCAGGGAGAAACCGAGATGCGCCGGAGTTTTGGAAAGTGTTTTACGACTTCCCACCGCTTATCCAGGGGTTCACAGCAGCCGTAGCAGTTCAGCCCAAATCGCTCCAGGATGGGGTACTGATAGGGGAAGATAAAATCGGCAAAAACCTGGGGCGAAAGGCCCACGGTTTCCTGGCTTTCCGCAAATCCCCACATGTCCTGGGTGTGTACGTGAACTCCATCAAAGGAAGGCGAAGGAAGCTCATGGGTATAACCAAAACCGCCGGAACCCACGTAGGTCCCGTCATTGTTCAGGCTGAGGAGGTTATTGTCCTCCAGGAAGTCGAGTTTCTGGAGGTGACCATCGCGTAAGAATGCCATCAGGCGGTGGAGTTCCTGGGGATGGTCGTAGACGTCGTACATAATCTGCTCTAAACCTCGTAGGTTCACCAAAGTCCAGGTCATTCCCAGAGACCACCAGAAGGAACCTTTCAAACGTACCTGCAAGAAATCGCCAAAAATCTCTTCTGCCAGAGCTACAATTTTTTGGGTGCGCTCATAATCGATTTCGATTTTCGGAAAGTGCAGCTTATCCATGTCTCTATAGTCGGTGAGGGGGGCTTCCCAGCGGTACGATCCACCGGCTGTGCCACCGACTTTTCGCTCCCGCATTCCCCAGTCACCTTCGCTATAGAGGTAGGGGACATCGAAGCAGGGTTCGACCACTTTGTCATCCCCCATGGAACGTCCCCAGAAGATTTCTTTGCGGAGTTTCATTTCCCACTCTCGAGCCAGAAGTCCTTCGCAGCGGAGCATTTCCTGGGGAATGATCTCGTTCCATCCGTTCTCCGGATCGCAGAACACGATGGGGCGAATGGGTTTCAGGGCGTTGAGGGCGTACCAGAGTTTTCGTTTCTCTTCCTGGACTTCCTGCACCGCGATTTCCCACACTTCCTGCGCCAGTTCCTGAAGAATTTTGCGGTCTCTACCGTTCACCTCTAAAGGGAGCTCTTTCAGCTTTTCCCCCTCCATGACGGCTCTCGCCTGGTCGGTGACGCTACCCATCTTTTACCTCCCGTAATAGTTTTTCTTTTCATTATATGATTTTGTCAATGGATGGTAAAGCGTATTCACCGTGGACTCTATGGAAAGAACCGGTTTGCCAGGGTTCTCTTGTCAGGACGTGGTGTAGGGAGTATAATACAATTGACATGTGCATAGAGAAACCCAGGGGAGCTCCTGCGTGCGGAGCTGAGAGGAGAGCGGCAAGTTCTCGACCCATTGAACCTGATCTGGGTAATACCAGCGGAGGGAGATGGTTCATAAAATTCAACAGGCCGTCTACCTTCGAGTAGGCGGCTTTTTTGTTGAAGGGAGATGATGGATTTGGGTTCTTTTGGAAAACCTCTTTCCGATGTGGTGGTGAGTCAGCTCATTGTGAAACATTACTTCCAGGACCTGAGTGCCGCAATAGAATCGGAGGTTATCGTGGTGGGCGGTGGTCCTTCGGGACTGGTGTGTAGCTGGACCCTAGCAGAGAGAGGATACCGGGTAACGGTGCTGGATCGGAAACTCGCTCCGGGTGGTGGGATATGGGGTGGGGCGATGAGTTTCAACAAGGTGGTGCTCCAGAAAGAGGTAGCATGGATTCTTGAAGAGGCCGGGATTCCCTTCGTGGAAGATGGGGAGGCTCTGGTGGTATCGGCACTCCTTCTGGCCGGTCAGTTGATTGCCAGGGTGGCTTCCCATCCCCGGGTGAAGTTCTTCAATCTCCTTTCGGTGGTGGATCTCCACGCCGTGGAGGGAAAAATCACCGGGGTGGTGGTGCAGAATAGCGCCATTGAACTCCAGGGTTTACATGTGGATCCTCTGGTATTCCGCTCGCAGGCGGTGCTCGACGCCACAGGCCATGATGCCACGCTGGTGCACCTCTACGCCAAACGCACCGGTCTCAGTATGGTCCGGGAGTCTTTCATGAACGCCGAAAGGGGTGAAGAGGATGTGGTAGCCAACACTCAGATGGTGGCACCGGGACTTTTTGTATCGGGGATGGCGGCAAACAACGTCGGCGGTGGCCACCGGATGGGGCCGATATTTGGGGGGATGTTGCTTTCCGGTAAAAAAGCCGCGCAGCTCATCGATGAGTACCTGAAGAGTCAAGGGATGCAGGCATAGGAGGTGTTTTTCGATGACACAGCTTGAACGGGCTCGCCGAAAAGAAATCACTCCGGCGATGCAAAGAGTAGCAGAAAAAGAGGGCTTGGATCCCGAAATACTGCGCCAACGAATCGCCGAAGGCACCGTGGTGGTTCCGGCCAACAAAAACCACTCCAATCTTGACCCTTGTGGTATCGGTCAAGGGTTACGGACCAAGGTGAACGCCAATATCGGGACTTCTGAGGCGTATCCGGATATGATTCGAGAGTTGCGAAAACTCCAGCGAGCTATTGAAGCCGGTGCGGATACGGTGATGGATCTAAGCACCGGAGGGGACATTCGAGCATGCCGCCGGCAAATTCTCGCTCACAGTGAGCCTCCGGTGGGGACGGTGCCCCTTTATCAGGTGGCGGTGGAGGCGCAGCAACGGAGGGGCAGCATGGTGGCCTTCGATGGCGACGAGCTCTTCGAGGTGATTGAAGAGCATGCTCGAGATGGGGTTGACTTTTTTACCGTCCATTGCGGGGTGACTTACGACGTCGTAGAGCGTCTGCGTCGGGAAGGTCGCGTGACCGACATCGTAAGCCGCGGAGGGGCTCTCATGGTGGGATGGATGCTCCATCATCAAAGAGAAAACCCCCTCTATGCGGAGTACGACCGTTTGCTGGAGATTGCCCGTCGCTACGATGTCACCTTGAGCCTGGGTGACGGGCTGCGCCCCGGGTGTCTTCTGGACGCTACCGATCGAGCTCAGATTCAAGAGTTGATTGTGCTCGGGGAACTGGTGGAAAGAGCCTGGGAAGCCGGTGTCCAGGTGATGGTGGAGGGACCAGGTCATGTGCCGTTCAATCAGATCGAAGCGAACGTTCTTTTAGAGAAACGCCTCTGCCACGGAGCGCCCTTCTACGTCCTGGGGCCTCTGGTAACCGATGTGGCTCCGGGTTACGACCACATCGTGGCCGCCATCGGTGGCGCTGTGGCTGCATCTTTTGGAGCGGATTTTCTTTGCTATGTAACTCCTGCCGAACACCTGGGGTTACCCACCGAAGACGATGTGGCAGAGGGGGTGATTGCTGCCCGTATCGCCGCGCACGTAGCGGATCTTGTAAAGGGTGTTCCCGGGGCTCTGGAATGGGATAGAGCCATGGCAGAAGCTCGCAAGAATCTTGATTGGGAAAAACAGGTGCATCTGGCCATCGATTCCCGAAAGGCGAAACACCATCGGGCAATGTATAACCAGGTTTCCACCACTACCTGCTCGATGTGTGGGAGTTTCTGTGCCATGCAACTGGTGGGGAATTATTTGGGAAAAACTCCTGGTCGATGCTGAAGTGTGCGGACGAAGCGCCGGGACGCAACGTTTTCGAAGCACTTGGGTTTTCAAAGGGTAACAATCCCGAAAAGGTGGGTAACAACGTGGGTACACTTTTCGTTTCCAGGTGGGGTTCTTTCGGTTGCCAGGGAGAGAATTCAAATGGGCTGTTGCTTCGATGAGATAGTCTTATTACCTGGTCGTGCCTTTTCTTTTCGATGAATCTGTGCTTAAATGGTCATGGGAAGAACGCCTGGAGAGGTTGACGGGAAGTGAGTTTATCATGAATCAAAACGATGAAAGCAGAAATTTTGGACAGTTTTGGGCACCACCTTCGGAACTGACACCATCGAGCTTGCCACCGTATATTGACCATACTCTTTTAAAGCCTGATGCCTGTGTTTCTATGGTAGAAAAACTTTGTGAAGAAGCGATCCAGTATCGGTTTTGCGCGGTGTGCGTGAACCCCTTTTGGGTTCCCTTTTGTGCTCGAAAGCTTCAAGGAACAGGGATCAAGGTGTGTACGGTGGTCGGCTTCCCCCTGGGAGCCAACGAGAGCCGCACCAAAGCCTTTGAAACGCGAAACGCCATCGAAAATGGGGCAGATGAAATCGATATGGTCATCAATATTGGAGCCTTGAAGTCGCGGGATTTGCAAACCGTGGAAGAAGACCTCTTGGCGGTAAAGCGTGCCTGCCGTCCTGCCACCGTTACCAAGGCCATCATCGAGACCTGTCTTCTTTCGGACGAGGAAAAAGTGCTGGTTTCAGAGTTGATAAAAAGAGTTGGCTTTGATTTCGTGAAGACCTCTACCGGTTTTTCGAGCGGTGGAGCAACTGCGCATGACGTAGCGTTGATCCGGAGAACCGTAGGTCCCAAAATGGGGGTTAAAGCCTCGGGAGGGATTCGTACTTTTGAAGATGCTCGACTTATGATTCTCTCCGGAGCGACTCGTCTGGGAACCAGTTCTTCGGTAAAGATTGTGCTTGGATAGTTCAGGATCGAAAACAAGTGTTTCAAGAATGGGTTTGCGTGGTATGGAAAAACCGTACATCATGGCCATCGATCAGGGGACCACGGGCACCAGAGTAATTCTTGTCAACCACGATGGTGTGGTGGTTTCCAGCGCTTATCAAGAGATTGCTCAGACTTATCCCCATCCTGGATGGGTGGAGCATAACCCTCTCGAGTACTGGAATACCACCATGCAGTGTATTCAGGAAGCGATGGCAAAAGCAAAAATCGGTGTTTCTCAAATTGCCGGCATAGGGATTACCAACCAGCGGGAAACCACGGTAATCTGGGACAGAGATACGGGTCAACCGGTTTATAATGCCATTGTCTGGCAGTGTCGTCGTACCGCTCCGATTTGTGAAGAATTGAAGACCAGGGGTCTTGAAGAAAAGGTACGGGCCAGGACCGGTCTCACCATCGATGCCTATTTTTCGGCGACCAAAATCAAATGGATTCTGGACAATGTGCCCGGGGTCAGGGAGAAAATTCGAGAAGGAAAACTCCTCATGGGATGTATCGACTCCTGGCTCATATGGAAACTGAGCGGTGGACGTTTCCATGTCACCGATTACTCCAATGCTTCTCGGACCATGCTCTTTAACGTGCAGGAGCTTACCTGGGATGCAGAGCTTTTGGAGGCTCTAAAGATTCCTCAAGAAATTCTTCCAGAACCGAAGCCTTCCAGTGGAACCTTGGCTTTGACGGAGGGAAGTCTTTTTTGGGGAGCAGAGATACCCATTGCCGGCGTTGCCGGTGATCAGCAGGCTGCTCTGTTTGGCCAAGCCTGCTTTAAACCGGGAATGGCCAAGAATACCTATGGTACGGCTTTAGCTATGATGATGAATATCGGTGAGACGTTTATTCTCTCGCAGCACGGCCTGACCACCGACCTTGCCTGGGGTCTCGACGGGAAAACGGTGTATGCCCTGGAAGGGCTGGCCTTTATTGGTGGAGCAGCAGTGCAGTGGTTGCGTGACGGTCTTCACCTCATCGATCATGCAGCCGAGACTGAAGCTATTGCGCAAACCGTACCGGATACAGCCGGAGTGTATATTGTTCCCGCCTTTACCGGTTTGTGTGCTCCGTACTGGGATATGTATGCCAGAGGCACCATTGTGGGGATTACCCGCGGAACCACTCGAGCACACCTGGTCCGGGCTACCCTGGAATCTATGGCTTATCAGACCAGGGATGTTCTTGAGTCCATGGTGGCCGACTCTGGGTTTACTCTGGAATCACTTCGGGTTGACGGAGGGGCGGTCAGGAATGATTTTCTCATGCAGTTTCAGGCTGATATTCTGGGGGTTCCGGTAATTCGCCCGGTGGTAACCGAGATGGCTGCCATGGGGGCAGCATACCTGGCGGGACTGGGGGTAGGATTCTGGAAAGACCGGGAAGAAATCGCCACACAATGGAGAGTTGATCGAGTTTTTGAGCCGAAGATGAAAATGGAGCGACGGGAAGAACTCTATGATGGCTGGAAAAGAGCAGTGGAACGCTCTCGAGGATGGGCATTGGAGGTGGGCGAAAATAAATGACCATTTGGGTCGGGATTAAGGAGTAGATGTAACGGTATCCGATAAAAAAATGGAAGGAAAAGTGGCTATTGTTACGGGGGCGCTTCTGGGATAGGGGAAGCAACAGCGAAGATTTTTGCTGAAAATGGCTGTAAGGTTGCTTTGCTCGATATCGATGGTTCGCGCCTGGGAATGGTTTTACGGGACATCAGGACCGTGCAGGAGGATTGTTTTGGAACTTGCGGTGATGTAACCGAAGAAAGCACCGTGATTGGTTTTTTCCGGGAAGTGATGGAAAGATGGGGAAAACTCGATGTTCTGGTAAATAGCGCCGGGCGAGATTCTCTTTCTCCACCGGTTTCTGAAGTAACTCTTGAAGAATGGAATAGGACCATAGCGGTCAACCTGACAGGTGTATTCCTGTGCTGTCGGGAGGCTTTCCGGATGATGGAAAAACAACCCACTGGGGGCAGAATCATTAACCTGGGTTCTACTTCGGCGAAACTTGCCTCCAGCCCCGGGCACAGTCCTTACAGAGCTTCGAAGCATGGGATGATGGGATTCAGCGAAAATATACTCCTTGAGGGTGTCAAAAAAAATATCGCGGTGACGGTCGTCAACCCTTCGCATGTTAAAACTCCTATGACAGAGGTGATCGATAAAGGGATTTATGCGGAGGGTTTGCCGGCCTATCTCGAGGGATGGTTAGATCCGAAAGAAGCTGAGGAAGGAATTTATGCCAGTTGCATCGACGTCAAGTATGTAGCCGAAATCATTTTGTATATCGCTACCCTGCCTTCTGACATCACGATTCCGCAGTTTTCTGTTTATCCTACTCATAAAGCTCACCGGTACGGAATGAGAGCCTGAGGTTATATTTGCGGTCACCCTCCTGGGCAATTGGAGAGATTAATACGAGTGGATTTGGGATGGAGAAAACTACAAAAGATGGATTAGTTGCGTAGCATATTCGCCTGTAACAACATGGTAGAATAGTAAAAATATTCGAGGAGTGAGAGAGAATGACCCTCTATGAGCGTTTTGAGCGGGTAACCAGGAAATGGTGGTTTTACTTCCTTATTTTCATTGTCCAGTTTCTTCCTCCTTATCCTGTAAGTAGCGTAACCAGTTCTCAAGATTTCAATCGCCTGGTGGTAGAAATCCTCTCTCATGCTCTGGTTTTCTCCTGGGTATCCCTTTATCCGCTCTTTAAAGTGGTGCCTCTGGTTTTTCTCGTGCTTCTTTTCTTTTTCCCCAAAATCGGAGTTCTTTTCCACCCTTTTGTTGCTTTTCACTATCTTTTATTCGCTTTCTTGCAGAACTCGGCTTTTCTTGAAGGTCGAGGTTTTGCCATGCTCACCAGTAACGTGGTGATGATGACCCTGGTGGCGCTTGCTTTTTTTGGCGAAGCCTTTGCTCGAAAGAACACTTTTTCCTTTGGACGGATGAACTGGAAAAAGTGGCTCATGGTGGGGATAGCGATGTTCGCTTTCTGGTATCCCATCGACATAGGTACTTTTCGACCCAATTTTCAGCTTGCCTCTTTCTTCACCAACGTGGCCGGTCTCACTTTCTGCATGATGACTCCTTTTTACCTCATGATTCTCCTTCTCAGTTATCCGGGGGTAAACCTGGTAACCCTTCGCATCACAGGGCTTATAGGCGCAATTCTCGGCGGTTACAACTTTTTTCTCAACTTTATATTCGATTTCTCGAAATTCTGGTGGAACGGTGTTCTCCATTTGCCGCTCCTTTTTCTCTCCGTGTACGCCCTGATCCTTTCTTTGAGGCATGATTGAGAAAACCGACGGTTTTGTCTAAAATGTTTTGTGTTTCTACCAACTTTTCTGGGAGGTGATTCTGTGAAGCGAGGTGCTCTTTTGTTTCTGGTACTTCTCATGTGTTCGACTCTTGTGGGGGTCGTCGCTTCGGCCCAAGAGGTCAAGCTCAAGGCAGGGTTTATTTACGTTGGGCCCATTGGCGATCTGGGCTGGAGCCACGCCCATGATCAGGCCCGTCAGGTGCTTGAGAAAACCTACCCCTGGCTGGATACGCTCTACGTGGAGGCAGTCCCGGAGGGAGAAGTTGAAGGGGTCATCGACCGTCTGATCAACCAGGAAAAAGTGGATATCGTGGTAACCACCAGTTTTGGTTTCATGGATGGAACCTTGAACGCTGCCAAGCGGTATCCGGACAAGATTTTCTTTCACTGTTCAGGATTCAAGAGAGCACCGAATATGGCCACTTATATGGCCGATTTTCACCAGGTGTATTATCTGAACGGTCTTATGGCTGGGGCATTGACCAAATCCGGCAAAATCGGCTACGTGGGGACCTTCCCGATTCCGGAGCTGAAACGGCACATTAATGCCTTCACTCTGGGGGTGCGCCGGGTGAACCCCAATGCCGAAGTTCATGTCCGGTGGTTACAAACTGCCTGGTATGATCCCCAGGGCGCTAAGGAGGCTGCTGAAGCGCTCATTGCCGATGGGATCGATGTCCTCGCTTTCACCGAGGATTCGGCCACGGTGGTACAGGTAGCCGGAGAAAAAGGGCTTCCCAGTTTTGGCCATTACTCTCCTATGATGTCATTTGCTCCGAATACCTTGGTTTCTGGGCAACTGGTACACTGGGAAGCGATTTACCTGGACTTCTTTGCCAAAGTCTACGCCGGTCTCTACAACAGTAAAAACCTGGAGAACCTTGATTACTGGTGGCTTCTCGGAGACGGTGCGGTAGAACTTGGAGCTGATTTTGGGGTACCCATTAACCCGGCTTTTGAAGAACCGCTCCGGAATTACCTGGTGGATGACCCGGTGTACGGAAAAATCAGCGTGTATGACCTGGTTTTCAAGGTGCAGGAAGCCATGGCTGACCCCGAATATGCCTTCAGTCCCTTCACCGGACCGATCAAGGATCGGAAAGGGAACCTGCGAGTCCCGGCAGGAGTCCGCTTACCCCTTTATGACCTCATTACGATGGAATGGGCCGCAGAAGGTGTGGTGGGCCTCTGGCCAGGTGAACCAGAATAAGAAAGGGGGCGGTGTACGCCCCCCCTTCTTTCGGAGAAGACAACCATGTTTGAAAATTACTGGGCGTTTTTGAAGGAAGTTTTTGCCGAAGATCCCAAAATGATTTCCCATACCGAAGCTGTTTTTCAATTCGCCGAGGCGATTGCCGAGGACCTGGGGATCGTAGGCCCAAAACGGAGGATTATCGAGCTATCTGCTCTGCTCCATGATGTGGGTATCGTGGAAGCCTTTAAAAAATACGGTTCTCGCGAAGGGCAATACCAGCATATCGAGGGGCCACCTTTAGCCCGGAAAATTATGGAAAGAGAAGGCGAAACACCAGAAGTGATCGAACGGGTAACCTTTATCGTAGGTCACCACCATGATTTTTCCTGTGTGGATGACCTTGATTTTCAGGTTCTTATCGAGGCCGATATGCTGGTTAACCTCGAGGAAGAGAAACTCGCTGGCAAGGAACTTCTTCAATTTATCCAGAGTTTTTTAAAACCTCTAAAGGTCGGGAACTGGCTGAAAAAAAGTATTTATCCCCGATTTTGTGAAGGTATTTTTCGAGCGTAGTATAGAAAACATGTGATTTTGCATTTTCACCTTGGGTGATTATTCCAGAGGCGATAGCGCGTCTTTAGTTCGGTGTGCATAAAAGATAAAGGAGGCCGATCCCATGAAAAACTTTGAATACCATAATCCCACCCGGGTGTTCTTTGGAAAAGGAGAAACCGATCGAGTCGGTGAGGTCTGTGCGGAGCTGGGAAAAAAGATTCTCCTCGTCTATGGAAGTGGGAGCATCAAGAAGACTGGTCTTTACGATCGGGTGCTACAACGACTCCGAGAGAAAAACCTGGAGGTATTCGAAGTTTCTGGGATTCAACCCAATCCCCGCATCGATAAAGTCCG
>Ga0308390_1000419_pt1 | contig 30747 bp, 28 predicted proteins | sample Hotspr2Sample149_FD_202358 | JGI IMG/M metagenome (GOLD analysis project Ga0308390, IMG submission 202358) | Hot spring phototrophic mat microbial communities from Mushroom Spring, Yellowstone National Park, Wyoming, United States - 20040719_149 ...
GGGAACTCAATCCCGTTCAATTGGCTGCGTAAGGTGAGTTATTAAGAAGAGCAGTTCACAAAAAGCATTCGCTTCTGTTGGTTGGATTACTATTCAAACTAAACCTCTTGTAATAAGGAGAAGAAGGAAATGAAAAAGACAGTTACAATTTTTGCGTTCTTTATGGTTCTGGCGCTGCTGATGGCTTCCTGTGCTCCAGCGGCTCCCGCAACCCCGGCAGAGCCACAGGTGGTTGAGAAAACCGTTGTGGTAGAAAAAACCGTCGTAGTAGAAAAAGAAGCTCCCAAGACAGTTACCATTGGATATGGTGCGCCTGAGCTAAGCGGTGGTCAAGGCGTGATTATGAACGGTATGGTTACCGGCGCCAAAGGCAAGAACTGGGCTGTGGTGACCACAAATGCGAACTTTGATGCTGCTGCACAGGCAAACCAGATTGACTACTTCATCTCGCTGGGTGTGGATGCCATCGTGGTCGTGCCGGTAGATAGCCAGGCAATTTGCGCCTCAGTTCAAAAAGCCAAAGATGCGGGTATTCCTTTCTTCACCATTGACCGTGCACCAATTGGTTGCGAAATCAACATGACGGTGCAATCAGACAACTACATGGCTGGCAAGCAGTCTGGCGAAGCGATGGTCAAGCTGCTCACCGAAAAGTATGGCGAGCCAAAGGGTACTGTTCTGGAGTTGCAGGGCGATCTGGGTCAGAATGTGGCTCAATTGCGCGGTGCCGGCTTCAATGATGTAATGAAGAATTACCCCAACATTAAAGTTATTTCGAAACCGACCGAATGGAAGGCGGAGAAATTCTCACAGGCAACTCTGGACGTTGTCTCCACTGAGGCAGTAGACGGTATTTATATGCACTCTGACTGCGTCGGCACCAAGGTGGTACTGTCAGCTCTCGAGCAATTGGGTAAGAAGTTCAAAGCTGGCGAAGAAGGCCATATCTTCCTGACCGGTGTGGACGCCTGCCCCGACGCGGTGGCGGCAATTCGCGATGGCTATTCTGATCAGGCTTCCAGCCAGCCTCTGCCGGATTTCGGTGTCGTGATTGCAGATTACATCGAAAAAGTGCTTGACGGCGAACAAATCACTGAGGGTGATGTGATCAAAGAAGGCGCACTCTGGTCACCTGCCAAAATCGTCAAGAGTGATACCGGCTTCATGATGAACCTGGCAACCACCAGTGTGGACAAAACCAATGCTTCGGACCCTGCTTTGTGGGGAAACCAAGCGAAATAGATGGGGTGGGTTGTGCTATGGGCGGCAGTTATTGCCGTCCATAGCACCCCTTTCAGATTATAACCGCGAGTTTCATAAAAAGCGGTTTTTGGGCGAGGGTTGAATTGATGGATAGCAGCAGAGCGAACCGAGTTTTCCTTTTTGTCGTGGATAACTTGATCTGGGTTTTTGTGGTTGTTTCCCTGGTTGTATTTTCACTCATCTCAAAAAGTTTTTTCACGCCGTTTAATCTGGTCAACATTCTTTCGCGTGTGGCGCCGCTTGGGTTGTTGGTTATTGGGCAATCCTTTACTCTGATTACCGCAAACTTTGACTTGTCTTCAGAGTCGGCAATGGGTTTTACTGCTATGGTAGCAGCGCTGTTACTTGCCAGTCAGAAAAACGGTGGGTTGGGTTTGGAATGGAATCCTTTTGTTGGTATTCTGGTGATGCTTGCTGTAGGTGTACTCATCGGTTTACTTAATGGAGTGTTCATTACCCGTTTGGGGATGAACAATTTTATTATGACGGTTGCCATGCTGATGATTTTGCGCGGCGCAACGTATGCCATCTCGCCGGGAAAAAGTGTAAACTTTTTGCCAGAAACATTTAAGTGGTTAGGTGGGGGGGCTTTGTTTCGAGTGCCATTGGCGAATGGTAAAATGCTGGCTATTCCGGCGGCAATGTTCTTTTTGATTTTTGCTTTCCTAGTGGCTTTTGTTGTGACCAAATATACCCGTTTTGGGCGGAACATGTATGCCGTTGGGTCGAACCGCCAGGCGGCGGAGGCAGCAGGTATTGACGCCCGGCGTGTGATTCTTGTGGTCTATGTTATCAGTGGTTTTTGTGCAGCTCTGGCTGGTTTATTGGACGCCGGACGTATGGATAGCGCAACGCCGCGCACCGGCGCTGGGTTAATATTCCCTGTTCAGGCGGCGGCGGTTATCGGCGGTATCAGCCTGTTTGGTGGACGAGGCAATTTGATTGGCGCTTTTGGTGGTGTTTTACTCTGGGGTATTCTGGATACCGGTCTGAACATTGCCAAGGTCTCACCGTTCTGGATTGAGGTTAGCAGAGGTGCGCTTCTTTTGTTTGCCATGTTTATTGATGCGCTAAAAGTCAGTTACTTACGGAGGATTGCCATTCGTAAAGTGTTATCGGCAAGCCCAATTGGATTGAAGGATCCAATTCAACAACTTGAGTGAACATTATATTCAGGATGGATACGGGAATGGACACTTCGCAACCTGTTATTCTTGAGATGAAGGGGATTAGCAAAGCTTTTCCCGGTGTGCAGGCGTTGGAAAATGTAGACCTGATGGTTTATGGGGGCGAAATTCATGGATTGGTTGGCAAAAACGGTGCGGGAAAATCTACCTTGATGGCAATTCTGATGGGATTACATCAGATGGATAGCGGCACATTGGAGATTAACGGCCACCATTTTACTTCCATGACCCCTCATGAAGCGCTTGAAGCCGGGATTGCCTACGTACCACAGCAGGTGCGTATGATGGATAGCCTGACAGTCGCCGAGAACATTCTGGCGGGAAACTTGCCAGTTAATCGTTTAGGGTTGGTAGATTGGAAAGCAACCTATCAGGAAGCACAAGAACGTCTACACAAATTGGGGCTTGAATTAGACGTGCGCGAACGGGTGGAAGGTTTAGGTGTGGTGGAACAGACGATGCTTGCGATCGCCAAAGCCCTGTTTAGCAACGCAAAATTGATCATTCTTGATGAGCCAACGGCTGCTCTTTCGCGCGTGGATATAGACCGATTATTTGGTTTTGTGCGCTCGCTGAAGAAGATGGGAGTAGCATTTATCTACATTTCCCATCACCTGGAAGAAGTTTTTGAGATATGTGACCGTGTGACGGTGTTGCGCAATGGTCAACTGGTGGGAACTTACGTGGTCAGTGAGCTGGATATTCCCAGATTAATACGTTTCATGGTTGGCGAAGATATCCGCGATTATGAACGCTCAAGCAGTAAGCAGGACGAACCGGTGTTGGTTGTCAAAGGGTTAACCCGTCGGGGTCATTATGAGGATGTTAATCTTGTTGTTCACAAGGGTGAGGTGGTTGGTTTATCTGGTCTGGCGGGAAGCGGTGCCGCTTCTCTGGGAAGAGCGCTTTTTGGTTTGGAGCGGCGGGGGATCGGGGAAGTTTGGGTAAACGGCAGGCTGTTTACTGCGCGTGACCCTCGCCAGGCGCTTGATCAAGGTCTGGCATATCTGCCTCAGGATCGCTATCGTTTTGGCTTGGTAGGAAGCCGACCGGTTCGTGAAAATATCACCTATACGATTCTTCACCAGCTCTTAAATCCGGCTGGGTTGATCAGCTTTTTCAAAGAGAGAACGTTAGTGCAACGCTATATTAATGACTTAGGAGTGGTTTGTCCTTCACCGGAACAGAGGGTTAATTTATTGAGTGGTGGAAATCAGCAAAAGGTAGTCTTTGCTAAACTGGCTGCCACACGTCCGGCAGTTTTGGTGTTGCATGAACCAACTCAGGGCATTGATGTGCGGGCGAAAATTGATATTTATCGTATTGTTGATGAGCTTGCCCGGCAAGGGGTTGCTGTCTTGATCATCTCATCAGAGGTGCGCGAACTACTTGGGGTTTGTGACAGGATTCTGGTTATGTATAACGGCAAGATTACCGCGGAATTTAAGGCTGGAGAACCGGTCACTACACCAGAAAACATCCTGTTAACCATTGAAGGAGGCAATATCAATGAGCAAAAGCAAATGGATCCAGTTTATTCTTGACCGGATGATCTGGTTCATCTTGTTACTGGTTGTCCTCTTCTTCTGGCTGAGGGCAGGTGACAAGTTTTTGACCGGTATTAACCTGATCAACATTTTGTTACATGCCAGTGTTTTAGGTGTTTTGACCATTGGACAAACGATTTGTCTGCTGAGTGGAAACTTTGATTTGTCTGCAGAGGGTGCCGTTTCTCTGCTGACGGTTCTGGCAGCCTGGTTGATGTTGCCCTATCGAGAAATGACTCTGGCTCAGGCAGGTGGGATTGGTTGGGAACTTTCACCTTTCATTGTTATTCCAATCATTTTGATTCTAGGGACATTGATTGGTTGGATCAATGGCTTGTTGATCACTCGTTTGCGGATGAATAATTTTATCGTGACACTGGCGATGCAGCTCTTCCTGCGTGGTCTGGCATATGTGATTAGCCTGGGTGCAATTATGCCGGGAACACCAAAGGAATTTAACTGGCTGGGTGGGGGGCGGATTGGTGCCGTCCCGGTATCGGTGATTGTTACGATAGTGTTATTCCTTGGCTTTGAATTTTTCCTTAAGTATTCCCGCTTTGGACGAGAGCTTTACGCCGTAGGAGCAAACCGGGATGCTGCCCGGGCTTCTGGTTTCAAGCCGGCGCTCACCATTACCAAAGCCTACATGATTGGTGGTTTTATGGCTGGGCTGGCAAGCTGGATGTTGCTGGGGCGTCTGGAAGTTTCCGTGCCAACTTTGGGGGTGGGAATGACCCTGGAGACCGTTGCTTCGGCTGTGATTGGTGGCGTGGCGCTCTCTGGTGGGTCGGGCAGCATTATGGGAGCTTTTTCCGGTGTGTTGTTGCTCTCTGTTGTGGATACTGGACTGAATTTGATGGAGGTGGATCCTTTCTGGGTTACCGGGGTGCGAGGCTTGATTATCCTTGTGGCGCTTTTGCTGGAAGTGCAAAAATCTCGAATTCGAGTTGGCGCTATGACAGCTCGAACGAGCGCCTCAACGGGACCTGCTCCCAAATTATAAATCATATCTTTGAGTGTAGTCTGTTGATAACGCTGTGGGGTTTTTATTGAACTCACAGCGGATTTTTTCAGGAGGAAGATGATACTCTGTGTGACGCCGAACCCGGCAGTGGAACGTACCTGGATCATACCAGGATTGAAGCTGGGTGAGGTTTTTCGTGTTCAGGAATATATTGTGTTAGCCAGCGGAAAGGGGATTAATGTTGCTCGCGCAATGCGTATCCTGGGAGAAGAACCACTGTGTATGGGCTTGCTGGCAGGTAATACCGGGCGGTTAATCGAGAGCTTGGCTGAGCAGGAGGGTTTAAAAGGGAAATGGACGTGGATTGAGGGCGAATCCAGAGTGGCGGTGGTAATGGTGGATCCACAGAATCCCGAATGCGACGCCACGCTAATCAGTGAAGCAGGTCCCTCAATCACTGAAAATGATAGGCGTTGTTTTTCTGCTGAAATTTTAGACAATTCTACACAAGCAAAGCTGGTATGTTTTAGCGGTAGTTTCCCGCCGGGTACACCTATGGACGAGTTTGGGAATCTGATCCAGCAACTTGAAAGTGCCGGTAAGCCGGTTTGGGTGGACTGCGGCGGGGTAGGTCTGGCGATGGCGGTACAGTCTCAGGCAACGGGCATTAAAGTGAATATCAGTGAAGCTTCGTCTTTGGTGAAATTTCCGGTAAGCACTGTAAGCGATGCTGCTCAGGCTGGTGTTGTTTTGCGACGGCAAGGGGTCAAGTATGCCATGATCACGCTAGGCGAAGCAGGAGCAGTGCTTGTTTCGGAGGAAGGAGTCTGGTGGTCAAGTTCTCCAAAAATTGAGCGTCTTAGTTCGGTGGGCAGTGGTGATGCCTTTTTCGCTGGGTTCATCATACAGCTTGCTCATGGAGCGCAACCTGCAGAGGCTTTAAAGTTTGCAACGGCGGCTGGCGCAGCAAATGCGCTGTCTTTAGGCGGCGGGTTGCTTAAACGGGAAGATTTCAACGACGCCTTGGGTCAGGTAAAGGTTGAGAGAATAGTTTGAGTCGGCAAATTTTCTCGAGTCACATTCCTTCAAACGGAGAGCTTTTTCCCTCGAACGGATTGAGAAAGTTATATACAGGAAGGTCGGGAACGTGCACCGCATCAGGCAGGCTGAGCACCCAGCGAACTGCCTGAGCGATGACTTCAGGCGGTATCATACGTTCGAGCACCTGTTCAGTCAGGACTGCGGGTACTTCTCGCCACCAAGGGGTGTTGGTTGCAGCAGGCGAAATCAGATGTACATGGATGTTATATTTCTTAAGTTCAACTTCGAGTGCAGCAGTCAAGCCCTCAAGCCCCCACTTTGCAGAGCAGTAGGCTGTGCGGTTGTCTTCTCCAACCTTGCCTGCCAATGAGCCGATATTCACGATTCTCCCATCATTTTGCTTTTTCATGACGGGCGTAACTGCGCGGGCGAACAAAAAAGCGGCTTTCAGCGTGGTGTCCAGCGTCTGATCCCAGAACTCCTCGGTAGTGTTTTCGATGCTGGCAGGCGGGCCCCAGAAAGCGCTGTTTACCAGAATGTCAATGGAGCCAAATCGTTCGTAAGTCAACTTTGCGACGCTTTCTGCTACATCCCAATAGCGAATATCACCGTTGAATGTAATCGCTTGTGTGCCAAAAGAACAGACTTCGTCCAAGACGGATTGTAGTTTTTCGACCGATCGGGCTACCAGCGTCAATTGAACGCCAGCTTTAGCCAGTTCGTGAGCGATACAACGACCGATACCACCCGTTGCACCAGTGATAATAGCAGTTTTACCTTGAAGTTCCATTTTTTACTCCTGCAATAACAAAACCTGAGCCAGTACTTCATCTACAAAAAGGTGTGTAATTAGGCGCGAGCATAGAGCTCCGCGAACCGCCTTTGATTTTTCTATGCCTACAGCAACTGCCAGCACGTTTTTTGCCCGGCGAAGTTGATCCAGACTGACCCCCAGCAATCTTTCATTGAACTCAGTATCCAAAAACCTGCCTTGATCGTTGAAATAACGTGCGCATATGTCACCCACGGCTTCCCTTTCGATGAGATCCGAAAGATTTTCTTGTCCGATGTAAACTATCTGACCCTCCGCAGGGGGGACTGCACCAATCCCCACACAGGCAAAGGTAATACGCTCCCACCGCGTGCTAACGTCACTTGTACTGGGGTCTTGCAGCAAGGCATCGCGCAGCTCTTTGGAGCCGACCAACATAGGAACAAGAAGGAAGTAGGGAATACCATTGAACGCACGCGCAGCTTGCAGAACGATCTGGTTCAATTGCGTATAGGAACCTGTGTAACTGCTTTCTCCCAACAGCGGAATGACGTCTATACGGCGGGGTTTGCTTGGTGCAAGCAGATTCACAACTTCCAAGATTGTTCTTCCCCATGCCAGCCCCAGCACATCACCATCTTGTAAGTTTCGATCCAGATATTGCGCAGCGGCATTCCCCAAGGCTCTTCGGGTGAGCACACTGGAAAGGTGGGCGCTGGACACAACCTCAACGTGCTTAAGATGATAGCGTTCTTGCAATTTAAGAGCCAGACTTTGAAAGACGTTTTGGGGGTCACGAATTTGAATCTGCACGATACCCTGTTCGCGCGCTTTTTTGATATATAGCGCAATCAGGGAACGAGAAACGTTGAGACGGTCGGCAATTTCCTGCTGGGATAAATTCTCTTCGTAATACAGGTGAGCTACTTCTACCAATGTTGCAAGCTGATCCTGACGTTCGGTCATCACGTTACCCTTTCTGCACCCGATCAGGGAATGTTTAGCTGGAAACAAGAATCCCGCTTCGCAGGAACACGTCGGCAGCCGCACCGTAAAGCGCAGCATTGGCGAAGGATTCTTTAACAACGCGAAGGTCGCGTTTGGCTTCGGCGGTCATCAGGTAATCCCGAATACGGACACTGACTAACCCTACGAGGTCCGGACAAACCTGGATGATACCGCCGCCCATCACGATCATTTCCAAATCCAGCAGATTGACAACGCCTGACAGGTTGATGGCAACCAACCGGACGACGCGCTCAATAATCTCAACTGCGGCGGGATCTCCTTGGGCATAGGCTTGAAAAACCGCATGGGTGGTGACGCGTCCCCCTTGACTCAACTCTGCCAGCAATGGACTGTGACCAGCGTCTGCGGCTGCTTGACCGGCGCGGGCAATAGCGGGTCCTGCAACAAAAGTCTCAAAACAGCCGCGCTTTCCACACCCGCATGGGTAACCATGGATTTCGTCATAGGTTATGTGTCCAAAATTTCCAGCAAAGCCGTGATAGCCACCGTAGAGCCTGTCACCAAGATAAAGGTATCCGCCATAGCCGGTGCCGATTGTACACCAGACGAAGTATCGTGTTCCCTGCGCAACTCCCCAAAGATGTTCTGCCAGAGCGGCATCTCGCACGTCGGTTGCAGCATAAACTGGTAATTCAAATGCCTGCTGCACCATTTTGCCAAAGGGTACGTAGCGCCAATGCAAATTAGGGACCAGCACTGCTTCGCCAGTCTCTGTGTCAATATTACCGCATACGCTCAAACCAATACCTGCGAGTGCTCCAAATTCTTGAGCGGCTTTTTCTACAAATGGGCGCATGATCTCAATCAAGCCATCTGGCTGGGCAATTTTTCGGACGTCGAATGGAACCGGAGCTTTAACGATTTGCCCATGCAAATGTCCTTCGGAATCAATGATACCAAGATCAATTTTCGTACCGCCAATGTCTGCAGCAACGCAATAAGATTTTTGCTGGTTCATGGTTGCTCTCTTTGCAGATTAAGAATAGCGTTTCATCTCCGGCGTTTGTTAACACATTTATCTTTTGTTTGGCAGTAAAACAGGTTTTCCGTTTTGTTTGACAATAATTTGGGCAAACCCTCGTTTTTCAACAACTTCATAGTCGTGTCCTGCGCTGAGGTGGTATGCAGCGACGAAAACCAGCAGATCATCTCCAGTGTTGACTACCCGATGTGCCCACATAGGAGGGATGTGTGTGATAACGCCAGGTTTCCAGGGGACGGCGCGAAACTCGCCGTCCAGTGTGTCCAGGAGTAAGAATCCTTCTCCATGAACACAGTAATAAATTTCGGGCTGGTCATTGCGTTCGTGGATGTGTCCTTTAGTCATGTGATATTCGTTTCCCACCGTGCCGGGAAAGATACGCGTCACCCCCAATGCCATGTCGGATTTGCTGGTTTCGAAGGGATAGTAGCGAATCTCGTAGACCAGACGGTCACCGGAGCGGATGATTTCTTCCGCGGCTTGCTGGTCATGAAACATTTGCTTTAGATCGCTGACATAACGTGGTGTCAATTTTTTGCAGGGTGTGAAGATACCAGTCTGAGGATCAAATTCAACACTGATTGGGTAATCATTTTCTGCTAGCATCATTTTGCTCCGTAGATAAGTTTATTATATTGGGATTTGTTCGGGGTGGAGAGTGCTGATTGATTGATCAAGATCAGTAAGAAAACGGGCAACCTGTTCTCCATCTAATGCTCGATGATCGGCAGTGATCGTCAAATTCAGCATTTGTGCCGGGCGTCCACCGCCGCCCGGAAGTGCAACCCATCGTTGTTGGATTGCACCAACGCCCATGATGGCAACTTGAGGGGGATTGAGCAAGGGAACGAATTGAGAGATGCCATACATTCCCAAATTGCTGATGGTAAACGTGCCATCATGCAAATCGCTGGACAAAAGTGCGCCAGAACGCGTCCGTTGAGTTAAGTTATTAACATAGCTTGCAATTTGGGAAAGGGTCATTTTTTCCGCTTCTGGAATCACCGGTGCAATCAGCCCGCGTGATATTGCAACTGCCAGTGAAAGGTACACTGTGTCATACAGAAGGATGCTGTTTTCTTCAAAATGCGCATTGAGATAAGGATGTTTTTGTAACATTTGTACGACCAGATAGATGAGCAGCACCGTCACAGTAACATTTTCTACACGTGTGCGTAGTACATTTTGAGCCTGCAAAAGCGCATCAGCATTGATTTCCATTGAGACAGAGAATTGGGGAATTTGCTGGCTTGAGCTCATGTGTTGGGCGATTGCGCGCCGCATTTCAGTCAGTTCAATGCGCTGAAAAGACAAGCCTTCAGTGCCCGCAGGATGGGCGCGAGTTGCGGCATATCGCTCAACATCATCGGTGGTGATTCGTCTGTCAGGTGAGAGCGAGAAAATTTGTTCCACAGAGATTCCCAGTTCTGCTGCCCGCCGACGCGCTGCGGGTGAGATACGCCGGGGGATTTCCTGTGTTTCAGTGGCTAGTGTCTCATCTGGGGCAGACACCTTTTCTGGAGAGAGTGCTGGTGGGATGGTGTCGTGCTGGAATTCCTCGCCGGGTTTGCCGATGATAGCAACGACCTGCCCGATTGTTAGGTTTGTCCCCTCTGGGACAAGAATTTTGAGCAATATGCCATTGTCGGGTGATTCCAATGCTAGCGTGGCTTTGGCAGTCTCAAGCTCGGCGATGGTTTCACCCCGCTGCACCGGATCGCCTTCCTTCTTCAACCAGCTCGACAGGGTTGCTTCGGTAATTGCTTCACCAAGAATGGGGACGAGAACTTTGATTGCCATTTGTCCAGTTCCCTTAACTCACTGATCCGAAAGCACCTGAAGAATTGCTTGGGTAATGTCCTCTTCCTGCGGGATCACTGCTTTTTCACTTGCGGGTGCAAATGGAATGGGGGTATTTTTTGCCGCTACACATTTCACTGGAGCATCCAGGTAATCGAATAGATTGCCAGAGGCCCACGCTGCCAGTTCCGCACTCACACCTGCCCGGCTGACATCTTCGGAAACAATCACCACGCGATGGGTTTTGCGGATTGAAGCGGAGAGCGTTTCCTCGTCCAGCGGCACAAGCGTACGCGGGTCTATCACTTCAACTTCAATGCTCTGCTGCGCTAGTTTTGCTGCAACCGATAAAGAGCGGTGTACCATCAACGCAGTAGCGATTACAGTGACCCGGCTGCCGCTGCGTTTTATGTCCGCCTTGCCCAAAGGAATACAGTAAGGTTCTTCGGGGACGTAATATCCAACCGTGCCGACACTGCTGTCCGTCAAGGCACTTCCACCACCGGGAGAAGCAGCACCATAGAGCAGTTTATGTTCTAGGAAGAGCACTGGATTCTCATCCCGCATGGCACTGATCAGCAAGCCTTTTGCATCGTAAGGTGTTGAAGGAATGACCACTTTCATTCCGGGAGCATGCATGAACCAGGCTTCGGTGCTTTGTGAGTGTTGCGCACCGCGCCCAGTTGCTCCCTGTGGGGCACGGATCACCAGCGGGACATTGGTTTGTCCCCCGGACATCAAACGTATCTTAGCTGCTTGATTGACGATTTGATCCATGGCGCTGAAGAGAAAGTCGGCATATTGAAACTCCACCACAGGACGCAGCCCGGTAAGCGCTGCGCCGATGGCAACGCCCATGAAACCCTCTTCTGAAATTGGCGTGTCCCACACTCGCTCGGGCCCAAATTCTTCCAGTAATCCATGCGTAACGTGAAAGGCGCCGCCAAAGACTCCCACATCTTCGCCAATGATGATCACTCGCGAATCAAGGCGCATTTCCTGGCGCAGGGCTTCGTTAAGCGCCTCTACCATGTTAAGTTGTCGCATGGTTCACCTCCAGTGTGATGTATGGCAGGTAATCCTGTGGTTGTGCATCTTCGCTTTGCTCTGCAAAGGCAATTGCCTGGTCAATTTCCTCTTCCACACGCTTCTCAACCGCCGCAATTTTCGTTTCGGGTGCTATTTGACTTTCTATCAATGCCTGCCGTAGCCGTTGGATGGGATCCATTTTTTTCCAGGTTTCGACTTCTTCTGCCGGGCGATAGTGGGAGGATTCAAAACGCGCATGGCCGCGCATTCGGTACGTTATACACTCTAACAAAGTTGGTCCCTGTCCAGAACGGGCACGTTCTACCGCGTTGAATGCATTTCGATAAACTGCTGCGACATCGTTGCCGTCTACCTGAATACCCGGCATCCCATAGGCTGCCGCGCGGGAAGCCAGATTGGTCACCGCGGAAGACTTTTCTACCGTCATAGAAAGGGCGTACTGATTATTTTCGCAGACAAAAATGACTGGTAATTTCCATAATGCAGCCATGTTGGCGGCTTCATGGAAGACGCCTTTGTTAATGGCTCCATCCCCAAAGAAAGCAACGGCTACTTTTCCTGAATGCTGTACGTATGCGGATAATGCGGCACCAACCGCGATTGGGATGCCTGCTCCTACAATGGCAAAAGCCCCCAGCATACCGCGCGAGAAGTCGCATAGATGCATGGACCCTCCCATGCCCCGGCAGGACCCTGTGCGCTTGGCGAACATTTCTGCCATCATTTCGTTTACAGGAACCCCTTTGGCAATGCAATGTGCGTGACCGCGGTGTGTGCTGGTGATGTAATCGCCGGGTTGCAAGGCGCTGATCACACCAACAGCGACGGCTTCCTGTCCGGTCGCTTGATGCATGGTTCCGGGCATCGGGCGAGTCAGGAAAAGGTAATACAGTTTTTCTTCAAACTCGCGTGCCAGAAGCATACGGTAATACATCTCTAAGAGCAGGTCGTGATGGAGACCACTTAAGTTAAGGGGTGGGATGATCTCAGGGGGAGAAATCATACTTGTTCCTCCGTTTCTATGCCGATCACGCGCACTGGGAACGCTTCAGCACCAACTAGTTTGACCGGTAAAATGAATGTTTGAAAACGCTTGTTGATTAACGGAGCAAGGTTAGCCATATATTCAACCAGCGCAATACCGGCTCCAAGCAACGTCTCATGGTTGGGTTGTCCAGTTGAGGCGCTGCCATCCGGGTTGCGCACCTCAATACCAGATGTGTCCACTCCCATGACTTTGATCCCTAAGTTGACCAGCCAGGCAATTGCTTCGGTTGCAAACCAGGGACGGTAATGTTGTTTTTCAGTGCGGTAGCAGCGATCAAAGCCTGTATAAAAATAAACAATGTCCCCTTTTTGAATTCGGTTGCCTGCCACTTTCTGAAGGTCTGACAAGGGGATGCATTCATTATTACCCCAGCGAGAAATATCCAATACCAGCGCATCACCGATCAGAGATTCTAGAGGATAGCGGGCGGCATCCAGCCCATTTTGGAAATGGTGATAGGGAAACTCAATATGTGTGCCGACATGCGTGTTGAAGGTAACTTCAGAGATCACATACCACTGGTTTTCTGTACGTTGATATTGAGCAAATTGCTGCCATTGTTCGGTGAAACGGGTATCTATTTCAAGGCGGTATTCCTCTTGACCGGGAATAATGGTGTGTGAAAGATCGTGAATCCGTTGAATTCTCATGGGCTTCTTCTGTCCTAGCAAATGTTTAGTTCTTGAACCGTTGTTTGTGAATAGAAACGATCAATATCCTCTCGGTGACAATCTGCTGTCCCCTCCGTTAAAACGACTGCTGCGCCGGTTGCCGCTGCCCACTTTAGCGCAGAAGTCCAGTTGTCGCCCAGCGAAAGCCGCCATGCCAGCGCGGCTGATACCGCATCTCCTGCCCCAGCAGCGTTCACTGCTTTCTGTCGTGGCGGGAGCGCCAGAAAAGTGCCTTGAGCGGTAAGCGCTAGAACGCCATGTTCACCACAGGTGATGACCAGGTTAGGTATCTGCGTCGTTTGCTTGACTTCTGTCGCCTGACTCGCAAGTTCCTCAAGTGTTGCAGCGTTGGTCTGGAACGTGCGTTCAAATTCCTGCCAGTTCATCTTGAGAATCATTGGACGGGCGGGAATCGCCTGCAAGGCAGGCTCACCGGGACAGTCAATCAGAACAGGAACATGATGCTCTGCTGCGATCTTAATCACACGCTGGTAAAAATCCTTTGGCAGCCCTTCTGGCAGAGAACCGGCACCAATCACCCATTGTGCGTTTGCAACGTGACGCCTAAAACGGGTGAAGAAATCATCACAGGCTTGGGGAGGGACAGTGTAATTTCCGTAAATGATGTGACTGTGTCGATGGTGGAGTGTTTCGGCAATCACCAGCGCGACGCGCGTTTCACCTTCAACCCAGATCAGATCGTGACGAATGCCATATCGTTCCAGCAAATGCACCAATGTGCGCCCGGTTTCTCCGGCGACATAGCCAATTGTCAGGGTTTCAAGGCCTAATGCACGCAGAACAACGGCGGTATCGAAACCTTTGCCGCCGACGCTTTCAATAGTTTTAGAAGGTATCATGCGGCTGCCGGGAACGAATTGCTCAATGAAAAGAACCCGGTCAAGTGCAGAGTTGGGGTTGATGGTCAGATACATGTTGCATCCCCCTTTTGGAAACTACTGAAGCAGTTTCTGCGCCAAAACACACCATGCGTTCCAGTCAATCCGTTCCAACGCGTCCAATCCGGCAAATAAATCTTTCGCAGCGATAAAAATACCATGCCGTGGAACCAGAACAGCGGCTGCCTGTTTGCGAATGCGCTCTTCCTGATCACGCAGACCGGCAACGACATTGTCAGCGAGTTCCTGACTGTGTGCCGGGGCGGCGGGGACAACCTCAATAACACCGAATTTTTGTGTGTTCTCCATAATGGGCGGGATAGGTTTGCCAGCGGCACAAAATGGCAGCACATGAAACGGATGAGCATGGATCACCGCGCCAACGAACGGCATATTGCGATAGATGGAAAGATGGGCTTTGCCCTCACGCGAGAATAAGGGATTGCTGAACCACTCTGCATCCAGTGAACCGGAGAGGACGGCATCCGGTTCAAGTTGCCAGTGTTTCTGACTGCCGCTGTATTTGGGCGTGATATACAGTGTGTTGTTTTCGCAGGCACTAATGTTGCCGCCAGAAATATCTGTCAACCGACGCTCAAACATGCGCCGGGCGATATATACGATCTGTTCGGGAAGATCGGACATATGATTAAGCCTCCTGAGGGGTGGAGTATATAATTTTATCTAAGTATATCACATATATTGACAAAATACATTGACAATTGACAGCTTTTGAGGTTCTTGTTGTAAATCAGCAAACTGCCGCCAGTCCGGTGCGGGCAAGAAAATTCTGATAAGCTGCTTCCCAGCGGTCAACTTCCTGGGGGGCAAATTCATCCGTGTGAACAGAGCGGCGTATCAGTTCCCGCCCTTCTTCCAGGGAACGAATGAGCCCCAGAGCCTGCATTTGGACAAGGATATTTCCCAGCGTCGTGGCTTCTGCAGGTCCGGCAATGATCGGGGTATTGAGGATATTAGCAGTAAACTGGTTAAGCAGGCAGTTTTGGGAACCGCCGCCCATGATATGGACAATCGGCGCAGAATATCCAATCAGGCTGGTTGCACGATCATGGATCAGGCGATATTTGCAGGCGAGTGATTCAAGTACCACGCGTACGATTTCACCTTTGGTTTGTGGCACTCTCTGACCGGTATCCGCGCAGACTTGTTGAATTTTTGCCGGCATATCGCCGGGCAGTATAAAGTCCGGGTGGTCAGGGTCAATGAACGCCACGAATGGTTGGGATTCCATTGCCATATTGATCAGCTCCTGCCAGGAATACTCCCGCTCCCGGATCCGCCAGATGCGCTGCAATTCCTGTAAAAACCACATACTGAGGATGTTTTTCAAGAAGGTGATGGTGCCAAAAACGCCCCCCTCATTGGCAAAGTTGTATTCCAGTACCTGATCTGAGAAGAGCGGCTGATTCAATTCGCGGCCTAGTAAAGCCCAGGTGCCGGAACTGATGTAACCAAAATTGGGTTGCCGTGCAGGAACTGCGGCGACTGCAGCGGCAGTGTCGTGGGTGGCGGTGGCGATAACAGCAACGTTGTGCAATCCAACCTCTTCTGCCAGCGCCGCGCGGATATTGCCTAGCATTGTGCCCGGGGGGATCACTTCGGGGAAAAGCGTTTCTGGAAACCCCAGTCTTTGGATGACCGGAAAAGCCCAGTCGCCTGTTTGTGTGTTGAACAGTTGGGTGGTTGTGGCATTGGTGTACTCACAGGCTTTGACACCGGTCAGCCAGTAATTGATCAAGTCCGGGATGGTCAAAAAGGTGGCTGCAGATAAATAGGCGGGGTCGCTATTCAGCTTCATCGCCATTAGTTGAACAATACTGTTGATTTCCATGAACTGAACGCCTGTCTGGTAAAACAGATCCCTTTTACTGATCAATGAAAAGATTTCAGCGTAGACACCGCGGGTTTGCGGGTCTCTTGCGCAATAGGGGTTGCTAACCAGTTTTCCATAGCGGTCCAGCAGGGCAAAGTCCACGCCCCAGGTATCAATGGCAATACTGCGCAAATCGTTTCGGTGCAAATGTGCAACCCGAATCAGCCCTTCTTTGACTCCCTGATACAGGCTGAGCACGTTCCAGTGCCAGTGCCCCATTACCTCGATGGGACCATTGGGGAAGCGGTAAACCACTTCCAGAGAGATCTTTTCGCCGTCAAACGATGCCAGAGAACAACGTCCACCGGACGCGCCAATGTCCACAGCAAATAACTTGAGGGTATGGCTCATACAACCTCCTGAGCGGCACAAAGCGGTTCAGGAGCCGAACATCAACCTGCGCAGGAAACGCGAGGCGGCAATTGGGTCGCTTTGAGCAATCAACTCATTCCATTGGGTCAGCTCAACCTGATTTACCAGTTCATACAGTTTAAGCAGCCAGTTTGCACTTTCAGTTACCGAATCGGTGCCTTCGGTACGATAGGGAAACAGGTCCATGGAAAGCCAGCCCTGATAACCGGTGCGCTTCAGCCAGTAGAGCATTTCGATAAAATCAAAGAAATGGACTGAACCAAAGTTTAAGTCCCAGTCCCAGTCGGCGTAGTTATCGTTCAGATGCACATGGAACAATTTACCTTCCCGTTGGCTGAGTGCGACCACTTCCCCAAGGTTATCCCGGGCATACAATGAATGTCCTACATCAAATGTCAATCCAACATTAGGACGGTCAATATCCCTCAGTAACAGCAGGGTTTTGGTATAGTTGCTGAGGAATGAACGCGCCCGCGGCTCAAACGGCTTGAATTCCAATCCCAAACGAATCTGTGGATTGTGGTCGGCACATTTCTGCATACCGCTCACCCACCATTCGTACATTTTCTGGTAATCCACTTCAAAGAAATAGTCAAAACCGTCCTGACCGGGCCAGATGCCCACATAATCACAGCCTAGTTCGGCTGCCAGATCCATGACAGAACGGATGTGGTCTGCTGCCAGACTGCGCGTTTGCGCATCAGGCGCTCCCAGCGTGCCGCGCCACCATTCGGCTTCTCCCCACAGATTGGGGTTGACTGCACAAAGTTTCAGGTTGTGATGTTGGAGTGCATCCTGAATATCCTTTATATTCTGCGGGTTGAGATCGTCATCCTTACCGGCAGTGACCTCAATACCGCGGATGAAGCCTGCTTTGGCGACGAGTGCAATCCGCTCAACTGCGCTCGCCGCGCTTTTGCGGTAACCCCGGGTCATAAACCGATCAGCAGGGTTACCATAAACGCCAAGAATTGCAGCAATTTTGGGTGGATTCATATTTACTCCTCTGTAATTTTCAAATGACAATGACAAATGTTAGTCTTTCCAAAATTATAGACCTTTTTATGTGAAAAGGCAACTTGCTTTGTCGAGCAATGCTATTGGTCAGGTCTAACCGGAGGCCGGATGACAAAAGACCCTCCCGCAAGCAAATTCTGCGGGAGGGCCGGGGTGGAACCCACTGGTAAGAATTACGCTAGTTTTTTGACCTCTTTCAGCACATCCTCAGTGATGTTAAGCGTTTCGTCAATATCAGCGTCGGTGTGAGCGGCTGAGATTGAGTATTCCTCAAACCATCCGCTGCCCATTGGGATGACACCCTTGCTGAGCATCCCGTACCAGTATTCGCGCCACATAGCTTTATTGCATTGGTTTGCCTGGCGGTAGGTGTGCGGGATCTCGGGCACAAACTGGATGCCGCCTAGCGGTCCTTCATGGGTGACACAGGCTGGCAGCCCAAGCCGGTTGATGATCTCCTTCAGCCCTGCCGCATATTTCGCTCCCAGACGGTCCATTTCAGCATATTTTTCTTTTGTCAGCACTTTGGTGAGGCAGGCAAGCCCAGCGGCAGTGGTGAGCGGGTTGGCATTATAGGTGCCAAAATGCACCGCCGGACCCAGCGGCGAGATCAGGTTCATCAGGTCGCGCCGACCGCCAAAGGCGCCCAGCGGGGTACCACCGCCGATTGCTTTTGCCAGACAGACCAGATCCGGCTCAATGCCGTATTTTTCGCAGGCGCCGCCATAGGCAATGCGGCAGCCCACTTTGACCTCGTCAAAGATGAGCAGGACATTGTACTTGCGGGTCAACTCACGCACACCTTGCAGATAACCGGGGTCGGGTGGAATAACACCGCCGTTGGTCATGCAAGGTTCCAGAATAAAACAGGCAATTTCCCCTTCATGCTTTTTGAGCTGGTATTCCAGACTCTCCAGGTCGTTGAACTGGACAATGTAAGTGTGTCTGGTGGCGCCTTCGGGTATGCCGGCGCTTTCTACGATTGACGAGGGCATCCAGGGCGGTCCGGCAGGGACATTGGACGGCACAGCGCAGCTTACCATCAACACATCCGATGCGCCGTGATATGCCCCCTCGACTTTCAGCACCCCCATTTTTTGCGTGGCGGCACGCGCCAGCCGCACTGCGTACATGGTAGCTTCTACACCGGATTGGGTGAAGCGCAGCATTTCAATCACCGGATAGCGGCGTTGTATCTCTTCTGCCAGCTCGGTCGCTACCACTGCCGGCATCCCATATAGGGTGCCTTTCTTTGCCTGTTCGGCGATGGCTTCGGCAATCACCGGGTCGGCGTGCCCAGCAACCATGGCGGCGTAGCACATGCAATAATCTATGTATCGGTTGCCGTCCAGATCCCAGACGTAGGCGCCTTTGCTTTCTTTGACGTAGATGGGATACGGCGGCCAGAACTGAATGGCACTGCCCACGCCGCCGGGGATGATCGCCTGAGCGCGCTGGGCTGCCTTTGCCGAGGCGGGAGTGCGGGCGATATAGTCTTCGTAAAAACTCATGGTCAACCTCCTGATAGATAGGGTGAGAAACCGATTTTTGAAAGAGCCATTCTGCGGCTGAAACTCAACATCGCCGGATGCCAGAAGCGGCTCACCATGGATTGCCTGCCGTATGCGCTGACCGTCTGCTTCTCGCCTTTGTTTTTCCGTCAGCCGGCTTGCCGCTGGAGGGGGACATCCGTTTTTAGATTGTCAATGATGCGATTGGAAACCTGTCTGTTCAAAATATAGCATGTTGTGACGGAAAAGTAAATATATTTACAAAAATACGTCGAAAAACGACGTATTTTAAGTGAGTGTTTTTTTACCATAGATAAACCTGAATGAGCCATCTAACGAGGCAAGAATTGGATGGGTAGAGGGTGGAGTTTCTATCAGCCGCTTCGCTTTTTTGCATATTTTCTTTCCAGGGGAATGACGTCCTCAATGTCCAGCGCGCCCGCAGTGTAATTTTTCGCCTGTTTATTTTCCCGCTCACGCTATAATAGATGTATTCGGAGTGTTGATTCATTATTGCTGGCTGTGTGGATTGAACGGCAGGTTTTTGGTGGAGGTCGGGATGAAATTACTGGTCTATCGCAGTCTTTTCTTTCTTGCAGTGTTGGTCCTTTTTACAATATCCTGCCAACTGTTGACCCTGTTGACTTACCATTCCCCGTGTGGTCAATCGGTATTGTCACTTGCCGAAAGAAACTTCGAGATCAAACCGGCAAAAGCTGGCTACTCTGCACTGCCGAAAATTCAGCAGGATACCTCCAATACAGCCTATTGGGTAAAGGGAACGACCACCCGCTACGTATTCCTGCTCAGCCCGACGACGGAGAATCTCCTGCTAGGGTATGTCCTCAAAGGCGGAGAGCCAGCCCGCATTGCCTGGGCAAATTGCGATTCGGCGAGCTTTATCCTTGAAGCACCTCGCCAGGAAACTCTGGACGTTCCGGCTTTGCTGGATCAATCCAGCTCGGGCATCTCGGTTGTGATTCAGGGTGACCCTGCTGCTGCAGCATGGGTGATACAGGGGGAATTAGCCGGCGAGGAAATTCAAGCGGTCAGCACTCCAAAACCAGAGGATGTGCTGGCTGAAATTTCATTGCTGGGGACGGAGCTTTCACAGGATGGAACACTGCTAAAAGTCAGCGTATCTGTTGTGAATTTCGGGCAGAAAAGCCTGACTGTGACCAGCGGAGATGTTTCACTGCTGGCGGACGGGGTGACTACCATGCCGCTCGGCAGTGAACCTGCCCTGCCCCGAGAAATTGTTCCCGGCGCAACCGAGACATTTTCTTTCACCTTTGCGCGCCCCGCCGCATCGGAGGCGACACTGCGCATCTTCGACGCAGAATACCTGTTTACGAATTGATACCTTACTGTCCTAAAAAACAACCTGCACCGCGCGAGGCGGTGCAGGTGAATGGGGGGAGGAAGTAGCAAATTACTTGAGTTTGAAGTATGCAACCAATGAAGAGCCGTCCTGCGTGGACATGGTCACCCGATAGCATTTGCCTGCTGTGTTGGGCGTCTTCCAGTTAAAGATGAACTGTCCGCCTGTCCAATCGTAGCGTAGACTTGTGCCGCCTGTAGCCACAGTTTCGATTTCGTCTGCTATGGCAATTGTGTTGCAGGCTGTCAGGGCATAGGTCAGTGATTTAACGTATACCACGTCAGTCAATTCGGTTGGTCCAGCAAAGATCTCAAATTTTAGTGGGACGGTAGCGCCGTTCTTGACCGTGTTGTACACACCGTTCATGTCCACCGGTTGGTAGAAGCCTTTCAATGTCCATGCCAGCACGCTGTATGCACGGGTCTCTGCATAGCTGTTTCCAGCCATATCATAGGCAGTGGCGGTCATCGTGTGATTGCCGAGCGCGGCGCTGTAACCTGCTACGGTGCACCCGTTCGGACCGGAGAGCGCATCGGCGGCGTCACAAGTCGGCGCGGCGGGGACAAAGCCAAAGTAGTAGGTGGCGCCATCTTCTGGTCCGCCATTCCAGGTGAGGGTCGGAGCGGTGAGGTCAACATCAATATCGCTTACGCCAGCCGAAGCACTGTTGCCGGCGTTATCCATGGCGGCACCGGTGTGGCTCTGATCGGCGCCCTCGCCGAAGGTATATGGTGCAGTGCAGGAGGCAACGCCAGAGAGGGCATCTGCGCAGGTGTAGGTAACGGTCGGCGCACCAGAGGCGGTATTCCACCAGCCGCTTGCCGGGCGAGCCGGGCTGACCGCTGCGGAGATGGTCGGAGCGGTGAGGTCAACATCAATGTCGCTTATGCCAGCCGAGGCGCTGTTGCCGGCTTTGTCGTACACTGTCTGGCTGTAGGATTGATCTGCACCTTCGCCAAAGGTGTGATCCGCCGGGCAGTTCCCATCGAGACCGGAGAGCGTGTCGTTACAGGTGAAGCTTGCGGTCGGTGCACCAGAGGCGATATTCCACCAGCCGCCTGCCGGGCGAGCCGGGCTGACTGCCGCGGAGATGGTCGGAGCAGTCTTGTCAATATTGATACCGCTGATAGTGGCAGGATCGCTGACGTTGCCGGCTTTGTCGGTGCAGGCACCTGAGGCGGATTGGTCGGCGCCTTCAGCGCTCAAAACAACATCCGCATCGCAGAAGTCAATCCCGGAGAGTGCATCCGTGCCGCTGAAAGAAACGGTGACATCGGTGTTGTTCCAGCCGTTTGCATTGGCATCCGGTGTGCGGCTGGCAGAAGCGGTTGGAGCGGTCTTGTCAATGTTAATGCCGGTTTGCGTATCGGAAGCTGTATTGCCGGAGGTATCCTGACAGGTTCCGGTGGCGGACTGGTCGGCGCCTTCCGTTGAGATGGTTGCGCTTACCGTTTCGGATATCACTCCTACTGCATCTGAGCAGCTCCAGACAATGGTCACATCGCCGTTGTTCCAGCCGTTTGCGTTTGCCGGGGTGCGACTGAGCAGGGTGATGTTTGGCGGCGTGGTGTCCTGCACGGTTACCTTGAAACTGCCGCTGGAGGAATTGCCCACCACATCGGTCGCGGAGCAGTTGACGGTTGTCTCACCGAGCGGAAAAGTTGAGCCGGAAGCGGGGGAACAGCTCACCACCGGAGCTGGATCCACGGCATCGCTTGCCGTTGGGCTGAAGAAGACAATGGCGCCGGAAGCACTGGTGGCTTCGGCAGTCGTATCGCCCGGAAGCGATAGGGTCGGCGGGATAGTATCCACAATACTGTAAGTTGCCGAAGCGGTGGTGGTCAAGCCGCCGGTATCCGTGTAGGAACAGGTTACCGTCTGGGAACCAAGCCCATAGCTGGCGAGCGGACCGGTGACTGAGCCAATAACGGGTGAGACGGTTTGCGGTCCGTCTTCGGCATCGGTCACAGAACACCCTGCGGCGGGTACCGTGCCGAACTCATAGGGCGCGCCGCCGGTCACGCCGGTGACCGAGACCACTGGTGGGGTGTTGGGCGGTGGGGCAACAACAACTGTGAAGCGAGCAGTATCCATGTTGAATGATCCGTCAGTGTTATTGCTGACGATGCTGAACTCAATGTTAGCGCTGCCAGTTGCCACCGGGCTGACCGTGACAGCAGTGGTTAGATTGGCATTCACATTCTCACAGTTTGTAAAGGTGATCAGTGCCGGACTGACGCTCGCCACTGATGAATTGCTGGAGGTTACCTGAATAACCAGCTCTGTACCCCCAGTCAGGTTACAACCGTTTTTACCGTCCCCATTGCGTGTCACAATATATAAATCTACCTTCATGGATGAACCACCAACCGTTAGAGATACGGTTTCGTAGGCAGCATCCACGGATGCATCTGCATTGTTGGCTACGTCATCTGCCAGGGCGGTGATGGGGGCAATCATCAGGAACAAAACCATCACCATGGTAAATACTTTGAAAGTTTTGCTTTTCATGAACCAAAACTCCTTTCTCTGTTTATGAATTCAATCGGTATACATTGCACCTGAAAAATGTTTGCTTGTTGAGGTCTTTCTCAATGCCTTCCTGAGGTTTACTTTTGGCAGCCAGTGAAAAAGAAACCGACACAGCTTCGCCGGGCCGGTTTCGCTACTGGCTCCCGAATGACCTCCCCGGTTTTACCAACCGGTTAAGCGACCAAATCCGGTCATTCGATCATTGCCGCCAAAAATAAGTTGTTAGAAATGTGCTTACGTTTTCTGAATTTCCCTCCTTCTTTTTGCCTGGAACCCTCCCTAAAAGAACTTGCCTGTTGTGAAGAAATACGTGAATTTAGTACCGGGCTTCACCTCGCCTTAATCCATTTTACGATAAGCCAGAACCCGAATCAAGTAGTGGGGCAGTCTGGAAGTCTTGCAATTTGACAACTTTCTTCTTTCCCGGATGGCGGTTTCGTTGCGAGTATGGTGGGGGGGGATTGCTTTTCCAAGGGTATCTTGGGTTCTTGTTGCTGCTGAAGAGGCTCAATGTTTGCAGGTGGGGGCATCCCGAAATCCTAAAAACGACTATTCAACCGCAAGACTATCGTGTATAATCTCATCAGTGTAACAAGACTTAATTTATCCATAATACAACAGGTGGCCAATGATGAATGTGGTGATTGCTTTTGTGACCGGCTTGACCACCGGCGGGCTGAGCTGTCTGGCGGTGCAGGGCGGGCTGCTTGCCAGCTCGCTGGCGGCGCAGTTGGAGCAGGATGTTCAGCAACAGCGCCAGCCGCGCACTCGACGAGCGGCCGCCGCCGGCGCTTCCAAACCCGGGATGGCGGCGCCGATTCTGCTTTTTTTAGCCGCTAAACTGGCGGCGTACACTCTGCTGGGCTTTCTGATGGGACTGGCTGGCTCGGTTGTCCAGCTCAGTTCAAGCGGACGCGCAGTGCTGCAATTTGCCATTGGTATCTTTATGATCGGCAATGCTCTGCGTATGTTGAATGTACATCCTGTCTTCCGTTATTTTGCCTTTGAACCGCCCAAGATGTTAACGCGTTACCTGCGCCGCAAGGCAAAGCGTGATACCGGCTGGATGACCCCACTGGTACTGGGCGCGCTGACGGTACTCATCCCCTGCGGGGTGACGCAGTCCATGATGGCGCTGGCGGTTGCTACAGGCGACCCATTCTCCGGCGCGGCGGTTCTGTTCGCATTCACGCTGGGTGCCAGTCCGGTGTTCTTTGCTGTGGCATATTTCGCCACCCGTTTGGGATCGCGGCTGGAGCGGTCTTTCAACCGTCTGGTTGCCGTTACGGTGCTGGTATTGGGATTCGTGGCGATTGAGACCGGTCTCAACCTGATGGGGTCTCCGTACTCCATCAGCGCCCTGACACGCAGTCTGACCAGCGCGCCGGCAGTCACTGCTGAGGCGGCGCCGGATGGTGTGCAGGTGTTGAGTATTGATGTGAAAAACTACGGCTATATGCCGGAGGTGCTGGTCGCGGCTGCTGGCAGTCCTGTGAGGCTGGAGCTGAACACATGGAATACCCGTTCCTGCTCGCGGGCGTTTACTATCCCCGCGCTCAAAGTTGAAAAACTGTTGCCCGCCACCGGCACGGTGGTGATTGAGATTCCCCCCCAGCCTGCCGGTTCGGTGCTCCAATTCAGTTGTTCGATGGGGATGTATGGTGGCGTGATTCGCTTTAACTGATGGAGCAGACCATGACGCGCAAAATATTTCAAGTAGCTGATATGAACTGCCCGGCGTGCGCCATGCGGCTCGAAGCGATTGAGGATGAACTGCCCGGTATTCACCGGATTGATGCCAGTTATCACCGTCAGGAAATGGTGGTGGAGTTCGATGAAGCGCAGGTGAGCTTGGCGCAGATCCTTCAAGCGGTGGAGCAGAAGGGGTATCACCTGCTGGAAAAGGAAACCTGAGTTCGGGCGGTGCGTCAGAGGTGTAGGGGGGCTCTTTAGGGTTGGTTCTTCCCATTTACGGTGTTTCGGTGATGGTGGGGGTTTCTGTGGGCGTTGGGGTGGGTGACACTGTTGGGACGAGCGTTTCGGTTGGAGTTTCTGTTTCGGTTGGTGTCAGCGTTGTTGTAGGGGTGTGAGTCGCGCTGGGAGTACGGGTGCGCGTTGGTGTGCGCGTGCCGGTGGGAGTGCGCGTCGGGCGCGTGGGTGTACTGGTGCGAACGCGCGTTGCGGTGCGGGTTGGTGTGAGCGTGGCGGTTGGCGTCGTGGTTGGTGTGGGGGAGGTGGTTGCCTGAGCAATATAGGTTGTGACCAGCACGGAAGGCGGCGCCGGCGTGTTCAGGAAGTTTACAGCCGCTTCCAGCACCTGCGGCAGCCTTTCCGGGCGGGGCAGCAGAACAGGCAAGCCGCCTGCCCCGGACAGGTCCCATGCCTCAACATCCTGCGGTTCAAAGGTGAATGTCCCGATTCGCCCTGGCGCAGCCAGTTCCAGCGCCAACGGCACCAGCTCGAGCAGACCCGCTAAGGTCAGATTGGTTTCCACCCGCTTCCCGAAAATATCAAACAGATCCGCCAGGCGCACCAGATTGCCTCCCTGAACCAGACGTTCAAAGATTAACTGCGCTGCCTGTAGCTGACGCATATTGCGTGCATGTTCATCGGTGAGTGTGCGACTACGCACATAACACAGCGCCATTTCGCCGTCCAGATACTGCCTGCCGGCTTTCATGCCTTCACATAAATCCGGTTCGTCTTTTGGCAGCGTGATGGTCAATCCGCCCAGTTCATCAATAAATTCAGCAAAGTCGTTCTTATGCACTAGGAGATATTTTTCGGGACGCAGTCCAAAGTTGTATTCCAGCGCCAGCGAGAGCAGCTCGAAACCGCCCTGCGCGTAGGCGATATTCAGCCGCTGCATGGTGAAACCGGGCAGGTACACGAAAAGGTTAGGCGGGACGGAAAGCAGGCTGGCGCGCCGATTTTGCGAATTGAAAAGCAAAATCAGAATAGCATCCGTTCGCCCGATATGCGGGTAATCTCGATCCACTCCCAACAGGAGATAAACTTTTGTCCCCTGCGGAAGCGGTAAAAGACCATAGGGTGGTGGTATCGGGCGCGCCGGGGGCAGAATGGGCGGTGGGTATGCTTCCCATACTGGCAAAACACTTGGCATAGCGGAAGGTGTGGCGGAAGGCAACACAGGGGTGGCTGAGAGGGTGGCGGAGGGTTGTTCCGTCGCCGGCGTCTGCGGTGTGCTGAACCAGCAAGCGTTCAAAACGAACCAGCTGATCAGGGTGATTCCAGCGGCTCGCCGGATCAGGGATTGCCGGCAGGTGTTTGTTTTTGCCATATCCGACTTGATTATAGCGCACAACCGGAAGGAAAAATTTGCGCGTCTGAGATGTTTTGGGTATCATCATATACAAGGAGGTGCGCCATGTTCAAACTCACCTGGTACGGACATGCTACGCTTGCGCTGCAAAGCGGCGGCTATCACATTCTGGTTGATCCCTTCTTCAACGGTAACCCGCGCTCGCCGATTCGTGCGGATCAGGTTCTGGCGGATTTTATTCTGGTGACGCATGGACATAGTGATCATGTGGGTGATGCGGTGGCAATTGCCCGCCTTAGCGGGGCGTTGGTGATCAGTAATTATGAAATTTGCAACTGGCTTTCTGAGAAGGGCGTTAAGACCCATGCTCAGCATCTGGGCGGGGGCTATCATCATCCTTTTGGTTATCTCAAGTTAACCTTTGCCCTGCATGGTTCAGCGTTGCCCGATGGCACCTATGGCGGCAATCCGGCGGGTTTTCTGCTGACTACGCTGGAAGGCTGGAAGGTCTATCTTGCCGGAGATACCGGGCTTTTTGGCGATATGAAGCTAATTGGCGAGGAAGGGTTAGACCTGGCGGTGCTGCCAATCGGCGATAACTATACGATGGGTCCGGACGATGCATTGCGAGCGGTCAAACTCCTGCAACCCAGACATGTCATCCCGATTCATTTCAGCACCTTTGAGCTGATTCAACAGGACGCGCAGCTCTGGGCGCAGCGTGTTCAGGCGGAAAGCGACTCCCGCGTTCACATTCTCAACGTGGGCGAAAGTTTTGAGCTGTCATAGCCCCGGTTTGGTGGTTTTTTCTGACACTGGGACGGCAGCGTTCTGGCGCTGCCACTGCACGAGTACAACCGCCGCTAGAATCAGCCCACCGCCGAATATCTGGATAGCCGTCAGACCTTCGCCGAGCGTCAGGTAACCAAACAACGCGGCAAAGATGGCTTCTGTACCCATGATGAGTGCCGCGTCCCCAGGCGGGGCGAAGCGTTGGGCAATAACCTGAATGGTGTAGCCGAGCGCAACCGAAAAAAAGCCCGTGTAAGCGATCGCCCACCAGGCAGGGAACAAACCGCCGATGGTTTGCTGATCTGCAATCAGCCCAACACCCAGATTCAGTGCCCCACAGACTAGATATTGTCCAATAGCAAACTGCATGGCATCTACATGATGGACGATACGGCTGATCAGTACAATGTGAAATGCCCATATCACTGCTCCGAGCAGTTCCAGCCCGTCGCCGGGAGCAAGATGCAGTGTGCCGGGTGAGCTGAGCAGCTTTGCCCCTCCAGTTGCCAGCGCCGCGCCTAGCCAGACCTGCCAGGTCACTTTTTCACCCAGCGCCAGCAGCACCAGCGGTACGATAACAACATACAGGGTGGTGATAAAGCCCGCGTTGGCGGCGGTGGTCCAGTGCAATCCTGCCTGCTGCAGGGTACTGGCAAGAAAAAGAAAAACGCCCGCAGCAGCCATCCAGAGCCACTGTCTGCGTTCGGCTTTCCAGGGCAGGCGGCGAAAGATCAGCAACAACGCCAACCCAGCCAGTAGAAATCGTGCACCGTTGAAAAGAAACGGACCAACAAATTGCGCGGCAACGCGTTGGGCAGAAAAGGCACTGCCCCAGATCAACGAAGTGAGGAAAAGCAAAAGGTCAGCTTTGAGGCGCATAAGCCCCAAGCTTAACCGAAAAACTGCCTGAAGGGAAGGGACAAACGGCTAAAGCGGGCGTTTGATTTGTGCACGCATCACGAAGCGGTCCACTGCCCCAAAGCGGTATTTGTAGGTTTCATCGCCGCGCATGAAATCGAGCTCGTCAACCTGGTTTTCGCAAGCCCATCGAATCTGATATGCTAGCAGCACCCAGCCAGGTGAATACTCATGAAAGCGTGGATTGATGCCGGAGTTGTACACCCATAACTTGTTCAGATAGTTAAAACCGAGATAGGCGGCTGCCTTCTCCCCCCCAATGGTCAGAAAAGCCATGTGCAAACAATCTTTCTCAAAGGCGCATCGTGCGATGATCTTAAAATGCTCCCGCATTGGCGGGGTGAGAAAGGCAGCTTTTTCTGGCTCAAAGCTCATTAAGTTCATGAAGGCTTCAACTTCTCTGTCCAGCAGGTCCGCGTCTTTAACGAGATACCAACTCACTGGTACAGAGGAAGCTTGGGCGCGGCGCATTTTGCGGCGAATCTCGTGGCGTTGTTTTTTGTCAATCCCTGCCAGATAAGCCTCAAAGTTGCCGGGCAGCGGGATGTAAGGAGAATGCTGCAGGATTTGCTCTTCATATTGCCAGTCCAATGATTGCGCCGCTTCTTTCAGTGCTGGCAGCGTGGGCGAAGAATCGAGAATGTTATACAGGTCAAGCTGCTGCCAGTATGGTAATTCGGCAGAGTTGAGAAAGCTGAGCAGACCGTGACAAAATTCGGGTATATCCTCAGGCGAAGCCAGCAGATCGAGGTAATCGGAAACCTCAATCGAACCTACCAGATAGAGTGTCTCGACGCCTTTGGCACTACTGAGGAAGAGCGGCGCTGCGCCGACCAACTTGCCATCCTGCCGGGCGGTGATCAGCATTAGATCGCCGTCTTGCCATTCCCCGCCGCCCATCGTTTTCCACCAGGCACGCAGATACTCGTATCGTAGAAAAGGCACATGCGATGCGGTCCGATCCAACAGCGCATTCCATTCGTCCTCCAACTCATCAGGAAATATCTTTAGTAGCGCAAAATCCATTAATAACTTCCTGCAACTCACCTGTTATCTGACAGGATGATTTTTTTTGATTATACTGTCAATATAACTCTAAAATACAATGCTGTATAATCTGGGGTGACAAAGTTGTAGTTTTAAGATGTAGGTGACTGTTCCAAATTTGGTAGATATGCGTTGAAACCGCCAGATTTGGGGGATAACAAGGTTCCTGATCGCCAGATATGGCGGTTGTTGGTTAAGTTTACCAGTCTTGGAACAGTCACAGATGTAGTCAATTGATTAGTCGAGTGTGCTATAATTTAGATGATGCCCCAGTAGCTCAAACGGATAGAGCGAGGCTCTCCTAAGGCCGAGGTTGAGAGTTCGAATCCCTCCTGGGGCATTATTGTGATCATGGGAAGCATTTTCTGGTAAAAGCTAGTTTAGTTCCCTTGGAAGGTTCAAAAACTCTAATCTTAAACTTATTGTATTTTAAATGAAAGTTGCTATAATAAAAATTGATAAACGCTTGGGTGCCCCCCTCACCCCGGCGTTTATCGCTTTAAGGGGACAAGTTTAATAAGAAGAGAAGCTCATCTTTCTGGTACAATTGGCGCAATGTTTGAATTGATTTTTCTTGGTACATCTGCTTCTGCTCCTTCGCCCCGCCGCAGTTTGCCGGCTCAGGTGGTCAAACATGACGAGCATCGTTTTTTGATTGATTGCGGAGAAGGCACCCAACGTCAAATTTTGACTTCCGGTCTCGGGTTTAAACGGTTAAACCGCATCCTGATCACACACAGCCATCTGGATCATATTCTCGGGCTGGCAGGGTTGCTTTCAACGCTCATGCGCTGGGAGACGATGGAAGAACTGGAGATTTACGCTGGACCCAATTCGCTGGAACGCATCCGTGATTTGTTGTTTGGAGTTGTTCTACGCGGCGGTAATCCGCCGATGCCCATTCATCTGCGCCCGCTGAATGGCGGGGTCTTTTTTGAGGCTGAAGATTTCTCTGTTTCCGCCTTTCCAGTGGTTCATCGTGGAGCGGATTCTTATGGCTATGTTTTTCAGGAAAAAGGTCGGCGACCTTTTTTACCTGAGAAAGCTGAAGAACTGGACATTCCGCCTGGACCCTGGCGGCGCGAACTGGCTGCCGGTCAGCCCGTGACTCTACCCGATGGGCGGTGGATTGATCCTCAATGGGTATTGGGCGGGTATCGGCCGGGAACAAAACTGGTGCATGTGGGCGATGCGGGTGAGGTGGATAGTCTGGTGGAAGTTTGCAGGGATGCAGACACGCTGGTTATTGAAGCCACTTACCTGGAACAGGAGGCAGAAATGGCGCGCCAGTTTTCGCATCTGACGGCGCGCCAGGCGGCTGAGCTGGCATTGCGCGCCAACGTGCGTCAATTGATCCTGACTCATATTTCTCGCCGTTATCGCGAAAAGGACGTGCTTGCTGAAGCGCAGACGATTTTCGAAAACGTTACAGTGGCGCGCGATTTCGATGTGTTTGTGGTTAAGCACGAGGAATAAATCGCTACATGTGCGGTTTTCAAGTGGCGGGAAAGTTTAAGTTTGATTTTATTTCATTCCAGGAAGGTATTGAAAAACGAACACGAACTGCCGTATGTGGGTTAAGAAGGGACATTTTTCGTTATGACTTTTTCAACACCTTATCCTTACCAGAATTGTAAAAGGCAATGTATAAATAAATGGAGCACGACGTCATAAATGCGCGTCGCCACATCGTTTTTCTGATAAATATATGATCTATCCGTGGCCCAATAATGATCTTTCTTGTTCT
>Ga0308390_1000420_pt1 | contig 30727 bp, 25 predicted proteins | sample Hotspr2Sample149_FD_202358 | JGI IMG/M metagenome (GOLD analysis project Ga0308390, IMG submission 202358) | Hot spring phototrophic mat microbial communities from Mushroom Spring, Yellowstone National Park, Wyoming, United States - 20040719_149 ...
AAGGCAAAACGCACAAAGAAGCTGTAATTGCCGTTGGTAATAAACTCGTTCACCATATCTATTCTATGATTATTCATAACAGACCCTTTTCTCAAAATTATTCATAGTTGACTCATTTGTTAAAAATCTTTTTATGCTTTCAAGTATAAAATATTGGTCTTCTATTACAAGAATTTTTTTAACCACTATAAATAATTTAAGACAATTTAAAGAAAAATCAATATTAAGTTGAAAAAAAAATTTAACTTACTATTTTTATGATAAAAATGAAGCTTAAAAAAGAATTAAATGCCTTGGATGTTTTTAGCATTGTAGCTGGAGCAATGATATCATCTGGAATTTTTATTTTACCAGGACTTGCTTATGCTAAAACAGGACCTTCATTATTTCTCTCCTATTTTTTGTCAGGCTTGATAAATATAACTGTTTTATTGGCAGCAGTTGAATTAGTTACAGCTATGCCAAAAGCAGGTGCAGATTATTTCTTTATTATGCGGGGATTAGGACCTGCAATTGGCACTATAATGGGATTTTTAAGCTGGCTTTCTATAGCACTAAAATCATCATTCGCTTTAATTGGAATTGCTGAATTTGGAAATGTATATTTAAATCTAAATTTTCATATTGTTGGTTTAATATTTGCTACAATCTTTACAATTCTAAATATTATCGGTATAAAAGAAGCTGGTAGAACTCAGGTCTTTCTTACATTAACACTTCTTTTTATAATGTTTTTCTACATTTTAACAGGAATTTCAAAAATAAATATAAATTATTTTCATAACTTTGCACCAAGAGGAATTATACCTATATTTACAACAGCAGGTTTTGTTTTTGTAAGTTATGGCGGACTTATAAAGTCTTTAAGCATTGCTGAAGAAGTAAAAGACCCTAAAAAAAATATACCTTTGGGAATTTTAGGCGCTTTTTTCGTAGTTGTCACTGTTTATGTTTTAACCTCTTTCGTTGTAGTAGGAACCTTAGATGGTCCTAAATTAAAAAATTCACTTACTCCTCTTTCTGATTCTGCCTTCCAGTTTTTAGGCAAAAAAGGAATTGTTATTATTTCAATTGGCGCTTTTCTTGCTTTTGTTACTACCGCTAATGCCGGCATTATGGCTTCTGCACGAGCATTATACGCATTAAGTAAAGATAAACTTATTCCAAAAACCTTTGAAAAAATACATCCAAAATTTGGAACTCCTTATGTAACAATTATTATTACTTATATTTTTATTGTTATAACATTATTTATTAGATTAGAATCAATAGTTAAAGTAGCTTCAACTTTTACAATACTAAATTATATATTTATTAACCTCGCTTTTATTGTTATAAAAGAAAGTAAACTTATAAACTACAAACCCACTTTTAAAGCCCCACTCTATCCATTTTTGCCAATAATTGGTATTATAGGACTTATATTCATTTTAGCAGAAATGGGAAATGAAACTTTAATAGCATCATTAGTAATAATATCCATTTCAATTTTGATATATTTGTTTTTTGGCAGATTAAATGTAAATAGAGAATCCGCACTTATTTTACTTGTTTCAAAAATAACTTCAAAAGAATTAAAACACAGATTTTTAGAAGAAGAACTAAAAGAAATAATAAGAGAAAGTGAAAATATAAAAGAGGACGAAGTAGACAGAGTTTTTAAAAATAGCATAATTTTTGATTTAAAACAAAAAATAAATTATAGGACTTTATTTAAAATAATTTCAGAAGAAATTTCAAAAAGACTTAAAATTCCAAGCAAAGAAATTTATAATTTATTCTTAAAAAGAGAAAAAGAGAATAGCACTGTTATAAGCAGTAAAATTGCGATTCCTCATATAGTTATTAGAGGAAAAAATAAATTTATTCTAATTATAACCAGGGCACTTAAGGGAGTATATTTTTCAAAGAAATACCCTTCTGTTAATGCAATATTTTTTATAGTTGGCAGTAAGGATAAAAGAAATCTTCATTTAAAAACAATTGCAGCTATTGCTCAAATATGGCAATATTCAGATTTTGAAAAGAAATGGAGCTTAGCCAAAAATAACGAAGATATAAAAGATTTATTGTTGCTCTCGGAAAGAAAAAGAGAATTATAATAATTTTATTTAAAAGACTCATTGAAACGAACTATCTTTTCAATAGTTCTTATTTTTTTATTTGGGAATTTATAATTTTTTTCATCATAGAAACCTAAAGTAATTAAATTTACTATTTTATAACTTCTTGGTATTTTCAAGAATTTTCTAACATTTTTATAATTAAACCATCCTATGTAACAACTACCCAGACCTAATTCAGTCGCCTGTAAAACTAAATGTTCACAAGCAATTCCAATATCAATATAATGAAAATCCGTTTTTTGAAACAAGGCACCAAGTTTATGAGTTATAAAATCTAATTTAGCCAAAACAACAATTATTACAGGAGCAGAAAAAGCCCATTTAGTTACAGAATAAATTCCACTGAAAGCAATTTTTTTAAATTTAGAAAGAATTTCAAAGTCATCAATAATAATAAATCTCCAAGGTTGCTTATTTTCAGCTGAAGGAGCAAGTTGCGAAGCTTCTATACATTTTAAAATTAAATTTCTTGGAACAGGTTTTTCTAAATATTTCCTAATACTTCGCCTTTTTTTGCATAAGTCTAAAAAATTTTTTAACATTATTCAAAATATACAAATTATTTATATTTTTTCCACTTAACTTTGTTTATTTTTGCATCTCTTTCTATTTTTTCATTTTTTCTTACCAGTATTAGATACTTAAAGCCCCTTAAGAAAAAGTTGAATTTTTTAGCACGATAATGCCATATTTTTGTATTTGAACTCTGATTCCTTCTTGCTACGCAAATTATATCTATGGGTTCAAATCCAATTTTATCAACTAACATTTGATAAATTTTAAAACCGACAGGGGTAAATTTCCTTTTTACCCATTGGTCACCAATTAACCATCCTAATACTTTACCAGGCTTTAAAATTCTATAAATTTCCTTTCCAACTTTTTCTAATTCCTCATAAAATTGAGGGTCCTCAGCAGAAATTTTACCAATGTCAGCTGGGTCATCAGAATAACTAACATTATCACCATAAGGGGAATCTATAAAAACCATATCTACTGAATTATCAGGAAGTGGAATTTTTCTTGAATCATTTTTTATAACTTTCGGATGCTGTGGATTTATATCATAACCAATAACTCTTCTATTTTCTTCTTCACAAACATCAATTGTTGTTCCACTACCAGCCATTGGGTCAACTACCAAATCTCCAGGTTTTGTATACCTTTGCAACATATTCCAAATTATAAAAGCAGGAGTAACTCCTTGAAATTTATTGTTACCTTTAGGTTTTTTACCATAACTTTGCTTTGGATAATCCCAAAGTGTTGTGGTCTCAAAAGGTGGTTTATCATCTTCATTTGCTATTTTTTCTTTTTCATTCTCTTTGGACTTTTCAATTAAAACCAATTGTTTTTCTTTATATTTTTCGCTCATATATCAACCTTTTTAAATCATCTATAAATTTATCAAATTTTTTAACTTTGTCACTTTCTTCAATTTCTTCCTCAGTCATAATATAACTTCCATCTGTATCTATTTCAACAATTGCTCTGCCCTTTTTAGCAGGAATTCTTTTGCTTAAAGTCTTGTCTTCATCTGGTGTAATAAAGAAAACCTTTATATTTTTTGTAACTTTATCCTGACTAAGTTTTATTTTCCAATATCCTGTTTGTGCAATTCTTTCTCTTAATGTAACTTTACTTGAAATAACAGCAATAACTTCACAATTTTTCGGCGAATAAATAATTATATCAACATCTGGCAAATGGGCTCCAAATTCACCATAATCAATTAAAAGATTTCTCTTTACTCTATTTAATTCTTCTGAAAGATTTTTACTATTAGTTTTTTCTAAAGTATTTCCATCAATTATTTTTTATTTTTAAGCCTAACTTTTCAATTTCATCTTTTATTATATAAATAACAAGTTTTTCTAATTTTTTCCTTTTAAATGCACGCAAGGATTATTTATGGTCTTTATTTGGAGTTGGAGATTTTTCCAAATCTCTTTTATGTAATTCTTTTGCTTCTTTTAATAATTCGGAAATATATTTAAATGCTTGCTCACCATATTTTCTTTTTTTAAGTTTATAAAGTTCAATTAAATCTTGAAAATTCATAAATAGGAAAAAACGGAGAGAGAGGGATTTGAACCCCCGGAGGGCTTTTGAAACCCTCAGCGGTTTTCAAGACCGCCGCCTTAATCCACTCGGCCATCTCTCCTTTTTTATAAATTGGCGGTGGAGGGACTTGAACCCCCGACACAGCGGATATGAGCCGCTTGCTCTAAACCAACTGAGCTACACCGCCTTCTATAATAAAGCCAGCTGGGGCTCAAATTTTTTAAATGGGCTACGACTTCTAAAAGTCGCGCTCACAGGCTTTATAAGCCTTAACACGAGCTCACCAGCTGGCTTTTTTCTGACTTTTAATCCTGATACACACCAATTATTAAACGCTTGCTATGAGCTATCTATGTTTTGATATTTTATTTACGGACCGGTCAGGACGCCTAAATTTTTTAACACGGGCTCAAAAATGGCCCATAAGGCTTTTTAGGCCTTAAACAGAGGCAATCCGACCGGTCCTTAACTATTATCGGATATAAAGAACTAAATTTTTATAATAAAGCCAGCTGGGGCTCAAATTTTTTAAACGGGCTACGACTTCTAAAAGTCGCGCTCACAGGCTTTATAAGCCTTAACACGAGCTCACCAGCTGGCTTTTTTCTTTAGCGGGGGCAGGACTCGAACCTGCGACCTTCGGGTTATGAGCCCGACATGCTACCTCTGCACTACCCCGCGCCCTTTTCTTATTTATTTTAATCACTTTTTTTTCAATTGTCAAGCTATAAATTTTTTTGTCTTCCCTCTTTTCTAAAAGTTGTTAAAATTTTATAATCATGCCGTTTGACTTCTGAATTATTTAGTATATATTTAATTTCAAATGAATTATAAGAAATTCTTATTTTTTTTGTCTCTTAATTTTATTTTTTTATGCGTTTCTCAAAAACCAGGTGTTTATAAAAAAGATTACAATTTTAACAAAATAAAAAAAATATTAGTTCTTTCATTTTCTGCACCTGAAGGTTATAGCAATGTGGGCGATATAATCTCTGATGTTTTTGTCCAAAAACTTTTAGAAAAAGGTTATGAAGTCTATGGCAGAGAAATTGTTAAAGGTGAATCAGATTTTGAAAAAATAAAAGAAATTGCAAAGTCAAAAAATATTGATGTCATAATTTCCGGCTCAATTTATAAATATTCTGTTGAAAAAAAAATTAGTCTGCTACCTAAAAAAGAAAAAGAATTTTTTTATAGCAATAACACAAATACTAAAATTTCTATAAAAGAAGGTGAAAAAGAAATAATTGTAAGTGAAGGCAGAGTCTATGGCTTTGATGCAGGACTTCCTTATGAAATTGAAGCAACCTTTGGAGTAATTTGTAAAATGATAGATGTTAATACCTCTGAAGTGATATGGAGTTCTAAAAAAGAAACAACCGCCTTTTCAATAGATGATGCAATAGAAACAGGAATTAAGTCAATAATTAAATCTATGCCAGAACCTATAAATAATTAAACTAAATTTGAAAGGAGTAAAAAAATATGAAAGAAATGAAACTTGAATTTACAAATTTAAAAATTCAATATAAAAAGCTTGAAAATGAAATAATCGCAGCCTTAAAAGAAGTAATGGAAAGTTCTGCTTTTATAAATGGACCACAAGTTAAAAAATTTGAAGAAGAACTCGCAAATTATTGTGGAACTAAATTTGCAATTGGGGTTTCTTCTGGAACAGATGCCTTGCTTCTTTCTCTTATGGCTATTGATGTTCAACCACGTGACGAGGTAATTACAACACCTTTTACTTTTATTGCTACTGCTGAGGTAATAGCTCTTTTAAAAGCTAAACCAGTTTTCGTTGATATTGATGAAAAAACTTATAACATAGATGTTTCAAAAATAGAAGAAAAAATTACAAATAAAACAAAAGCTATAATTCCCGTTCATCTTTATGGTCAGATGGCTGATATGGATGAAATAATGAATTTAGCTAAGAAATATAATTTATATGTAATTGAAGATTCTGCCCAGGCAATTGGAGCTTTATATAAAGGCAAAAAGGCAGGAAGTATTGGAGATTTAGGATCTTTTAGTTTTTTCCCTGCTAAAAATTTAGGTTGCTATGGTGACGGAGGCGCAGTCGTCACTAATAATAAAGAATTAGCTGATAAAATTTATAAACTACGACAGCATGGCTCTGAAAAAAGATATGAACATTTGTTAATTGGAACAAATGCACGATTGGATACAATGCAGGCTGCAATCCTTTTAGTAAAAATTAAATACCTTGATAATTGGATTGAAAATAGAATTAAACTCGCAAATAATTATACAAAAAATTTAAAAGATTTGGTTATAACACCTTATGTAAAAAATAATTTAAAACATGTTTTCAATCAATATACTATACGAACAAAAGATAGAGACGAACTTATAAAATTTTTAAATGAAAATGGAATACCAACAGCTGTTCATTATCCCAAACCTTTACATTTGCAAACTGCATTTAAATATCTTAATTACAGAGAAGGTGACTTCCCAATAAGCGAAACCATTTCTAAAGAAGTCCTTTCTCTTCCAATGTATCCGGAAATGTCTGAAAACGAACAAAAACTTGTTATTGATACAATTCGTAATTTTTATGAAAAAAAATAAAATAAGCACAGTTATAATAACCTGCAATGAAGAAAAAAATATAAAAGAATGTATTGAAACTGTTTTATTTAGTGATGAAATTATAATTGTTGATTCTTATAGCCAAGATAAAACTATTTCAATATGTAAAAAATATTATCCAAAATTGAAAATATTTCAAAGGAAATGGGATAATTATTCAAATCAAAAAAATTTTGGAATAAATAAGGCAAAAGGGGAATGGATTTTAAGTATAGATGCCGATGAAAGGGTTACTGAAGAATTAAAAAAAGAAATATTAAGCGCAATAAATAACAAAGAATTTAATGGTTTTTATATTCCGCGTAAAAATTTTTATTTTGAAAAATTTATAAGATGGGGTGGAAATTACCCAGATTACCAATTGAGACTTTTTAGAAAAAATTACGGTAAATTTAAAAATATCCCAATTCACGAAGGCGTTGAAGTAAAAGGAAAAATCGGAAAACTTAAAAACCCTTTAATTCATTTAACTTATAGAAGCATTGACGACTACTTTAAAAAATTTATAAAATATACAGAACTTGAAAAAGAATTATTAATCATAAAAAATGTTAAAATAAATCTTTTCACTTTCTTATACTATTTTATAATTTTGCCATTAAAAAAATTTATTTCCCGTTTTATATTTAAACTCGGATTCTTGGATGGCATAGAAGGTTTGATTGTTTTAAAACTTAATAATCTTACAAAGATGATTTCATTTTATAAATATTATTTATGGAAAAAAAATAATGGAAAAATATGACCTTATAGTAATAGGAGCAGGACCTGCAGGTTATACTTCTGCAATTGGGGCTGGAAAATTACAAAAAAATGTTTTGATAATTGAAAAAGATAAATTAGGAGGCGTGTGCTTAAACGAAGGTTGTATTCCAACAAAAACTTTTTATAATTTTGCAAAAATTATTTACAATTTAAAAAAATTTAATATAAAATATGAAATTGATAAAAAAAATCTTCTAAAAGAAATTATTGAATATAAAAATAATGTGGTTAAAAATTCTGTTGAAGGTATTAAATTCCTTTTTAAAAAGAATAATGTTCAATTTTTGCAGGCTGAAGCTATTTTAAAATTAAATCAAAATGATTTAATAATAAACGCAAATTCTAAAAATTTTACAGCAGACTATGTTATAATTGCAACAGGCTCAAATCCTGTTAAACTATTTAATAACGAAATTTCTATAACTTCAGAAGAATTTATAAACTTAGAAAAATTTCCAGATAAAATTTTAATAATTGGTGCTGGTGTAATAGGATGCGAACTTGCTTTTATATTTTCAAACTTTGGAATAGATGTTTATCTTGTTGAAAAAGAAAATAAAATTCTGCCAGGATTTGATAATGACTTAAGTCTTTTGGCATCAAAAATTTTAAATAAAAATGGCGTAAAAATATTCTTAAATTGCGAAGTTTTAGATGTAATAAAAAATAAAGTTAAATTAAACAATAATGAAATTATAGAAGTTGATAAAATTATATTCGCAGCGGGAAGAAAACCAAATTCCAATTTAGTTAATGAAATAGTAAAAAAAGATGAGCAAGGATTTATAATTGTTGATGAAAATTACAGAACTTCAAATAATTCAATTTTTGCAATTGGTGATGTTATTAACAAAAAAAGTATGTATGCAAATTTAAGCATACAACAAGCAAAGGATTTAATAAATTATATTTTTTTAAATAAAAAAATTCCTAAAAGAAATAAACCTTTGTCAATATTCTTAATACCACAAATTTCAGCAATTGGATTAAGTGAAGAAGATTGTAAAAAATTAAAAATTAATTACAAAGTCAAAAAGATTTCATTATTTGGAACATCTTACGGTAAGATAGCAAATAGTAGAGATAGTTTTATAAAATTTATTTATAGCGAAGAAAAAATTTTAGGAATTCAACTCGTTTCAGAAAATTCTTCAGAGTTAATAAATCTCTTTGCTTTTCTATTGGAATTTGAAAAAGATAAAATAAAAGATATTTTAGAGAATTCTATTTTTATTCATCCATCAGAATTTGAATCTTTTAAATTTATTGAAATCTAATTTTAAAAAAATATCTTAAAAAATCAGAAAAAAATTTGTATATAATAATAAAAGGAAAATTAAAATAAGGAGGGAAAAGATGAAAACAAGTAAGCCAGGACAAAAGGAAATTAGTTCAAAGCAGGATGCCTTTGCAGCAGCATTAACCCAGATAGAAAGTAAATTTGGAAAAGAAGCTATAATGAGATTGGGTGACCAGAAAGCAAGGATAAAAGTTCCTGTTATTCCAACAGGCGCATTAACATTAGATATTGCTTTAGGTATAGGTGGAATTCCAAGAGGGAGAGTTATTGAAATATATGGTGCGGAATCAAGTGGTAAAACAACACTTGCATTACACATTATTGCAGAAACCCAGAAAAGAGGTGGTATCGCAGCATTTATAGATGTCGAACACGCCCTTGATTATGTATATGCAAAAAATTTAGGTGTTGATGTTGAGAATTTATGGGTATCACAACCTGATACAGGAGAACAGGCTTTAGGAATTGTTGAAACTTTAATAAAAAGTGGCGCAGTAGATTTAATTGTGGTTGACTCGGTTGCTGCTTTGGCTCCACAAGGCGAAATTGAAGGAAATATAGGAGATTCTCATATCGGACTTCAGGCAAGACTTATGTCTCAGGCTTTAAGAAAAATTACAGGAATTTTGGGAAAGTCTAATACTTCGTTAATATTCACTAATCAAATAAGACAGAAAATTTCAACAGGTTTTCCAGGATACGGAGGACCATCTGAAGTTACAACAGGTGGTATGGCATTAAAATTTTATGCTTCTGTTAGACTTGAAATTAAAAAGATTGAAACATTAAAAAAAGGGGAAGAGGTTAGAGGATTACGTGCAAGAGTTAGAGTTGTAAAAAATAAAATGGCACCACCTTATAGAAATGCAGAATTTGATATATTCTTCGGTGAAGGAATTTCAAAAGAAGGTTGCATAATTGATGCAGGATTGGAATATAATATACTTACAAAAATGGGAACATGGCTTTCTTATGGTGACCAGAGATTAGGACAGGGCAGAGAAGCTGTAGTTAAATTCTTAAAGGAGCATCCTGATATAGCGCAGGAAATTGAAAAAAAGATTTTAGAAAAAGCTGGAATAAAAGAAATTGAAAATATTAACGAAAATGAAACTAAAAAAGATGAAAAAGAACAAAAGCCTGAAGAGTAACCCTAAGTGGTGGAACATCTATGAAGGTGTTAGGCGAAAGTTTCAAAAAGATGGAAGAAATTAAACAACTATGAATGAAAAACTTTACTTTAGTGCTATGAATGTAGAGATATATAATGATGATTTTCTAACTACAAATTGTGTTGATGAAGATAGCATAGATCTTATTGTAACATCTCCACCATACAATGTTGATATTAGGTATAACTCTTTTGATGATAAGATACCTTATAATGTTTATCTTGAATTTACATATAAATGGATGGAGAAGGCATACAAACTTTTAAAGGATGACGGGCGTTTTTGTTTAAATATTCCTCTTGATAAAAATAAAGGGGGGCAACAAAGTGTCTATGCAGATATTATTACTATCGCAAAAAAAATTGGGTTTAAATATCATTCTACAATTGTATGGAACGAACAAAATATCTCAAGGCGAACTGCGTGGGGTTCGTGGTTATCAGCAACTGCTCCTTATGTAATAGCACCTGTTGAGATGATTGCTGTTTTATATAAAAAAAGATGGAAAAAAATCAGTGGTAGCAGAAGTTCAGATATAACAAAAAAAGAATTTATTGATTGGACTAATGGAGTTTGGACTTTTATGGGGGAAAGTAAAAAAAGGGTTGGTCATCCAGCTCCGTTTCCAGTTGAACTTCCTAAAAGATGCATAAAACTATTTACTTTTGTGGAGGACACTGTTTTAGACCCATTTTTAGGGAGTGGGTCAACTTTAATTGCCTGTATTCTAACAAATAGAAAAGGAATTGGAGTTGAGATTGACAAGAATTATTGTGAGATTGCAAAAAATAGACTTATGAAAGAAGCACAAATAAATCAACTCAAGTTAGAAATTATTGAAGGAGTGAAATAAATGGTTGAAATAAGAAAGACCATTTCTGACTTGATAATGGAGTATTTCCAAAAGCATCCTAAGAAAGAATTAGAACATGGACCGGTTGTTGATTGGGTTGAAGAACAATATAAAAAGCTATACGGAAAAAAACCAAGGGATACTTGGCGTGCAATTCGAAGATTATATCAAGAAGGTATTTTGATAAAAGTCCAAAAAGGCGTTTATAAATATGACCCAGATTTAATTAAAAATAAAGAATTGTATGAATTCCCTCCAAATATAAAAGAAGCAATCTTTAGGAGAGATAATTATAAATGTGTTGTATGCGGAAGAGGTAGAGAAGATGGGGTAGAAATCCATGCTGACCATAAAATCCCACTTGATAAAGGTGGAACTAATACAATAGATAATGGCCAAACACTATGCTCCGAACACAATTTACTTAAAAAGAATTACTCGCAAACAGAATTTGGAAAAAGATTTCTAATAAAGTTGTATAAAGAGGCGATTCAGAAGAATGACAAAAGAATAATTAAGTTCTGCAAGGAAATCTTTGATGTATATGATAAATATGGCGTCAACAGCCATATAAGGAGACCAAGCCATGAATAGATATAGATACCGTCGACTAAAACAGCATAAAAGGTTTGCCCCCTGCGACACTAACTCAAATTTTTGCTTTGCAAAAACTTCTTTTATGCTGAGACCATTAAATAACAAAGAAACTTTACATTTTTTAATAGGTGCCATACTAAAATTTTAATTAATGAATTTAAATGAAAAATTAAAAAAATTAAGTTATACACGCCTGATTTTAGAAAACTTTGTTGTCTTACTTAAAATTCTAATTATTCTAAATCTCTGGTTCTTTGCTTTTGCTTTAATTGACAATATTTTTTCAATTAACATTCTATTAAGATGGCTAAATTTCTTTGGATTTACTTTCTTTATTCTTTATAAATTTAAAAAAATTTATTATAATTTTAAAATAATCAATCCTCAATCTACAGCAAATTTAATTGACGATTTATTCAATTTCAAAGACCAAATAATAAGTTCTTATCAATTACACTCTAAAAATGAAAGTTCAAATCCTTTTATTCAAGAATTAAATAAACACGCTATCAATTTAATAAAAAATGTTAAAATAAAAAATATTATTAATTTAAAAAACTTCTATCACACATTTTTAAAATTTTCAGTTACATTTTCTTTTTTAATATTATACGCCATAATATACTCACAAAATTTTTATATTAGTTTAAACCGCTTTTTAAATCCTTTTTATAAAATAAAACAATATCATAAAATAGTAAAATTTGAATTATATCCAAAAGATGTTGTTATACTTGAAGGAAGTGATTTAAAAATAACATTAAAAACCTTTGGCAAAGTAAATAGCGTTAGATTAGTCTTCTTAAATGTTAAAAGTGATAATCCAATTTTTGAAATTCCTCAAATTACTGCAGTTTCAAATATTTCAGAGACCAATAAAATTTATATTTATGAATTCACAATGAAAAATATTTATGATGAATTTAAATATTATGCTGAAACATTTCAGACTCGTGAAAATATTATTATTAAAAGTGATAAATATTCAATTAAAGTTGTAAAAGCACCCTATGTAAAAAATTTAAAACTAATATATAATTATCCATATTATACAGCGCTTAAACCTAAAGTTGTTGAAGAAAACGGAAATATAGAAGCAGTTGAAAAAACATTAGTTAAAATTATTGGAACTGCTAATAATTTGCTAAAAAGTGGTGAAATAATTTTTAAGACAGGCAGAAAAATAAATTTAAATATAAATGAAAATAAATTTGAAGCAGGTATTTTTGTTATTTCTGATGATGAATATTTCATTAAATTAAAAGATATTTATGGTAAGACAAATTCAAACTCTGTTAAATATCATATAATTTCAATAAAAGATAAACCACCAACTGTGGAAATTGTTCGCCCGGGAGTTGATATAGAATTAAAAGAGAATTTTATTATTCCAATTGAAATTTCAGCTCAAGATGATTATGCAGTAAATAATTTGTGGCTTTATTATAAAATTCATAAAAAATATATTGAAACTGAGCCAAAACTTGAAAATATAGAATTTAAATCAGCCCTTTTACCTGAAGTTAAAATAAATTATAATTGGGATTTAAATAAATTAAAAATTTCACCTGGAGATTACATAGAATACTATGCTTGCGCCTGGGATGGCTATAAACCTTCGGATTCACATTTAGCCTTTTCCCAAAAATATTTTATTAAATTCCCTACAATAACAGAAATGTACCAAACTTTAAATAAAGAACAGTCCGAAAATATTATTTCACTTCAAGATTTATTAAAAGAACAAGAAAATCTATTAAAAGAAACAGAAAAAAGTATAAAAACTTTGGAAGAAAAAAAAGAGATTAGTTATATAGAAAAAAAAGAAATGGAGCGATTAAAGGAGCAGCAAGAGAAAATTGCTTCAAATATTAAAAATTTATCAGAGAAAATGGACGAAATTGTTAAAAAAATTGAAAAAGAAAAAATGTTTACGCCACAATTAATTGAAAAAACAGAACAGATAAAAAATTTAATAGATGAATTATACGATAGAGAATTAAAAGAAGCAATAAAGCAACTTCAAGAAGCAGCAGAAAAAATAAATTTAGATGAAAGTAAAAGAAAATTACTATCTACAAAAATTACGCAGGAAGAAATTTTGAAAAGATTAGATAAAACAATAGAAATGCTAAAAAAATTAAAAGTTCAGCAGCAGGTAGAGAGTTTTAAAAAGAGTGCTGAGGAGATTATAAAAAAAGAACAAAAACTTTTACAAGATACAATTGATGCAAAGTTTAAAAATAATTTTTCTGGAAATGAACTTTCAAAGCGACAAAATGAAATAAATAACGATTTTCAAAAATTTAAAAATGAATTTAATAAATTTGTTGAAGATATAAAAAATAATTATCCTGAAATCTCTAATCCTTTAAAAGAGAGTTTAAATCAATCTGTTCAGGATAATATAGAAAAAGAGATGAACAATTCTGCTAATTCTTTAAAAAATTCAAACTGGGATAGTGCAATGAATTCTCAAAGAAAAATTATATCAAGTTTAAACAATTTTACCGGAGCCTGCGATAAAGCTTGCTCTTCAATGCAAAATATGGATTTATCTAAAGTTATTGATACAATAGATAGCACTATATTCAATATTGTTAATATTTCCCAAAGAATGGAAGCAATAAAAAATAAAATTGAACTATTAAATAATATTGATACTAAAATCATAGACAATTCAGAAAGCAAATTTGATTTTGATAATAATTTAAATTCGTCCCATATTGCTGAAAAGTTAATATTCATAGAAAGAGCAATAAGAGAACAGGTAAAAATTTTAGAAAATGGAACAAAATCAGTTTTGATTTTTAATCCATCGTTTTTTAAACAATTTGATAATATTTATAATTATATCTCACAGTCAAGAGAATTTTTATCGCAAGATAGATTACCATCGGCTTTGACATTTGAGAGAAATGCTTTAATATATTTAAATGTAATATTAAGGGAATTGTTAGAATTAAAAGAACAGATAAAAGAGCAGGCTCAGGCACAGGCTTCAGCAGGTATGAGCGATGCATTAAATCAAATTGCAGACGCGCAACAAAAATTAAATGAACTTACAGAAAGACTTAAAGGTCAAATAGGTCAATCCGGTATAACTCCAGAATTACAACAATATCTTGAAGAACTCGCATTCCAGCAGGAATTAATTAGAAAATCTGTTAACCAATTTATAGAAAATTATAAAAATGCAGGTGAACTTTTAGGAAATCTTGCAAAAGCAGGTGAAGAAATGAATGAAATAAAAGAAAAACTTAAATCCGGTAAAATTGATTCAGAATTAATTGAGCGCCAAAATAAAGTTCTTAAAAGATTACTTGATTCACAAAAATCTCTATATGTAAAAGAGTATTCAAAAGAACGAAAAGCCGAAAGTGCAAAAGAGTATAAAGTTGAAAAACCTCCTGAAATTGAACCTGAAAAATTAAAAGAAGAAAATAAAAAATATTATTACCAAATTATAGAGAAATATCCATTGGACTACCAAAAACTTGTAGAAGATTACTTTAAAGTTTTATCTGCTTATGAAGATATAATTTACAAAAAATAATTTGCATAGATAGGTTTTTCTATTTATATAAAAACTCCAAAAATTATCTCAAACTAAATCAATTTTATTTTATAATTACTTTAAAAAATATTTTTCCTGACTCTTTTGAAGAGACAGAAGATTTTTTCCATCTAACCCATTTTATAAAATTAACAGGCGGATGAGTTGTAGTGTAATTAGGAGTATTATAAGATTGGTCAGGATTGGTATTTGTTGACCATTCTATTTCCCAACCCGAGGGAAAAGAAGATGAATTGCTTTTATATGTAACTTCATTTGGAATTCTATCATATATTATTACATTTGATGCATTTCCACTTCCTGAATTTGAATAATAAATTTTATAATTAATTGTGCTACCAGGAATGGGATTTGTTGAACTTGGTCCAAGCGTTATATTAGAAATTGATTTATTTATAATTAAATTTACTCCCCCTGTCCCAGGTAAAACTGAAATCTCAGAAGATGGAATACTTACATTATTTTTGTTATCTTTTGAAACTATTAAATAATAATTTGTTATGCTAAAATTTACACTATTATCAGTAAAACTTGTTGCTGTTATTGTTGAACTATTCAATTTAAAATAATTCAAATTATTATTTGTGCTTTTATAAACATCATAACCTGCAAGGTCAAATAAAGGTGTTGAATCTATATCCCCATTATTTGAAGGAGCAATCCATTTTAAAACTATTGAGCTACCCGTATTTGAATAAGAAACACTTGTTGGCTCTTTAGGTGAATTCATATCATAATTTGTGTTTACAAATTCTATGTCATCAATATAAACAGTTCCATTTAAAGTAAATCCGTTTTCCCAAACAAATTTTAAATATCCAATTTTTGTTTGTGTGGCTGCTGTAAAACCTGACAAAAGAACTTTGCGATTACTCCAAGAAGTTGTGATTCCTGTTAATGTTTGAGATTCATTCCAACCAGCTCCGCTTCCAGCATCCTGCTGAATGTATAATTTAAAACTTTCGCCACCAGCTAAACCCTTAACAAAAAATTTTATAACATTACACCCTGTAACATCTAATGGATGAATTGGCTTTGGTGGACTGCCACCATCAGGATAGCCTAAACCATTTAAAATATATGCATATTGACCTGAACTTAAATTTACAGAATATTGATAGGCCTTTTTTCCATGTTTTCGTTCATTTGTAGTATATTGAAAAGTAAAAGGACCTGTTCCGGCTTTGCTTATGTCACCATTCAAAGAATTTGGGTCTTCATCTAAATTACGATACTCCATATTGTTCACATAAATTGCAGGCATTTTTTTAGTATAAAATTTTATATCATCTATGTAAATTATACCTTTATCACTATTCCAAGTATTGTCAAATACAAATTCAAGACTCTGAATATTTGAAGGATTCAAAATTGTTGAACCATCAAACGCATCAAGCGGAATTACAGATTCCTGCCAATATGATAATATTTTTCCACCAGGCAAATAGTCATTGACTACCCTTGCAATTGTATTTACTCCATCATTTAATTGAACTTTAAATGCAACATTTGTTGAACTTCTTTCTTTTCTTACCCAAAATGAAAGATAGCGAATTGCAGATAAATTTTTGCCACCATTAAAATCATATCTTCTATATGCATAATTGCCTCCACCTGTGCAATTGCTATATATAATTTTATCGCCTCCTATTCTACCACCTCTTGCCTAACCTGGATTGCCACTCACCCTACCAGCCCATATTCTGCCTGTTCCCGCATAAGCATAAGTATTTGCACCGCCAAATTCATTTATCTCATTCGCTACTTCAAAGTCATCTACAAGTTGAGCCGTAATAGTATTAGTTCCACCTGCTCTAACTAATATATTTGTTGAAATTTCTGAATAATTATAACTTTCATCATAAGCAACAATAGCAAAATAATAAGAGTTACCAGGAGTTAGACCTTTTATAATCATAGTTTCAGTTGAACCTGATACCCTTGGAATTGGTTCAATTCCTGTTGCAAAATTTGCAGTTCTAAATTTTTCTATTGTATCAATTGGTTCTATTGAATATTTTACTAAATAACCATATGCTCTCCCTGAAAAGCCATCATCTCCAACAGCAGTCCATTTCAAAATTACTTCTCCTTGATTCGTCCCTTTACCTATTATAAATGATATTCTGCCAGGCTGGGTAAAATCATTATATAGCATTCTTCTTATATTGTGCCCTGAATTAAAAGTATATTTTTGCATATTCCAACGATGCGAAAATCCAGCAATTAACCTATCTCTCATATCATTGTCTTTTAAACGAATAGCAGCTAAAATATACCAGTAATATTGGTCACAACCTGTTTTGTTTGTTGCAGGTAAATTATTATTAACAAAAATATTAGATTTTACAGTTCTCCATATTAAATTGGCACGAGAGTCGTTTGTAGGATTAAGTAAAATATCAATTGCAAACATATTTGCGAGGCCTTCATAAGAAAAATTTGTTATACTACCACCTGTTTTGTAATAATAGTAATAACCATAATTATCACCTCTATAGAGAGTTTCTAATGCAGATAAACATTTTTTTGCCTTGTAATTAGCATTGCTTGCTTTTGATAAATCATTTTTTAAAAGGCACAATTTGTATCCTGCATCTAAACCTTGCCAGACTTCTATATTATCCATAAGATATTTTATGGTAAAATTTGGTTTAGCATAGGCTAAACCATCACTTTGATATGTCAACTCAATTCCTTTTATTGCTTGCGTTACAGCAGTATAAATATTATTTAGAAATTCATTATCATTAGTAACTTGATAATAATTGTAAACAGTATATAAAAACATTGCAGCATAAGAATCTGTTGAATCGCTGCAACTGTCACCGGATGAACAAGCAAAATCTGCAACAGATGTTCCACCACTTTCGTGATGGTCAACTATTGTTCCATCAGAACACATATGAGCGCTATACCAGTATAACCATCTCTTAACAGCTGATAAATAATTTGTGCTGCCTGTTCTTTTATAAGCTTCAAGTAGACCTAATGCAGCGAAACAACCAAAATAAGGGTGAATAGGCGAACCTGCAACTGTGTCCCATCTTATACCACCATCACTTAACATACAATTTAAAATATAAGATGCCTCTGCTTCCATTGATTTAACCTGAATCGGATTGGATAAAGTTGGATTTGGATTAATTAAATTTCCATTTACATCTCTTATGTTCGTTACCTTTACTGTATAATTAGTCCAAACAGTCATTTGCCTAACAGTTAATCTAACTAAATTACCCGAAGCAACTGCTTTAAGAGGCTTCCCTATCCCTTTATTTATAAAGTAATTATTTGTGTTTGTAGCTGTGTCTAATCTAACATTTGAAGAAAATACTAATGCAATATTAGTCGTGCTTAAATCTCCGGCATCTGTAAGTCTTATACCAAAATTCTCTTTTGTTATAAAAATTAAAATAAAAATAGAGACAGCGATTTAAAATATTAGTCTATTTAATTTAAAATGGCAAAAACACCTTGAAAAAGCGTTTTTGCAAAATGTTAAAATTTTTAACGCCCCATAAAATCACCCCTTTTAAATCTAAAATTTTATTTTATCTCCTTTAATAGTGCATCTATTTTAGGTTTTACCTTCTTACAAACAACGTCCGCTTTCGCCTTGCCTAAAAATACCTGTTCCAACTCCCTATCAAGCAGACTTGCAATTTCATTCCATTTAGGATTAAATGGCGCAGGCTTTGCGTATTTTATAGCCTCAACAAATACTCTATTTTTTGGCTTGCTTAAAAATTCTTCTGATTCTGCAACTGTTTTTAGCGCAGGAACTGCTAACCCCTGTGACGCATTATATTTTTGAACTTTAGCAGATGTTAAATATTTAACAAGTTTCCAGGCATACCCTACATTTTTGCAACCTTTTAAAATTGAATAACCCGCACCTGAAAGCAAAGTTGCCTTCATTTTTTTACCAGGAACAGCCGCTACATCCCAGTTTAAACTTCCATCCTGGCTATAAAATGGTATCTGCCAATAACACGCTATCTGCATACCAAGTCTTGAAGTTTGAAATAAATCAGCATCATATCGTGCAGCAAGTGATGGCGCAACTTTATACTTATTTAGCATATCAGCATAAAATTGTATTGCTTCTATAAATTCCTTTCTATCAACCAAACATTCTGAAAAATCAGGTTTAAATAAATCACCCCCATTCTGCCATACAAATGGTAAATAATATCCCCACCAGCATGCAACAAGATAACCAAATTGGTCAATAATCCCATCATTGTTAAAATCTTTTGTAAGTTTTCTGCTTACTTCCAATAAATCTTCCCATTTCCAATTTTCAGATGGGTATTTCAAACCCTCTTTATCAAAAAGTTCTCTATTATAAAACAAAACAAGCGGTGCTAAATCACGAGGAATCCCATAAATCTTGCCACGCCATTTAAACATTTCAAGTATTTGAGGATAAAAATCATTAATTTCAAATTCTTTATCATTCTTAATTAACTCATCCAATTCCATTAAAACTCCCTTATTAGCAAGTGAAGATAAATATTCACCACCCATATAAGCAACATCCGGTGGCACCCCGCCTGCTATCATTGTTTGCAATTTTTCCCAATAGGCATTTCCAGGTGTATGGTCAAATCTAACTTTAATTCCCGGATTCTCTTTCTCAAATTCTTTTAAAACATCTTGCATTATTTTAAGCTCAGCAGGGTCCCCTAACCCAGCATAAATTATCTCAACTTTCTTGGCTTCTTTACTACAACTTAAATTCAAAAACATCAAAAATATTAAAATAATTATCTTCTTCATAATTTTTTACCTCCTAATTTTAAATTTTATTTTATAATTACTAATTTCGTTGCAATTTTGTTTCCATTTTCATCCTCAATTATGCAAAAATAACTGCCCGCAGAAACCAAATTGCCTCTATAATCTCTTAAATCCCATTCATATAATTGTTTATCAATTTTACTATACTCAACAATCTTATCACCTCTTATATCATAAATTTTTATATTCTTTATAAAAGCAAAATTTTCTAATTTTATTTTTACTTGCCCATCATTTAATCTTACAGGATTTGGATAAACTATTCCTTTAGGTTTATATTCATTTAAACTTTCACTTGTTTTAAAAATTTCTGAATCTTCAAGCAACATTATATCGCCGTAAATTGCTAATATATATTGACCCATCAAATATGATGTAACATCATCGGAACTTATTTCGTTTTTAAATTTCACTATACATTGCTTTAATATTTTATTATCACCTATCTTCTTTGCATTCAAAATCCACCAAAATGTTCCAGATAATTCTCCTTCAGGCACTATACCATTAGAAAATATCTTAGACAAAATTGTTGCCCACAAATTTCCAAAAAGTTCATCTTCAGATTTATGAAAATAATATAAAGCAAAATTCTGTGCCATCGCATAAGGATATTGACCATCTGTTAAAACTCCATACGAACCATTTGTTGACTTTGAAATCGCATAAGCATTATAATCTTTCAAATAAAAATTTGCAATTGACTCTTTTTCTATTGCTAAATGTTTATTAACCTCTTCTAAATCCTCTTTTTTGCCTAAAATATTTATAATATTTCTATAAGCCAATAATCCCAAATATACTTCTAAGTTATCCATAAAATACTTCTCAACCCAACCAGGTTTAGCATAGGTTAAATAATCAGATGTATCAAGAGTAAGATAAATTGCTCCTTTTATCTTCTTTATCGCTGAATAATTATTTGCTAAAAATGTTTTGTCATTTGAATACTTATAATATTTATAGCACAACAAAATAAACAAAGCAGCATAACTATCTGTTGAATCCATATTACCTGTTGGGGAATAACTTGGATATGTCCCAGAATAATCATAAATAGTACCATCAGGATTTATATGCGAAATATACCATTCCAAGAAAGATTTAACTTTATTAAGATATTCAGTTTTTAAACTAATTTCGTATGCTTTCAGAAGTCCAAAAGCAGCAAAAGTTGCAAAATATGGAATTATATCAATATGGCTCCCAAATGAGGGCTTTTTAATAGTTACAGCACCATCACTTAAAACACAATCTGAAATATAATTTGCCGCCTTTTCAATATCCACTACTTCAAAATTTATACTTCTTGAATTTACATCTATATATTCACCATTTTGAGATTTCAAAAATTTTGAAATAGAAATTTGATTTGTCTGCCCTTCTCTAAATATGTAGTTAAATTTCAATTCAATTATATTAGCATCAACCTTTATTGAAGTAGGATATAAACTGCTATTAAGTCTAAACTTGTCAATAGATGCTGAATTCTCATCCACCATTTGATTAAAAATTATCAAAACTGTTTTATCATCGTAAGGTAGATAATCGCTACAACCTATTGCTTTAAAAGCACTATGTAATCTAAAAGGTGCTAACGCCATAATTAAAATTATTATATTCTTAATCATTATCTCACCTATAAAATGTTATTTTAAACGAAATTAAGTGATTACTATAAACAAAGTTATCTAAAAACATAGGTTTAAAGCCATAATTCAATTCAAATCTTTTTACCTTTGCTCCAATTCCAAATGTTATAAAATTACCCAAATTCCTTTCAGAATTTATTATATAGCCTGCTCTTAAAGAAATTACCCTGAATAAAAAATATTCAAGCCCAAAACTATAACTAAAATAATTTTCTCTCGGATAATAAATATTATTAAACCCAATCTCAAGTTGATTATCTTTCTGAGTATAAAACAACTTATAACTCAATCCAGCCGAAATTAAAAGAGGCGCATTTTCTTCTCTCGCTTCATATTTTATTTTAGTCCCTAAATTCTTTAAAACTATTCCTACTTTCAAAGGAATATCATTGTTTTTGTATATAAATCCTAAATCACCTAAAAATGCTAACGCTGATTTACTTGCCAACTTTGAATTAAACATTTTTAAATTTATACCAGTTGAAATTTCACCATTCGCTATTTCTTTTTTACTTTTGATAACACCATTATCACCAATTATATTTTTCTTGTAACCAATTATAAGCATTAAATCATAAACACTTATCTTGCTTCCATCTACATCCTCAACTCCTGATACAATCTTATCAATTATGCTTAACCCTAATACCTCGTTTTTAATATTCATCCCGTATCCAATGCCTATTAAATTCACATCGCCAAATTCATAAGAATTTAAAAATATCAATTCTTTCCCATTCGCAAAATTCATTCCAGCAGGATTGTAAAAAATTGGAACTATCCCGTCGCCTGAAACTGATAAAGTATTTCCCTTTGTTAAAATTGTTGGCTCTAAATTCCTGCTTAATAAATCTCCTGATGTTAAGCCTACACTTGCTGAACTTAGCTTTCCAATTAAAATAAAAATTAATATTAAATTTTTTAAAATCATTTTTTATCACCTCCATAAATTAAAATTGAAATTATATTACTCTCCCCTAATTCTGAAATTGTTAAACCATATCCTAATTTTATCTTTTTTATTCTTAATGATAAACCAGCCCTTAAATTTCCATTGTTTAAATCACTCTTCAATCCATTAAAATTACCAATCTCATAACCTGCCATAATTTCAAAAATTGAAATCTTATAAATACCACCTAAACTAAATTTTAATGTCCCACCTACTTCTTCCCTGCCACCAATATAAAAATTCAAGTTTCTATAAACTTCCGCAAATAATCCGCCTATAACCACTAAATTTAAATTCTCTTCTCCTTCTTCAAATTTCATTCCAGTGCTGTATAAATTTTTAAAAGATAAACCAATCCCACAATCTTTTCTCAATAAATATTTAAAACCTAAATCACTGCTAAGTGAATAAAATTTTTTATCAATCAGTTTGAATTGACTAAATACTAAACTTATCCCAACATCTAATTCTTTTAAAATTTCCCTTGAAAAGAATATATCTGTCTCCCTTTTAATTATTGAATTTTTTTTCGCAAACTCACCTATATCACTATATTCATCAAAGTTGTTTTCAATGCTATTTACTAAAATCCCAAAATCATTATTATCTATTCTGAACTTCGCACCCAGTCCATAAGAATAAACACCATCAATTGAAATATCTTTTAGTCCAAACCAACTATTATACATACTTTGATAGCTTATCTCAAATGCAATCTTCTCACCTTTTAAAACACCTGCAGGATTATACAATGCACCACTTATCTCACTTAACTCCGAAACAAATCCCGAAGATAGTATCTTTGATTTTAATCCACTAACCTCATTCGGTAAAAAACTTGCACCTAAAAAAATCGGCAAACGGAATCCAATTAAAAAAATCAAAAACAATTTTCTCATATACCTTTCTCCCTTATCTTACTATAACTACTTTTCTTGTTTGACTAAAATTATCAGATTGAATAATCAAAATGTAAACACCACTTGAAATCTTTTCTCCCTTTATATTTTTACCTTGCCATTCTATAAATTCACGCCTGTTCAGTTTCTCTACATAACTTTCATCTTTTAAAATATCTATTAGCCTACCCTGTAAATCATAAACTTTAATCAGAACAGAACTCTTATAAATTAAATTATATCCTATAATTATTGACTCCTTGTTAGGATTGAAAACAGCTTTTGATACTTTTAAAATATTCTCATTTGCTGGCAAATAAAATGGCTCTGCTCCTTGATGTTCATTTGCACTAAACGGCGTAAGTGAAACTTCATTTGAGGGCAACCCCTCCTGAGTAAGAATACTAACACCTTTGACAATATAATAATATGTGGTCCCATTTATTACATTTTCATCTATGTAATTTGTAACACTTACAGAAAGCTTAGCTAAATGTATAATTTGTTCCAGATTTAGTAGAACGATAAACTCTATATTCTGCTAAATTTGGCGCATTTATTTTATTCCACCATAATTTATTTTTCCCTACTCCAGCTTGCCCATATAATGTAGTATTGGTTATAGTTGCAGAATATAAAGGTGGAACATACAAATTAGTAGAAGCTGGACTCTCTTTCGCAGGATACTCACCATCAACTGCAACAACTTTATAGTAATATGCGGAATAATCATCTATCCCATTTTCATCTGTTAAAGTAGTAATATTTGCAGGAACCATCTCTATTAGTCTAAAAGAATTTGTATTACTTTCACTTCTAAATATCTTATAAAATTGTATATCATTTTCAGAATTTGGTGACCACTGAAGTATTATCTTACTTTCTGTTCGTGAAGTTACTCCTAAGCCAGAAGGTTGTGATGGAATGTCATTTCTATTACTCCATTTACTCAATGAAATGTCATCAATATAGGTAGTATTAGTTTGAGGCACACCTTCCCAAAAAACTTTTATATAACTTAAGTTTGTTTTATCATTTACAGAAAGCCCAGTTAAAGGCAATGAAACCAAAGTCCAATCTGCAGGATTAGACATACTACCTAAATGTGTTTCTGATGCTCCGTATACTATCCAAAAATGCATCTCTCCACCAGCATTGCTACCTTTAACCCATAAATTTATATAATTACATTTGTTGCTTTTAAATGATTTAAATAAAATAAAACATATGCATACTCCCCTGATGCCAAGCCATAATTTGCTCTATAAACACCATTTCCTGAATGAGCAATACTACTATTAGTATAGATTCCAGCGCTTCCGGAACTCAATGTTGCAAATGCAGCTTCAAAATCATTATTAACACCATTTGGAACTGTTGCGCCATTATCAAAATTATCAACAGGATATGTTCCTAACTCAAATTCATCTGTAAAATATAAATCATCAAAATAAATAGTGCTATTTTCTGAAAAATCCAAGCCATAAACTTTTTCAATTGAAACCTTTATGTATTTAATACTCGCTAATTTATATCCGAATAGCCATTTGCATGTTTTCTAAAAACAGTAAGAGGAACAACTAATTTTTGCCAATCATTACTTCTGATTGTTAAATAATCATTAACATCTACTCTTGCATACTTACCGCTATCATCCTCTAAATATAAATTCAAATGCTCACCGCCCTTTGCTCCCCTTAACCATAAAACTAAATTTTTGTATGAACGTAGGTCAATGCTAGGTGAAGCAGAAAAAAGTATATAACCATACTGCCCACTTGCAGTATTAATATTATATGTTATAACATATCCATAGTTTCCTCTAAAAACTCTGGTATTCTGATATCCCATACTACCTGAACCTCCACCAATTGCTCCATAATCAGAACCACCAACTAAATTTGGGTCACTTCCATCATCAAAATTATCCACCCATAACTTACCTGCATATAAATTAACTCCTAACAAAAATAAAATTAAAATAATTTTACTTTTCATAGTTTTTCACCTCCATTTAAAAAATTTATTCTAAATAAAATTGGCTTAAATAAAATTTACCATAATGTTCGCCATTATCTTTGCCACCATAAATTATTTGCAATTTCACTTCCTTTATCTTGTCTATATCTAAAATATTATTACCCTGACTATATTCACTTCTTACAAACCTTATCAAAGGAATTTTTCTTAAAACCCACTCAGAACTTTTAAAAGCATCCTCTATTATGAAATACCATATATCGCCATCAAAATCTATAAGTTGAATCCCTAATCTTTCGTTATTAGAGCTTTCACCCTTTGTAAATATGCAAATATTTTGTGAGCTCTCAAATGAATAGAATTGCTTCATTTCAGATATTTTCATATACCTGTCCAATTTTTTTGTAAGTTCTATATAACCATCTTTATTATCAAGCCGATATTTAATTTCCAGGGATTTTGATAACCCTTTCAAATTATTTTTTCCTGTAATTGCAATATCAAATGCAGATTTATACGAAAATAAATCCCAACCTGTATCACTTTCAAAATTGTCAATTAAAAAAGCAGGATTTTTAACAGCCTCAGGAATCTCAAAAATTACATTCGTTATATTAATATTTTCAGTTGAAATAAATTTAATCGGCTTTATGTAAATTTTGTTTTTATTGCTCCCACGATTCCAACGATTATGATTTAATTGAATTTTATATCCACTTATATTTTCTAAATTCTTTATACCATTCCCAACAGACCACGGATTCCTGCCCATTAAAATTACGGGTATCTCAAATTTATACCAATCACCAGGATTTAAAATTTTATCTATAAAATAATCCCATATATCACCATCATTATCTAAAATTGAAAATTGTAAACTATCTAAAAGTTTATCTGAAACTTTAACTTCTAAAATAATTTTACCATTTATATCATTAAGATTTAAATTTCGCTTACTATAAGCTTTAAAAATAACATAATCAACAAATGTTTTTGTCGCCGCATCAATTTCTCCTAATTTGCCTTCAAATTTAAATTTGATATCACCAAGATATGAGTCAGTTGAGTAATTATAAATTCCTGGTTTAAAATAATCTATCAAATATTCAAATTCACCTTTCTTTGTTATTGGAGTTATACTCTCTTTTTTAGATACTTTACCAGATAAACTTTCTCTTGTTGTAACTTTAATTCCACCTAAATAAATTGTTCCCTTTTTAGCACCTGTCCCTTCTTTCCTGTTAATTTGTATTCTTATACCTTTTATATTCTTTATATCAAAAATTTTATCACCGCCAACTGACCATATATCTCTTTCAAAATTTTCAATTGGATAAGAAATTTTCTCCCAGTCTCCTGTTTTCAAAATTTTATTATCAGGTGTAAAAGTCCACCAATCACCATCATTTTCAATTATTGTAATCATAATCTCTTCTGTGCAGCCTTTAAATCCTTTTACTTCAAATTCTATTGATTTTGCGCCACTTAAATCAGCAACCCCAGGATATGTTATCATAAGTTGTGCATAACTTTGAATACTCGGAAGCGAATATTCAATTTTAAGAGAATCTTTCCCGTCCATTTTAACAAAATCATAGATAAGTCGCCAGCCAGCCCAGCCACTCGTTATATATTCTTTCCTCGTTTTGAAATCATCTATAAAAGCTTCCCCATCCCTGAACTCTACTCTCTCTCTCTTAACCTCAGCCTCAGACATAGTTACTTCGTCTAATTTAAAATTATAAAGATTAAATGCCTTCCTAACAGCCTCGGAATGCTCATAAAGTAAAGCCCTTACATAATGCCCATATGTGTAAACATAATCAAATATAGGAAGATTCTCCTCTATATATCCCTTTAATTTATCTCCTAAATTTTTATCGCCCTTTTTGTAAGCCGCAATTGCCCACCAAAACATCATCGTTGAATCTATTTTGTATAAATTGTCATTGTAAATAAATTTCTTAAAAAGCCTCTCTACAAATTCTTTTGACTTTATATCTTCTTTGTCAAGCATTAAATCATAAAACATAATATTTACAAGACCCCCAGGATAAACTGTATTATAATCCCGCTTTTTATTACCCTCAGCTGTAATTTCATTGCCAAAGAAACCTTCATCACACCAGTAACTCTTTATTCCTTCAAGATTCCTTTTTATCAATTTATCTACATAATCCTCCATCTCCTTGTCTTTCATTATCTTAGTAATTCTCAACATAGCATCAAGTCCTTGATAAACTTCTATATTATCCATTAAAAATCTTATTTTCATATCAGGTTTAACAAATGTTAGACCATCAGGTGAGAGTGTAAGTTCTATTGCCTTTAAAACTTTTTTAGCATAAGGATAAAATTCTTTTAATGTTTTTAAATCTACACTAAGCGGCCTGAAGTAAATTTTACGGAATTTTTGATGTATTAATTTCTCCATTTTGTATTAAATTCTTCTGGGTGGAGTTCCTGCGAAAGCAGGAAAAATTTTTTTCAATTTTCCAAGAATAAATCCTTGCGCTATTTTTTACTAAATTTGGCGAGGATAAAGAGTCTATGCCAAAAGTCCCCTTTTCGCTCAAAAAACCTTTATTTTTTAGCGATTTTTAAAGGTCGCAACTTAAAAATTATAGGTTTCGGCACACCCTCTAAAGCCTCGCACTACTTCACTATCTTTCGGCTGGCTTTAAATTACACCTTTGACAAACTTTTGGAAAAAAACTCTTAGTGTTATAATGCTCATATGAAATTTTTAATTATCTGCTAATCCCGTAAAATTTAGTTAACCATGCTTAGCATCATAATAATACCATAACACAAATAAAAAACCCGCTGCATACGAGTCCGTTGAATCGTAATAATATGTGCAAATATACCTGGGATAATAACCCTTGTAATCATAAACTGTGAAATCTTCGTTTAAATGTTTAATATACCACTCAAGCCATCTCTTAACAGCCTTTAAATATTTACTCTTTTTAGTAACAGAATAAAGCCCAATTAAACCTTCAGCTGCAAAATGTGAGAAATACGGAACCATATAAATCTCTCTTGATTCTTTCATATTTATGCCACCATCAGGATATTGACAGTCCAATATTTTTTCACCATAAAAAATCGCTTTTTCAATATCTTTTGAAAAACTAAATAAACTCACTTCTAATAATAACAAAATTAAAAAAATTCTTTTCACCATCTAAAAACCTCCTCTATAATTCAAAACTATAGACAACATCAAATCTTATGTAATTATCTATGTAATAATAAACTTCCCAATCATTTGGCTTCTCATATACAGAAGGCTCGCTCCACTTATACTCAAATCTTAATTTTAAACTTGAATTCAAATTGTAATCAATTACTAAATACCTCATCTCTTTAAACTTCTCAAAATCACTCAAAATATCATTGTAAAATCTAAAATTAAAATACATCCTAAGCCCTAAACCAGGATAAAATGTTAAACCAATATTTGAAACTAAATACTCTTTTCTATCATATTCACCTAATAAATTCCAAAATTGAGCATCGCCAAAAAATTGAAATCTGAAAAATTTAACCTTGCCAGCTAATCTGTAAATGCTACTATTGGTCCAATCTGATTTATTCTGTAAATCTTTATATAAACCCAAATTAAATTCAAAATTTCTATAACACCTTCCAATATATAATTTTAGTAATTTCTCATTCGCTGCCCACCGCTTCTCAATTTCATAATCAATAAAATTGTCCACATAACGAGGTGTATAACCATCCCCAGGATTGTAAAGTACTGCCCCAATTTCTGTCCTCTTTACCTCAGTTGATAAATTTACCCTATAATAATCCCCTTCCTCTTTAATTAAATTTTTGTATATATCTTTTATCTCCCTATTATAAAGCTTTGAATAAACAAATGAAATTTTACCAAAATGAAAATCATAAAATATTAGTAAATTGTTCAATCTCTGAATATAATCATAATTAATGTATTCATCAACAGGATAAATTTTATACTCTATCATCCCTAATCTAATTTTTAAATAATCATAATAATTAAAAATTGTATCAAATCCATAACCATCCGGCTTAAAATTCTTTTTATATACACGCTGCCAAAGTAGTTCAAAATTATCATTGTTCTCATTAAAACTTGAAACTATATATGCTTCATATTTCAACCAATTAAAATAATTTCCACCCAATTTCATACCCGAAAGCGTCCCAAAATCCATAACAGAATATGGTAACATATAACCTTCTACATTCTCTGATTCAATTCCATAAAATACAACATTAAATTCACGCTCCTCAAGCGTAATATTCCCAATTCTTAAATAGTTTAAAAGGTTTTTAAAAAGTTTAATATTTAAATAAAATTTATTAAGATATAAAAATTTCTTTTCATCATAAATTTCAGGATACATAAATCTTCCATCAATTGAACCAGGACTCTTTTGATAAACATCGGGCTTTAAAAGTGAGTAGTATGTATAAAATTCAGTGTTAAAATCAAACTGCCATATACTTAATTTTTCATTTAATGCAAGCCAGCTAATTGTCTTCTTCCCTATCTCAGGCCGCTCATAATACTTAAAAGCCCCATATCCTCTTAAATTGTTTTCAACTAATGCTCCTACTAAATTTTTTACAAAAATAATTAAAATAAAAATTGTTATTCTTTTCATAAATTAAATCCTTATATTTAAATCAATTGAATTACTTATACCAATAGTATGATAAAAGAAACCATAGTTTAATAAAAAATTTTTAAACTCCAGTCCAAAACCTGCTGTGAAATTAAAATCATTTAATCCCGCCCTTAAAATTAAAAATTCAAAAACCCGCTCCTCTAAACCTAAATATAATTTACTATTCTCTAATATATTATCCCATTTCTTTGAGTTAAATCCATTCGCTATATTAAAATATCCATTCTCACTAAAAAATAATTGAAGACCTAAAAGAACTTTGGGCTCTAAATTTTCATCTTTTAAAATATTCACAAAACTTACACCAATTTTTAAAATTTTGGTAAAATTTATAATAAAACCGATGTCAAGATTTTCACCCGAATACTCTTTCAAATTTTTATCACTCTCATATTCCTCTGATAAAAATGAAAAACTCTTGTAAAATTTTAAATTAACCCCTGAATATAAAAATTTACTTGGCTTTAAACTCATTCTTATTAAATGCAAAGACTCATTATAATAAATAAATGGCGACTTTATAATAAAAAGATAACCAAGATTAAACTTTTCTTTTAATAGAAAATTTGCTCCTAATGACCTGGTATAAAAATTTTCAATAGAATAATTATTCACAATTGAAAAATTAAAAACAAATTTTTCTTTTAAAAAATTGGCAGGATTATAATAAATTGATGCAA
>Ga0308390_1000425_pt1 | contig 30599 bp, 23 predicted proteins | sample Hotspr2Sample149_FD_202358 | JGI IMG/M metagenome (GOLD analysis project Ga0308390, IMG submission 202358) | Hot spring phototrophic mat microbial communities from Mushroom Spring, Yellowstone National Park, Wyoming, United States - 20040719_149 ...
CCTGAGCGATCTCCTCCATGTTGGCGTCCGGTCGCTCGCGGTCGCTGTGCTCGGGGTACTCGGACCCTTCGCTGGCGGAACCGTGCTCATGCTGGCGTTGGGCCACCCGTCGATCGAGTCGATCTTGATCGGCACAGTGCTGGTCGCCACCAGTGTCGGCGTCACCGCTCGCGTGCTGCACGAAGTCGGCGCCCTCGACTCGCGCGAGGCCCGCATCATCCTCGGTGCTGCTGTCTTCGACGATATCTTCGGACTCCTCATGCTCACCGTCGTCTCGGGGATCGCGGTCTCGGGCGAACTGGAACTCGGGCGCGTGCTCTGGGTTTCGGTCCTCGCACTCGGTTTCACCGCGCTCGTCGGTGGGCTGGGTGCGCTGGTGGTCCGGCGCCTCTTCCCCCCGCTGGTCGACCGGCTCCAGCTCGAGCATGCCCCGCTGGTGGTCGCACTCGCGCTGATGTTGGCCTTGGCGGCGATCGCCGCGACGATCGGTCTCGCCCCGATCGTCGGTGCCTTCCTGGCCGGTATGGCGCTGGCCGAGATCGCCGAGCGCTACCACTTGCACGAGCAAGCGCTCCCGATCTACACGTTCCTGGTTCCCTTCTTCTTCGTCGTCACCGGTGCGCGCGTCGATCCGCGGCTCTTCCTCCAAGGCGAGACGCTCGGGCTCGCCCTCGCGGTCACCGGAGTCGCCGTGCTCACCAAAGCGCTCGGAGCCGCGCTGGGGACGATCGGTTTTCCCTTGCGCTCGATGGCGGTAGTCGGCTTCGGCATGGTGCCACGCGGCGAGGTCGGACTCATCGTCGCCTCGATCGGCCTGTCGCTCGGCGTAGTCGAGCGTCCCCTGTTCTCGGTCGCCGTCGTCATGTCGATGCTCACCACGCTCCTGACTCCACCGCTCCTGGTTTGGTTGCTTCGCCCGCTGATCGCCACGTGCCGGGCTGAACTTGCGGCCACCACCGGGCACGTGGAGGGAGCCACGTCATGAGGGGTCTCGGTCACGCCACATTGGCTGGTTTAGCCGGTGCCGTCGCTTTCCTTTCCGCTATGGCCGTCGATCTCGCGGTCCTGCGCCGACGGACCAACGATCTCCGGCTCCTGGCCGGGCTGCTTCCGGGAGGAGGTCGCTTTTGGCCGTTGCTCGGGACGCTCATGCACCTGGCCAACGGTGCAGCGCTCGGTATCCTCTACGGCCGTCTGCGGCGTGTGTTTCCGTTCTCTGGTTGGCTCGCTGGATCGCTCTTCGCGCTCGCCGAGAATCTGGCACTCTGGCCGATCGTCGCGCTGCTCGATCGCGTCCATCCGGAAATCCGTGCTGGCCGCCTGGAGCCCTTCAACCGGCCGGTCCCGTTCCTCCAAGAAGTCTGGCGGCACCTGGCGTATGGCTTGACACTCGGCATCCTCTACGACCGCTGGCAGCGGAAGGAGAGCGAGCCGGCACCATGAACGCGGCGCTCCTCGCCCGGCCCATGCTCCTCGAACCGGTCCTGGTCGAGCGCCCCTGGGGCGACCAGCGTCTGGCGCGCTACCTCGGCAAATCGCTGCCGCATGGCGCGCGCATCGGCGAATCGTGGGAGACCGCGAACGAAGCCCGTTTCGCCAGTGGCCCGCTGGCGGGACTGACGCTCCGTGAACTCGTCGCGCAATTCGGGGCAGATCTCTTGGGCCAGCGCGGCATGGCAGCCAGTCAGCCGTTCGGCGACTTTCCCCTCCTGATCAAGCTGATCGATGCTGACGATGTGCTGTCCGTCCAAGTTCACCCTGATGACGAGCAGGCTGCAGCGCTCGGGCAGCGTGGCAAGACGGAAGCATGGCACATCCTGGCAGCCGAACCCGGCGCCGAACTGATCGTCGGACTGGCCGAGCTGCTCGATCCCCCGGCTCTCCGTCTCCACATCGCGAGCGGCGAGCTGCCTCGGGTCCTTGCGCACTTGCCAGTCCAGCCTGGGGACACGGTCATCGTCCCCGCCGGAACCTTGCATGCCATCGGCCCCGGGATCCTGCTGTGCGAGATTCAAGAGCAGTCAGACATCACCTATCGCTTTTACGATTGGGGACGCGTCGATACGCTAGGTCGAGGTCGTCCCCTGCATATCGAGGAAGGGCTCGCTGTCCTCCGCCCGGAGCGCCGTGCTCAGCGAACGCAACCCCTTCCGCTCGACGACTGGCGTACCGTCTTGGCTGCCTGCCGATATTTCCTCCTGGAGCGCTGGACGATCGCAGGTCAGCGTGCGCTCACGCGCCAGCCGGGCCAGACCCCCTCGATCCTCACCTGCCTGGAGGGCACACTGGCGATCCAGACCGACGGAGACGAACTCCACTTGGCGCGCGGCGAGACTGCGCTAGTACCCGCGAGCGTCGCATCGCTCGCGGTGGCTGGTCAGGCGACCGTGCTGGCGGCCAGCGTGCCCGATCTCCGCCAAGACATCGTCATCCCCCTCCGCGCCGCTGGCTACGACGAGGCCGCGATCGCCCAGCTCGCCGGTGACACCGGCGACCTCGCGCACGCACTGGCAGCCAGCGAACCTGGTGAGCACCGCTCGTAGCGCTCCCTCGCCAGCAAGCACCCCAGCAGTTTCACCGGCGACCGACCGGCGAGGCTGACAACGCGAGTTGCCGGCGGACGGAGCGACCAGCTCGCTCGGCCGAGCGTGCCCACTGCCTGCGGCGCACGCTCCCTCGTGCACACGTCGCCACAAGAACTGGTATACTTTTCTGAACACGCTCAGAAAGGCGCCGAACAGCGCTCGATACGCGGAAACGTTCACACTTTTGCAATATTGTGAACGGTCCCTGGTGGTATAAAACTCGGGTACGTCGATACGCTTTCGCACGATCACGATGACATCGGGGCTGCGCGACAGACTGACAATAGTAGTGTCGTCAGAAGGGGGATACGATGCCGGAACTCGAGCTGGACGACTATGCCCGACCGGAGACCGCGATAGCGGTCGCTGCGACCGCGCTGCTCCTCTCGCCACGCGTCCGCCGTGCCGTCCGCCGGGGGCTGGTCTACGCCGTCGCGGGCGGGTTGACCGCCATCGCCGGCGGGCAGGCCATTCTGCGGGGAGCACGCGACGGCTTCGCTGCGGCGCGCCACCGACTGCGACCACAAGGGTCGATCGTCCAACCCAATTGACCGGGAGAGACGCATGCACGACCAGGAACGAGACGAGCAGGCTCGAGAAGCGCGCTCGCCCGACGATGTCGCAGCAGCGGAGCACAGAGAAGCTAAGCCGAGTGAGCGGGCATCCCCAGAGCATGACGGACAACCGCGACGTACGCGGGTCGGCGAGCCCGGCGCAACCGGTAGCAGCGCGCGGACGCGGCGGGAGGCTCCGCGCGAACGAGCCACGGTCACCGCGGAACCGTCGACGCAGGTTGCCGAGTCAGTGGCGCCCTCGGTTCCGCCAGCAGTCGCCCACGCTGAACAGCTGGTGGACACGGCCATTTTCTGGGCCGCCTCGCTCGGCACAGTGGTGGGTCGCCGTCTTTTGAAGACGCTCGTGCGCACCAAGGAAGGGCTGGAGGACGTGTTGGCCGAGGCGGAAGCGCTCCGCCAAGCGTGGCAGCGCGGGCACCAGCCAACTGATCGATCGCGCCAGTCCACGGACGCGTAGTCAGGATAGAGCTTCAGCGCGATGAACCGACCACGCATTCGGGTACTGCACCAGTTACCCGGCCGGGTGCGTTTGTCGCTCGATCCGTACCCGCCGGATGGCGCGCTCGCACAGGTGCGTCGTCTTCCCGGTATTCTCGCGGCGACCGGGAACGCGTTGACCGGCACGTGGTTGCTGCGCGTCGATCCGGCGCTGTGGAGCACCGAGGCGCTCCTCGAGGAACTCGCGCAGCGCCTCGACCAGTCCGATCGCGCGGCGAGCTCTGGCGAGGCGGACAGTGAGCGACCCGGCGACACGGCGAGCGCACGCTCGAGGCGCGTGCGCGTCGAGCATGCGGTGACCCGGCAGGTCGGGACGGTCAGCCGGCGACGACTCCGCCTGGCCGTGCCGGGTCTGGAAGGGAACCCGCACCTCGCGCTAGCCATCGAGGACGCACTCGGCCGGCTCGGGGCGGCGGTCGTGCGCGCCAGTGCCTTGACCGGACGCGTCCTCGTCGAGCTCGACGAGAGCATCGATCTGAGCGAGGTCATCGCCAGCATCGCGGGACTCGATCTCCCCGAGCTGCCGCCTAGCGCTCGACGCGTCATTTCCCCTTTCGACCAGGACCTCCTCACCTACGGGATCGTCCGCTCAACCGGCACGGCGCTCGCGCTCGGGCTCCTCGTCGCCCGCCAGTTGCTCGGTCGACCAGCCGCCCTGACCACGAGCCCGGTCCCCTCGCTGATCGCCGACGCGTTGACGGTACTCCGCGGCTTTCCCACGCTGCGCGAAGGGATGCGCCGACTCCTCACGCCGATCGGCGCGGACATCGCGACCAGTTCGCTCGGAATCGTCACCCAAGCGCTCGCTGGCCAGCGGATCGGTCTCTTGGTGAGCTTCCTGGAAGCGCTCCGCTTGCTGACGGTGCTCTTGCCCTGGCAGCGCGCGTGGCAGCGGTACGAGCGGCAGTTAGCGGAGAGTAGCCTGCCGCACCCCGGCGCGCCTGCGCGCGTCAGCCCTGGTTCGCGCCTGCCACTGCCGGCCGTGCTCGAGGATGGCGAACTCCTGACGCTCTCGCCAGCTGGCACGGTCGAGCACCGGACACGCGGCCAGACCGTCTCCGCTGGCTCGTTCGTCCTGCACGGTCAGGCGACCATCCGCTCTCGAGCTGTCGAACCGGGCGCAGCCTGGCGACCACGCCCGACTCCTCTGCCGGCGCTCACCCAGCGCTACCTCGACGTGATTGCGCCGCTCGCCCTGGGAGCGGCCGCCGTCAACGGCCTGCGCACTGGATCCCTGGCGGCAGCTGGCCGCGCACTCGTCCTGCTCAATGCCCGACCTGCCCTCATCGGCACCGAGATGGCCGACCTCGGCGCCGTGGCCCGCGCCTTGCGGGCCGGCACACTCGTGACGTGCCTCGCCCCCGGTCGGCGTCTCGTCCGCCCTTCGGTGATCGTCCTCGATCACCCGCTCCTCCTCAGCGACGGCTTCGAGCTCGACACCGCGATTTCGCTCGACGATGCACTCTCGCTCGACGAACTCCTCGAGTGCAGCGCGCGCCTGGCACTCGAACAACGACTGCCCTTCGCCAGCGCCCTCCCGCTCCCGACCAATGGGCGCCGCAATGGCCTCCGTGACTGGCGTCGTTTCGAGTTGACCGGAGCGAACGGAGCGACCCATCCAGTCGCCCAGAAACTCCTCGAGCGCGGCAGCCTGCCCGTGCTCCTCTGCGAGCGCGGCTGCGGTCGCGTCGCCGGAGTCATCGCGCTCCGACCGCGTCTTTCGGCGGCAGGGCGCGAGCTAGTGAGCCGCTGCCGGCAGCGGGGTATCCGCGTGCTGGTCCGCGGAGCGCCCGACACGCGCCTGACCTGGTTGGAAATGGTCGGCGTCGAGGTCCTGGCTGACTCCGATCCCGCGACCACGATCGCGGGACTGCGGCGCTCCGGTCAGCGCGTCTTCTACGTCGCCGATCATCTGGGCCACCCGAGCGCTTTCCGAGAAGCAGACCTCGGGATCGGTCTCCAACCCAACGGTGTCGTCCTCGACTACCCGGTCGACGTCCTGGCCAGCGACCTTGCGGCCGTCATGACGCTGCTCGACATCGGAGAGCGGCGCGATCAGGCTGTGCGCGACACGACACTCGTCTCGCTGGCTAGCAACTTGGCTGCCCTGGCACTCGGCTTCGCTCTGCCGCTCTCGCCGACGCTCGCCGCGATCCTCTTGGGCGGCTCCGCTCTGCTCGCGATCGTGCTCAGCTGGATGCGCTTGTGGGGTCAGCCCCCGTCCAGCGTCGCCCCCGTCTACGTGGACCCCGAGCCGGAGCGCTGGGGCGACCATGCACCGGACGAACTCTTCCGCGAGTTCGCCACCAGCCCGCACGGCCTGTCGGCCAGCGAGGCACTGCGTCGACTCGCGATCGAGCCGAGCGACTCCCAGCTCAGCCCGTGGGTCCAGGCTGCGCTCGAGCAGCTCAGCTCCCCGCTGGTCGCCATCATGGCGGCCGGCGCCGCCCTCTCCCTGGCGGTCAACGCCCCGCTCGATGTCCTGATCATCGTCGGGACGATCGCCGTCAACACGCTCCTCGGCACCTGGCAAGACGTGCGGGTCGCCCGCGCGACGAGCGAGTTGGCCCGGCTGACGGAAACCACGGCACGTGTCCGCCGCGACGGTGACGAGCAGCTCATCCCGGCGAGCGAACTCGTTCCCGGTGACATCGTCCTCTTGCACTTCGGCGACCTCGTGCCGGCCGATGCCCGCCTGATCGAGACCGACAATTTCGCCGTCGACGAGTCGGCCTTGACTGGAGAGTCGATCCCGGTCCAGAAGGACGCTGCCGCACGCGACGAGCGGGCAGTCGTCCTCGCTGGCAGTGCCGTCGTCTCCGGGACAGCGGCCGCGATCGTGGTGGCGACTGGCTCGCGGACCCGCTTGGGAGCGCTCCGTCGCTCATTGGAGCTCAGCGAGGAGCACCGGGATCATCTGACCGAACGACTCGCTCAGTACACGCGCCTTTCCTTACCGATCTCCTTTGCGACCGCGGCAGCTGTCACCTTGAGCGGCATCCTACGCGGGCTTCCCCCGGCGGCACAACTGGGCCTGGGTGCCAGCTTGGCGATCGCCGCCGTACCGGAAGGCCTCCCGCTCCTCTCGCGCGTCGCCCAGGCTGCGACGGCTCGCCGTCTCGCGCGGAACGGCATCGTCGTGCGCCGGCTCTCGGCAGTCGAAGCGCTCGGCCGCGTCAGCATCGTCTGCGTCGACAAGACCGGCACCCTGACGGCTGGCAAGCTCTCGGTGACCCATATCTTGACCAGGGCCGGGCTCGAGTCGCTGCCCGGGCAGCTCAGTGAGCTGGCCCGCCGAACACTGACCAGCGCGGCGCTGGCGAGCCCGGCTCCCTCGCGGAGCGACGCCTTCGCCCATGGCACCGATGCAGCGGTCCTGCGCGCCGCGCTGGAAGCTGGCTTGCGCGAGCGACTGGACGTCCCCCGCGACCAGGAGCTTCCCTTCGAATCGACCCAGCCGTATCACGCCGTGCGGATCGGTGACACTGCCCACTTCAAAGGAAGTCCAGAAGTCCTGCTCGACCGCTGTCGCGCCTGGCTCGCAGCGGACGGCAGCCTGCAGCCGCTCGACGATGCGCGGCACGCCGAACTCGCCGATCACCTCCTCAGGCTCGCTGGAGCCGGCCTGCGCGTCCTGCTCGTCGCCGAGGCCGATGGGTCGGTACGGCTGGAGGACCCGACCGATCTGCGTCTCATCGGCTTCCTCGGGCTGAGCGACCCCCTGCGACCCACCGTCCCCGATGCGGTTGCGCGCTGTCGCCGGGCAGGTGTCCGCGTCGTGATGATCACCGGCGACCATCCCGCTACTGCCTCCACGATCGCGCGAGCCGCTGGTCTCACCGAGGACGAGCGGGTGATCACCGGCGCCGATCTGGCCAGCCTGAGCGACGAGCAACTGGCCGAGCGTCTCGAACAGGTCCCGGTGATCGCGCGCGCCACGCCGCTGGACAAGGTCCGCATCGTCCGTGCCTTGCAAGCCCGCGGACACGTCGTGGCGATGACCGGCGACGGCGTCAACGACAGCGCCGCGCTCCGCTTGGCCGACGTCGGCATGGCGATGGGTTGGGGAACCGAAGTCGCTCGACAGGCCGCTGACCTCATCCTGATCGAGGACGATTTCGCCGCCCTGGTCCAAGCCTTGATCGAGGGGCGGAGCTTCTGGAGGAACATGCGCCGCGCGGTCGCCTTACTGCTCGGGGGCAATCTCGGTGAGCTCCTCCTGATGGGCATCCCGTCGCTCCTCGGTGCGCCAGCACCGCTCAACACGCGCCAGGTCCTCATGGTGAACCTGATCACTGATGTCCCCCCGGCGCTCGCCATCGCACTCCAGGGTCCGCGCTATCAACGGTTGGAGCAACTCGCCCGCGAGGGAGAGACGGCCCTCGACCGGCCGCTGCGCGTTGACGTGTTGCGTCGGGCGGGGGCGACCGCGGTCCCCGCTGCCCTCGCTTATCTCTGGGCGATGACAGCCAGCCCCAGCGCTGCACCAGCCGTTGCTTTCACTGCCCTCGTCGCAGGGCAGCTCGCCCAAACGCTCGAACTCGGCCTGAGCGGGGCTGGCCTGACACCGAGCCTCCTGACCGGAACTGCCCTTTCGGGCGCTGTCCTCGTGGCGACCCTGATCACACCACCGTTCCGCGCGCTGCTCGGTCTCCCGGCCCTGACGCCGGCGGGGTGGCTCGGCGCCGGCCTCAGTACGGTGGCAGCAGTCGCGGCGAGTCAAGCTATCGTGCAGCCGGTTCCCACCGAGGCGGAAGCGAGTTCCCCCAGTGCCCGCCCGGCTCCCATTTCGCAACCCGCCTGACCTCTCTGAGGAGCATTCGCTGCGCGAGTACGAGTGGTGTGCTCCACCCAGCCCGCGAACGGTCGAGCGACTTTTACGAGACCGCAACAACTCCCCGGCACTCACCCCGTACCATCGGAGTGTGAGTCGGGGAGGTGACCATGCTCGGACTGACCCACCCAGTCGAGTCGACGGTCGAGCGGCACCAGGACAAGCTCGCACTCTTGCCCCTGTACTGGTTCGGCTGGAAGCTGGGGCACCTGGTGGGTGAGGTAGTCGGGCCACTCGGAGACACCCGGCCTGACCTCCGAGCGACCGAGCCGCTCGCCGTGACCGTGCCGACGCTGGGCCAGCCCTCGGTCGCAGCGGTCGGTCTCTCCACGACCCGCCCGGTCCGTCAGCCGGCCGAGCGGTCACTCCTGCAGAGCTACCGCTGCATCAAGGAGTTGCCGATCACCAAGCGGCTGCTGGCCGCTCTGGTCGGCAGCGCGACCCGCAGCGAGCTCCTGTTGATCGCCTTCGGACTCGGCCTCGTGCTCCTCGGCGAAGAATCGCTCACCGCCGAGATCGTCCTGCCGCTGCTCGCCGACATCCTCCTGCTGTTGGCCGAACTGCTCTTGGCCCTCGTTGCCGGCGCCGTCCTCGCCGATCTCGTCATGTCCGTCCTGCTCATTCTCCGAGCCATCTTGCTCGACGGGTGATCGTCCCGCCAGCCAGCCGCGCGCCGAGCCGGATCGCTCATTCTGCCTCCGGACCAGCGCAGCGCTGGAGTCGTTGTGGTCTGCCCCACCGCAAAACCGACCGGCCGAAGTTGCTCGCTAACTCCGATGTGTGTTGGACCCCACATCGAGTCTCGGCGCGGCCCGGCACCGGGCGCGTGACTGCTGACCCGCAACGGTGGCCTGCTCGTGACGGTACGCTCCGTGGCGCGGATCGCGATCCCGGACGACAGGACACGGTCGCGACGGCCGCGGCCTGGGCGCACGCCCTGCCCACGGTTTTCCGACCGCCCGACTTGACGCTGCCAGACACCGAACCGATACTAAAACGATGAGTCCCCGAGCGATCTCGCCGGCAGGGGGAGAACGCGATGAGCTATCAGGCTGAGATCAGCCGCCGCAATCCGACTGCCATCCTCTTCCTAATCGACCAGTCCGCCTCGATGGGCCGAGTGTGCCCCGATGGGCTCACTCTCGCCCACGTGCTCGCCGATGCGGTCAACCGCTTGATCGGGGAAGCAGTTCTCAAGTGCTCCAAGGACGACGGGGTCCGCGATTACTTTTTCGTCGGCGTCATCACCTACTCGGGTCAGGAAGCGTCGGACGCGCTGTCCCATGTGCCCGGCGACGATCTGCTCAAGCCGATCTCGCTGCTCGCTGACCATCCGCTGCGCCTCGAGGAGCGGACGAAACTGGTGGTCGATGGCGCGGGGGGTGTCATCGAGCGCAAGATCAAGTTCCCGGTCTGGGTCGCACCAGCAGCCGCCGGCGAGACACCGATGTGCCACGCGTTTCGGCTTGCTTACCAAACGATGGGACTCTGGGTGCTCGATCACCCCACCTCCTTTCCGCCCACGGTGATCCACGTGACCGACGGCGAGCCGACCGATGGAGACCCGCGGGAACTGGCGCTGATGCTCCAGCAACTCGCCACCGATGACGGCAACCTATTGCTCTACAACCTCCACGTGCGCTGCGACGTCGAGGCCGGGATCCTCTTTCCGGCCACGCTCGATGAGCTGCCCGATCACCAGTCAGCCCAGCTGCTCTTCGAGATGTCCAGTCGCTTGCCCGAACTGATCGTGCAGGCAGCGCGAGCCGAGTTCCCCGATCGCACCATCGTTGATGGAGCACGGGCCTACGGGTACAACGCACCGCTCGTGGAGGCGATCAAGTTCCTCAACGTCGGGACCTTGCCGTTCAATCTCGGGCGGTAGCGATGCGCTTCGCGCGCACCTTGCGCTTGACTGTCCCCAAGAGCTCGCGGGCGCCCGGGGAAGCGAACGAAGACGCCCTCGCGCACGTCATCCGGCGCCGCTACGCGGTCTTTGCGACTGCCGACGGTGCCTCGCAGACGATCTTCGCTGCCACCTGGGCCAAATTCCTCGTCGCTGCGCTGTGCGCCGTCGACTTCGAGCGGATCCGAGCAGCAGCCGACGAGCAGATCGCTTGGGACGCCTTCCTGCGCGGGCCGGTGCAGCAGGCAGCAGAGCAATTCCGCCGGCACCTTCCGCCTCATCTCCCCTGGTACGTCGAGCTGAGCCTAGAACGCGGTGTGGCTGCCACCCTGCTCGTCGTCATCGTCCTCCGCCGGGAACGACTCCTCGTCGCCTTGGCGATCGGCGATTGCTGTCTCGCCGTCTGGTCGGAGAGCAACGGGCACGTCCATCGGTTTCCCTATGAGGCGGTCGACTCGTTACCACGCCGCCCGTGGGCAGTCGTCTTCCGACTCGATCGAGCTGATGCCGATGTCCCGACGCCGTGCATCCTCCGGTGTCCGTTCGCGCTCGACCGCGACATGCCCGCCGGGCAGTCGTCCGGCCGCCTATTCCTCGCCTTGATGACCGATGCGCTCGCCGAATGGTTCCTCCGTGCCTACGCCGCGGGTGAGCGCCCGCACGAGGAACTCGCCCGCTTGCGGCGACGCACCTTCGCTCGCTGGGTCAGCCGTCAGCGCGCCGCCGGTCAGCTGCGCGACGACGACACGACGCTCCTGCTCGCCCGCGTCTCGTGGGACAAGGTCGGACCATGATGAGTTTGTCCGGTTGGCCCAACCTCACGACCTACCGCGAGGTCGTGCAGGATCCGGCGACCGCCTTCGCCGATCCCGAACTCCAGCAGTGTCAGCCGGAAGTGAACCCCTTGGGGCTCCCGATCATCCGCAGCGGCGGCTTCGTCGGCACTTTCCATCTCATCGGGACCAGGGAGTGGGCCGTCCGCTGCTTCGTGCGGCCCGTCCCCGACCTGACCGAGCGATACCGCTTCATCGCGGCGTTCCTCCAGCGCCATCCACGGCCGTACTTCGTCCCCATGGAGTATCACGAGCAGGGAATCCGCGTCGACGGCCGCTGGTTTCCTATCGTCAAGATGCCCTGGGTGCAGGGAGAAACGCTCGTTCGTGCAGTCGCCAGCCGCCTCGACGATCCAGCAGCGTTCGAAGCACTCCGCGACGAGTTCAGCGAGATCGCCCTGGACCTGGAGCACCTTGGCGCCGCGCACGGCGATCTCGCAGACGACAACATCCTGTTAGGTGACTCCGGTCAGCTGCTGCTCATCGACTACGACTGCATGTACGTCCCCGGCATGCCGATGAGCCATAGTATCGGACTCGGCAAGCCTGGTTACCAGCATCCTGGCAGGCTCCCCGAACACTTCGATGCCACGATCGACCGCTTTGCGGCCACTGTCCTCTACACCACCCTCGACGCCCTGTCGCTCGATCCGACCCTCTACCAGCGCCGCCAGTCGGGCGACACGCTCCTCTTCAGTCAAGAAGACCTCCTCCGTCCCCTCGAATCGCCCCTCATGCGCGAACTCGACCAGCTCTACAAGGGTCAGCCACCGGAACGCCAACGACACTGGCGCAACTTCCGGATCTTGCTGAACCTCCCCTTCGAGCGCCTGCCCAGCTTCGAGCGGTTCCTCGGCCGTCACCTCACGACCGTGGCAGCCCGAACGCATCTGTACGACGTGCGTCGCCCTTATCCCGTGCTCGACGCCGCGGACCGGCAGCAGCTGCTCGCGCACGTCGGGCAGTACGTCGAGGTGCACGGCACCGTTCGAACGGTGGTCAGTTGGCAAACCCGAACTGGCCGCCCCTGCCTCTTCGTCAACTTCGGGGAGTATGTCGGCGGCGACTTTTACGTCGTGCTGTGGGAGGAAGCGCTCCGCGAGCTCGCGGCGCGCAAGTGGACAGTCGACCGGCTCCGGGAAGCGCTCTGCGGTGAGCGCGTCGCCGTCACCGGCGTCCTCGCTACCTACCGCGCGGGCGCGCGCGTCAACCCGCAGATCGAATACCAGGAACCCGGCCGGCTCGTCGTCTTCCGACCGCCCCAGCGCGGCGGCAACATCGTCATCTGAGCACCCCAGCACCCGCCGGCGCTGCGCGGCGTCCCACCCGGACGCTCAACCGACACTCGCCAACTCACTCCTCGGCCACGACCGGGTTCTCCAGCGTGCCGATCCGCTCGATCGTCACCCGGACCACATCGCCCGGCTGCAGCAACCGCTTCGGCTCACGAGCGAACCCCACCCCAGCCGGTGTTCCAGTCGCGATGAGGTCTCCCGGCTCCAGCGTCATGATCTGCGAGATGTAGGCGACGACCGCGGCGACACTGAAGATCATCTCGCGGGTATTCGAGCGCTGCAGCACCTCGCCGGACACCTCGCAGCTGATGTCCAGCGTCTGCGGGTCGGGGATCTCGTCGGCCGTCACGATCCAGGGGCCGAGCGGCGTCGAGCGATCGAACGTCTTCCCCTGCATCCACTGCCGACCGCGGAACTGGAAATCGCGCATCGAGACGTCGTTCAGGACCGTATACCCGGCCACGTGCTCGAGCGCGCGCTGCTCGTCGATGTACCGCCCCGGCTTGCCGATGACGACCGCCAGTTCCGCCTCGTAGTCGACTTGCTGGCTGACCCGCGGCAGTACGATCGGCTCGCCCGGCCCGATGAGCGCGTTGGCGAACTTGTTGAAGAGCTCCGGGTACTGCGGGATCGGCGAGTTGGTCTCCCGGGCATGATCGGCATAGTTCAGCCCCAGGCAGATGATCTTCCCCGGACGCTGGAGCGGTGCCCGCAGGCGCACTCCGGGTGCATCAGCTGCGACTGCGAGCCCGCGCTGCAGTGCGCCTTCCCGATCGCGCGCGAGCGCTTCCCTCGCGAAGGCGACCGCTTCCCGCGCGCGACCGAGCCCATCACGAGCGAGCAGGAGCACCATGTCCGGTGGGCACTCCGCCAGTGCCCGCCCAGCCGCATCCGCCACGCCCTGCTGGCGCAAGAGCTCCGTGTAGGCCTGTGGGGTATCGAGAATCCAGTCATCCTCCAGAACCCCGATGCTCGTTCGACCCCGCTCGCTGTAGGTGACCAGCCGCATACCGCCTCCATCCCTTCGCCCTCGAGCGACCGACCACACGCTGCGCCGCTGCTCACGCGGCGCGATGCCATTAAAACCGCTGCGGCGCCGGCTGCCTATCCCCCGTGCTGCCGGCGGACAACCGTGGGCCGTAGCGTCTCAGCGGTCTGGCCTGGTGTCCCGTCACGGTGCACGCGTCCGCGCACCGCACCAGCTTCTGCGCGCATCACCGCTGGCGACGTGCTGCGCCGCTCGGCGAGGCTGCGCCGGCCTGCCATGTGCAGCCCCCGGTGCGGAGATCGCCGGTTCCTCCCGAGGGCGACGCGAGCGCCGGCACACAGACCGGCGCCGGTCTCGACTACGCTCGGCGCGTCTGCTACACTGGGCGCGCGAGCACGGCCCGGTGCACGTTACCAGTAGAGGGCAGCGTGACGAGCGACTCGGCGGATGCGCTCCGCGCTCGCCTGCCGGCGGGCCGAACGGGAAGCGCCTGCCGGCACGCACGAGATGGCGCCGCCTCGCTCACCCATTCGGGCTAGGAGCGGGTAGCCCAAAAGTCAGGGGTCAGTCGCAATCAGCCCAATCCCCTTCAGGGGATTGCAACATCCTATCGCTGCGCTAACCCAAACCGACGAGTCGATCCGCTATGGCGTCGCAATCAGCCCAATCCCCTTCAGGGGATTGCAACGGTCCTGGTCCTGGGCCTGGTCTCGAGCCTGGGGCTGGATCGTCGCAATCGGCCCAATCCCCTTCAGGGGATTGCAACTAGACATGCGCATGCGGGTAGCGTTCCCGCACACGCTAGAGTCGCAATCAGCCCAATCCCCTTCAGGGGATTGCAACGCTGCCTCACCTGCAATCTGCAGGAGCCAACTGTCCAGCTCGTCGCAATCAGCCCAATCCCCTTTAGGGGATTGCAACGTTAAGGAATCCCAGCGGGCTGGGGACCAGGACAGCTGGGTCGTGTCGCAATCAGCCCAATCCCCTTTAGGGGATTGCAACTTCCTCCCCTCCCAGTTGGCGCACTGTCGCCCACCAGTATCCCGTCGCAATCAGCCCAATCCCCTTCAGGGGATTGCAACGTGCGGATAAAACGATTTCTGGAAGCGGGAATTCGGGGCTCGGTTGTCGCAATCAGCCCAATCCCCTTCGGGGAATCACGACGCGATCCACCAGCGGGACCGGTCGGCGACGACGATCGGTGGCGCGGCCGCACGCTGCTCCCCCGCCCTCGAGCGATGGCAACGGGCCACCGAACCGGTCGACTCGCCCCGGGGCGCCGCGCCCCGCTCGCTCGGCCCCAACCGGTCACGCTCGCCGCGAGCCCCTGCCCTGCCTCGGCGCCGACCCGCGCGAACGCTGGCCGACCAACCCCTCGGACTCGCTCGACCGCCCGACCCCCCTGTCCGCTCCGCGCACTCGTCCGATGAAGACGGTCCGGCGGCGAGCCGGACACCAGTGCAGCCCCGACTCGACTGGCGCGTGATGCGCTGCCGGGTGGCCACGTCCTCGGCACGCCGCGCGAGCAGTCATGTTCCGCCCCGTCGGCAGATCGCACCCGGCCCGCTGTCCGGCCACACCCGGTCCCGGCGCATCCCGTCTCCCGGCTCCGATCCAGCGCGATCGCCCGGCGGCCCAACGTCCTCCCCGGTCCACCACGGTCCGGCTGGACGAGCGCAGAACCGAGACGCGCCGGCTCGCTGCTGCCTGTCTCCGCCGTCATCCCGGCACGCGGCTCACCGCGGCTCGACTCCCTGCTGCCCTGCGGAGTCACCCGAGCCTCGAATCGACGCTCTTCCGGGACCGCTCGCCGCTGGAGCTCCAGCGGGACCACTCGACCTCCTCGGGCAGCCAGGCTCCGGTCTAGACTGGATCAGGACTCGGCTCCGTCACGGCGGGAGACCCGATGAGCCGGCGACGTCGGCGAACCAGTCGTCCACGCTGGAGGAGTGCCTGGCGAGCCTGGTACGATCACCCGTTCCTGGCCGTACCGGCTGCTCTCCTACTCGGCACGCTCCTCACGGTCATCGTGTGGGCAGGCCGCGTCGGGATCACTGGCGGCGACGCTCCTCGACTCGCACTCACCGACGCGGTACTCGGCTTCGGGGGCGGACTCCTCACCTTGCTCGCCCGGTTCACCGGCTTGCATCGCCAGGGGATCGCTTTCCTCCCCGCGGCACCCGACGCTGACCTCGACGACCCACGGCAGTTTCCCCCACAGCCCTGGCCGACCTGGCTGACGCACCTCGCCCTCGTCCTCTACTTCGCGGCTCTCCCGGCACTCGGGGTGGCCTCGAGCATGTGGGTGCACCTGCCGCATCCGTGGAAGGTGCTCGCCCTGCTCGGCCTGGCAGGCTCCCTCACCGCGCTCGGTCTCCTCGCCTTCTGGCGGCCCAATCAGCTCAACCGCTGGCTGTACCGATACGAGCGGATCTTCTGGCTTCTCGCCCTGCCGGCCATGGGGAACCCGACACTCGGCGCCTACAGCGGGCTCACTGCACGCCGCTTCGACCAGGTCTGGCTCCTCCAGCTGATCGTGACGCTCGGCCTCGCGGTCCTCGCCCATTGGCTCCTGGCGACCGGCCTGCTCTCCGTCTGGAGCCACCGCCCCCGCCGGATGACCGCCCAACAGCCAGCGCCCGAAACCGGCTCGTTCCGGCCAGTCGGTCGCGATCCCGAGCCCTGACACCGCTCAGTCCGCCGGCAGACACTCACCCGAGGCGTCGCACCGACCGGTGCGGAGAGGCGCGGGCGTACCGCCTGCTCGGGAAGAAGGAGGCGCTTCGCCTGACGCGCCTGTTCGTCCTCCGGGACCAGCCATGCGCAGGTCTCAGCAGCCTCTCGCATCGCCCAGCGGCTCCGGTTCACTCGACTGGTCATCCTGCACGATGAACCCGCCGCGCTTGCGAGCGACTCCCAGCCGGTCGGTTCGCGATTGCACCGCTTGACGAGCGACGCATGATCTCGTAGGCCCGTGCAGGCCATACGGTGACCGACTGATGGACTCGTTCGAGACGCTGCTCGTCGCCAGTCTCCTTCACGACCTCGGCAAGCTGTGGCAGCGAACCGGTCAGCGCCACAGCGACCGCTACGCCGCTTTCGGCCCGAGCGACTACGGGCCAAACGGTGCCCACGCCAAGTGGAGCGCCGACGCCATCGAAAGGTGGCTCCCGCAGTGGCGCGCTGCAGCGGACGCCATCCTCCGCCACCACCAGCCGGCCGACCGGCTCGCTCGCCTCGTCGCCCTGGCCGACCGGCTCTCGGCTGCCGAGCGCGACGATGCCGAGTCTGACCAGCCTCCGGCACCGCCCGGCGGAGGGGCGCTCTGGGCTGCCACGCGCCTCGGGCAACGCCAGTTGCGCAGTATCTTCACCCGCCTGCAGCTCGCCGGTGCCCCCGCCCCCGCACCGGTCTACTGGCCGCTCGCGCCGCTCGCACTCGCGCCGGAAGTACTCTTCCCCAATGCGTCACCAGTCGAAGAGGTCAGCGAGCGGCAGGGCTACGAAGCACTCTGGCAGCGTCTCGTCTAAGATCTCGAGGCCATCCCACCGACGCTCGACTTCGATGCGCGCCTCACCACCGTGCTCCATCTCCTCCAGCGCTACACCTGGTGCGTCCCCTCGGCGTACTACCGGCAGAACGTCGCTGATATCTCGCTCTACGACCATCTCCGCACCACCGCAGCGATCGCCGCTGCGCTCGACCGCTCCGGTCTCGACGACGAAGCGCTCGCGGCACTGCTCGCGCACCGACCGCCGCACTGGGACACCCCGCGGCTGGCGCTGCTCGCAGCCGACGTCACCGGTATCCAGCGCTTCCTCTACACGCTCACCGCTGCACGGGCCGCCCGCAGCCTGCGCGGGCGCTCCTTCTTCCTCCAGTTGGTCACGGAAGCGGTCGGTCGCTGGCTCCTGCGCGGCCTCGACCTCCCCCTCGTCAACCTGCTCTACGCTGGCGGCGGCCGCTGCTACCTGCTTACCCAGCTGCCGAGCGACGACCAGCTCGCCGCGCTCCGCCGCGACCTCGACCGGATCCTCCTCGCCACGACCGACGGCGAACTGTACCTCGCGCTCGCCTGCCGCCCGCTCGCCTGTGTCGATCTCGCCGAACCGGAGCGCTTCCGAGCCGCCTGGAACGCCTTGCATGCCGCCCTCCAGGAGGCCAAAGCGCGCAAGTTCGCCGCGCTCGATCCGGCCGAACTCGCTGACCGCTTGTTCGCTCCGCGCGGGATCGGCGGTCCCGAGCCGCCCTGCGCCATCTGCCGCCGCGAGGATCCGCGAGCGCGCCGCGAGGACGACGAGCCGATCTGCCGCCGCTGCGATTCCTTGATCGACCTCGGCACGGCCCTGCGCCGCGCCCGCTGGCTCTTCCTGCGCGAGGTCCAGCCGCTCTCCCCGGACGACGCGGCGGGCCCCAGCTACCGGACGACGCTCCAGGCGCTCGGTCTCGAACTCCACCTCGCCGAAACGGACGACGAGCTGCGAGCCTTCGCCCAGCGTGGGCCGGGAACGCTCCTCCGGATCGACGACACCGACTTCCTGACGGGCCCGGCGCTCGACGTCGCCGAGGCGAGCGGCTCGATCGGGCTCGGTTTCGCCCTCCTCGCCAACGTCGTGCCGCTCGACCCCGACGGCTCGGTGACCGAGTTCGCGACCATCGCGGCCGCCGGTGCGGGGGCGAGTGGACTCGGCATCCTGCGCATGGACGTCGACGACCTCGGTCGGCTCTTCGCCGAGGGGCTCGGCCAGCACCTCTCCCTCTCGCAGCTCGCCAGTCTCTCCAGCGGCCTCCGGCTCTTCTTCGAAGGCTGGCTGGCCGAACTGGCCCGGCACTGGAACCGAACGAAGCGCCCGGTCTACCTCGTCTACGCTGGTGGCGACGACGTCTTCGCGGTCGGGCACTGGGAGAGCATGGCCAGCTTCGCACGCACCGTCCGCGGCGACTTCGACCGCTTCACGCTGGGCAACCCGTCGCTGCACCTATCGGCCGGGATCGCCGTCGTCCCCGAGCATGCCCCGCTCTATCAGGCCGCTGAGGACGCGAGGGAGGCGCTCGAGGCAGCCAAGCTGCGGAGCGAGGACGGTCGTGTGGTCAAGAACGCCGTTACCTTCCTCGGCCGTACGCTCGACTGGTCGTGCTTCGATGCCGTCGCCACGCGGGTCGAGCAGCTCGCCAGCCTCGTCGCACGCGAGGAACTGCCCCGCTCGTTCCTCCACGGTCTCGCGGCGATCGGCCGGCTCTACGAGGCGGCGCGCGACGAGGCGCAGCGCCGGGGCACGCTCCGCCCTGGGCAGCTGGTGTACGGTCGCTGGTTGTGGCTCGCCGCCTACTTCCTCGCTCGGGCTGCCGAACGGTTACCGGACGGCTCGGCCGCCCGCGAGTGGACCGATCGTCTCCGCGACGAGATCCGGCATCCCGGTGTCATCGCGACCCTCTGGCTCACTGCCCGCTGGGCCGAACTCGCTACGCGAAAGGAGGAGTCGGCATGAATCTGCAGCGTCAAGCCGCTGGACAGGGTCATCGGGGAGGCCGTCCTGCCTTCGAACCACCGACCGAAGAGGAGATCCGACGCATCGTCGTCGAGGGTGATCCCCTCACGCTCGTGCAGGTGGCCGAACGGGTCGGCCGCGACCTGGCCCGACCCGGCGACAATCCGCGGAGTCCGGACGCGTTGGCGACGAGCCAGATCCGCTCCGTCTTCGGCAAAGTTCGCGAACTCGACATGCACGTCCGCACGGCAGCTGCGGCGGTCACGGAACTCGACCAGGAAACGTATCGGGAACTGCAGTTGCTCCGCCCCAAGCTCGCCTACCAAGCAGCACGCGCGACGGGCAGAGGGGTGCAGTGGCTCAAGCAAACACTCGACCCCGCCATCCAGCTCGTCGAGCGCGACCGCCAGCGCTTCCGGCACTTCGTCGATTTCTTCGAAGCGATCCTCGCCTATCACAAGGCCTACGGAGGACAGTGAGGGGAGGGCAGCCATGAGCGCGACGGCTCAACCGGTCAACCGAAACGCGACGATCCTCGGCCGTATCCGCCTGACCGGAATCCTCCGCGCGATTACCGGTTTGCGCATCGGCGGGGCAGCCGGCGGGCTCGCCATCGGTGCGCTCGACAATCCGGTCGTGCGCGATCCGCTCACCAACCAGCCGTATGTCCCCGGTTCGTCGCTCAAGGGGAAACTCCGCTCCCTCTCCGAACGCATCGAGGGACTGACGACCAACTGGCGGATCAACAACGTCTACATCCACGTCTGCACCGGTGACCGGCAAAACGGTCGCAATCCGACCTATGACCAGTGCCCCGTCTGCCCCGTCTTCGGTGTTCCCGGCGATCAATACCCTTCTGCACCGACCCGGCTGCTCGTGCGCGATGCCTTCCTCACCGAATCGAGCGTACGCGAACTCGAGGCGCTGCGACTCGACCTACCCTATTCGGAAATCAAGTGGGAAGCCGCGATCGATCGTGTTACCTCGGCAGCCGTGCCCCGGCAGGTCGAGCGTGTCCCAGCCGGTTCGGTCTTCGCCTGCGAGATGGTCTACACTCTCTACGAGCCCCGCGACGTCGACCGCTTCTGGACGGTCGTCCGCGCCCTCGCGCTCCTCGAGGACGACTACCTCGGGAGCTACGGCTCGCGCGGCAGCGGCAAGGTCCGCTTCGAGGACTTGACGCTCACCGTCCGCCCGCGCCCGCACTACGACCAGCCGGTCTCCCAGCTCCCCCAGCGGACCTTCGACTCGGTCGACGCGCTGCTCGCGGCACGCGATGACGTGCTCGCCTGGTTGCGCGAGGCAGCCGGTCTCGCGCGACAGGCAGGGTGACGCGATGCCGACGGTGACCACCTACCTCATCCGCTTCCGCGGACCGCTCCACGTCGCCGAACGGGGCGTCGGGATCGAGGAGACAGCCGAGTTCGTCCACTCCGACACGCTCTTCAGCGCCCTCTGCTCGGTGGTCCGCCTCGGTTGGGGAGAGAGCGAGCTCCAGCGTTTCCTGGCACCCTTCCGCGCCGGTGACCCGCCCTTCCTGCTCTCGAGTGCGTTCCCGTTCGCCGGGTCCGTCCGCTTCCTGCCCAAACCGCACCTCGCGCTACCCACTCCACCACCCGAGGACACGCGCAAGCGGTTGCGCCAGACCCGCTGGGTCTCGCTCGGACTGTTCCAGGCCTGGCTCAGCGGCGAGTTGCCGGGCGACGCCTTCGCTCCAGCGGCCTTCCTTCCCGCTGTCGCAGCCTGGCTTCTCCCCAGCGAGCGTCGTGCCCTTCCCCGAAGCTTCACCCGCGAAGGGGTCCCGCCGTGGGTGCGCGATGTCGTCCCGCGCGTCGCGATCGACCGCGTCACCAATGCCTCGCAGGTCTTCCGCTCGGGCCGGCTCCGCTTCGACGCCGAGAGCGGCCTCTTCGTCCTCGTCGAATGGCGCGACGCGAGCTGGCGCCCGCTCGTCGAGCCGGCACTCGCCGAGCTGGGGCAGCTGGGACTGGGCGGCCTGCGCTCGACCGGGCACGGCCAGTTCACGGTGCAGCCCGGTGAGGAGCTCGCCTTTCCGGAGCGAGCGGCCTCCCGCGGTCTGGTGACGCTCTCCCTCTACGCTCCCGGGCGGTCCGAACTCGCGGCCGGAGTCCTGGGTCCGCTCGCTCGCTACGACCTCGTCGTGCGCGGCGGCTGGATCGCCTCGCCCGACGGCGCGAGCTACCGGCGCCGCGAACTGCGCATGGTCATCGAGGGCTCGGTCGTGGCGCAACCGCCGGGGACGACTGTCCTCGGGCAGCTCGTCGACGTCACGCCGGAAGTCATGCGCACCGTGCACCCGGTCTACCGGTACGGGTACGCCTTCACTGTCCCAGTCGACCTGAAGGAGTAGCTCTATGTCCGAACCCGCTCGCGCCCGTCCGCTTCTCGAACTCCGCTCCTACCAGCTCGAACTGGAGGTCCTCTCCCCGCTCCACATCGGCGCCGGTGGACCGCCACTCGTCGGCGGCTACGACGTCGTCGCCGATGCGAAGCTGGGTCGCTACTACCTGATCGATACCGAGCGGCTGATCAGCGAGCGGATGACTGCGGAACAGATCGCGGCCGGGGTCGACCCGAAGGTCGAGAACGTGATCACCCGGGGCGAGTGGGACGCGTACGCCCGCGCCGTGCTCGCCGGCCCGGGAGGACCCACTATCGCCCCCCTTGTCCGCCAGCACTGGACGCTTCTCCCCTTCCAGCGCGACGCCCACGGTCGGCCGTATCTCCCCGGAAGCAGCCTCAAAGGCGCGCTGCGCACGGCGCTCGCCTACGCCCTCCTGCGCGACCAACTCCGCATGATGGAGAAGGCCGGCCAGCCGGTCCGTTTCGCGGACACCGAGGCCGGTCGCCTGCTCCGCGAGCAGCTGCAGTCCGGCGCTCGCCGCGAATGGTTCGCCCGTCCACTCGAGACACGGCTCTTCCAAGGCAGCTCCGCTTTCGATCCCAATCACGACCTCCTGCGCGCCGTGCGGATCAGCGACTCGGAACCACTCCGCGCTGACGCGACTGTCGTCGAGCAGGTGGGCATCTACCGACGCAACGCCGACAAGCTGACGCTGCTCAGCGACAAGCACCGCTGGCTCGTCGAGACGCTTCCGGAGGGCACGAGGCTGGCGCTCCGACTCGACATCGACACCGGACTCTTCGGCGTGCAGAAAGGCCTGTCGGCCGAGCAGCGCGACCAGGTAGGGACACCGTTCCTCCTCCACGCCTGTCGCGAGTTCGCCTTCCGGTTAGCCAGCAGCCAAGCTGCGACCAGTGGTTCCGATCCGACCAGCAAGTTCTTCCGCGAGCTCATGCAGCGGATCCGGCAGGCCGACCGGGGGAGCGAGGCGTACGTGCAACTGGGCTGGGGAACCGGCTGGCGCGCGAAGACGATCGGCCCGTTGCTCGACTTGAGCGTCGTCGAGGACGGGCAGCAGACGCTCGACGAACTGGTCCGCCGACTCCGGCTCGATCGGACCGGGCGCGGGCGACCCTTCCCGCGGACGCTCCGGCTCGTCGAGCGGAACGGTCGGCCGACCATGCCGCTCGGCTGGGCCCGCCTGCGGATCGTCCCGCTCTGACAGGAGGTGCTGGATGGCGCAGCGGAACATCCTCCTCATGACGACGCTCGGTCATCGCGATATCCTGCTCGACGAGCAGCCGCTGCCGCGCGACCGGTTTCGCACGAGGTGCCAGGAGTTGTTGGACGCGGTGAAACGCGATCCGTCGCACTGGAACCGCATCCGTTTTCCCTTGCTCGAGCGGCTCCTGCAGTGGATCCGCACGCTCGATGGTCCGGACGCCCCCTGGCCCTGCGCGATCTCCACCTGAGCGTCTACTTCATCGCGACCGACCAGCGCGGCGGTCGTTTCGCCGAGACCGATACCGTTACCCTCGCTGCGTTGGCCGAGGAGTGGGTGAAGCGTCGACAGGAGGCATTCGGGGCGCTGCGGGTCCGCCGGTGGACGTTCGACGGGAACCCAGCCGCATTCGACGAGACGCTCTTCTTCTTCCGAAAGTTGGCAGCAGAGGGCGCCGTGCCGTCGATCGACGCGCCGACGCGTGTCCTGGTCCACGTCACCAGTGGGACACCAGCACTCGTGTTCGGCACGCTCGTCGGGCTCGCTCCCGTCTTGCCGCGCTCGACGCTCGTCCTGGTCCTGCCGCCAGGCGCAGACTCACCGCTCCCCTTCGCGCTCCTCCCCGAACTCGAGCGCCTTCAATCGCTGCGCGACGCCGCCCTCGCGCTCGAGCACTGGAACCCGGCACTGGCCGCCGCCTTCCTCGAGCGGGCCGATGCACCGTCCCCGTTCCAGCAGATGCTGCGCGCTCTCGCGCTCCGCCTGCAGTTCGATTTCGAACGAGCCCTCCGTCTCCTGGAGAGAGAGGTCTTGCCCCACGCAGCGTTCCCAATGCTGCGCCGCCTGGCGGAGGGGGAAACGAGATACCTGCAGGCGCTCGTTCGGGCAGTCGAGGGCATCCGAGTAGCCGAGAAACCGGCCCCTGAGCCGTATCGGGTACTCCTCGAGGAACTCTGGCAGAGCGCCAAGATCGCCTGGTCGCGCAACGATGCTGCCACCTTCCTCGCCACGCTGTTCCGCTTCCAAGAAGCGGTTCTCCGCTGGGCGACCGAGCACACGCTCGGTCTCCCTACCGGGTCGCGCCGCGAGGGCGGCAAGGCGGTCTCGCTGCCAGCCTACCAGGAGCGCCTCGCGCACGATCCAGTGTTCCGCGAGGTCGCGAGTCGCAACGGCATCGATCCCGTCCGTCCTCCGAGTCGAGATGCCCTCTACGCTCTGCTCTCCGTCGCAGCTGAGCGCGGCGACCCCCTGGCGCAGCGCGTCCTCGACGCCTGCCGACCGATCGACGCGCTCGCTGGTCTCCGCAACGCGAGCATCGTCGGTCACGGCTTCGAGCCCGTCTCGCGGGAGGCGATCGCTGACCGGCTTCGCGAGACGCAGCAGCGGAGCGATCCGGAGACCCTGCTCGACGAGCTGGCACGGGCTGCCGGTATCGATACCACTACCGTTCCGCTAGAGACGCTCCGCACGAACCTCCTGCAGCTGCTCGAGCAGCTGCAGGTCCGCGCGACCTGACGGTGTGCTCGCCGGCGGCCGGTCCAGCGCAGCGAGGACCAGTCGCCGCAGCGACGACCGGCTTTCACGCGCCCCGCTGCGCCGCTGCTCGGGGCGCCAGCCGTCGCCGCGCGCACGCGCTTTCCTGACGCGGCCGGGAGGACTCCGTCGGCAGAAGACGTCCACCGATGCGGCCAGTTTGCGATACCATGACGGTATCAGGTCGGGAGGCATGATCCACCCGCTGGGGATCTCCAGGCGTTGCCAGGAGACGCGGCCGTGCGAGACGCGAACGCTCCATTGACGCTCCTCGCCTGTGTCGGCAACAGCGACCTCACAGTCGACGGTGCGTTCCTCGTCACCCGCGAGCACCGCGGCAGCGCGCCTTCCTTCCGCGAGCGCACGCGCGAACTCTTCGCCTCCGCGGCCGGCCTCTCCGAGCGCCTCGATGCGCCCCTGCTGCGCCCGCTCCTCGCCTGGGCACGTGGACGTCCTGGTGCGCAGCTGCTCCGTGTCGTCTTGCTCGCCACCGACCAAGATCCACCGCACCAGCAGGATACCGTGTTCGCCGCGCAGCTGCTCGCTCGTTGGCTCACCGAGCGCTTCACCAGCACGGGCGACCAGATCGAGGTCATCGTCCGGACGCTCCGAGCCAATCCGGCCGACTACGACCAGATGTACCGGGCCATCGGCCAGGTCCTGCGTCAGCTGGCTCCCGCGACGGCGGGGCCGGTCCTGGTTTCCCTCACCGCTGGCACCCCAGCCATGACGTTCGCTCTCACCGTGCACGCCCTCGACCGCTTCGGCAGCGAGTGCTCGTTCGTGTATCTGCCGCGCAACAGCCAGCGTCCCCAAGAGCTGCGGTTGCGTCGCCTGCTCCAGCGAGCAGCCTCGCTGGCCGATGCCCGGCGGGAGCTGGAACGCGGCGAGTTCGGTCGCGCTGCGTTGCTGCTCCAGCAAGCTGGTGTCCCCCGCAGCATCTGGCGCATGGCCGAAGCAGCCGACCACCGCGTGGCCTACCACTTCGAGGAAGCGCAGTCCAGCGCCCGCCAGGCCCTGCGCGACCCGCGCACCCGGCCGCTCGCCCAAGAGTTCCTCCGCGAACTCGACGAACTGACCACCGCTCAGCGGATCCTCCAGGAGAAGGGAGGGAACGAGCCGGTCCCGCACGCCTGCGAACCGCTCCTCGCCGAGATGGTCGCCAATCTGCGGCTGGTCTGGCAGCAAGAGCGCGAGGCCGACTTCCTCGCTCGTCTCTGCCGCTTCCACGAGATGATGCTGCGCTGGCTGGTCGAGGAACAGCTCGGCGCACCGGTTCACACCGCGACCGGCGAGGCGACACCGGCTTTCCGGAACTGGTGGCGGTCGCGCCCCGAGTTGCAGCGCCAGGCAGCGGCACGCAACCTGAACCCCGAACGGATCACTCGGCCCCTGCTCGACTTCCTCCTCGCCAGCATCCCGGCCGTGCGGCGCGACCGCGAGATCCTGGCTCAGCTCAACCGGCTGACCCAATTCCGGAGCCAGACGTTTGTCGGCCACGGCTTCCTCGGTGTCCGGCGCGACGACATCCTCGCGCTCTACCGGGAGCGTGCCGGGCCGAACGCGGACCCGATGCAGGACATCGAGCACCTCGCCCGACGGCTGCAGCTCGGCAGCCAGGCCGATTGGCCCGAGCGTCTGCGCGACGCGTTGCTCCAGCTCCTCGACCAGTGGGAGACGGAACAGCACTGAAAGGACGCGTGCGATGCCGGTCGCGCTCGTTTTCCAGCTCCACCCGCTCCGCGATGCGTTGCTCCCGCCATTCCTCGGTCGGGCAGCGCACGCTGCCCTGTTGCGTGCGCTCGCGACCGTCGACGCGGAGGCTGCGCGGGAGCTGCACGACATGCCCGGTCAGCGCCCCTTCACCGTCGCGGTCCTCGAAGAAGGAGTCCGCTACGGTCGGCGAGAGACAGCCGCGCGCGCCGGTGTGCCGTTGCACCTGCGGGTCACCCTGCTCGACGACGAGCTCGAACCGCTCGTGGCCCGAGCGGTGCTCCCCGGGTCACCGGTCCAGCTCGGCCAGCTGCCGCTCCTGGTCGGCGAGCCAGCGACCGACCATCCACTGGCTGGGCGAGCGCGGTACGAGGAGCTGGCAGCGCTCTTCGAACCGGGCACGCGTCATCCGCTCCGCCTCCGCCTGCGCTTTTTCTCGCCGACGACTTTTCACCAGGGGACGCACCACCTGCCGCTGCCGCTCCCGAAACTCGTCTTCGGCAGCCTCGCCGAGCGGTGGAACGCCTTCGCGCCCGTCCACATCGCCCCGGAAGTCGTGCGGGGCTTCGACCAGCTTTGGGTCGCAGCCTACCACCTGGAGACGCGACTGGTCGACACCGGGCAGGGGAAACTCGTCGGCTTCCAGGGCTGGTGCGAGTACCGGTCGGACGCCGTCGAACCGCCGGTGCGTGCGGCGGCACGCACCCTGGCCGAGTTCGCGACCTACGCCGGAGTGGGACACAAGGTCGCCATGGGATTGGGCCAGGCCGGACTGGCTCTGTCCTGCTCCCCTGGGCGAGCCGACCGGACGACGGCTTGAGCGCGCCACGGCGGACGAGCCGCGGGCCTGCACCCCGGCAGGTGAGCGCTTCCCGCAGCGCCGCGTGAGGCCGCGATCGAACAGCGGCGGGGCGAGCAGGGCATCGAGCAGGTTGGTATGTTCCCTGACCAGCCGGTATGCTCAGCGATACCGCAACGGTCACGCGCGGAAGGGGGCTTTCCATGCTGGTCATCGTCTGCTACGATATCAGCGACGACAGCAAGCGGACGCGCCTTTACAAGTGGCTGCAGGGATACGGGACACCGGTACAACGCTCGGTGTTCGAGTGTGACCTCCGGGCGAACGAGCTGGATCGTGTCCGGCGGTACCTGCGGCGGGTCGCCGACCCGCGGTTCGACGGCGTGCGGCTGTACTTCCTGTGCGAAGCGTGCGCCCGCAAGGTCGAGATCGTCGCTGGTACGCCCCGCGAGCCGCTACCGGATTTCTTGATCGTCTGAGGTGACCCGACGGTGCGAACATCTGGTCGTGACCCAAAAGTACTAGGCGAATAGCCCGAAAGTCCGGGGTCGGGTTGCAACGCACTCAATCCCCTTCAGGGGATTGCAACCTTGCAGGTATGCATTCCAGCTCGCCTCGATCCTGTCTACTCGGTTGCAACGCACTCAATCCCCTTCAGGGGATTGCAACGCGCTCGTCGTGCGTTCGCGACTGCGCGCTCAGCCTCATGGTTGCAACGCACTCAATCCCCTTCAGGGGATTGCAACGAACATTACCAACGATTTGTAGGCGCAGCATCGTTCGTTCCTCCGGTTGCAACGCACTCAATCCCCTTCAGGGGATTGCAACCTACCTCCTTCCGCTGCGCTATTCAACCGACCGACAGATCGATCGTTGCAACGCACTCAATCCCCTTCAGGGGATTGCAACACGTCAACCATCGCGGCCAGCCCTCGCCCGTTCAGGACGCGGCGGTTGCAACGCACTCAATCCCCTTCAGGGGATTGCAACCAGCGTGTGCACAATGAGACGATAAATGCGGCGGTGGTCCCAGACGTTGCAACGCACTCAATCCCCTTCAGGGGATTGCAACAGGCGATGAGTGACGCGCTCGAGGCGATCGCTGAGTTTACCGTTGCAACGCACTCAATCCCCTTCAGGGGATTGCAACTCGGGTACACCGCGAGGTACACCCGCTCTGATATCAGCGAACGTTGCAACGCACTCAATCCCCTTCAGGGGATTGCAACGCGTCTCGTACGAGATCACCGGGGTGGACGACGTCCTTTCGCGTTGCAACGCACTCAATCCCCTTCAGGGGATTGCAACAATCAGGCCCTTGCGGGCCAGCGCGCGCCGTACGGTTTCTGCAGTTGCAACGCACTCAATCCCCTTCAGGGGATTGCAACCGTACGCGATCATGGGCGTGACGGTCACGCGACCATCGGAGGTTGCAACGCACTCAATCCCCTTCAGGGGATTGCAACCCCCGAAGTCCGGGCAAATTCCGTTTCCCCGAACTCCTGCGTCGTTGCAACGCACTCAATCCCCTTCAGGGGATTGCAACTCAAGAATCGGCGCAACAGCCTCGGCGAGCTGATTCAGGTTGCAACGCACTCAATCCCCTTCAGGGGATTGCAACCTGTCGAGAAACTGTTCCTGGAAGCGATCCAGCTCCTGGGGGAGTTGCAACGCACTCAATCCCCTTCAGGGGATTGCAACACTCGGGGTACGGGATCGGGATCGGGCTCGGGTCGGGGCTTGTTGCAACGCACTCAATCCCCTTCAGGGGATTGCAACCGTTGCAGGTCGCCCACGACGATCAGGCGCAGCATCCCAACGTTGCAACGCACTCAATCCCCTTCAGGGGATTGCAACGGGCACAATCCGCCGACGGAACGTTGCAAGAGACAGACGATAGTTGCAACGCACTCAATCCCCTTCAGGGGATTGCAACCTACTAAACCAACCACCAACCGACGAGTCGATCCGCTGTGGCGAGGTTGCAACGCACTCAATCCCCTTCAGGGGATTGCAACAGCTCTATCAGCTGCCCGTTCTCATCTCGCCGCGTCCGGATTGTTGCAACGCACTCAATCCCCTTCAGGGGATTGCAACGCGGAATGTCCGCACCTCAACAAGCGCCGGGATTCCGCGGCGAGTTGCAACGCACTCAATCCCCTTCAGGGGATTGCAACGCGACCTTCTGCAGGTCGCCGACGAGCGTAAGGCGGATCATGGTGTTGCAACGCACTCAATCCCCTTCAGGGGATTGCAACGCGACCGTCTGCAGATCTCCGACGATCAACAGGCGCAGCATCTGTTGCAACGCACTCAATCCCCTTCAGGGGATTGCAACCAGGACCAGGACCCGTGGCTCGGGGGCCCGGAGCCTGGGCAGTTGCAACGCACTCAATCCCCTTCAGGGGATTGCAACCGAGCGGCTGCGCGCTGGACCTCGGCGCCGAACGTCTGTTGTTGCAACGCACTCAATCCCCTTCAGGGGATTGCAACGCTGATTTCCACGAGCTGTCCGTCGCGACGTCGTGTCTTGAGTTGCAACGCACTCAATCCCCTTCAGGGGATTGCAACAGCGTATACATCCTGATCCGGTCTGCTCCTGGTCCTACTGCCGTTGCAACGCACTCAATCCCCTTCAGGGGATTGCAACCGGCCCCGAACGATCGCAGTGATCCAATCTGCGTTCTGCTCGTTGCAACGCACTCAATCCCCTTCAGGGGATTGCAACTGCTGGCCAGGCTGGGGTTCGAGGCTGGTCTCTATAGAGACATCGTTGCAACGCACTCAATCCCCTTCAGGGGATTGCAACAGTTGCCGTGCCTGGATCGTCCCGCTCGAGTGTCGCCAGTTCGGGTTGCAACGCACTCAATCCCCTTCAGGGGATTGCAACTAGCTGGCGCTACGCTCACCCCCTCGATGCTGCTGCGCAAGCGCGTTGCAACGCACTCAATCCCCTTCAGGGGATTGCAACCTGCTCAGGTACACCTTCCGCTGAAGCTTCTGGGGCTTCGGCGGAGTTGCAACGCACTCAATCCCCTTCAGGGGATTGCAACCGCATCGACGGCCATGGTCTCGATCCCCTCGTCGATCCTGTTGCAACGCACTCAATCCCCTTCAGGGGATTGCAACGACATACGCCCATACTTGTCTGGTGGACACGGGTGTGATAGTTGCAACGCACTCGATCCCCTTCAGGGGATTGCAACATCGCCGGGGAAGCAGTCGATATCTCGTCCAGGAACAGGATCGTTGCAACGCTCTCGATCTTCTTCAGGGGACTGCAACACGCAGGCAACGCTCCAACAGTTCCTTCGCCTCCGCTGCCCGGTCAGTCGCAACGACTCCAATCCCCTTCAGGGGATTGCAACTTTTTTTGTCCTGCCTCAGGAAAACGATCCCCGAGCCCCGAGGTCGCAACGACTCCAATCCTCTTCAGGGGATTGCAACGCGGGTGGTGTTCTCAGACGATCCCAAGAACCAAGAGGACATCGGTCGCAACGAAGCGCATCCTTTTCAGCGATGACACCGTGTTATCCGTCGCTATCGGTTCCGCTTGTGTAATCTCCGCTGCCCGTCGCACCGACTCCAAAGCCGCGCGGGGGACTCCGATCCAGGAAACGCCCATCGCCCCGACACGCCAGTAGGCCGGTCGCCACTACGCAGGCCCCCAGCGCAGGCCGGGAACGCGTTTCCACCCCATGCCCGCAGGGCCGTTACCGTGACCCACATCCTCCCGTGCACGATCCCGCTATTGCCTCCGCCGCTCACCTCCGGTCGAGCTGAACCAGTTCGCTGCCAGCGCCGCCCTCGAACACCTTAGGCCCATTGCACCACTCGACGCGACCACCGCGACGCTCAGGCACGGACGTTGCTCTTCGGCCGCGCTGAGCCGATCGCCACCCGCCCCCTTTCCGGCAAGCCCCCGACCAAGTCACGTCGCTGTCGCCCACGCCGCGCGCGGCTC
>Ga0308390_1000430_pt1 | contig 30354 bp, 32 predicted proteins | sample Hotspr2Sample149_FD_202358 | JGI IMG/M metagenome (GOLD analysis project Ga0308390, IMG submission 202358) | Hot spring phototrophic mat microbial communities from Mushroom Spring, Yellowstone National Park, Wyoming, United States - 20040719_149 ...
GGGGCATGGGGAAACGGCCGGACCGAACCTTGGCAACTGCGGCTCAGGGCGCGCCGGGCGCAGTCCTCATGCTTCCACGCGCGGACCGGCAGCCCTCCGGAAGAGGCGCGCGGCTACTTGATCTCCGGGCTTTGCGCGGTAGCGGGTTCCGGGCCCCAGTTCTCGCGGATCACCAAGGTCTGGTCGGAGTAAAACGTCCGCCGGCCGGTGCTGCCATAGACTTTGGGGACGGCGGTGATGGCGTAGCCTTCCTTGGTCGGCGTCATGGTGAAGACGTAGCCGGTCTTCTCGCCGGAGGCCAGGTCGCCGGGGATGAGATCCGCAGCGGCGGGCCCGGGAGCGCCGGAGGCGGGCGGCCCCAGTTGCTGGAGGCTCTCGGCGAACTTCTGGAACTGGCTCATGTACTGCGTCTGCGCCGTGTGGATGGTGTTGATCTGCCGGATGGCGGCCATCTCCTGCGCCTGCATCCGCGCGCTGTTCAGCTTGGGCACGGCGATGGCGGCGATGACGAGAATGATGGCGATGACAATGAGCAGCTCGATCAGGGAGAAGCCTCGCCGCGCCGGGCGTCGCCTGCTGTGTGCCATGGCAGTCCTTTCCTGGGAACGATTCCTACCCTTATGTTAGACGCTTGCGGGGCCGGAGTCGTGCAGGAGGGCGTGAAGCCGCCGCAGAAGGGCAACCAGCTCCGCCACCCGGTCCAGCCGCAGCGCGTTGGGGCCGTCGGAGAGGGCGCGCTCCGGCGCCTCGTGGACCTCGAAAAACACGCCGTCGGCGCCTGCGGCCACGGCGGCGCGGGCCAGCGGGGCGATGAACTCGGGCGCGCCGCCGCTGCGCTCGCCCGCGGCGCCCGGCAGCTGGACGGAGTGGGTCGCGTCGAAGACCACCGGCACGCCGAGCGAGCGCATCATCGGGATGGCGCGCATGTCCACGACGAGGTTGTTGTAGCCGAAGCAGGCGCCGCGCTCGGTCAGCAGCACGCGCCCGTTGCCGGTGGAGCGGACCTTCTCCACCGCGTGGCGCATGTCCAGCGGCGCCATGAACTGGCCCTTCTTGATGTTGACGGCGCGGCCGGTGCGTCCGGCTTCCACAAGCAGGTCGGTCTGGCGGCAGAGAAAGGCGGGGATCTGGAGGATGTCCGCCACCTCCGCGGCAGGCGCGGCCTGGTCCGGCGTGTGGATGTCGGTGAGAACCGGGAGCCCGGTGCGGCGCCTGACCTCGGCCAGGATTCGCAGCCCCTCGCGCAGGCCCGGGCCGCGGTACGAGCCGAGGCTCGAACGGTTCGCCTTGTCGAAGGACGCCTTGAAGACGAACGGGCCGCCGAGCGCCTCTTTCAGCGCCTCGGCCAGCATCAGGCAGTGCTGTTCGCTCTCGATGACGCAGGGGCCGCAGATGAAGGCGAGCGGGCCGCCGCCAAAGACGAGGCCGGGCCGGATCTCAACGGGCTTCATCGGCGAACAGCGGGTTCGACTCCACCTGGAGCCGCTTCTGGCGGTACTCGTACGCGGCGCCGATGAAGGCCTTGAACAGCGGGTGCGGCTCGAGGGGCTTCGACTTGAACTCGGGGTGGAACTGGCACCCGAGGAACCAGGGGTGGCTGGGCAGCTCGACAATCTCGACAAATTTGGCGTCGCGCGAGCGCCCGGTGACGCGCAGTCCGGCCGCGGTGAGCCGGTCCTCAAAGGCGCGGTTGAACTCGTAGCGGTGGCGGTGGCGCTCGCTGATCACCTCCTGGCCGTAGGCGGCCCGCGCCAGCGAGCCTTCCTCCAGCAGGCACTCGTAGGCGCCCAGCCGCATGGTGCCGCCGAGCTCTTCCACGCCGAGCAGGTCGCGCAGCTTGTAGATGACCGGGTACGGCGTGGCCGGCTCGAATTCGGTGGAGTCCGCACCGGCCAGGCCGCAGACGTTGCGGGCGAATTCGATGACCGCGGTCTGCATGCCCAGGCAGATGCCGAAGTACGGCACGTGGCGCTCGCGGGCGAAGCGGATGGCGGCGAGCATGCCTTCGACGCCGCGCTTGCCGAATCCGCCCGGGACCAGCACGCCATCAAAGGAGGCCAGATGCGCGGCGCATTCGGGCCAGGCGAGCGGCTCGGCTTCGATCCAGCTCATGCGGACCTTCAGCCGGTGATGGATGCCGGCGTGCAGCAGGGCCTCTTTCAGGGACTTGTAGGAGTCCTCGTATTCGACGTACTTGCCCACCAGAGCGATGTCGACCTCGTCGACCGGCGCGCGCATCCGGTCGAGCATCGCCTGCCAACGGCCGAGGTCGCGCGGGCCGGCGGCGCCGAGCTGGAGCGCTTCGACGACGAGCTCGTCCACCTTCTGCTCGGCGAACATCACCGGGACCTGGTAGACGGTGTCGACGTCGTAGGCGCTGATGACGGCGTTGCGGTCGACGTCGCAGAACAGCGCGATCTTGTCGCGCTGGTCCTCGGGCAGCGGCCGCTCGGAGCGGCAGATGAGGATGTCGGGCTGCACGCCCATCGAGCGCAGCTCCTTCACCGAGTGCTGCGTGGGCTTGGTCTTCAGCTCCTGCGCGGCGGCGATGAAGGGCACGTAGGAGACGTGGACGAAGAGGGTGTTGCGCCGGCCCAGCTCGTGGCGCATCTGGCGGATGGCCTCGATGAACGGCTGGCTCTCGATGTCGCCCACGGTGCCGCCGATTTCGCAGATGACGACGTCGACGCCGTCGGCCACCTTGCTGGCGGCGCCCTTGATCTCGTTGGTGACGTGCGGGATCACCTGGACGGTCTTGCCGAGGTAGTCGCCGCGGCGCTCGCGGGTGATGATGCGCTCGTAGATGCGGCCGGAGGTGAGGTTGTTGTTCCGGGTGAGGCGGGCGTGGGTGAAGCGCTCGTAGTGGCCGAGGTCGAGATCGGTTTCGGCGCCGTCGTCGGTGACGAAGACCTCGCCGTGCTGGAAGGGGCTCATCGTGCCGGGATCCACGTTGAGATAGGGGTCGAACTTCTGCAACGTGATCTTCAGCCCGCGGGACTCCAGCAGGCAGCCGATGGAGGCGGCGGCGATCCCCTTGCCGAGGGAGCTCACAACGCCGCCGGTGACGAAGATGAACTTGGCCATGTTACTGTCCCGGCTCCTGCCGGGATCTCCACAATTTCAGCACAGCGTCGAGGTCTTGCGGGGTGTCGACGCCGATGGTATCGCAGGCGGTCTCGGCCACGCGGATGCCGATGCCGTTCTCGAGCGCGCGGAGCTGCTCGAGCTTCTCCGCCTCCTCGAGCGGCCCGCGGGGCAGCGCGCTGTAGCCGAGCAGCAGGGGGCGGCGGTACACGTAGAGGCCGATGTGCTTCCAGTAGACGGCGCCGCCGCCGCGGTTGGCGGGCACGGGCGAGCGGGAAAAGTACAAGGCGCGGCCGTCCAGCGCCGTCACCACCTTGACCACGTTCGGGTTGGCGATTTCCTCCTCGCGCTCGATGCGCCGTTTTAGTGTTGCCATCTGGCAGGATGGATCGTCCAATAAGACAGAGATGGCCAGGTCGATGGCGGCCGGGTCGATGAGCGGCTCATCGCCCTGGATATTGACGATGATCTCCGCGTCGGTGGCGGCCGCGGCTTCGGCCACGCGGTCCGTGCCGGACGGGTGTGCGGGGCTGGTCATGACGGCTTCGGCCCCGAAGGCGGCTGCCGCGGCGGCAATCCGGCTGTCGTCGGTGGCCACCAGAACGCGGCCGAGCAGACGGGAAGCTCTGGCCCGTTCCCAGACGTGGCGGATCATGGGCTTGCCGCCGATGGGGACGAGGGGCTTTCCGGGGAAACGGCTGGAGGCGAACCGGGCAGGGATGACTCCCAAGATGCTTGGGGGCACAATCGAGCATAGCATAAATAACCTGCTATATACTCAAGGTGCGGGCAAAGGAGACCGGCCATGAAGGAGTGGATCCTGCCATGTCTGGTTTGGCTCGCTTGCGGGGCGGCGGAGGGGCTGCTGGCTCAGGAGGCGAGGCCCAGCATCACGCCTCGCGTGAAGCCGCGGGCCGAAGCGCCGGAGAACGAACGCATCAAGCCCAACCTGCGCATCGACACCAACCTGGTGCTGGTGCCCATCACGGTGACCACGCCGATGAACCAGATCGTCACCGGGATGGAAAAGGAAAATTTCCGCCTTTTTGAAGACAAGGTGGAGCAGGAAATCACCTATTTCGCCAGCTTTGACGCGCCGATTTCCATCGGGCTGGTGTTCGACGCCAGCGGCTCGATGGGCAACAAGCTGAACAAGAGCCGCCAGGCGGCGGCGGCGTTTTTCAAGACCGCCAACCCGGAGGACGAGTTCTTCCTGATCCAGTTCAACGAGCGGCCCCAGCTCGTCGTGCCGTTCACCCGGAACGTGGAGGAGATCCAGAACCGGCTGACGTTCACCCAGGCCAAAGGGCGGACGGCGCTGCTCGACGCCCTCTATCTGGCCATGCAGACGCTGAAGAAGGGCCGCAACCCGCGCAAGGCGATTCTGGTGATTTCCGACGGCGGCGACAACTCGAGCCGCTACACCGAAACGGAGATCCGCAACCTGCTGAAGGAGGCCGACGCGCAGGTCTACGCCATCGGCATCTTCGAGCCGATCGGCTCGCGCGGGCGCACGGCCGAGGAGCTGGCCGGGCCGGGCCTGCTGAGCGACCTGGCGGAAATGACCGGCGGGCGGCATTTCCCGGTCGACAACCTGAACGACCTGCCGGACATCGCGGCCAAGATCGGCCTTGAGCTGCGCAACCAGTATGTGCTCGGCTACATCTCGAAGAACCAGAACCGCGACGGGAAGTACCGCCGGATCACGGTAAAATTGAATCAGCCGCGCGGTCTCCCGCCACTTCGGGCGCTGCACCGGCAGGGCTATTATGCGCCGACTCAGTAGAATCGCGGCTGCCCTTCTGTTCGCTTCCCTTTGCGCGACCAGCCAGCAGCCTCTCACCCCCGACGACCAGTCCGTCATCCGCGTGGAAACGCGGCTGGTGGTGCTGCACTGCGCCGTGGTGGACAAGAAGGGCGGGCTGATCACCAACCTGCCGCAGAGCGCGTTCAAGGTTTACGAGAACAAGGTGGAGCAGCCGATCCGCCTGTTCCGGCGCGAGGACGTGCCGGTCAGCCTGGGCATCGTCATTGACAACAGCGGCTCGATGCGCGACAAGCGCGCCAGGGTGGAGGCGGCGGCGGTCCGGCTGGTGAAGGCGTCCAACCCGCAGGACGAGGTGTTCGTCGTCAATTTCAACGACGAAGCCTATCTCGACGTGCCCTTCACCAACGACATCAGGAAGCTGGAGGAGGGCGTGGCGCGCATCGACTCGCGCGGCGGCACCGCGCTGCGCGACGCCGTGTCGATGTCGATCGACTACCTCAAGCAGGAAGGCAAGCGCGACAAGAAGGTCCTGCTGGTGATCACGGACGGAAACGACACGGCCTCGACGGGCATCACGCTCGAGAAGCTGGTGGAAAAGATCCATCGCACCGAGGTGCTCGTCTACGGCATCGGGATCCTCGGCAAGGAGGACGCGCGCGACCGCAAGCGCGCCATGCGCACCATCGACGCGATGACGCGCGCCTCCGGCGGCGCCAGCTATTATCCGGGCGACGTCGCCGAAGTGGAGCAGATCGCCGAGCAGGTGGCGCACGACATCCGCAGCCAGTACGTCATCGCCTATACGCCGCTGAACCAGAACCTCGACGGCACCTTCCGCTCCATCCGCGTGGTGGCGGCCAACGGCCGCTACACGGTGCGGACGCGCAGCGGCTATTACGCCACGCCCGAGCCGGCCAAGCGCGCCAGCCGCTGAGAAACGCCGGGCCATGCTGTGGAGAATGCTCCGGTTCCTCTGGACAGCGAGCCGCGGCTACCGCCTGGCGCCATGGCGCAGCCCGTATCTGCGCTGGCGGATCGAGACCTACTGGGGCATCGACGCCGACAGCCTGGACGCGGCCGCCTTCTGGCGCTTCTGCTGGCAGCGCCGCCGCGACCTGGCCCGCTTCCTGCGCTGGGCGGCCGAAATGCAGGCGCGCGCCTGAGCCTGCCGCGGCGGGCTCATCTTCCGGCGAGCCACCTGCGGAAGAACCGCAGCGCCTCCTCCCCGTCGATGCGGTGCGGTCCGTTGAAGAAGGCGATGCCGGTGCGCTCGCCGATGCCCATCTCGTCATAGAAGCGCCGCACGCGCGCGTACTCGCCCAGCACCCACTCGTCGATGCCCACCCCGTCGCGGTGCCCGCGCTCGACCAGAAACGGCCGGGGCGCGATCAGCATGGCCAGCTCGGCGTGGCTCGCCACATGGGCGAGGTTCCACTCGAGCACGTCGTACTCTTCGGTGAACATGTAGCTCCACGGCTCTTCCGCCGTGACCAGCTTGCCGATCCACTCGTTGAAGTCGCCGGCGCAGACCACGGCCCGGAAACGCGGCTCGAAGGGCGGCACGCGCAGCGCCGTCTTGCCGCCGTAAGACAGCCCGTAGAAGCCGATGCGGTCCGCATCGACGAATGGCAGCGCGGCGAGCCAGTCCAGCGCCACGCGGTACTGCTCGCGGATGAAGGAGAACAGCGTCAGCCCGAGCGGGTGCGCCATGCGCACCAGATGGCGGAATTCGCCCGTGTACGGGTTCTGCGGCAGATACACGGCCCAGCCTTCGCGGACGAGCGTCTCGGCGTAGTTGCGGTAAACGGCGAAGGCGCGCGAATCGGGCTTCTGGCCGAACAGGTCCGCGGGGCGGCCTTGCAGCCCGTGTTGCAGGACAATCAACGGGACGCGTTCGCCTGCCGGCCTGCGCGCGGGCTCGAGCAACACCCCGTAAGCGAAGAACTCCGGGCGGACCTGCAACATCACCTCCCAGGCGCGGTAGTCCGGCGTGGCGGCCAGCCGCCGCGTGCGCGGCCGCGCCTGGACCTCTTCGGGCGGCAGCTCCCCGAGCACGTCATGGCGGATGCGCCGTGCCAGCGGCTCGGCGGCCGTGCGCCAGGCTTCGGGCGAGCCGCCGCGGATGTGGGACCAGAGCTCGTCGCGCACGCGGCGGGAGCGGCGCGCCAGCCGCTGGAGGAACTCCTCCATCTGCCGGACCTGCCGCAGCCGGCGGGCGCCGGCGTCCCTGCGGGCCAACGGCAGCGGCGCGGCCATCAGCCGCGGCGGGGAGCCGATCCGCGACCGCAGCAGGCCGCGCAGGTCTTCCTCGCCGAAAAAACGCGCCAGGCCGAAAATGTCGCGGTAGAGCGGCTGCCTGCGGTAGCTTTCCGGCTCGATGCCCAGGGAGTTCGCCTCGACGAGGGCGACGCGCGGGTCGAGGATGGCGGCAAAGACGGCCACCCAGGCGCCGTCGCCCGCGCCGGCCAGTTCGACGGGCTGCTCGCGGTGGCGCTGTTTCCACCAGTCGACCAGCGCCAGCACCTTCTGCACTTCCAGCCCCAGCGGGTGGCGCCCGACGGGATACCCCATGCGCCAGATCCATTCCCGCTCGGACTGCTGTTTCGCCCAGCCGCCCGGCGCCGGGGGCGGAGGCTCGGCGCTGCTCAGCAGCAGCGGCACGAAGACGTCCGCGCCGGCGGCGGCGAACTCGAACATCTCCGGGCACTGCTCGGGCGCGCGCTCCGGCTCCGGCAGGAAGATGACCAGGTGGCTCGGCGGGGAGAGCCGGCGCAGGTAGAGCCCCTCGCCGTCGATGCCGTCGAGAGCCGTCCAGCGGACCGCGAGAACTTGGAAGCCGTCGCCGGCGGCCAGGACGGGGGATTCTTCGGGGGTTCCCGCAAGTTCCAGGCGCACGGGATCGGCGCGCGGGTCGACAGCGCCGAGAATGCGGCGCAGATGGATCGGGTCCGGGTCGCGGCGCGCCGCGTACCAGCCGCGGATCCGTTCGAGGTACCGGCCGATGCCTTCGACCATCGCCGCGGCTGCGTCGCCGCGGAACTCGAGCGGTTGCGTGTCCGGCAATGGCTGGGCGGCGGCGCCGGCGGCGCACAGCAGGGCGAGCAATGCCCGGATTCGCATGGAGAGCCTCCTGCCCACTTCATTCTATGCTTGACTCGATGCGCGCTTGCAGATGTAGCCGCCCATTCGAGAAAATCGCCGGCGCGGGGCACGGCGGCCCCGATTTTCAGGGTCCGGTGGCGCGCGCGATGGTGCTCGCCTTCCTCGATGAGCACCTGAAGCCTAGGCCGGCCGGCGGGGAGCGTTGAGCGGATATGACAGCGGACGAGATCATCGACTTGCGCAGCGCGCTCGCCTTTCTCTCCTCGATCCCCGGCGAGCTGGTATCGACCCGGACCCCGGTGGATGCGGAGGCGGAGCTGGCTGCCGTGTACCGCAGGGTGGGCGCCGGCGTGCCGGTGAAGCCGCCCGCGCCAGCCGGCCCGGCGATGCTTTTCGAGAACGTCAAAGGGTACGGGATCCCGGTCGTCGCCGGCGTTCTGGCGACGCGGCGGCGGGCGGCGCTGCTGTTGGGGACGGAGCCGGAGCGGGTGGCCTTTGCGCTGCTGGAGGCGTTGCGGCGCCCGGTGGCCCCGGTGGTGATGGAAGGCGCGGCGCCCTGCCAGGAAGTGGCCGTCCGGCCGCCGTTCGATCTGCGGAAACTCATTCCCGCGCCCACGAACACGCGGCTGGACGCTGGCCCCTACATCACCATGGGCCTGGTGCGGGCGCAGGATCCCGACACGGGAGAAGCCGACGTCACCATTCACCGGCTGTGCGTGCAGGGGCCGGACCGGCTGAGCGTGTATTTCGCGCCCGGCCGGCACATTGACGTCTTCCGCGCCAAGGCGGAGGCGCGCGGCCAGGCGTTGCCGGTGTCGGTCAGCATCGGCATGGACCCGGCTGTCTACATCGCAGCGTGCTTCGAGCCCCCGGCGACCCCGTTGGGCTTCGACGAGCTGGCCATTGCGGGCGGCCTGCGGCGGCGGCCCGTGCGGCTGGCGCGCTGCGTGTCCGTGGAGGCGGCCGCGGTCGCCGACGCCGAGATTGTGATCGAAGGCGAGATCCTTCCCGGCGAGCGCATCCGGGAAGACGTCCAGAGCAATACCGGCTACAGCATGCCGGAGTTTCCCGGCTACATGGGCGTGGCGCAGCCGGAGCTGCCGGTGATCCGCGTGACGGCGGTGACGCACCGCCGCAACCCGGTGCTCCAGACGATTGTGGGGCCGGGGCTCGAACACACCAACCTGACGGGGATCCCCACCGAGGCGAGCATCCTGCAACTCGAGGAGCGCAGCATGCCGGGCCGCGTGCGCAACGTCTACTGCCACCCGGCCGGCGGCGGGAAGTATCTGGCCATCCTGCAATTCCGCAAGGCGGAGCCGCGCGACGAAGGACGCCAGCGGCAGGCGGCGCTCGTGGCCTTCGCCGCGTTTCCCGAGCTGAAGCACGTGGTTCTGGTCGACGACGACGTGGACCTGTTCAGCTCCGACGAGGTGCTGTGGGCGATGACCACGCGCTACCAGGGCGACGCGAGCACGGTGTTCATCCCCGGCGTGCGCTGCCACCCGCTGGACCCGTCGCAGTCGCCCGCCTTCAGCCCGTCGATCCGCGCGCCCGGCATCTCCTGCAAGACGATTTTCGATTGCACCGTGCCGTGGCAGATGCGGGAGGCGTTCCGGCGGGGCGAATTCGAGGAGGCGGATCCCGGGCGGTTTCTTTGCGGCTGAGGGCCGCGCGTTGCCTGCAAAGATGCCGAAATCCGGCTGGGATATACTGAAAATGCGCGATTCCGGCAGCCCGGGTCGCGTCAGGATCATCCCCATGACAGGAGGCAGATGAGCAAGGAAGATTGCATTGAAGTGACCGGCACGGTGGTGGAGAAATTCCCCAGCGGTTTGTTCAGCGTTCAACTGGATCAGGATCAGAACCGGGTCGTGCTGGCCCACCTGGCGGGAAAGCTGAGGAGGAACCGCATCCGGGTGCTGGCGGGCGACCGGGTCACCGTGGAGATGTCGCCCTACGATCTGACCAAAGGGCGCATCACCTACCGTCACAAGTAGCTTCTCCTGCCCTGGCGGGCCGCGCGGCGCCGCGCGCCGGCCGCCCCGAGAGATGAGAACAATCCAGGTTCTTTTTGTTTTTGGCACGCGCCCCGAAGCGGTGAAGCTGTGTCCGCTGATTTTGCGGATGCGGGAGAGGCCGGAATTCCGGGTGCGCGTCTGCGTGACGGCGCAGCACCGCGAAATGCTGGACGCGATGCTGGAACGGTTCGGCGTGCGGCCGGACGACGACCTCGACGTGATGGCGCCGGATCAGCCGCTCAATCTGCTCGCCGCGCGGATTCTCGAACGGCTGGACGCGGTGCTGGCGCGCTGCCGGCCCGGCCTGGTGCTCGTCCAGGGCGACACGACCACGACGTTCGCCGGCGCGCTGGCCGCCTTCAACCGGCGCATCCCCTCGGGCCACGTCGAGGCCGGGCTGCGAACGGGCGACATGAGCCAGCCGTTCCCGGAAGAGGCCAACCGGGTGCTGGCCTCGCGGCTGGCCGCGCTGCATTTCGCGCCGACGGCGCGCGCCGCAGACAATCTGCGGCGGGAAGGCGTCCCGGAAGAGCGCATCTTCATCACCGGAAACACGGGCATCGACGCGCTGCTGTACACGCGGGAGCGGCTGGAGCGCGCCGAATGGCCCGGCTTTGACGGCGCGGCGCCTGCGCCCGGCCGGAAGCTGATCCTGATGACCGCGCACCGGCGGGAGAGCTTCGGCGAGGGGTTCCTGCGGATCTGCGAGGGCGTGCGGCGGATCGCAGCGCGGGGCGATACGGAGATCATCTATCCCGTGCATCCGAACCCGAACGTGCGCGGCGTGGTCGAGCGCGAACTGGGCGGAGTCGCCAACGTGCGTCTGATCGAGCCGCTCGACTATGTCCCGTTCGTCGACCTGATGCGCCGCGCAGACCTGCTGCTGACCGATTCCGGCGGCGTGCAGGAGGAGGGCCCGTCCTTCGGCAAGCCGGTTCTGGTGATGCGCGAGAAGACCGAACGCCAGGAGGCGGTGGAGGCGGGCGCGGCCATCCTGGTGGGAACCGACCCGGACCGGATCGCCGCGGAGGCAGGGCGGCTGCTGGATTCGGCGGCGGCGCGCGAGGCGTTCACGCGAGTTCGCAACCCGTTTGGCGACGGGCGCGCCAGCCTCCGCATCATCGAGGCAATTCTTTCGTTCTTCGGGACTTCCGCCTGAGGCCGAGGCCCGCTTCCGCGCGCCGCGCAACCGCAGGGAGGCGCGGGCGGGCTTCCTGCGCGCCGCTACAATGTCGCGCGGAGGTGATGCCCGCTGATGATGCGCGCCAACGTGGTCCCGATCCGCCCCCGGCCGCCGATGCCCGATGACGGGGATCTGGCGGCGAGGCTGCGGCGGCGGATCGTGGGGCAGGAAGAGGCCATTCGCGCCATTGTGCCCTACGTGGAGCTGTACGAGGCAGGACTGGCGCCGCCGGGCCGGCCCGTGGGCGTGTTCCTGCTGCTCGGGCCCACGGGCACGGGCAAGACGCGCACCGTGGAGGCGCTGGCCGAGGCGCTGCACGGCAGCGAGCGCAACGTGCTGCGGATCGACTGCGGCGAGTTCCAGCTCGAGCATGAGGTGGCGAAGCTGATCGGCGCGCCGCCGGGCTATCTGGGCCACCGCGAGACGCAGCCGATGATCAACCAGACGAAGCTCAATGCGGTGGCCAGCGAGCGGTCGCGGCTGACGATTGTTCTGTTCGACGAGATCGAGAAGGCGGCCGGCTCGCTGGCGCGGCTGCTGCTCGGCGTGCTGGACAAGGCGACGCTGAAGCTCGGCGACAACACGACCGTGCACTTCGATCACAGCCTGATCTTCCTCACGTCGAATCTGGGCGCGCGCGAGATGGCGCGCCAGACGGTGGCCCGGTTCGGGCTGGCGGCGGGCGCGGGCGACGGCGCCTGCGCCCGGAAGCTGGAGCGGGTGGCGCTGCGCGCGGTGAAGAAGCGTTTCTCGCCGGAATTCGTCAACCGGATCGACCAGATTCTGACCTATCACCCGCTCGATGCCGAGGCGTTCGAGGCGATCCTCGATTTGCAGCTTGAGGCGCTCGAGCAGCATCTCGCCGGACGGCTCGGCGATGCGGCCTTCCGCCTGGCGCTGACCGCCGAGGCGCGGCGGTTCCTGATCGAGCGCGGCACCAGCGCCGAGTACGGCGCGCGCGAGCTGAAGCGCGCCATGCACCGCCACGTGATCCAGCCGCTGGCGCGCGTGGTGCTCAAGCGGCTGGCGGCGCCCGGCGAGGGGGTTCGCGTGGAACCGGACCCGGCTGGCGAGCGGCTCTGCTTCCGCGCCAGCGCAGGCAGTTTTCTTCCCGAGTGAGCGTGCGGGTCGCAGGTATTGTTCTCTGCGCTGTCGGAGCCGCGAACGGGGCGGCTGTCGTTCGGCAGAACGACGGGGGGGAGTGAGCGGTTGCGGCGGAAAACGTTCACCCCCGGAAAACACGAACAGTTTTGCTGCCGCCGTGGAACCGCTCGCTCCCGCGGCGCTGGCGCGCCGCTCCGCTCGCGGCTCTGAATCCGTTGTCTGGCGCGCCGCTTCGCTCGCGGCTCCGAATCCGTTGTACGTTGTGTTCCGCTTTAGGAGCCGCGAACGGGGCGGCTGTCGTTCGGCAGAACGACGGCCGGAGTGAGCGGTTGCGGCGGAAAACGTTCACCCCCGGAAAACACGAACAGTTTTGCTGCCTCCGGGGAACCGCTCGCCCCCGCGGCGCTGGTGCGCCGCTCCGCTCGCGGCTCTGAATCCGTTGTCTGACGCGCTTTCGGAGCCGCGAACGGGGCGGCTGTCGTTCGGCAGAACGACGGCCGGAGTGAGCGGTTGCGGCGGAAAACGTTCACCCCCGGAAAACACGAACAGTTTTGCTGCCTCCGGGGAACCGCTCGCTCCCGCGGCGCTGGCGCGCCGCTCCGCTCGCGGCTCCGAATCCGTTGTCTGGCGCGCCGCTTCGCTCGCGGCTCTGAATCCGTTGTGCTTTGCGTCGCGCTGCGCAGCGCGGGATCAGGCCCGGCTCTTGCGGGCAAACAGCACGTCCCGCAAGGCCAAAGTGTGAAAGGCGCCGATGAGCAGGTTCAGCACGCCCAGGCCGCTCACCGCGCCGCGGAAATAATTGCTCAGCAGCACGGGCCGCCATTCGGGGACGCTCTTGACAAAGTAATTCTGCGCCCAGAACTGGCCATCCGCGTACCACGGGTACACGAGCAGAAACACGCCCACCTCGATGCTCATCAGCACGTAGAGCACATAGGAAAGCTTCTCGAAGCGGCTGAGTTCGGCGGCGGAGTCTCCGCGGCCGGGCGCAGGCGGCGGGGCGGGAGGCGCGGTCATAAAACGCCCTGGAGCGCCTCCAGCACGGGGGCGAAGCTGCGCCGGTGAAGCGGGGTGGGACCGAGGCGGCGCAGCGCTTCGCAATGTTCGGCCGTGCCGTAGCCCTTGTGATTGGCGATGCCGTAGCCGGGGTAGCGCCGGTCCAGTTCCAGCATCAGCGCATCCCGCGCGGTCTTGGCCAGGATGGAGGCCGCAGCGATGGAGGCCACGCGGGCGTCGCCCTTGATGAGCGCCTGTTGCGGCACGGGCCAGTCGACCGTCAGCGCGTCCACCAGAAGGTAGTCGCACGGAGGGCGCAGGCGCTCGACAGCGCGCCGCATGGCGAGGCGGGCCGCCTCGCGGATGTTGATGCGGTCGATCTCCTCGACGGAGGCCGAGGCGACCGCCCAGGCCGCGGCGCGCTCGCGGATCGCCGCCGCCAGCTCTTCGCGGCGTTGCGGCGCGAGGACCTTGCTGTCGGCCAGTCCGCGCACGGGGCGGGCGGGATCGAGAACGACGGCGGCGGCGAAGACGGGGCCGAACAGGCAGCCCCGGCCGGCCTCGTCGACGCCGGCGATACACGAATAGCCGAGGCGCCGCACCGATTCTTCCACCTGCATGGTGCAGCGCACGGCGGCGTGCCTCCGCTACTGTTGTTCGCGCTCGCGCAGGCGGGCGGCTTTGCCCCGCAGGTTCCGCAGGTAGTAGAGCTTGGCGCGGCGGACGCGCCCGCTGCGGACGACGTCGATGTGGTCGATGACCGGGGCGTTCAGCGGGAAGATGCGCTCGACGCCCTGCCCGAAGCTGATCTTGCGGACGGTGATGGTCTCGCCGAGGCCGCTGTTCTTGCGGGCGATGACGGTGCCCTCAAACGCCTGGAGGCGCTCCTTGTCGCCCTCCTTGATCTTGACGTGGACGCGCACGGTGTCGCCGATGCGGATCTCGGGCAGGTCGGTCCGCTTGTGCTTGTTGATCACTTTGCTCAGGTACGGGCTGATCATGGCAATATTTCCTTCTGGTCGCTTCTTTCTATCGTGTCACAACGGGGCGGGTCTTCGCCCGGCGCCGTGCCGGGTTCAGCGGCGGGCCTGGCCGCCAGCAGGTCCGGGCGCATCCGCCTGGTTTTCTCAAGCGCCGCCCGGAGGCGCCACTTGCGGATCTCGGCATGATTGCCGCCGAGCAGCACCTCCGGCACGCGCCAGCCGCGGAACTCGGCCGGCCGCGTGTAGTGCGGGCAATCCAGGATCCCGAGCGGGAACTCCCCGCCTTCGGGCGAGGAGAACGACTCCCGCTCGGGCGACTCCTCGTTGCCGAGAACGCCGGGCAACAGCCGGGCCACGGCGTCCACGACGACGGCGGCGGCCAGCTCGCCGCCGCTCAGAACAAAGTTGCCGATCGAGAGCTCCTCGTCGGCCAGATACTGGCTTACCCGCTCGTCCACGCCCTCGTAGCGGCCGCAAATGAGGACGAGTTCCTCGTAGCGCGCCAGACGGCGGGCGTCGGGCTGGGCAAACAGCCGCCCCTGGGCCGAGAGCAGCACGACGCGGTGCCGCCCGGGGTCGCGGGCCGGCAGGATCGACTCCACCGCCTCAAAAACCGGCTCCGGCTTGAGCACCATGCCGGCGCCGCCGCCGAAGGGCCGGTCGTCGACCGTGCGGTGGACATCCCGGGTCCAGTCCCGGAGGTTATGGATGCGGATCGCGAGCAGGCCGGCCTTTTGGGCCCGGGCGATGACGCCGTGCTCGAACGGGCCGCGGAAGAACTCCGGGAAGATGGTGAGCACGTGAAAGACCGTCATCTTCGGACCCCCGCCCGGCGCTGCCGGACCGGTTCAACTCGAACAGCCCTTCCGGCGGGTCGACCACGAGGAGCCGGTCGCCGGGCCGGATCTCCACGCAGATGGAGCGCGTGAAAGGGATCCAGACGACGCCGCCCCCGGCCTCGCCGGCGGGCTCCATTTCCAGCAAAATCGACCCGCCGAAATCCTGCCAGCCGGTCACCGTGCCGGCCGGCGCGCCGGTGCGCCGGTCGACCACCGTGCAGCCGACCAGATCCGACAGGTAGTATTCGCCTTCGGGCAGGGGTGGCAGCTCCCCGCGGGGAACCACCGCCTCGCAGCCCGTCAAAGGGTGCGCGGCCTCGACGGAGTCGATGCCGGCAAAACGCAGAATCAGGCGGCCCTTGTACGGGCGCGCCTCCACGACATCCAGGGGCTTGCCATCGAACAGGAGCGCCCCCCCGGCGCCGCGGAGCCAGACGCGCCGCAGCCACCCGTAGCTTTCCGGCGGGTTCAGAACGTCTCCGTAGATCTCGCCGCGCAGCCCGCGGCACCGGCCCAGCCGGACCACGGCAACCCAGGCGGCGGCGTTTTCCGGCGAATCACCGGACATTTATTCGAGAATTTCCAGCGTAAATCGCCGGTTCAATTTCATTCCGGCGGCTCCCAGCAGGGTGCGGATGGAACGCGCGGTACGACCCTGTTTCCCGATCACCTTGCCGAGATCACTGGGCGCCACCCGCAATTCGAGCACCGTAACCTGCTCGCCTTGCACCTCGCGAACGTGCACCTCTTCCGGGATATCCACCAGAGCCTTCGCAATTTCCTCGACCAATTCCTTGATGCCAGCCATCGCGAGGACCTCTTTCTGCCTCGATCCTAGCACGAACCCGCCGCAAGGGACAGCCGCGCCAGGACCGCGGGGGTTCAGGCGACGGGCTGCTCGGCCGCGGGCGCCGGGTTCTTTTCGAGCAAACGCCTGACGGTGTCGGACAACTGCGCGCCGTGCCGGATCCAGTGTTGGATCCGGTCGTGCTTCAGCTCGACCACCGCCGGGTCGGCCACCGGGTTGTAGTGGCCGACCACCTCAATGGCCTTCGAGTCCCGCGCGCGCCACTTTTCGATGACCACCACGCGGTAGGTAGGCTTCTTCTTGGCGCCGAATCGCGCCAGCCGGATCATCAGCATCTTGGTTTCTTCTCCTCGGAAATCCTGTTGCCTGCGCCGCCGTTACATGCCGAAAGGGTTCGGGAACGGCAGTTTGAATTTTCCTGGCTTCTTGCCCAGCAGGCTGCCGGACATCGACTTCATCATCTTCCGCGCCTGCGCATACTGCTTCAGCAGATTGTTGACATCCTGCACGGTGGTGCCGCTGCCGCGCGCGATGCGCCGGCGGCGGCTGCCGTTGATCAGCATGTGATTGGCCCGCTCCGCGGGCGTCATCGAGTCGATGATCGCCACGATGCGGGTGAATTCCTTCTCGTCGATCTTCGCGTTCTTCAGCTCCTTGAGCGGGCCGATCTGCGGCATCATGCCGAGGATCGACTCGAGCGAGCCGAGCTTGCGGAGCTGCTTGAGCTGGTCGCGGAAATCCTCCAGCGTGAAATCGTCCTCAAGCAGCTTTCGCTGCATCTTCTCGGCCTGCTTCTGGTCGACGGCCTGCTCCACCTTTTCGATGAAGCTGAGCACGTCGCCCATGCCGAGGATGCGGTTGGCGATGCGGTCCGGGTGGAACGGCTCGAGCGCGTCGGGCTTCTCGCCGGTGCCGACGAACTTCAGCGGCTGGCCGGTGATGTGGCGGATGGAGAGCGCGGCGCCGCCGCGGGCGTCGCCATCCATCTTGGTGACAATGGCGCCGGTGATGCCGAGCCGCTTGTGGAATTCCTCGGCGCTGCGGACGGCGTCCTGGCCGGTCATCGCGTCGGCGACAAAGAGGATCTCCGACGGATTCAGGCTCTGTTTGAGCTCTTCGAGCTCCGCCATCAGCTCGTCGTCGATGTGAAGGCGCCCGGCCGTGTCGACGAGCACGATGTCGCGGCCGGCGATTTCCGCTTCCCTTTTGGCGCCGCGGGCCAGATCGAGAGGCTTGTCGCCCGGGTTGCCTTCATAGACCGGAATACCGAGGCTGCGCGCCAGCACCGCGAGCTGTTGCCGCGCTGCGGGGCGGTAGACGTCCACCGAAACCATCAGCGGGCGGTGGCCGTTTTTGGCCAGATGCCGGGCGAGTTTCGCCGTCGTGGTCGTCTTGCCCGAGCCCTGGAGGCCGACGATCAGAATGACGGTGGGCGGCTGGTTGGCCGTGCGCAGCCGCGAAGCGTGCGAACCGAGAATATGGACCAGCTCGTCCCGGACGATCTTGATCACCTGCTGGGCGGGCGACAGCGCCGTGAGCACTTCCTGGCCCATCGCCTTGGCGCGCACGGCTTCGATGAACGCCTTGACGACCTTGAAATGGACGTCGGCCTCGAGGAGAGCCACACGGATCTCCTTGAGGGCGGCCTCCATGTTGTCGGCCGTCAGCCTGCCTTCGCCCCGCAGGTTCTTGAAAACCCGCTGGAGCTTGTCGCTCAGGGTGTCAAACATAAATCCGAAGACGCAACCCGCGCGCCTGCGCTGTTCGACGCACCGCCCGAATCCGGATCGATCAAGGGTGTGGGCGCGCACGGAGCAAGCCGCACGCGAAACGCAGGAACCGGCACACGATCGCCCTTTGGGCGATCTCCCCCATTATAGCAACCCGCCGCCGCCCTCCGACATCAGGCGCTGAAGATGCTCGCGCAGGCCGGGGCCGGTGTCCGGACGCCGCAACGCGAACTCGAGAAAACACTTGGCGTATTCGAGCCGGTTGCCGATGTCGAACCGCCGCGCCTGCCAGGCGAGAGCAAAGACGGGCTCCTCGACGGCGAGCTGGTTCATGGCGTCGGTGAGCTGGATTTCCCCGCCGACGCCGCGGGGCGTGGTCTCGAGGCAATCGAAGATTTCCGGCGTGAACACATAGCGTCCGGCGATGGCGAGGTCGCTGGGCGCCTCTTCGGGCGCGGGCTTCTCGACGAGGCGGCGCAGGCGCAGCAGGTTGGGGTCGAAGGGTTCTGGCTCGCCGGCGACGACGCCGTAGCGCGACACCCACTCGAGCGGGACGCGGTGGACGGCGACGATGCTCGCGCGCACCTGCTCGAAGGCCTCCAGAAGCTGGAGCAGGCCGGGCTTCTGGCCCGGGGGCGGGTCGATGATGGTGTCGCCGAGCAGCACGGCGAAAGGCTCGTCGCCCACGTGGCGCCGGCCGAGGCGGATCGCGTCGCCCAGGCCCAGCTGCTCCTTCTGGCGGATGTAGTGGATCTGCGCGCGGTCGCCGATGTCGCGCACCAGGCCGGCCAGTTCCGTCTTGCCCGCGCCGCGGAGGAACTGCTCGAGATCGGGGTTGTAGTCGAAGTGGTTCTCGATGGCCTGCTTGCCGCGGCCGGTGACGATGAGCACGTCCTCGATGCCGCTCTCCACGGCCTCCTCCAGCACGAACTGGAGCACCGGCTTGTCGACGATGGGCAGCATCTCCTTGGGCATGCTCTTGGTGGCGGGCAGGAAGCGCGTGCCCATGCCGGCCGCCGGGATGATGGCTTTGCGGACTTTCATGGCAAGCTCGGCGCCTCAGGCCGTGATGCGCGGCACGATGAGCTGGGCGCCCATTTGCGCGTAAGAGGAGCGCAGGCGCTTGAGCCGCTCCGGGTCGCCGTCGTAGACGCCCACGACGGCGCCGCCGGAGCCGCAGAACTGCGTGAAGGCGCCAAGCTCGCGGCCCCGCTGGACAAGCTCCATGTTGCCCGGGCTGATGCGAAGCAGCTGCGCGCGCAGGTCGAAGGCCTCGTTGAGCAGCGGGCCGATCTCGGCGCCGCGCCCGGCGACGATCAGATCGCGCGCCTCCTGCGCCCAGGCGGCCCAGCGGCGGATGGCGTCCATCACGGCCGGCTCGCCGCGCTGGTAGCGGCTGCGCAGATCGTTGTGCGTCAGCTCGGTGCCCTCGGCGAGGTTGTCATGGTAGGCGACGAAGAGCGGCGGAAGCAGCGCGGGATCCAGCGACTCGTACAGCCCGTGGCCGTCGCGCTCCATGCGCGTCTTGTCGAAATCCATGAAGACCACGCCTTCATAGACCTGGATGACGCGGTCCTGCAAGCCTGCGCCGATGTGCAGCTCCTCGGTTTCCACCGAGAGAATCAGGTTGGGCAGCACAGGCTTGGGGATGTCGACCCCGAAGAACTGCATCAGCGCCCGGATGGTGGCGGTGACGATGGCGCTCGAGCCGGCCAGCCCCACGCGCACGGGAATGTCGGTGTCGTACTCGATGGTGAAATTGCGGTCCATCGCGACGCCCGTGCGGCGGCACCAGTCGCTGAATTTCTTGATTGCCGCCTTGATGAGACGCACGCCGCCGTAGTAGCCGTTCAGGCGGACGTCTTCGAGGAAATCGTCGACGCCCGCGAACTCCAGCCGGTCCCGGTGCCCGCCGACGATGTGCAGCCGGGGCGACTCGTAGAGCGTGACCTCGGCGCGGAAATTGCGGACGATCAGCGAGATCGTCTTGCCGTAGTAGCCGTCGCTCGGGTTGCCGATGAGCCCGGCGCGGGCGTAAGCGCGGGTGCGGATCATGCTCAACACGCCAGTATACCCGCTCGCTGCCGCGGAAAACGCCCGCCGGTTTGTTCCCATGCCGCGCTGCGCCGGCTCAGGGCGCATTCCCGCCAACAGTATTCTAGGATTGGAGGATACGGTGAGCGAGAGCCTGCCCCTGTTTGACGACGGCGGCGCCGGCGCGGCGGCGCGCGCACCGTCCCCGCTTGCTGCTGCGGCCGAACAGCTGCTCGCCTCGGACAACGGGCTGTGGACGGCCGCCCGGCTGCGCAAGCAATGGCCCTCGAAGCCGCTGCCGAAACCGGCCGCGCTCGAAGCCGCGCTCGCGGAGCTGGAACAGCGCGGCAAGGCGTCGCGCCTGCCCGGCAAAGGCGGCAAGCCCGTGTGGAGCGCCCGTCCGCTCGAGGCGTGGCTCGCCGCGGCGCGCGAGCGGATGCTCGAATCGGTGCGGAGCTCCTCCGCGCCGCTGAAGCAGAAGCAGCTTCTGGATGCGTGCGGCTGGCCGAAAGAGCTCGACCCCGGCCCGGCGCTGGACCTGATCGGCCGGCTGGCCGGCGAGGGCCTGCTGAAGCGATGGCCCGGGACGGCGCCGGCGTGGTGGCGCCTGGGACCCGAGGAAATCGTTGGCGAGACGCTGCTGGAAGCGCTCGGGACGCGCGCGCTCAGCCGCGCGGAGTGGCTGAAGGCGGCCAAAGCGCGCCTGAAAGGCGTGCCTGCGGCGCGCTGGGAGGCGGCCGTGGAGGAGCTCGTCTCCTCGATGCGGGTCTTCCGGCACGCGCTGCGGATCGACGGGAAGAAAGTGGAGGCCTGCGCCCGCGCCGAGCACCGCGGCGCGTTCCTCGAGTTGTACCGCCCGATGCTCGACCGCCTGAGAGAAGAGTGGCGGCGGCTGGGCGCAACGGAAGAACAAATCGCGCGGTTTTTGTCGGACTCGCCGTCCCCGGCGGCGGAGCTGCTGTTTGCCGAGCTGAAGGAGCTCGAGCGGCAAAGCCGGCCGCCGAACTACGTCGGCGCGCTGCGGAAGCGGCCCGCGCTGGCGCATCTCGGCAAGAAGGAATTCGACCGGGCGGCGCTCGCGCTGCTGCGCGAGGGCCGCGTCTACATGGCGCCGCACGATCACCCGTTGCGGCTGCCCGAGGCCGAACGCGAAGAGCTGGTGAGCGACAACGAGGGCAATTTCTATGTCAGCATCTCCGCTCGCCGATGAGCTCAGGGGGATTCCCAACCCGTTCCGCAGCGGCATCACCCGCGACGCGTGGGACCCGGACTGGGTGGACGTGCCGGAGATCCACGCCGGCGTTTCGGCGAGCATCTGCGAGGAGGTGGCCGCCATCAGGCGGCTGGGCGGCAGCCGCGGCGTGCTGGTCTATGGCGCGCCGGGCAGCGGCAAGACCCACCTTCTGAACCGCATCCGCCGCTGGTGCCTGCACGAGGGCGCGCTGTTTTCCGGCTTCCGCCTCCAGTGCGCGCCCCAGACGCTCTGGCGGCACCTGCGGCGAGAGTTCGCCAGCGATCTGCTGGAGCCGCTGCCGGACGGCTCGCGCCAGATCGAGAGGCTGCTTGCCGCCGGCGAAGACAGAATCCGCCAGCAGTGCGGCTTCGCTCTTGCCAGGGTTCTTTCGCATTGGCGCGAGGCTCGCTTTCTGCCGGAGTGCGAATCGTGGCTGCGGGGCGAGCGGCTGCCGCAGCCTGTGCTGGCCGAAATGGGCATCGCCGAAGGAGGCGAGCTGGAGGAGGAAGCCGAGGAGGAGGCGCGGCGCATCTTGAAGGAGCTGATCGCGCTGGCGGCGCCTGCGCCCGTGGTGCTGGCGCTCGACCAGATCGAAGCCATGCAGTCGGACTCGCAGGACCCGCGCGGGCTGAAGGCGCTCGGCTCGGCGGCTGCGGCGCTGCGCGACGAAAGCAACAATCTCGTGCTGATCACGTGCGTCCAGACGAGCTTCCTGCCGGTGCTCGAGAAGACGCTTCATGCCGCCGACATGGATCGTATCAACGAAGTCCGCCTGGAGCTGGCGGATCTGGACGTTCACCAGGCCAGGCAACTCCTCATCGCGCGGCTCGAGGCCGAGCCGGCGCTTCGCGGCCACCGATTCCGGCAGAACCAGCCCTTGTGGCCTTTCACCGAATATGCGCTCCGCCACATCCTGGTGCGCGGCGGCGCCATTGTGGCCCGGCGGCTGATCTACGCCGCGCGGGATCTGTTCGAGCAGCTGCGCGACGGCAAGACAACCGGGGAAATCCGCGACGCCGGACAGTTTCTCTCCACGGAGTTCCGCCGGCGGGCGAACCAGGCGCTGGAAAGCACCCGTTGGGAGGGGAACGAATTTCTGCTGGATGGCTTGCGGCGGTTGATGCCGCTCGCCGGGTGGAGAAGCATGGAGCCGCGGCCGCAAGGCGTCGACCTCGCGCTCGAGAAAGACGGCAGGACGCTGTTGCTGGTGATGTTCAACCAGCCGCAAATGTATGGCGCGGCGCGGCGGCTGGAGCGGTTACACTCGCTGGAGGACGCCGCCCGCGTGCGGCTCGTGAGGGCGGCCGGCTTGCCGGTGGGCCGCCACGCGCCGAAGACGGCGCAGGCGATTGAGAGGCTCGAAGCGCGCGGCGCCCGGCTGGTGCGGATCCCGCGCGAGACCCTGGCGGCGCTGGAAGCCTGCCGCACGCTGCTCGCCGATGCCGCCGCCGGCGACCTGCACATGGACGGGGTGGATCTGGGGCGGGAGTTCGTGGAACAGTGGCTGCGGGGCAACCTGCCGGCCGAGCTCGAGGAACTGGCCGCCCGGCTGGAGACGGCCCGGGAGGAAGACCGGCGCGGCGACCGGCTGGCTGATGCCCTGGCCGAAATCGTCCGCGCGGAGAAGATCCTGGCTGTCGCGGAGGCGGCGGCGCGGCTGGGGTGCGGGGTCGAGGAGGTGAGGCGCTGTGCGGATCAGGCTCAGGACATCATCGCGGCTGTGGGGGACCCTCCACAGGTTCTGTTCGAGCGGTGCGGATGAGGAAGTCCGGGATGCCGACATGGCCGTGGTGACCGTTTCCGCGATTCGCAACGAGATCTGGCGCGCCGCCGGCGCGCAGGCGGCCGACGGCGCCGGGGCGGAGGCGGGCCGCCTGTTCCACCGGATTGTGGCGGAGGCGCTGGGGGACGCATCGGCGGCCTCGTGGGCCCGGTTTTTCAGCCCGGAGCGGCTCCGCGAGGATGCTGCGGCCGAGTCCTACAGCCGGGCGCTGTACGAGGAGGTTCTGGGGCCGGCCCTGGCGGCGCGGCCCGCGGTTTTCGAAGAGCGGCCGGAGGCGTTGCTCCGGCTCTGGCAAGGGGTGAAAAACTTCAGCGCCTGGCTGACGGGCGCGCTGCGCGAGTGCGAGGCGCGGGGCCTGATCCGGTGGGCCGGCCATCAGGGCTGGCAGGGCGCAGAGGGGCTGGCGCGGACGGAAGTGCCGCTGGCCTGGAAGATCCGCCAGCAAGGCTGGCGCGCGCCGGTGGAGGTCAGCGGAACGCTGGACGCGTTGTGGCGCGACCCGCAGACCGGCCGCTGGTGCGTGGTGGACTGGAAGCTCGCCTCCGCCGCGCCGGAGGCGGACCTGGCGCAGCTTTGCCTCTACCATCTGATGCTCGAAGCCAACGGCGAGCCCGGCGCGGCGGCGCTGGTCCGCTTCGACCCGGCGCCGGCGCAAACCGTTTTCGAGGCGGGCCGGCTGGAGGAGCTGAAACAAAAACTGACGGATTTGATCGGCCGGCTGGCGGGCGTTTCCGGCTCGAGGCCCCATGTCCTGCTGGAGCCCCGGCCGGCGCCGCCCCGGCAACGGGCGGAGCCCGCCCCGGCGCATTTGCAGCTGGCGCAGCGCACGGTCGAAGTCCTCCGCGCCCGCGGCCACGCCGTGGAGCTGGGCCTGCCGATCGACGCGGGGCCGGCGTTCCTGCGGATCCGCGTGCGGCCCGAGGCGCGCACGAACGTGCGGCGGCTGCTGGCCGAGGCCGACAACCTGCAAGTGCAGCTCGGCCTGCCCGCGCGGCCGTTCCTGCGCAAGGGCGAGGGCTGCGTGCTGGTGGAGGTTCCGCGGGAAGACCGCGAGGTGCTGCTGTTCAGCGCCGTGGACCTCGGCCGCGCGGCCGGCAAGCGCGCCCCGCTGCTGGTCGGCGTCGATCTGGCGGGCGAGCCGCACTTCGCCGACCTGGCCGATCCGCGCACGCCGCACCTGCTCGTCGCCGGCGCCACGGGCAGCGGCAAGAGCGAGTGGCTCCGCACGGCGCTGGCCAGCCTCTTCGCCACCCACACGCCGGCGGACCTGCGCGTGGTGCCGGTGGACCCCAAGCGCACCGCCTTCGGCGAGCTGCGCGGCTCGGCGTATCTCTGGCCGAAGCTCGGGCTGCTGACCCCGCCCGACCAGGAGATGGCGGACGCCTTCGACGCGCTGATCGACGAGATGGAGGCGCGCTACCGCGAGTTCGAGCGGCAGGGGATCGGCGCGCTGGAGCAGTGGCGCGGGGAGCCGAAAACAAAACCGCCGCGAATTGTTCTTTTCTGCGACGAGTACGCCGATCTGGTTCACGGCGCGGCCGAGCGCAAGGAGCTGGAGCGGCGCATCGCGCGGCTGGGCGCGAAGGGCCGCGCGGCGGGCATCCACCTGGTGCTGGCCACGCAGCGCGCCAGCCGCGACGTGGTCACCGGCGTCATCAAGGCCAACCTCGCCGGGCGCGTATGCCTGCGCGTGGCCGAGGCCATCGAGTCGCGGCTCGTGCTGGGGGCGCCGGGCGCGGAGAACCTGACCGGGCACGGCGACCTGCTCTGGTCGGAGGGGCTCGAACCCGTCCGGCTCCAGGCTCCGCTGCTCGACGAAGCGGCGCGCCGCCGCCTGTTCGGCCCGGGGGCGCGCGCGGCAGGAGGGCGGTAGATGGCGCGCACGCTGGTGATGGGCATTCTGAACGTGACGCCGGATTCCTTCTCCGACGGGGGGCGCTTCGCCACGCCCGCCGAGGCGGTGGAAGAGGCGCGGCGCCTCATCCAGGAGGGGGCCGACATTGTCGACATCGGCGGCGAGAGCACGCGCCCCGGCGCGCACCCCGTGCCGGAGGACGTGGAGCTGGAACGCGTGGTGCCGGTGGTGGAGGTGGTGGCGCTCGACCCGCGGGCGCGCGTCTCGATCGACACGATGAAGCCGCGCGTGGCGGCGGCCTGCCTGGAAGCCGGCGCGACGCTCGTCAACGACACGAGCGGGCTGCGGGACCCGGAAATGGCGCGCATCGCGGCCGCCGCAGGCGCCGGCGTCATCATCATGCACACCCGCGGCACGCCGCTCACCATGCGCGAACATGCCGTCTACCAGGACGTGATGCGCGAGGTCATCGAGGAGTTGCGGCCGCGCGTCGAGCTGGCGCGCCAGGCGGGCGTCCGCGAAATCTACGTCGACCCCGGCATCGGCTTCGCCAAGACCCCGGCGCAGAGCTTTGAGGTTCTCAGGCGGCTGCCGGAGCTTTCCGCGCTGGGCTGCCCGATCCTCATCGGGCCTTCCCGCAAGTCGTTCCTTGGCGTGCTGCCGGGGATGGAAGAGGTGGGCGCGCGGCTGGAAGGAACCATCGCGGCCGCCGTCATCGGGGCGTGGAACGGCGCCTCCATCGTGCGCGTGCATGACGTGGCGCCGGTGAAGAAGGCGCTGAGCGTGGTGGACGCGGTGAAAGGCGGGTTATGGACAAGATCATCGTGAGCCAGGCGCGGCTGGCGGCGCGCACCGACGATCTGCGCCATTCCATCGATTACGCCGCCGTGCATGCGGCGCTGGCCGAAACGGCGCGCGCGGCCCCGGTAGCGCTGGTCGAAGCGCTGGCGCAGAGGATGGCGGACGCGCTGCTGGAGCGCTTCCCCGCCCGCGAGGTGCGCGTGCTGGTGCGCAAGCCGGGCGCGTTGCAGGCGCAGGGCGCCGCGTGGGCGGGCGTCGAGATCACGAGGCGGCGCGATGGCTGAGGCGTGGATCGGGCTGGGGTCGAATCTCGGCAACCGGCGCGCGCATATGCGCGGCGCATTGCGCGAGCTGGCGCGCCTCGGCCGCCTGCGGGCCGTCTCGCCCCTGTACGAGACCGAGCCGGTGGGGCTGCGCGAGCAGCCGGCGTTTCTCAATGCCGCGGCCTGTCTGGAAACGGAGCTCGGGGCGGGCGAGCTGCTGGACGCGCTGCTCGAGATCGAAGCCCGCCACGGGCGCGTGCGGGGAGTGCGCAACGCGCCGCGGACGCTGGATCTCGATCTGCTGTTTTACGATGACGCCGTGATCCGCGAACCCGGGCTCGAGGTGCCGCACCCGCGGCTGCACGAGCGCCGGTTCGTGCTCGAACCGCTGTGCGCGGCCGCGCCCGGCCTGCGGCACCCGGTCCTCGGGCTGAGCGTGCGGGAGCTGCTCGAGCGGCTTGAGGAGGGCCCGGCGGTCACGCTGGTGGAGGAAGCGGCCTGGGCCGCGGGGCTCGTCAATCCCTGACGAGCAGCACGGCGGCCTGCGCTTCGCCGGACTTGCCCTCGCCGACCGGCCCGACCCGTTCCGCCGTTTTGAACTTGATTGACACGCGCTCCGGGGGCAGTTCGAGCGCGGCGGACACGCTCGCCCGGATCGCCTCGCGCCAGTCCTTCAATTTCGGCCGCTGGAGGATCACCGTGGCGTCGACGTTGCCGATGCGGTAGCCGCGCTCGCGCGCCAGCGCGGCGGCGTGGCGGAGGAAAACGAGCGAGTCGCAATCCTTCCAGCGCGGGTCGGTGTCCGGGAAGTGCATGCCGATGTCGCCGAGGGCCAGCGCGCCGAGCAGCGCGTCGGTGAGCGCGTGCAGCAGCACGTCGCCGTCGGAGTGGGCCTCGAAGCCGAACTCGCACGGGATGCGCACGCCGCCCAGCACCAGGGCCCGCCCCGGCGCCAGGCGGTGGTTGTCCCAACCGAGGCCGATGCGGACGTCCATCAGCCGGCCACCTTCTGCCGCTCGCTGGCGAGGAAAAGCTGGGCAAGCTCCATGTCGGAGGGCCGCGTGATCTTGATGTTGCGGTCCGAGCCGGGCACGACGTGGATTTCCACGGTTTCCAGCCGCTCCACCAGGCTCGACTCGTCGGTGCCGGTGAAGCCGTCCTCGCGCGCCTTCTCGAAGGCGCGGCGCAGGATGTCGGCGCGGAAGACCTGGGGCGTTTGCGCCAGCACCAGGCGGTCGCGGTTCAGCGTGCCGCAAACGACGTGCCGCTGGACCTGCTTCACCGTGTCCACGGGCACGATGCCGGCGATGGCCGCGCCGTGGTGCGCCGCGGCGAGGATCGTGCCGGAAATGATGTCCTGCGAGACGAACGGGCGCACGGCGTCATGCACGGCGACGAGGTCGACGTCGGGCGGGAGCGCGAACAGCGCGTTGGCGACCGACTCCTGGCGCGTCTCGCCGCCTTCGACGCACCGCACCGGCTTCTGGTACTTCTCGTGCGCGATCATTTCCTCCACCCACGGAATGTCTTCGCGCCGCAGCGCCACCACGACCTCCGTCACATGGTGCGAGGCGACAAATTTGCGGATCGTGTGGATCAGGATGGGGACGCCCTCGAGCAGCATGAACTGCTTGCGGCTGGTGCCGGTGCTTTCGGCGGCGGAGCGCATCCGGGTGCCGAGGCCGGCGGCGGGGAGGATGACCGAGACTTTCATGGCGGTGCGTGTTCTGCTGTGCGTGTCTGTCCGGGGCCCGGTCAGGAGCGCGGCGGCGCCGCCGCCTTTTCCGCGGGCGCAGGCTCCGCGGAGCGCTGCCCGCCGGAGGCCGGCGCCTTGTCATACACCTGGTGGACGCGCTCGTCGAAGCGGCCGAAGATCATCTTGCCGGCCTGCGTTTGCAGGACGCTGGTGACGGAGATGTCGATCGTTTTCGAAATCATCTTCCTGGCGTTGTCGACCACAACCATGGTGCCGTCGTCCAGGTAGGCGACGCCCTGGTTGTATTCCTTGCCTTCCTTGAGAATGAAGACCCGCATGGTCTCGCCGGGCAGCACGATGTGCTTGAGCGCGTTGGCGAGCTCGTTGATGTTCAGCACCTCGACGCCGTGCAGCTGGGCCACCTTGTTGAGGTTGAAGTCGTTGGTGATGATCTTGCAATCGTAAGTCTTGGCCAGCTCGATCAGTTTCAGGTCCACCTCGCGGATGTGCGGGTAGTCGTCCTCAAGGATCTGCACGTTGAGATGGGCCATCTTCTGGAGCCGCTGGAGGACATCGAGGCCGCGGCGGCCGCGGTTGCGCTTCATCGAGTCGGCCGAGTCGGCCACCAGCTGGAGCTCGCGCAGCACGAACTGCGGCACCACCAGCGTGCCGTCGAGAAAGCCGGTTTCGGCGATGTCCGCGATGCGGCCGTCGATAATCACGCTCGTGTCGAGAATCTTGAAGGACTGCTTCTGCGCCTTCTCGCCCCCGAACAGCCCGCCGAGCGCGGACAGGTTCAGCATGTCGCCCTTGGCGGCCCCGACCACGAGGCCGACGTAAGTCATCACCAGAAGGATGAGCAACTGAAAGAATGAGACCGTGCTTCGCGGGCCGGGCAGGGCCCACGAGATGACCATGGATATGAGAAAGGCGCCCGCAATGCCCAACACCGACCCTGCGGCGGCCCCGATCAACCGTTTCAGACTGACCTGCTTGAGCCGGGCTTCCGCCAGGACGATCAACAGGCCGATGACGCAGCCGACAGCGGCGGCGTATGGCGGCATGAGTCCAAAGGGTTGAAGGAACCATGCGGCAGTCGCCAGGGTGAGCACGAAGATCGCCCGGATGAGCAGCAGATCGTTCACCGGCAACTCCTGAACATGACATCGGGCGGCGCACGCCGCCTTCGGGACGACAGACGCACGCGCCGCGGATTGAGTATACCACCCAATCCGCTTTTTTCACTGCTCCGGGAAGGCCGGCGAACCTGCGGCGCCGCGCGCTATTGCACCGGGCGGCCCGCCGGGGGCAGATCGGCCGGGCCCAACTGATTCATGACCCAAAGGACATTCCGCGCATACTCCGGGTTCGGGTTGTAGACCTGGAGGATGCGGCGCACGTCGCGGTTGCGGTACAGCGGCGAGTTGGCGAGCCGGCCGGCCACATGGTAGATGCCGGCCCGCGTGTCGGGAAAGTACCGGTTGCAGTTGTCCCAGCCGAAGATGTTGTTGTTCCGGGCCTCCTTGCCGCCGGTGGATTCGATGAAAGCGATGCCGGGCAGCAGGCGCCAGTCCAGGCCGTTCTCGTCAGCGGCGAGGATGAAATCCTCGGCATACACGTGAGCGGGGCAATCGTTTGCCAGAAAGAACTGTTTGATGCAGTAGAGCCGCGGGTCGCGGGTATCGGGCATCGGCGGGGCGGGTCTGGGGCCGGGATCGGCCGGTTGCTGGATCACGACCAGTCCTGCCAGCAACAGCAAGCTGCGAGAAACCGTGCGTCCGATCAAAGAACAGTCCTCCCCTCTTTCCCTTGCAGTCAATTGGCGGCAGGACACACCCCGAGGGCGCTGTCCCGAGCCACAGTTTCCTGTCTGTCGCCGGCTGCGCGGCCGGCGGTTGGAGTCAGGGCGGCTGTGCCGCGTCTGTCGCCGAACCCCGCGCGGGGGTTCTTTTGGTTGCCGAGGCGGTTCGCGGGGCCCGTGCCCGTTGGCTTTTCCGGTCGCCGCGAACCCGTCAGGCGGCGAGCCTTCGCCGGCGCGCCGCGAAATGCCGTTGTTCCGAAGCAAACGGCATCTGCCATTATATCAAAAGGCCCGCCCGCCGCATCCCCGGCAAGTACTACGAGTTCAGGTGGATATGGGCCGAATCCCGGGCGAGGCCCCTGAGCCGGCAAGCCCGCAGCGGCGTCGCGGGCCACCCCCGTGTTGAGTGCGCAAGGGCTGTGAATCTACAATGCTATGTGGGAGCAAACGGCTCGGGCGCCCACGACCCAGGCGGGCGCAGCGCCGGTTCAGCAGAATTCTGACCGCCAAAAGGAGTTCCATCCGATGAAGTTCCGTCCACTGCATGACCGTGTTCTGGCTCAGCGCGTTGAAGAGGGCGAGGAGAAGGTCGGCGGCATCATCATCCCCGATACCGCCAAGGAAAAGCCCCAGCGGGCGAAGGTGGTCGCTGTCGGCGACGGCAAGATCCTGAAGGACGGGAAGCGGGCGGCTCTGGATGTCAAGCCCGGCGACGAGGTGCTGGTCGGCAAATGGTCGGGCACCGAAGTCAAGATCGACGGCGAAGAGTATCTGGTCCTGAGAGAAGACGAGATCCTGGCCGTGCTCGGCTGAGGCCGGCGGCGCAAGAAGAAGAGAGCAACTAATGAGAAACAGCAAGATCCGGACGCGTCTCATGATGCTGGCGGGCGGGCTGCTGGCTGCGGCCATCGCAGCCCCCGCGCAAGTCAAGGTCGGCGTGGTCGACCTCCAGAAAGCCTTGCAGGAAACGGCGGAGATCAAGCAGGCGGAGGCCGATCTGAAAGCGCGGTTCGGGCCGCGCCAGGAAGAGCTGGCGCAGCTCGAGCGGGAAATCGCCAAGCTGCAACAGGAAGCGCAGGCCAACCAGGACAAGTACACCGAAGCGGCGATGAGCGAGCTGATCAACCGCATCCAGCTCAAGCAGCGCCAGTACCAGCGCAACAGCGAGGCCTTGCAGGACGCAGTGAACCGCGAGCGGCAGGACATCCTGCAACGGGTGGGGCAGCGCTTCCGCGAGGTGTTGCAGAAGGTGGCCGAAGAAAAAGGCCT
>Ga0308390_1000444_pt1 | contig 29759 bp, 19 predicted proteins | sample Hotspr2Sample149_FD_202358 | JGI IMG/M metagenome (GOLD analysis project Ga0308390, IMG submission 202358) | Hot spring phototrophic mat microbial communities from Mushroom Spring, Yellowstone National Park, Wyoming, United States - 20040719_149 ...
TGCGGAAGTGGATCTCGCCGCCTTCGGACTGGAGGGCGATTTTGCCCGCCACCACTTCCGCGCCCGTGCCCTCGTTGACCACCTCGCCGTTCACCTTGAGAATAATCTGGTCGTTGTAGACGATGATTTCGTACTGGTTCCACTCAGGCGCGGGCTTCTCCATGCTCTTTTTGCGCCAGCGGTGGCGTTCGGCGTTTTTGTCGACATATTCGGGGTCGGTCTGCAGCGGCGCGCCGTCAATCAGCCAGAAGTCGCCCGCGTTGGTGTGCAGCAGTTGCGCCTCCACCGAGCGGGGCCAGATTTTGTGTTCGCCGTGCACGCGCAGCAGCACACCGCTGTTGCCTGGCTTTTTGTCGGGCGCCCAGCGCCACTCCACCTTCAGGATATAGTTCTTATAGTCGCGCTCCGTGTAAATATAGCCCAGCGGCTCGCCCTTGCAGATGAGGATGCCGTCCTCCACGCGCCACACATCTTCCATCTTCGCGTTGGGGTCTGCCAAGTACGCCTTCCAGCCCGTCAGGTCGCGCCCGTTGAAGAGCTTGATGACCTGCACGCGCTTCGTCTCCTGCGCGTCCAGCACGCCGTAGGTCAGCGCCAAGCACCACAGTGCAATCGCCCAGATAACTCGCATCGTCGCCTCCGCGGCGGATGTTTCGCCTAAAAGCGCCGATTCCTGCCGCCTAACAGTGCCAGTCGATGTCGGTCGTCTCTTTGGCGTGTTCTTCGATGAAGCGTCGGCGCGGCTCCACCTTGTCGCCCATCAGCACGCTGAAGATGCGCTCCGCCTCCATCGCGTCGTCCAGCTGCACCTGCACAATCACGCGCCGTTCGGGGTTCATGGTCGTGTCGGCGAGGTCGTCGGCGTTCATCTCGCCCAGACCCTTGAAGCGCGTGACCTGCACATTCTTGCGCTTGATTTTCTTGAGGATGTCCTCCAGCTCCTGCTCGTCTTTGGCGTAGTATTGCTCGTCCTTGCCCGCGCGGATGCGGAACAGCGGCGGCTGCGCGATGAAGACATGCCCGTTCTCAATCAGCGGGCGCATGTAGCGGAAGAAGAAGGTCAGCAGCAGCGTGCGGATATGCTCGCCGTCCACATCCGCATCGCACATAATCACGATGCGGTGATAGCGCAGCTTGGAGATGTCGAAGCGGCTGTCCGATTCGCCGCTGCTCGCGCTCCCGTTCGTGTCCAGGCTAATGCCTGTGCCGAGCGCGGTGATGAGGGCGCGAATCTCCTCGTTCTCCAACGCTTTGTCGAGGCGTGCTTTCTCAACATTCAGGATCTTGCCGCGCAGGGGCAGCACGGCTTGGAATCGGCGGTCGCGTCCCATTTTGGCGGAGCCGCCCGCCGAGTCGCCCTCCACGAGGAACAGCTCGCACTTGCTGGGGTCGCGTTCGGTGCAGTCGGCGAGTTTGCCAGGCAGCGAGCCGCTGTCCAGCGCGCTTTGGCGTTTGACCAGCTCGGCAGCGCGTCGCGCCGCCTCGCGCGCCCGCTGCGCCGTGAGCGCCTTCTCGATAATCTTACGCGCCACCGACGGGTTGCGCTCCAGATACTCGCTGAACGCCTCCCCGACGATGGAGTTCACCAGCCCCTGCACCTCCAAGTTGCCCAGCTTCGTCTTGGTCTGCCCCTCGAACTGCGGATGCAGCAGCTTCACGGCGATTACGGCGGTCAAGCCCTCCAGCACATCGTCGCCCGTGAAGTTTTGGTCTTTGTCCTTGAGCAGTCCCGCCTTGCGGGCGTACTGGTTGATGACGCGCGTCAGGGCGGTTTTGAAGCCCGACAGGTGCGTGCCGCCCTCCACTGTGTGGATATTGTTCGCATAGGAGAGCAGCGTCTCTTGGTAGCCCGTGTGATACTGCAGGGCGACCTCCACTTCGGTCTCGTCGCGGGCGTTGCGGAAGTAGACCACCTTGTGGATGGGGTCTTTGTTCTCGTTGAGCGCGTCCACCAGTTGCGCGATGCCCTTGCTGAACTTGAAGGTCTGCTTCGGCTTGCCGTTCAGCTCGTCGGTGAAGGTGAAGGTCACATTCGGGTTGAGGTACGCCAGCTCGCGCAGCCGCTTGACGAAGATGTTCGGGTCGTAGCGATAGTCGCCGAAGATTTCGCGGTCGGCGAGGAATCGCACAGTGGTGCCGCGCTTGGTGGTGGGTTTGAGCCGCTTGAGCGGGGCGACGGGCGTCCCGCGCTCGTACTTTTGGTAGTGCAAGTAGCCGTCGCGGGCGACATAGACCTCCAGCCACTCCGAGAGCGCGTTCACGACCGACACGCCGACGCCGTGCAGTCCGCCCGACACGCGGTAGCCGCCGCCGCCGAACTTGCCGCCCGCGTGCAGCGTGGTCATCACCACCTCCACGCCCGGACGCCCCTCTTCGGGGTGAATGTCCACAGGAATGCCGCGCCCGTTGTCAATCACCGACACGCTCTGGTCGGCATGCAGAATCACATCGATATGGTCGCAGTGCCCTGCGAGCGCCTCATCGACGGAGTTGTCCAGCACCTCGACGAACAGGTGGTGCAGTCCGCGCACGCCCGTGTCGCCGATATACATCGCGGGGCGACGGCGCACCGCTTCCAGTCCCTTCAGCACCGTGAGCTGCTCAGCGGTGTATTCGCCTTCGACCGTGCTGCTCAGACCGTTCGTCGCCTCGCCGATGACCTCCACGCCGCTGGTCTCGATGGGTTCGCTGATGGGCGCGGGCGTCTCCGACTTGCCTGTTTTCCGCTTGACCGCCATAGATTTCGTATGCCTCCCTGCTAAATGCTCGGCTGGATACACAATAAGTATACCTAATCGCGGCTGGGGTTTAATATCCTGCGGATGGCATACCTGCTGGCGATTGAGGCGACAGGCGCGGTGTGTGGCGTCGCGCTGGTGCAGGACGGCGCGTTGGCGGGTGCAGTACGCCTCGCGCACGGGCTGAACCTGTCGGGTAGCCTGTTGCACGCGGCGGAGTGGCTGCTGGCGCGGCGAGGGCTATCGCTGGCGCAGGTGGACGCTTTCGCGGTGGATGTCGGTCCGGGCGCGTTCACGGGGCTGAAAATCGGCGCGATGCTCGCCAAGAGCTGGGCGCACGCGCTGGGCAAGCCGCTGGTCGCCGTGAGCGCGTTCGAGGCGTGCGCCGCGCAGATGCCCGCAGGCGCGCCGACGCTGGTCGCCTTGCCTGCCCGACGCGACGCGCTCTACCTGCAGTGGCTGCTGCCTGCCGACGCGGATCTGCCCCAGCCACTGGGCGAGCCTGCCTTCGTCGTGCGCGACGCGCTCCGCGAGTGGCTGGCGCGCGGCGTGCCCGAAGGCGAGGCTCTGCAAGCCGTCGGCGCGGCGCACGCCCGCGAGTGGCTCGCCCCGTACCTGCCTCGCCTGCGCTGGCGCGTCCTCGATGCCCCGCCTGTGGAGGGCGTTGCGCAGTTGGGCTGGCGACGCTTCCTTGCAGGAGAGACGATGCACCCGTTCGCGCTCACCCCGCTCTACATCCAACCGCCGTCAATCCACCCGAAAAGCACTGGGGACTTAAAATCCTCTGGGGCAACCCGTGCGGGTTCGAATCCCGACCTGGGCACTTGACCCAAGTTGCGGTATCCCTCGCGTCTCCTATGCACCACCTGTCGTAGCACGTCTCCAGCGACCAGAATCGCCACTTGCAGAATCCTCTGGGGTTGCAATCACCCCTCGCGTCGCCTGTTGGAGGGTCAGGTACCCGATTTTCGCGGGCTGGTTTCCAGAGGCATTCAGCAGGAGCCACGAGGCGCGAGGCGTATACTCTGTCCCGCTTCGGTAGCCACCACTGCTGAAGCCACACCTGCCCGCTGCCCAAAGTGGTGTGGACGCTCCCTTTATTCGTTGTCCCTGAATGCATTCGTGCGGTTCTAAAGCGGAATCTGTACCGATAGAACGCCTTCGTTTGGCTTGTCGGCATAAAACCCCTTGACAAAATGCCCAGTCTCGATGTATAATATAAGTCAACACTGCGTAGTTCGCGGCAAATGCTGCAAAACGGAGGCAGCAAATGGCTAAAGCTGTGGGAATAGACTTAGGAACGACAAACTCAGTTATTGCGGTGGTCGAGTTCACCGACTCGGAGCCAAAGGTTATCCAGACCTCCGAGGGTGGGCGTACTTGTCCGTCCGTTGTCGCGTTTGGAAAGGACGGGGAGATTTTGGTGGGCGAGCTGGCGAAACGGCAGTCCATCCTGAATCCCTCCCGCACCGTATACTCGATCAAGCGCTTTATGGGGCGTCGATATGACGAGGTGGAAAAGGAGCGATCGATTGTTCCCTATAAGGTCGTATCAGGGCAGAGCGGACTCTCTGTGGTTGAGATTGATGGGAAACTGTATCCCCCTGAGCAAATCTCCTCGATGATTTTGTCAAAGCTGAAAAAGGATGCAGAGGCATATCTGGGGGAGGAAGTAACGGAAGCCGTTATTACCGTGCCTGCCTACTTCAACGACGCGCAGAGAAACTCCACAAAGATCGCAGGCGAGATCGCAGGATTAAAGGTGCTGCGTGTGCTCAACGAGCCGACTGCTGCCGCAATCGCTTACGGCGTCGACAAGCGGCAGGAGGGAACAATTCTCGTCTGGGATCTTGGCGGCGGCACATTCGATGTCACGATTCTGCGCATTAGTGGCGATGGCGTCTTCGAGGTGAAAGCGACCAACGGCGACACACATTTGGGTGGGGACGATTGGGACGAAGCGTTAGTGAACCACCTTGCCGATGAGTTCCAACACGCCAACGGTATTGACCTTCGCCGCGATCCGCAGGCGTTGCAGCGACTGCGCGACGCTGCGGAAAAAGCCAAGCGCGAGCTTTCCAATGTGCTGCAAACAGCAATCAACCTCCCGTTCATCACGGCGGACGCGACTGGACCGAAACATCTGGACATGCAAATCACGCGCAGCCAGTTTGAAGAGCTGACGCGCTCGCTGGTCGATCGCATGCGCGCCCCCTTCGAGCATGCCCTCAAGGATGCGGGGATGACGGTCAAAGACATCGATGAGATTGTGCTGGTAGGCGGCTCCACGCGCATGCCGATGGTGGAGAACCTGGTGCGCGAGCTGACAGGCAAGGAGCCGCGTAAAGGCGTCAATCCCGACGAGGTCGTGGCTATCGGGGCGGCGATTCAAGCTGCCATCATGACTGGCGGGTACTCCAGTTCACAAAAGAGCATCGTGCTTGTGGATGTTCTCCCCCTCTCTCTGGGGGTAGAGACGCAGGGCGGTGTGATGTCCGTGATGATCCCGCGCAATACCCCGCTCCCCTATCGCCACCAAGAGATTTACACGACAGCGCGCGATTTTCAAGACAGCGTGGAAATCAAGATTCTGCAGGGTGAGCGTCCCTTAGCGCAGCACAACCGGTTGTTAGGCGTGTTCGCCTTAGAAGGTATCCCGCCTGCCCCGAAAGGCGCGCCGCGTATTGAAGTAGCCTTCGATGTGGACACGAACGGCATCCTGAGCGTGTCTGCGAAAGACCTTGCCACAGGAAAGACCGCCAATGTTCGTATCACCAGCTCCACGAATCTGTCTCGCGAGCAGGTGGAACAAATGATTCGTGACGCCGAGGCGCATGCTCAAGAGGATGCCAAGCGTCGCGCGCTCATCGAGGCGCGCTACGAACTCGAGTCGCTCACGAACAAAGCGGCGCAGTTCCTCGACGCCTATCGCGAGCAACTTCCCTCGACCACAACTGAAGAGCTTACCCAACTCCTTCAGGAGGCGCGCAGCGCGCTTCAGTCGAATGAGGAAGAGCAGCTGCGTGCGCATCACCAGCGACTATTAGACAGCTTCAGCCGTGCAGGGGAAGCCCTTTATGCGCAGGGCAGCGCTTCGTATACCCCATCTGCTTCGGAGGAGGTGACTCATGGCGATTCTGCATGAGATGCGTGAAAGGCGTGTTCTTGTGCGATTCGTAGACGCGGGCGCCGAACAGGTGGTTGATCTCGGGCGAGTGCCCGACGCCATCTCGCTTGCGGAACTCAAGGAGATGGTCATGGGGCGCATGGTGGGGCAGCTGCCTGAGGAGCTCCGCGAAGCCTCGCGCCATTTCTGGTACAACGACGAAGTAATCGCCTACAAAGGGCAAATCACTCGGCTCAGAGATGTTTCTGCCGCCTCCACCGTCTCTTTGGAACTGCGCACCGACTACTACCAAGTGCGCATCGGCAATCAGACCGCCCCATATGCTGTCGATATGGAGCTTCCAATTCGCGAGGTCATCGACAGGTGCCTGAGGCGACCAGGCGCTCACAAGTGTCACGAACTCGTCGCAGGGGGCAAAGTGCTTGACCCCGAGAAGAACTTGTTCCGCTACAACATCCTTCCTTTCCAGCGAGGGGTGCGAGAGACCGTGCTGATAATCCGACTTCGCGGCTGCGTGCGTCGAACGATGGCTGCCGCAGGCGCGGGCGTCTTGCTACTATCGTTCATTATCGGTTACTTAACTTAGAGGTGGCGTATGCAACAGGACTACTACAAGGTGCTTGGGGTCGCGAGGAATGCGTCGGCGCAGGAGATCGACGAGGCATATCGCCGTCTCGTCCGCGAGAATCACCCCGATCTGCACCCCGGCGACAAGCGGAAAGAGGAAACTCTTCGGAAGGTCAACGAAGCCTATCAGGTGCTGGGGAACCCCGCGAAGCGGAAGGAGTACGATGAACTGCTCGCAGGCGTCGCTCAGAACCGAACACCAGCTGCTGGCTCCACGAAAGCCCAGCCAACGGGCAGCCGTCTCGGAACCGTCTACAGCACGATGATGGCAGGGCGCGTCACCGTTGCTCAGACGCCTACTCCCAACAAGCGATCGACAGCACGCTTGGAAATCTGGGTTACCGAAGAGGAGGCGCGAGCAGGCGGCGTAAGAACTATCTCAATAGGCGACCAGACAATCACGATTCCTATCCGCCCAGGAATCAAAGATAGAGAGACCGTCATGATTCCTGTAGTCGTCCGTGTAAAGCGTCGCTAAGACCCGCGTCCCGTCAAAAATGGGGTATAATATGTGAAGAGAGGTAGAGAGTCATGATTAGTAGGCAAACGCTGGAAGAAGCGAATATGAAGATGGTGGGCAATACATCACGAACAATATTGTTCACCACAGTAAGCTTAGCGCCCGAGTCGCCAAGCCTGTCTAAGTTGCTTCACTACCTGCACCATCGGGTGGATACTCCCGCGACCTTCGCGGAAAAGGTACGCCGAGAGTTGACCGTGCGCTCTTTCGAGGAGTTTATCAACAAGTTTGCCCCATGCTACTTCTACCGTCTCCGTCCGGCTCGCGAGGCTGCGTTGGAGGAAGCGCCGACCTATACTGACGCCGAATCGTATCTCGGTGAATCGGCAGACCTTCCCACTGAAGAGTCAGGAGATCACGCCCCAGCTTCCCCCGAGGAAGCCGCAGAGCCGACTTTAGATAGCTTACCGTACTATGAGTTTTCACTGGAAGGAGGTCCCGAATCTCAAGGATGGCGCAAGGTAGTCATCACTCTAGATCACCCCTTCCTCATCTCCTTGCAGCGGCTCGTGAAAGAGCGCTCGCTGGCGCAGAAAGCCAGCTTTCAGGTGAGCGTCGATTCGGCGCTGTTCGGGTTCAAGCCCCGCGCCCAGTTTCTTAACGCGCGCCGCAAGGTTCAGGATTTGGCGGCAGCGAGCGATCGGCTGACGACCGAGATGCGTCGCAACCCGAACTCGCCCGATACGCGCCGTGCACTCGATTTGTATGAGCGCAAGCTGCTTGAGATGGAAAACGCGCTCGGCGACGACCTGCGTCAGATCCCCATTATCGCCCACGGTCTCAGCGAATCGCTCAAAGCCATCAGCGGCTACAAGCCCTTAGAGGGCGAATCAGCCTCAGGCGACTACATTCTCGCGCTGGGCGAGCGCGGAAAGGTCGTCGCGAAGGTGCGCGAGCTGCCCGACGCGCAGCAGTCCTTGAAAGCGCTGGAAGCATCGAGCCAGCCGACCAGTGGACGCGAGATCGTCAAACTCACCGAGGCGCTGGAGAGCCGCCCCTTAGCCAAACGCGAAATCCGCGAAATCGCCAAACTCCCGCCCCAAGAGCGCTACCCCGCGCTTGTGGGCAGCTTCATGTCCGAAATGATACGCATCGGGCGCGTGAACCCGCTGGTGGGCAATGTTCTCGCCATTGTGCTGCAAGACCCGCGCCAGTTGGCGGAGTGGTCTATTGACACAAAGGAAGTCGCGATTTATCACGACACCTTCTTGGGCATTTATAGCCGCGCCATCGAGGACTTCCTACGCACTGTGTCCCCCCTCTTCGAGACGATTATGGGGGTCTACCTATTCTTCAACGAGTTCCCAATAGACATACGCGACGCGCGCCCTGAGCTGGTTGTGGCGAATGACGAGCTCTCGGATTTGTGGGAGATTTATCATGACCCGTTCGTCGAGTTCATGCGCACTTTCTGTCTGCAGGAGAATAACCACTACCGCGACGCATTTGGGTTTGCGATTGTTCCCAGCGTGCAGCCGCTACTGACCGCCGAATTCGATCGCCAGCCGACGCCCCAGATACGCGCCTCGTTCTTCGAGGAAGACTACGCGCAAGGGGCGGCGACGCCCACAGAGGAGGCAGATCGAATCCGCTTGGACGAGGAGATCGAGGCGCTGCGGCGTGAACGGATGGTGGAACGCGGCGGCTACGGACGCGCCACCGATTCGGGCGCGCTTTTGGGGCTGCTCGAACTCGGATACGAGTGCGGCTTTGTGGTCTTCTTCTCGCCCGAAGAACGACTCATCTCGGGACGGATTATTCCGCAAGTCATTGATGAACTGGTGGAAAACTACGCCCCGCGCAGCGTTTCGAGCCAACCCGCGGCATCGGCAGGCGTGCTCTGCTTGCCCGACTTCAGCGTGCTGCCGCCCGACGGCATTCTCATCACAGGCAAGGTCTCCGACGGGCGCGAGGTGGGCGTCGAAGTGCCCGAAATCGTCGTGCGCGGCTGCTATGTCGCTGCAGGACGCTACGCCGCCAACGACCACCCCAAAATCTTGGCGCGAAACCTGCTCGCCGCCCCGCGCGACCTCCAAAGAAGCCTCAAAGTGCGCACCCAACTGCCTGGCGTGAGCCTCGACCTGGACAAATACCCCTACTTGGGCACAACCAACATCGCCACCGATCACTTCACCGAAAACTACCTGACGCGCCAACTCATCGGACGCGATAAGCCCTTCCTCATCTTCACACAGGTCTCAGGGCAACCGCCCTACATCGCCCAAGCGCACACGCTCCGCCTCGTCGCGCGCGATCAGGGGCAATACTGCTATGTGCCCATCCACCACTATCGGCAACACACTTACCTCAAGCGAATGCTGAAAGTCGCGCACGCTATCGGGCGCGGCGGCGCATGGCCCAAACCCGAAGACATGCAGGCGCTGATGGACAACCTCACCCAATTCTTCGGCTGGTACGACATCAACAAAGAGGGCTATGTCAACTCCTTCCCCAGCCTGCTCGAAGGCGACAAAATCATCGTCGAACCCATCGGCGATGGTCTCTCCCAACGGGGATACCACTTCAAACTGCCCTTCCTCGACTACATCATCGGCGAAATGGAAATCACTTTCTGATAGGAGGTGCAACATGCGAACACTCATCATAACACTGTTGAGCTTAATCTGGCTGTGTGCATACGCCGAAAAGTACGCCCTGCTCGTGCAGGTGACGCAGTATAAAGAACAAGCGACTCAGGAGAATCTGAACGGCATCCCCCCGTATGTCGGCGATGACCCGAGCAAGGTGGACAACATAGATGTGCAGTTGATGGAGCAGGCGATACGCCGTTTCGGGTTCAACAATATCGTGACGCTTGTGGACGAACAAGCCACGCGCGAAGCGGTTCTCAGGGAGATGGACGCGATTGCTCGCAAGGCGCAGTCTGGGGATGTGGTGTTGTTTTACTTCACGGGGCACGGCGCGGCGGCGCGGACAGGCTTCAACCTTGCTCCGTATGACGCGAAGCCAACCGATGCCAGCAACGACATCCACTCGGACAAGCTCTACGAGTGGGCAAGCGGTCTGCGGGCAGGGCTTGTTGTGATTATCCTGGACTCTTGTTTTCATGCTAAGCCTTATACTATTAGACCACCAGAAATGAAGCCCAAGCTGATTGAAGCTCGTTCTCAAACGCAACCTGATGGTTGGGGGCGAGTTGAGATGGCGAAAAATACAGTGGTTCTAACGGCTTCCTCTCTCGGTCAAGCGGCGTACCAAACTCACCATCGCACATCCAACACAGGTCGCAAGCGGTGGGTGGGTGTGTTCACTCTGTACCTTTCACAAGCGCTTGAGCAAAAGACTGCCTCCAATCAGCCAGTGACCTACCGCAAACTGGTAGAATCGATTCGCGAACCGATTGAGAAATTTTTTGAGTCTCGCCCCGACATGCGCTCCCATTCCGAACACTCCAAACTCATTCCGAAGCCCCAGCTGTTGGGCGACGCGGCTCTGTTCGACCGTACGATATTCGAGCCTGTATCTGAGCCTGTGGACAATCCCCCCCTGCCAACTGTGAAGGTCTACTTTGAGCCGAGTGTTCCAGATGATGTGCGTAGAGAGATTGAGGAGATGTTTATTCGGCGCAAAAAAGCAGTCGCGCCCGTTGACCGCAAGCAAGATGCCGACTACATCGTGTCTATGCACAAGGACGTTCCTGTCATCGTTGCTAACTCTTGGAATGGCAGCAATACAGAGCTACCCACTCCCCCACCCACAGTTACCCACCCCACCCTCAAGCGGCTTATCGAGAGCGTCAACCAGACACCCGAGTGGCTGTCAGTGCGTTTAGACAAGTCCAGCTACCGTGTGGGCGAGCCGATACGGGTGACCGTTGATCTGAAGCGTTCGGGCTACCTCATCCTTGTGAGCGAAGATGGGAAAGGCAACCCATCAGTTCTGTACCCGTATCCTGGGCTCAATCGACAAACCCCTGCAGGAGTGCACACCTTTCCAGATCGAGAAGGCGTCAGTTTTACTGTCAATAAAAGCCCAGTAAACACTGTGATCGCCATGCTACTCCAGGATGAGACTGACTACCTAATCTTGCTTAGTCTTCTGAGAAACTCCCGCGGTACTACAATCGAGTACAACCTCGATGAGCTGCTCAGGGGCTGGGTTCAGGCGAATAAGTGTAGCATTCGATACACCGTGTTTTCCATACAGTGAGCATAGGAGGACAGCGAGATGAAAGGGCGACACCTACTGCTGGCTTTTGCGATGGCTTGGTTTGCACTGACGAGCTGGGCGCAAGCCCAAAGGGAGCAACCCCGAGCGGAGCTGCTGCTTGACCCGAAGCGCACTTGGGCGATTGTTGTTGGCATCGATAACTATCTGTACATGAGGAACCTCAATTACGCTGTGGCGGACGCGCGACTGATGTACACGACGCTCACGGACCCGTTGGGAATCGGGCTGTCGCCTGACCGTGTGTTCCTGCACCTTTCCGAGCGGCGTACAGGAGCCGAAGCGTCTGACGGCGACCGCGGCGTCGGCGTGCAAGTCGAAAGTAAAACGTCTGCGCGTCGCCCCCTAAGAGACCCGGCGGCTTACGACGCAACGACCGAATCTGTTATTAGGTCTCTGGACTATGTCCTCAAGAACGCCGAACAAGGCGACATTCTCATCTTCTACTTCTCAGGGCATGGCGACAGCGTCGCAGACGACTTGTACCTGTGTACCCTCGAAACCATAGTATCTCCTGAAGAGATACGCGCAACGGCGCTCTCGATGCGGCAAATCCTCGACAAAATCAACCAATCCCGATTGAAGACCACGCTGTTCATTGTAGACAGTTGTCGCGCTGGGGTTGGTACAGAAGACATAGAGCAGTTGCGGCTGTCCCAGTTGCCACAGTTTCGGCAAATCCTGCAGGGCAAAACGCCGCAACAGCAGCCCGGTCGCGGCATTGGCGTGCAAGCGGAGCGGTCGCCATCACTTGTCGTGCCCCGCATCCTTGCTCTTTTCTCGGCGAGGGATAACCAACTGGCGCATGAATCGCCTGAGCTGAGGCATGGGGTATTTACATACTATCTGGTACGCGCCCTGCGCGGCGGAGCGCAAGGCGCCAGCGAGTTCCGACGGCAAACGCGAACGCCTGGCAGAATCATCTTCACCGACTTGGAACGCTACCTACAAAACACAGTGGGCGAGTTCGTCTTTGCCACCATGGGTCAAGAACAACGCCCCACCTTTTTCCCCGATTTGCAGGCAATCGGTAGGCTTGAAGCGGCGAAATTTCATCCTCTGTTCGGTATATCTATCGTGCTCGATTCATCGGTAGCGCCTGAGGCGCGCGTCGAGATCGCGCCAGAGTACAATCCCACTCAGAAGCTTATCAAGGCGACCCCATGCGTCTTTTCCGTGCAGGAACTCGATCGCGCTATCCGAGAGGTGAACCTCTACAGCCTTCGGATTTACCCGAAGTCGCTGCCTTCCCTACTTATCGAGGATGTGCCGCTTACACTGGACGCCCCGCTCAGTATCCGAGTCTTTCGCGAGGGCGGAGCCATTGCAGTCAGCGCGCGCCTCGGTGAGAAAGAATTTGAAGTCATCAAGAAATCCGAAACCAATTTTGTCATCGGATCATTGAAGGAGGTGAACCATGCAAATAGCAACAACTCATCGGACGCTCAGTAAAGCAGCCGCCGCTTTTGTAGCGGCTACGATTGTGACTTGTGCTATCGCGCAGCAACCCCTTGTGGGGCGCTCCAATCAGCCGCGCACGCCCGCTGTCACAGGGCTGTATACAGGTTCGCAGAGTGGGTGGGCAATCTACGGCTACGCCAGCGCAGGCTACGCCGGCTACTTTTTAGGACACGGGTACTTCAGCCGTTCCCTCATCCTGGCGGCGAACCCACCCACTTCCATATCGAGCGTAACCGCGCGGCTCTTGGTGGACGGCGACGCAATTTTCACAGGCGTGGGGCTTTTCTACAACAACCTGACTGTGGGTACGGCAACGACGCCCCGTCAGCTGACGGTGCTGGGAACGGCGACAATCACCAGTAACCTCACTGTAGGCGGCGTGTCGCAGTTCAACGGGAATGTGACGATAGGGAACGGCGCGCCGCGCAACCTCGCGGTCACAGGCAACACCTCAATTGGCGGGACGCTCACAGCGGCTGGTGCGACCACGTTGAACAGTACGCTTGTTGTTGGAGGCGTGTCGCAGTTCAATCAGACACTGACCGTGCAAGGACCACTAACTGCTAACAACACGGCGCTATTCAACGGGAATGTGGCGATTGGCAGCAGCGGAAACCCTCGCCAGCTCACAGTCACAGGATCCGCTTCTGTGTCGGGCAATACCGCTGTGGGCGGCGCACTGCAAGTCGCAGGCGCGGCTACTCTCAACAACACGCTTGCCGTTTCGGGCGCGACCACGCTGAACACGCTGACCGCCACAGGCGCGACTAACCTCAACAACACGCTCTCTGTGTCGGGCGCGACCACACTCAACAACTCGCTGACGGTTGGGGGCGCGTCGCAGTTCAACGGGAATGTGGCGATTGGCAGCAACGGCAACGCCCGCCAACTGACGGTCACAGGCGCCGCCGCTGTGTCAGGGAATACCGCTGTGGGCGGCGCACTGCAAGTCGCAGGCGCGACCGCGCTCAGCGACACGCTCACTGTGCAGGGGCTTCTGACCGCCAACGCCAACGCCCAATTCAACGGGAATGTGACGGTCGGCACGGCGGATGCACGGCGTCGGTTGCAGGTTTTCGGCACGCTGCTGTTTAATGAACTGGAAGGCGACAATCTGCTGGTGCGCAATACGCTGACGGTTGGGGGCGCGTCGCAGTTCAACGGGAATGTGGCGATTGGCAGCAACGGCAACGCGCGTCAACTGACGGTCACAGGCGCCGCCGCTGTGTCAGGGAATACCGCTGTGGGCGGCGCACTGCAAGTCGCAGGCGCGGCTACTCTCAACAGCACGCTTGCCGTTTCGGGCGCGACCACGCTGAACACGCTGACCGCCACAGGCGCGACTAACCTCAACAATACCCTCACTGTGGCAGGCGCGACTGCTCTCAACAGCACGCTTGCCGTTTCGGGCGCGACCACGCTGAACACGCTGACCGCCACAGGCGCGACTGCGCTCAACAGCACGCTGACGGTTGGGGGCGCGTCGCAGTTCAACGGGAATGTGGCGATTGGCAGCAACGGCAACGCCCGCCAACTCACGGTCACAGGCACGGCTGCTGTGTCGGGGAACACCACTATCGGCGGCGAGCTGACCGCCAACGCCAACGCCCAATTCAACGGGAATGTGACGGTCGGGACGCCAGATGCCCCGCGCCATGTGCGAGTGAACGGCAACTTGGTCGTTCCAGACGCAGGCATCAACACGCCTACCTTCGTGTTTATTCACCAGCATACAGGTGCAGATGCATTAGAAACAGAACTGAACCACCCGCTGCTGAACGGAAACCCGAACGCGATTATCTTCGTCACTTACAACGCTACTGGGAACGGCTCGCTAGCGATCAGCGGCGGTATAGGTGTCCGATACGACCCAGACACAGGACGATGGTACATCTACACGCTTTCGGGAACGAATGACATTCTACAGAACGCGACATTCAATGTGATGATTGTCACACCGAACTGACAAAGGAGGCAAACGATGCGTACTCTTGCGTGCTTTTTAGCGATTGGATTGATTATCGTCGGAGCAATAGCCCAAGAGTCTGCACCCTCGGTGCAGAATATCCTTGAGGAATGGCGCGCTGGGAATCGCGAGGCTGCTGTGCAACTTGCAGAGCAGCTAAAAGCGAGTGCAAAGTATGGGGACTTGTCTGTGGAGGATAAGCTACTCCTGCACTCTTTCCTCCGACGCGCCTACCTTTACGCGGGCGAGCCTGCGAAAGTCGAGGAGCAACGGCTCGAGATTGCGCGTCTTTCTGCGGCGGCGTCGCGAAAGAGCGTCAACGAGATTGTCGAGCTTTGCGCTCAGGGACGCTTCGCGGAGGCGATGTACTACATTGAAATCTATGACGCGCAGATGGCGTCTACGCAGTCTGCCCAAACCACTCCGCAGCAGCAACAGGCTGATGAGCCTCGTCAGGGACGCTCAGACTTCCCATCAGGGGGAACTCCTTCGCAGAGGGATGGCGCAACCAGTCAATCCTCTATCCCCCCGCGAATTATTATCAGTCCCGAAGAGGTCGATACAGTCAAGCAACAGGCGCGTAAATTGAGTGCGGAGCAGATTAGAGAGCAGATTGTCCTACGACGGTGCTTGGCCCAAATTTACGCGGCAGACGAGAGCGAGGAGGCGATGCGGCTGGCGACCCTGCAGTTCCAGATGATCCTCAGCCTCGACCGCCGATACTCGCTCAAGGACGACCCAACGCTGCGCGAGCAGACAACGCCCAAAATCCACCAAGCCTTCAGGAATGCCCTGCCGAAACAAAATCTCGCGCTACCCATACTTGGCTCCTTGGTTGGGGGCGTTCTTATCGCCACCCAGAACCAAGGCACAACAACAGGGTTGGGCGCCACATTCGAAGTCAACAATCGCTCGATTGAGTCGGGAGAAGATTACACGGTAGTGCAGATCCAGATTGTGTACCGCGATTCGTTAGGCAGGATTGCCCGTTCAGACTCCGAGACCACTGGCATTCTGACCATCAAGGACATAGGTGGGAACTATAGAATCGAGCTAAGTACTGCGCGGGGACAGTTCGACGTCCCTCTTGGGCCTGTAAAGGAGATTGGCAGTACGGAGGTCAGCGTGCGCTACACTGTTGATCGTGGCGAGGCGTATATTAATCTGAAAATCTTCTATCCAGAACAACCTCCTCAGGATGAGTTACCTCCTGAACTGGATTTGCCCGATGTTTCCGTGGAGTTCGCTGTGACTGTGACTTCCTCGATAGGAACTCCTCAAACCCCGCGTACCGTCAACCACACGATATCACTGACTCACACGCCGCGTTCCCGCGCGCCGCGCAACGCGCTTCTCACGCTAACGGCCTCTCAGCGCGCCGCGCAGGCGAACGGTCTCTACATCCTCCAAAGCGCGGGGGCGTCTCATCGTCTGTCCGCGCGTCCCGACGCGCCCCTGTGGGCAGCGCTCCTTCGGGGGCGAGACTACTACCGTGTGCTTTCCCTAACCGAGATCTCGCAAGGGGACCGCGTGGTGGTCTATTCCGAGCATGCGCAGCCTGTAACGCTTCAGTGGACAACTGCGGAACCTTCGCGGGGCGTCGAGCTTGCCCTGCGCGACCTGACTTCAGGCAGCGTCCTCTCGCTGAGTCGCTCGAACACCTATACCTATCATCCCAATCCACAAGAAACGCGCGTGTTCGAGATTGTTAGGACGCCCCGCGTGCGCACGCCCCTAATCATCTCCCAAGTCAGCGTGCAGGTGAGTCGCTCGACAGGCGTATCTAACATCACCATGACTGTCAACCAGCCTGCGTCTGTGCAGGTCTCGTTGGAAGACGCGCGCGGGCAGGTGCTGTATCAAGCCGTGCGCAACGCCTCCAGAGGCGCGAACACTTTCGTTGTCGCAGCGGAGCGACTGCGCCAACTGCCGCCTGGCGCGTACCTGATGAAAGTCGAAGCACAGACCGAAAACGGCGACCACGCAAGGCGCGCGGTTCCCGTCGTACTCACACGCTAATAAACTCACTGCCCTGCCCTGTGAGGGCAGGGCGCAAATTCATACAAGGAGGTACACGATGCGAGAATTCAAACACGGAGACTGGACAATCGGTTTTCCCGACGAATGGCTGGACAGCTCGCTGATTGTGCTCAGCGGACCGCCTGCAGGCGGCTTCAGCCCGAATATCACCGTCATTCGCGACTATCTAACCTTCACCATGAGCGCCCAACAGTATGCCGAGAATCAACTGCCCGAGCTGAGAGCAGAACTCGCAGACCAGCAATACGAAGTTGTTGATGAGGGTTCGATTAAGCTCGGAATCTCAGATGCATACTACCGCATTCACACCTTCATGACGGAAGACAACGACGCGGAGCTGATGCAGCTACAGGTCTATGTAACACGCGGACAGGAGGCAATCACGATTACCTGCACGCACCTGCGATACTGGTTCGAGCAGATGCAGGAGACTTTCTGGGAAGCGGTCAAGATGTTCACTTGGGGCGCGCCGCGCTTGAAGCGAGCAGGAGAGTCCTCATAGCCGAAGCAGCTTGGCGTTGGCGTGGCGTGCCCGCTGCGCCAACGATGAAATATCCCTTCCAGAAGATGCCCCCTCACCATCTGGCGCCTCCGCCTCCACCAGCAGGTTGTGGTGATGGTGCCGTATCAAACCAGCTGCCAATCTGACCTCCTATAGCACTACCTACCATGCATCCTATCCCTGCTCCGACAACTGTACCAACACCAGGCAGCAGTGTGGAACCTATAGCAGCTCCAATAGCAGCACCGCCCCAGCCACCTGCTGCACTGCCAACAGCCTCTCCGCGCTTTTCGGGGGGCGCTGTGACGATTTGGTAAATATCATACGCCGCCGCTATTGGGGCAGCTGCTTTTCCAAACGCTTTTAGAGGCAGTTTTCTCATTGACTTCGGTACACGTTTCGCGACACGGTCTACAAATTTGTCGATGAGCCTGTTTGCTTTGTTGATGGCTCGCTTACTAAAGTCGGCAATCTTTGAATTGAGCTTGTTCCACTTATCGCTCAAATATTTACCGATTTTCTCGCCAAATTTCGACATCTTTTCTCCTATGCTTTTCGATATCTTGTCCACAGCTTTGGCTGCCTTGTCCACAACTTCCCCTACTTTTTTCACAGCTTTGTCTACGGTCTTTCTTACTTTATCTATGACTTCCTCGAGCCTTTTGGCTGCTTTCTCGAGTATTGGTATTAGAACTTCAACAATTATTTGTTTGAGCAAATCTTCGAGTGCATCCGAAAACGCATCCAGAAGAATCTCCTTGATACGTGGCTGCCCACAGTTTAAGCGCATTATCGGCGCGTCCATATACACTCTACGATCTCCTTTGAATTGGATGTTTGGGGCGCGCCCTTTGATTGAACGCGCGGCGTGGAACTGGAGGTTGCCGTTGTGCGTTTTCAGCTGCATCTCTGCCGCTTGGAGCACCATCTTCTTTTCGGCGTACATGAAGATGTCGCCTGAACAGAGGATGTCTAAGCGAGTATCCCGCCCTTTTTTGTGGAAGCGGAGGATATCCTTCGGAGAGTCAAACAGGTCTACTATTACCGTCTCGGTTCCTGGCTCCAGTTTAGCTTCCATCACGAGTTTGTCGCGGCACTTGACCCGCACGATGTCGGTCTTTCCCCCTGCAGTCGTTGTCATCGTGATTTGGTTGCCCGAGGGGGTTTGCCATCGCTTGGTCTCGTGGGGATCGTAGGGGAACGCTGTGCATGGGGCATCGCGCACCACGCCGACAACAACCGCTTGACTGTCCCAGTCGCCCAAAAATTGCACCAGCACATGCTCGCCTACCTCGGGCAAGGAGAGGAATCCTGCTGCGCGCCCGCCTGCAACAGCAGCGTAGGGCGTGACCACAGGAAGCCACGCGCGATTCGCGCCCTTGCTCGTGGGGTCTAACAGCTCCCAGTCGAACTCCACCTGCACGCGCCCGCTCTGGGTGGGATCCTCGTGATTGTTTTTCACCACCCGTCCCAGCACTACACGCGAGCGCCAGTGTAGCTCGTCCATCGGGGGCGGCGTTGGAAGGAGGCGATCCTGTAGCTCGATGGTTTGTGTAACCGTATCTTCGGAAGGATGCCCTTCAATAGACACCGCGCGTACATATAGCTGCATGCCCCCGAATGGAAAGACCATTCCTGGGCGTACATCATACACACGCCCTGCCCATTCAAGACTTAAGATCGTCGCGCTATGGAACGAGTTGTTCTCAAGGTTTTTCCTGATGGCTTTCAGCTCCGCCTCGTTGGGTGGATCTAGTTGGGGAGTGTAGTTGTTAGTGATTTGATTGAGCCGATTGGCGAAGTCGCCGCCTCGTTGCTTGGCAATACTAAACGCCCCGCCTGCAGCAATGCGCTGCTGGGGGATTGCAGGCACTAAGTCGCTTTTGAACGAGACATCTTTCCAGTGCCAGTCGTGCTTGGGGAACGCTTTGGGCGACCGCCTAACCGTGCCGATAACCACGCGGTTGTTCAAATCGTCGGTCGCCAGCGGGATTGCCCACGCACGCAGAATGCGTTGTAGGTAGGCAAAATCCGTCTCTCCATACTGAAAGGTCAAATTAATCGGGATTGAACTAAGCGCGCGTGAGGCGTTCGCCAGAATCTGAATCAAAGGCTCTCGCCGACGAATATGCCGACACACATCTGCCAAAGTACACGCTTGCCACACCCGATAGCGAGGCACTAAGTCTGTCTTTTTTGTATGCGAAACGCATTCCAGAACAATGTAGGAGCGTGTCGTTGTTTGGTGCGTTTTGACAGCGGTCACATACCCCCTGAAGCAGTCTACTGATGCGGCTAAGTCGGGGGCTGCCCATCGTATCAAAACATCTGTATTGATAAGCGTCGCTCCGATATCAATGGTGGGAGGCACTGGCGAACGCTTGCGCCCCTCGCGCAGTTCGTCGTCCCAGTCGACGATAATGGTCGCCGTGCTGTGGTCGTACAGCCGTCTCTGAATGGACACCTGGGTCACATAGTTGCGCTTCAACGCTTTATTGAAAGGCTCTGAGACTATTTGGAACGGCACTTTCCAGACCTCCTTTGCTGGGTTAGCGGGGGGGCGTTGCGCTCCCCCCGCTTTGGAGCCGCTTAGCCGGGGAAGCCCTCCTTCTCACCGGGAGCGACGGTCATCACATTCTGACCATCGTAGTCTTCGGGGCGTAGGAGTGTCCCGCGAATCAGTAAGCGGATGTAGGGTTCGTTCGTGGGGCGTCCAGGGTCGCCTGCGGGGAATTCCACCTCGTGATATTGGTGAACGTATCCTTTGAGGATTGTCCAAGTATGCGCTTGCGTCTTGTCGCGATTGTAGACAACAAGTTCGCACCTGCGGAAGCGGTCGATTCCTTGAGGCGACAGTGCCCATTTAGCAAGCAGGTCGTCGTTCTGCAGCCCGATGATGATGTCCCACTCCATAATGGGGACTCGCTCTGGCTCGCGCTGCGTCCCGTGAACGATGCGCACTTCGGCGCGCTCTACGCCTGTGATCTCTTGTCCGCCAATCATTAGTCTTGGCATCTCTTTACCTCCTATTGATTTGGTTAAAGTACCCACGCCCGATTTCGGAGCGTTTGGCACGACCTATTATACCCTAAAATTTCTCTGGATGCAACAGGTTTTACCGTTTTCGAGCCGAATTTGCTCCCGAAATTTGCGATTTGGGTATAATTCCCACGATGGAAAGAGAGTACGAGCCGCTGCTGCAGCATCTGGACTCCACGGTTCGGGAGCGCATTCTCCAAAACCTCAAACACTACGCGCCGCTTCTGGGGATGTTGTTGGCATGGAAGGAAACGATGGAAGCTGAGCTGGAAGCAGTTCAGCAAAAGCTTCTTGTCGGAATGCTCCGACAGTTTTTACCTTCAGGGCAGTGGAATTTTCCTGCCCAAGCGATTGCCGTGCTGGAGCAACCTTTTGCAGAGCAGTGGGATCTGGATACTGTGCTGCACGATCCGCTTTCGGACACAGCGTGGGTTGTTTGTGGGAGTGGGTTCACGCTGCCAATTTCGCTTGAAAAGTATACGATGTGTCCCTACCACAACGGGTTTCTGCTCCAACTGTGGCTTACGAGAACTTCTGGTTATCACGATCTGTTTCGTGAGGGGCAGGGGATGCTGATTTTCGTCGCTGGGTCGGAAGACCTCTTCTCTCGGTTGGTGCGAGCGGAGTGGGTTCTCACGCTGCCGCGTCAGGGCGCGTTCGCGATGGAGGTCTCGCGGTATGAGGGGTTTTTGGAGTTCGAGCGGCAGTTGTGCGCGGCTCGTACAAGCCAGCGCCATTTGGAGCCGTTCCTACCCCCTTTTCACCCCTACAGTCGCAAATTCTTGCTCTGTCGTCCGAATTTTGAGCGCCCCACGACGACGCCCCAAGCGGAGTCGCTCTCCGACAATCAACTTCTAATCTCTGTCTTCATAGATGAAGCGGCGCGTTCGCTTATCGAGGCGCACCCGCGCTCTGAGCCGCTCTTCCTGCTCAACGCTTTGCCCGTGATTCAGGCGCAGGTGCTGCGTCAAAGTGTGCAGGCGGTTCCCTTCGAGGCGGGAGAATGGGTGAAGGTTTCGTTTGCAGGCGTGCAGAACTGCTTCTTTGCGTCCGCGTATGGAGAGAGTTCACACCGCCGCGCGTGGTTTGAAATCGAGTCCGAGAATATCGCTCCAGAATTTTTTGCAGGACACATAGTGAATGTGTTTGCCGAGCCGAACTCCGAGGAGGTCTCAATTTACTACGATTGCAAAGGCAGGGAGATAGGCGCGGAGATCTCTTCGCCCGAGAAGCTCTATGGGGGGCGAGGCGCTCAGTTTTCGGTGCCCTATCCACCGGTGGGCGGTAATGCGTTCTCCTCCGCAACCACTGAGTCAGGAGGGCTGCATTACTACCTTTACCATAGCCTGTTCCGACCCGCGATGCTCACGCACGGCGACATCATCGAGATTTTGAAGCACCAGCCGTACAACAACTGGTTTGAACTCGCGCGAACCTCGCTCGCAACAGAGGTTATTTCAAGCCCACTGACCGCATCCAGCCTTTGGGGACAATATCTTTGGCCGTCCATCGTTAGTGGAATGCCCATCGTCGAGCAACACAGTGCAGGCGTCTGGCAGGGTGGGGTATGCCTCACGCCGATTCTGAATCTCCTGCTCCTGCCGCGTCAGGGGGTGTCCGTGCCGAAGTTCCTGCTGCAGGAGGCTGCTCAGCACGCAGCTTCGGTGATTGGGCAGTATTTCCAGATTGGACTCTACAAAATACAGGGGGGTGTCGATGCGCATGCACGCTTTGAGCGACTTTAGGAGTTATTGGCTGCCGTCTTTCTCTTCACTTAATGGACCCGCGAACTTAGCCTACCTGGTACAGCAGATGGAACTGCTCGGGGTTCGCCCAAGTCAGGTGCGGCTGTTTCCGTACTTCGGGCATGGCGCGTTCCGCGAGGTCTTGAGCTACGGCGAGTATTATCAAGACGAGCGTCTAAGCCGCGCGAGCCGTTCCGCAGCAGCGCCCGCGGACGATATTCGGGTTCACCTGCTTGTGAATGTGCGTCCTGACAACCGCCTCCACGCCTTTTTACCGCTGCTTTGCACTGGGCTGCTGCCAGACAGCGACTGTTCTCAACCGCAGGCGTGGGTGGACTCAAAGCGCCTCTGGCAAGCCCGATACCGACAACGATGGGAGTCGATGAGGCAATCGCCCGTGGCGGGCGGTTCCGAAGCGCTCGCGGCGTCGTCAGACGCGCCAAGCACCGCAGAACAGTTTTTCGAGAGCTGGATTGAACAGCTGCTGAATCGGTTTCCTGAGCTGAATACAGATAGCGACGCCCCCTATGAGCTTCGGGCGCCGTCCGCCCGAACAGTGCTTCAGCACACGCCATTGCCGCCTGAAAGCGCACTCGAGGGCTTTGAGTGGGACCTGTGGCGCAGCCAGACACGAACCATTCGCGAACTTATGCATTGGTTCCTCACGAACGCCTTTCTCTTGATAGGTTGTATAGACCTGCTGGCTGGCAAGGAGTATCGGTACTTCGTCCACGAAAGCCTCCCTGCTCCCAGTAAAGACGCTCCAGCGCATAGCAGTCGTCGGTCAGTCGGCATTCCTATCAACTCTCAAGTTACGGAGCGAACGCTGTGTCAGTGGCTGCATGCGGTTCCACACTATCTGATAGAGCCTCTCGAGACAGAACCGAATGTACGAGAATCGAGTGCGTCTGCATCCTCTCCCGCGCCGACGCCCCCGCGCTGGGTGAAACGGCCATCCTTTGGGCGCGCCGCCGAGACCCCACAACAAGACGCTGCGCAGGGCGCGCAAGCAAAACCCCTAACGCCCGAACATCCCGATATACCCGCTTTGGTCGAGGTACTCCGCAAGCGCGCGACTGAAAAAGGCGCAGATTTAGAAATCGCTGAAGTGCTGTCTTTGATACGACGCTATCTGCCGTATTATATGCCCCTGTTCCCAACACAGACCCGCGTCATTGGCGGGACACAACTCTTGACCCTCATGATTAGGCATCTGCGGGGTTGCTGGGCGGACGGATTTATTGGGATTGAACCCTCCGAGCTGGCGTTGTTCGAACCGTCGGAGCGGGAAGTGCTGGAGGGACTGGTGGTTCTCCGCCGAGTTGTGGCAGACCCGTTTCGCCTGTTTCAACTTGCAGTGCGCCTTACTCTTGGCTCCGATGTAGGAGTCGATTTCGTCCCGTACCAGCCGATTGTCTGCCTCTTGGGAAGTCGCATGGCTGCGCTCTCAAAAACGCTCGTCGTTTCCGAGCGCCCACGAATACACAATCCAAGCGTAGTGGTCACGCTCCCGTTGGATCGAACCCAACAGCCCGAGAGCGCACAGTATGTCCAGCGAAAACTCGAAACGCTGAGACGGCTGTTCATCCCTGCGCATTACGCGCTAACCGTTCGATGGCAGGTGGACTGGGCGCGGCTGGGCGAAACAGCGTACCTGTCTTCCGCTGAAGGGGCGAAGGCGGGCGCGTCGACCAGCAAGCTCGAACACATCCCAACTACCGCAGCACGTAGGGTATAATGGTGAATATCGCAATAAAAGAAGGAGTAGTCTGACAGGCAACAGAGGTGCGAGATGACAGAGAACAAGTTCGCGCTAACATCGGTCGACTGGCGGACGGTCAGCATCCTGCACGCGGAGCACTTGCTGATGGAATCGCGGTATATTGAGGAGCTTGCGCGTTGGGAACTGCATATGCGTCCGCACTACGGAGTTGTGCGATTGGAGGCGCAAGATCTGGTGGTCACGGCATCCTCCATAGACTTCGAGGTGCGCGTGCTCGGAGTGCGAGCCATCTCGCCCAAAGGCTTGTGGATTGAGATTGACCACATGCTTCAATTCGTAGATCAAAACGCCAACTACACCGAGCTGACAGTTCCCGTCTATATTGTGATTCTGCCCGAGAAGCGTTCGCTGCCGCTTGCGCCCGCGCAAGGACGCGCGCTCTTAGAGACCTCTGGCTTGCAGCTGTCGTACACCCTCACAACGCATGTGCCTGCAAACGCCTTAGATAGCCTGATGATTGCGCGGCTCCAGAAGCAAGGCTCACAATTCACTTTGGACACGAACTATATTCCCCAGTGTGTGTACCTGAACAGCCACTACCGTCTGGTCGAACAGGTGAAAGCGATTGCCGAAGTTGCAGGGCAGGCGGTCGAGATACTACGCGCCTACGCACGCGCGGAATTCAAAATTTCGCATGTGCTGGCGGCGAACCTTGCAGCGACCTTTGCAACCTTAGAGTCGGTGATTGATTGGCGCATTTCACCCTACCACTATCTCGAGCGAGTAGGGCGTGTGCTGCGGGCGGTGAACCTCCAGCTTCTTCCGCTGGGGCGTTTGGATGTGGCGCCTTGGAAAGACGCCGAGAACGCCACTCGTGAGACTTGGGAGCTGCTCCGAAACGCCTTTCAGCCCAGCGCGTACAACGCGCCGCTGGAGACTCTGCTGGTGCGCTCGGCGGACGCGCTCAGGCGGGTTCTGCCGCTCCTGCGCGAACTGCGCGAGCCGCCGATGGAGCTGCCGCGGCACCCCCTGCACGACCCGCGCTTTGCCCAAGTAGAGCCTGTAAAACAGCTGCCGGAGTGAGCGTGCGATGCGTTGCGTGCCTATGTGGTTTTTCGGCGTGCTTGCAGGACTGGCAGTTGCAGGGTTTTTGCTCGGGCAGTGGCTCAAACCCCCAGCGCCTGAGCCGCCGCCCCCCAGCGAAATCACCTTGCGGTTTTATCTCTACTTCCGCGACGGAACGCCCTTCCGCCCTGCACAAAACCGAAATGTCTGGATTGTGAAGCCAACTGATAGAGGAACTCCCATTCCCGCCCAAGGCGCCGAACGCACCCAGCAAGCCAACACGCGCCAACTCTACACACTCAGTAGCGACAGATACCTCTCCAGCAACGATTTTTCAATAGAAATTGCATGGAGAACAACGGAAGAGTTTCTGATCTGGTTGGAAAACGACTTCATTACCCAAAACAACCTTGATCGGAGCCGATGGCAGGCAAACATAGAATCGCTGCGACGTCGCACACGCGGCAAAAAGCAGCACTATCCGATTATCCTTCCTGACCTTGGAACGGAATTCTGGGAAAGTAGGTGAGACTATGTTAGGCGATCCAACCCTGAAGTCAAAGACGCTCACAGACATTGAAGCCAGAATCACCGAAGAGGACGACGCGTATGATTTGCGCTATGAAGAGGCGCAAATCGTGCTTCCAGGCGACTACAAACAGATAATCTTATACAACAACAACGAATATCGTCGCTGGTACCGAGTGGTGGTGGCGAACATCGAGGCGGACGAGTATGTGGTCGCCGACATCTCTGGCGAGGATATCGAACCCGAGCAGCTGATACCGCTGGAGCCGTCTGAGGAGCTGCCGCTGCTGGTCTACTTCCAACACTCCCCCGAAAAGCCAATTCGCGTGGAAATCTTTGTGGACGAGTGCATCACCGACGATCCTGATGGCAAGTTCGAGCGCCAGTTGCATGGGCGCTACTTTTTAGTGCCTGCGTTTGACCCCAAAAAGTTCGAGGTCAAGGCGCAGCCGTCCCGCATCGCCGTGCGTCCGTGGACGCGCGGCGTGCGCCTCAAACTCCGCTTAGAAAACCGAAACGCGCTGACCGTAGAGGGCGTTGTCGTGCGGCTGGCACCTCGCAATGTCTCCCGCGCCTACGCCGAGGAAATCGCTACCGTCCAAATCCCCGACGCCATACGCCCCAATCAGCGGCTGGAGATGGAGATAACGGTTCCTGTGACCGAGCGGTTTTCTTCAGTGATGCCGATAGATGTTCGGGTGGAGTACCGCGTGCCGCGCCACACGGCGTCCGAAAAGCCGCGCGACTTCGCCTCTGCCGCGCCACGCCCCCTGGAACTTGTTCCCATCCCCTACATGCGCGCCTACTGGCCCGACTGGCTCATCGCAGGACTTATCTTCTTGATTATCAACTCCATCCTCTTCGGAATGCCCCCTGTCTACAAACCTGAACTGTTAGTGGAGCTGGAGTTCGAGGGCTACGAAGAGAAGAACTTACCGCCAGATAAGATTGATGTCGTGAGGAGCCAGGTGATCGTCTATCGCCGTGATACAAGCACTGGATCAAGAACACATGTACTCTCGAATCGGCTCGTTATGAAGCGATTGGAAGATACGGCGCAGTCAAGGGATGGTAAACTGGTTTACTGTGCGACGATATTTGGGAACCCGAATGCGCCCAGCCGCTTCGCGAACCGCTCTGTTTGGCGACCGCGCGGCTATCTGCCCTACAACGACGCAGATATCGATGTTGAAATTGGCTTAAAATTGGAAGGCAAACAAGATTTTGTATCCAAATATGATGTTGACAGTATAAAGATGCGTGAAGCAGAAACAAACTATGAGATTCAACTGTTAAGCTTCTCACGTAAGTATTTTTACGGATATAACCACCGGCGGGTCAAACTATTTGTACCTTACGCCAGCCGCATAAGAGTTCAGCTGCCTCAGTGGGATCCGACCGTTCGAGCTGTGAAGGTACGGGCGCGCTCGGAAGATACGGGGGAGGAGGTACAACTCGAGGTCGAATGCCCAAATGGTAATCCTATCACGGTAGACATACCCACACACTCCCTCCTTGGCAACCGTGAGAGTTGCAAGGTGCATATAATTGCAGAGTCGGAAGACAAAATCTACCGCACGCAAAAGGTCGCCACCTGCAAGCGTGGGGTTTCTCACCTCGTGGCGCTGCCCCCCCCAGCGCCCCAAGGTCGCTTTTGGCTCAGTGTAAATTCGGATCCTCCAGGCGCAGAAGTTTTTGCGGATGGGCAACAAGTTGGCGTGACGCCTTTTGAAAATATTCTGGTACCTGTGCCTAATGACCGTACTGTTGACATTCTCGTACGGAGCCAAGGATATCAGGAAAAACGAGAGAATGTACGCGTGTCGCCAAATCAAAGAGTCCAAAGAAGCTATAGACTCCGTCCGATAAATGGGGATCCACAAGAACCCATTACCTTACAGGTAAACTCCACCCCGCAGGGCGCGGAGGTGTCTGTAAATGGGGTATCGCAGGGTCAGACGCCTTTCACAGGCACGATATCCCCGCTTCGCAACGGCACAATCGTCATTCAGGTACGGAAAGATGGGTATCAAGGCGTAAGAGATGTCGTCCGTGTATCGTCAGGACAAACGATTAGTCGGCACTACCAGCTACGCAGAATCCCGCCGTCTCCAAATGATTTCTCAATCATTGTTCACACAAGTGAGCCTGACGCTCAGGTAGTTGTCAACAGGAGCGTAGTGTCTCGTACTTTGTCGCCGTTGCCAGACAACTTTTACTGCACTGAAACATTTCATGTTCGCCAAGGCGCTCGCGTCAGCGTCAAGAAACCTGGCTACCGTGCGATTCCTGAAACACATACTGTGAAGGGGCGCGGTACGCTGACCTTTTGGCTGCTTCCGAACAGTTCAGCCTTCGTCTCACAAACGGCGATTCATCTGGATCTGGATCCACGCGTGGTTGAGCAGGTTAATCGGTCGGATTTGGCGGTAAGCGTGCGATATGAGAACAATACCATATATATAAACGCAAACCAAGACTGCTGGGTTCAAGCCTACTACTGCGATCCCACCTCCAGACCTCCGTCGCTCCACGCTGAGTTGTCAGACGGGTGGGAACCTGCAATTCCCGGAATTAGGCCAGCGCGCAATCAACGGTTTAGGGTTGCTGACGGTTCTCGCCAAGTCGCATCTGACGCGGCAGGATACAAACACCTGTACCTTATTGCAACCACTGCGAATATTCCGTTGGGGCGCGACCTCCTCAGTGAACTCCGTAATGGAGCAATTTCGCGGGGTAAATGGTGTATCGTTAGGTGCGATCCTTGACGGCGCGCCTAAGCTTCCTTACGGTCGACCTTTGACAGGGCTTTCCTGGTAGGCGGCTTTTAGCTTCTCGTCGTAGCCACGAAGCCAGAACCGCTTTCCATTATATAACTGAGCGACCCGCGCCCAAGCCTTGTCTATCTTTGGTTGAGGAGCACACGCGCGTATCAATGCAGTGAGTTTTATCATCGCTTGGTGCAAGTTTGTTCGCTCTTTCACAACGAACTCAAAATATCTCAACTGTACTCGCTCGTTGGTGTGCATATCTACATAGAACTGGTAGAGGGCGGATTTTGATGGTAGACTAAAGTATTGAACTGGTCCTCCCGGATCAATGAGAGTATGTAGGATTTCATCGCGATATAAGTTTGGAGTCATGTCGTTTAAGTTAATTCTTCGACGACCATCCTTCTCATACCCGCATTCTTGCTGATAAGTCTTTCCATCCCCACCTGTCTCACTACGGTATATGTATGCACCACTGTGCGAAGATATCTCGTTCCGACGACCCAAAAAACCCTCTATCCTATCAAATCCTTCAGGCTTCTTGAACACAGGATTTTCTTGCTCGTCTCTTTTGAGTATTTCTAACCTCTCAGGGCAAGTAGCTTCTAATTTTTTCCTGTCTTTTTTAGACAGATAAACTGTTCTGTGAGAAAAATTAACTCCTAACACCATCCAACGCCCAAAGCCCCAATCACGCAGCATATGAGCATCCGAAATGAAATTATCATCCCCAAAAATCTTTTCCAATTCCGCAGATGAACTCCCTTTTCTGTGTCGGCGGACAGGCAAAAAGGAGCTGGCTTCCGCATAGAAGCCACAATTCCCTGTTTCCACCTGACCAATTGCCCAAATAATTCCTGCATCTACACCGAGTCTTTTTGCGGAGTTTATGATGTCGCTTCTGGTCGCGCGGCGCTCCTTAGGTACTTTGCATTCAGACCTAATTGGCTCCCAGTGCTCCCACTCAAGTGGCTCCTCGATGTTTACGCTTGCTGCTCTTGGGAACTCTACAGGTTCGCAGCGCCCTCTCACTGCTATGTTAGAACCTACAAGAATACTGATAGCGCCTAAAACCACTTGCTTTCCAGCGTTGCTATCCCAAGTCTCTCCCAACCCTTCGAGTTTTTCTCTCGGATCTGGCATCGTTCGCCTCCTGTGCCCCTATTATACCCCATTCTTTAGGGAATTGTGGCAGGGATTCTGCGAAATGCGCGCGAGTCATAACTTGTATGCCCAACTGAACACACCCTGCATCCTTGTGCGGCGTCTGCTCTATTGCGAAGACACGCTTTGATATGGAGACAGCTCAACCAGTGATAACATCCTGCAAGGGAGTCGACAGAAGTCAACCAGTTTGAGGCATTCTCTGAGTTCACTGCGTGCGTGTATCGTGAAGAGTCCTCTGGTATTGTGCATACTCGTTTCCTGCGCGAGGGGGTGAATTGCGCAAGCGGTGGGGGTATCGGCGTCGTGTGCGCGTGTATCCTGTAGGGCGTGGCTCAGCGGCAGATGCGGGGGACTTAAAATCCTCTGGGGCGCCTTGAGAGGCGTCCTGATTATAGGGACTGACTGCGTAGGCTGTGCAAACTCTGCGAACGAGTCTCCCACCATAGAGTGCCCAGGGCGGGATTCGAACCCGCACGGGTTGCCCCAGAGGATTTTAAGTCCCCCGCGTCTACCGTTCCGCCACCTGGGCACGCGCTGCCAATTATACCCTTG